>ENA-OPYX01000388-OPYX01000388.1-human-gut-metagenome-genome-assembly--contig:-NODE-388-length-26040-cov-4.997492_pt1 | contig 26040 bp, 32 predicted proteins | sample MGYA00242639_ERZ504486 | MGnify/ENA primary metagenome ERZ504486 (study PRJEB26092, sample SAMD00036296) | human gut metagenome | host: Homo sapiens | study: EMG produced TPA metagenomics assembly of... | reverse complement strand
ATAAAGTCCGCCGATCCATCCTCTGTTTCCAAGTCCGTTAAATAAAATCTTTTTTTTCATATTATTCCTCATTTTTGAGCAACTTGTTGCGAAGAGGCGACGAGAATCTCAAATTCTCGTCTGCCATCAAAGCTATTTGTTTTTATTTAGAAACAAATAGCCGTGCAAAAATAAGCTATCGAGCTTATTTTTTGCACTAATCCTTTATTTCTGTGATAATACATACGAAAGTGCCGCAATACAACCTTTTGAAACCTGTTCAAAAGAAAATTCATGTGCCTTTTCGTAACTCTTTTTCCCCATGACAGATGCCATATCCCCGGCGGCAGCCTTTTGGATTGCCTCCGCAAAACCATCCACATCTTCCGGGTCAATGATATAGCCGTTTTCACCATCTGAGACGAGATCTCTTGCACCATCTGCATATTTTGATGAAATGATCGGAAGAGATGCACACATTGCCTCTAAAAGAACAAGTCCAAAGCAGTCCTCCCTGGTCGGAAGCACAAAAGCATCCGCTGTGCGGTATAATTTCTGCAGTGGCTCGCCTTCCTGGTATCCTAAAAATTCCACGCGGTCAGAAATTTTAAGTTCTGTGCACTGTTTTTGCAGCAGATCTTTTTCCTGCCCCTCTCCAACGATCCAGAGTCTTATATTCTGCGGTGTTTTTGCAAGTGCCGGCAGTAACAGATCAAGTCCTTTCCGCTGGATCAGGCTTCCCACATACAGAAGCTGCAATCCCTCATTTGGGGTTGTTTTCTGTGGTTTCTCATACAGATATTTCTGAATATCCACGGTAAGATATGAGATAAAGCATTTCTTTTCATCAGCACCGTAAGCGATCTGTGCCTCACGCGATGCAGTGCTGCTCGCGATAAATGCCGCCGCTCTTTTTATAATATAGCTTCTCGATAAGCGCTGTACTTTTCCGATATTTTTCTCGGAATTTAAAGTGCCGTCCGTCCAGCTGATAAACGGGATCTTCTTTTTCCGGCACCAATGTACCGCACGAAGGATCGTCGGGTTGTACTCCATGGCAAAGACCACATCCGGCGCGATCTCATTTAAAGTCTTTTCCACACCTACCGGGATAAACACATATCGGTCATCAAACCGTTTGCGGATGATGATCGTCTTTGATTTCAGGAAATGATAATGTTCGATCTCCTCCATCTCAACACTCCATTTCCGGTTTTCCATGCCTGCACCGGAAAAAATGATATGAAACTCATATTCCGGAAAGTTTTTCTGCATATAAGAAAAGAAATCCACCCGGTATGGCGATGGTATATTCGTGATAAATACTGCCTTTTTTTTCATTGTTCTTTTTCCTCTGAAATGCTGTGGTAGATACTGATGAGTTTCTGATAGTTATCTTCCGGTCTTAACCGGTGCTGATAAAATTCTCTCGCATTTTCCTTTAATCTGTTTAGATCCATCTGTTCAAACTCACAGACTTTTCTGGCAAGATCCTCAATAGAGTTATACTCAAATTTTACACCCGTCACACCTTCCTGCACCATACCATCCATATTGCCGACACGTCCTGCGATCACCGGTACGCCATAGGAATATGCCTCCGCGATCGTCATGGCAAACGCCTCATAACACTGGGAAGTCATGATGACTGCCTTTGCATTATAAAATTTCTCGGTCATCTCCTCTTTCTGCAGGTAACCTAAAAAGCGGACATTTTTCATATTATGGGTGCTGACGTATGCCTGCATCTCGTCCATCATCGGTCCTGTTCCTGCAACATAAAGAATCTTATCCGGCAATTTTTCAAAAGCTTTTACTGCAATGTCAATTCCCTTTAATGCCTCCACTCTTCCGGCGAACAGATAATATTCTTCCTCAGGCTGTTTTTTAACCGGGACGATTCCATCTGCAAAGGTAAAGTTTGGTTTGATGTAAACACGTTTCGGATCCACGATCTTTTTGCCCGGATCTAAGGAGCTTAACAGTTTATTTTTGTTAAATTCCGTCAGACAGATAAAATTCACACGATAGTAGGTTCCAAGAAAACGGTGAATCCAGAGGATTGCAGAGCTTACCATCGTCTGTATTTTACTTCCGCGGTAACATTTGTGCCGGATTGCACATTTTAATCCGCCATTCACACATTCCTCACAGATCACATTGTTGCGGAAAAATGATCCGGCCGGACAGAGCATGCGGAAATTATGAAGTGTCTGGACCACCGGCACCTTACACTGAAATGCCGCATAAAATACAGATGGACTCACCATCATCAGGGTATTGTGCACATGCACGATATCGATTTTATTTTCACGGATAATCTTTTTTACTTCCCTGCAGGTTTTTAACGAATAGACTGCCGTAAAAGGAATAAAAAGTTTTTTAATTTATTCCCCTCGTTCAGTTCTTTGTTACTGCGATAGTAAGTAAAGACTTCATGTCCATGCTCCTCTAACAGCTTTTTCTCATTGCGCACCACGACGTCTTCCCCGCCCGGGATCTGATAAAAATTATGAATTTGAAGAATTCGATATTTTTCCATTGTCTCCTCCATCTGAGATCTCATTTAACATCGTCGGATATAGCAATACACCTGCAAGCAAAATAAACGGATTCATAAAACCATTTAAGACAAACTGTTCCATGATCCCATACAATGCAAATACGGAAAGCATGATTAATTCTTTATATCCCCCTGCTTTATAGAGTCTGACTAACATAACGCAGAGTGCCGCAAAAAATGCGATTGCAAAAATCCATCCGCAGTACAGTAAAATATACATATATGCGTTATCGATCAGCCCATGATAACTTGCATAAAAATACTCCTGGTTTCTCGGAAGCAGCGCAAGCCCTTGGTCATGATAATATTTTCCAAGGATATATACCCTTCCTGATACATAGCGGTCGATCGTCTTCATAATGTCATTGTCACTGTTAAATAGAATCATCATAACAAAACTGAAAATTGCTCCAACCGGTATAGACAGTGCATAAATAAACTTCACTTTTTTATTTTTGACCAGTTTTTCAAACAGAATGATCCCCCACGCAAAAAAGAATACAATAATCCCGGTACGGCAAAATGTTATTTTATAAAAAATAAACGCTGTCAGGCATGTTCCGAAAAACCACCATATATTTAATTTTTCATAGAAATAATAGAGCATAAGCATAAGAAGCAGAAAAATTGTCATATATGCAGCATTCGGTTCACTAAAACCAAGACTGTACACCGGTACTTCCACATACTGTGCATTTGGCACTGTCTTATAACCAATATCAAACAACCCATAAGCGGATCCGGCTACCATAATAAATGCTACAAAAAGTCTGGTCCATACAGAGATTTCAATCAATTTCCGGAAACACACATCCTTGATTCCGATGATCGTTAAAAACAAAAACAGTATCGTCGCCTTTTTGGTCATTACCCATATGAAAAGACCTGCACCTAGCATCAGCGCGATCACAACGATCTCCCGCAGCGTATATCTGGTTGTAACAAGTTTCATTCCCAAAAGGATCACGCCGGAAAGCATAAAAAACTTTGTAGATCTGATCACTACTGTCATAACCAAATGCTTTTACCAGCACATTGACCGCAAAGTATCCATAATACGCAATGATCCCCATGCTCTTCCAATCATTTCCCCGTATCCATTTTCTGATCTGCTCCATCTATTCCTCTCCAAGCATATAAATGACATAATCTCCGGTTTCCTTGTAATAGTGATATCCATACGGCTTCATATCATCCGGTATTTCCTGTTCTGTGCGGTTAAAACATAAAAATACCACCTGATTGCGCTTTGCAATATCCGTCACTACTGTCATGTCCGGTTTTTCCTGACACATCTGCTGATACATTGCGACTTCATCATCCCCGATCCCGGAAATAAATCCGCCCACGTTTCTTCCATAAAATAATCCGATATCACAGCGGTACTGTCTGATATAGCAGAGCAGTTCATTCGGTACAACCGATCTTACTTTCCAGTTGACACCTGCGCCTGCTAAAATATCCGCAACATCCAGCGCAGCCTGCGGCAGTTTATATTCATTTTCTGCCTCCGTAAAGGTTGCTTTACTGTAAATTTTCTGTCCGCTTAATGCGATCGTACCAAGGGCCGCCACAAGCACAACGATACGGACTGCCTGTTTTTTCCACCGGCACACCAGCCAGACCACCACATACGCAGCCGTGAAAGAAACCGGAAGCATCCAGAACAGTCTCCAGTACACGCCTGCAAAGAAACGGCTTCCCACATAACGGTAAAATAATGGATTAAATAAAAATAACAGTACCAGGATTGTCGGCCATACCAGAAACCGGACGGTCTGTTTCTCTTCCTGATATTTTCTTCCCAGGAAAAACAGCATTACAACTGCAAGACAAAACAGGCACCAGTGAAAAAGTCCGGTACGTCCGCCAATAAAATTTTTAAAATTGTCCAGTATTGAATAAAAATCTGCTGCCATATCCGTTCTCTTTCCTTTTTAAATCCCCGCCGTATAATAAATCATATAAACAGCACACGGCAGTGCTGCGATCCATATACAGAGCATACGTTTCAGATTCCGGTGGTAAATACCATCTAAAAGTCCGTACAATCCCATCATAACTGGTGCCATAATAATTCCCATTCCCGATAAAAGAGCTGCCGCAAAACTTAAGGCATACAATGGTGCCGCCCATTTCATACTCTGTTTTTCACTCATAAAGATCTGGTAAAACAAATACATTAACAATGGAATGATAAATCCCGCCACGATTGCCTTTCCCTGCCAGATCCGCAATAAAAACATCGCCGACAGTGTATGTGTTGATGTAAAATTCCAGATATGGAACACGGATAAAACAATCAGAAACAGTGTCTGTTTTTTCCGCATCACCGCGAAACAGTACATTTCCGATCATTCCATACAACACATAACAGATGATGATCATAAAAAATGGAAAAAATGTATGTGAAAACACCGCCGGAGCAATTCCTGTTATTTTACAGCACATTGCCACATACATCGTCCATGGGGATGTCACATCTTTTCTTACTTCCCCGACATCCCAGTACATATATTCATCCGTGATCGGATCATCCACTAAAAGCGTATCATGCACAATCGCAGAAACTTCTTCCGAAACATATCTTGCATCGTCATCATCAATATGCTGGTAATGATACGGAATCCATGCCTGCAAAAGGATCAGCGCCGCTGCAAGAATTTCCAAAAATGATTTTCCATGCTCCGGCTTTCTTTTTTTTGTTTTCCAGCTTATTTTCTACTGTAACTAAGATACCACATCTGCGTATCAGAATTACCATGATAACAATGGAAACAATCACCAGAAATATCTTCCAAAGTGTGACAGCCTCGGTAAGCGTCCTTTTGCCAAGTATCATTGGCACCAGCAAAATCTGTCCCGATGCAAACATGCTTGCAAGTCCAAGCACCCATGCGTTGCACAGTTTTCTGACCGTTCCCTCTATTTTCAGATACCATACCCACAACAATCCAAACCAGACCGGAAGTACTACGAAAAGCATTCCTGTATAAAGTAGATTCTTATAAATCATATACCAGCACTCCATCCAGATGGATATGGTTGATCTCAGCCGTATTCTTTAACATATAAAGTTCTTCCGTTCTGACATTTCTGCGTCCGCAGATGACAAGATTACTGTCGCAAAGCAATGCCGTCTGATATCCTTCGGATATTGCCGACACATCCCTTCCATTGACCAGAATGTATTCATACTGCTTTGAGAAGCGATCCAGAAGCTCTTTGAACTTTTCATTTCCAACAAGATCAAATCCCTGTTCCTGTTTCAAATTTCTCTTTACGGTGTCTAAGTAGTCATTCATCTGCTGTAACTTTAATTCTGTCGTATTCCCCATAACATAGGCACTTAAAGATGCATCATCACTGTCAGTTGCATTCAGGTCGATCAGCAGAGTCTTTTTCTTTTCATTTGCATAGCACATCGCAAGACGCAATGCTGTGGTATCCGCAGTTCTTCCGACCGGCAGACAGTTAATCTTAAGGCATCCTTCTGCTTTTTGTCCATTCAAAAACATAGCCGCTTTTTTATAGGTTTCTTCATCTTCATTCTTTTTTGTGATCACATCAACGATCTGTGTCTCTAAACATTCCTGCACTTCCTGTGCATCCTTCGGTTTTTTATAAATCATCATCCACAATGTATATAAAACAACCTCAAGCATAATGCCAAGTAAAATACCTGCAATCACAGCTTTTAATACTCCCTGGCGGAACTCAGAACTGGAGATGGTATAAGTTTCAAGCTTTGTCACTTCTCTCTGGGACTGCGGTTCATCAAATACAGTAAAACACTGTGTGCCGACCTGTTTCTTTGTCACGGTATCCAATGCCTGAAGAAGTCCGTTCACAAAAGCATACGCTTCCTCTTCGTCATTTACGGTATAATCCCAGCTCGTTCTCGGATACACCACATAAAAAGTAATAATGTCCGATGCCTCTGTCTGTTCACACTCAAACATATCCGTAAATGCCTGTTTTGTCAGATCGATTCCTGTCACTTTACAGAATTCGTCGTACACACTGCTGCTCTTTGCAATTTTCATAATATCATTGCCACGCTCCACAGTACTTCCGGAATTATAATCTTTTAAAAGCACCGAAGTCTCCACCTGCATTCTGTCATCATAGACTTCTGCATCAATATATGGCATCAGGGTTTTTGCCTTGTATCCACCGACGATCACTGCAAAAACTGCCGCAAAGACAGCCGCAAGCCACCATTTTCTTAAGTTATACTGCAGCACATCCATCAAACTGTATTCTTTTCTGCTCTCATATCTCTGATTCATATCAGGTCTCCTTTCTATTCTCCGCCTTTTTCAAACACCACTTTTATCGTCTTTAAAATGATCTTGATATCCAGTCCCAGACTCCAGTTATCAATATACTGTACATCCAGTTTCACGACATCCTCAAAATCAGTAATCTCGTTCCGTCCGCTTACCTGCCATAATCCGGTAATGCCCGGTTTTGCACTTAAACGGCGTTTCTGGTGTGATTCATACTGTTTGAACTCATCTACCGTCGGTGGTCTTGTACCGACCAGACTCATATCACCTTTCAAAACGTTGAAAAACTGTGGAAGCTCATCGATACTGGTCTTACGGATAAATTTTCCAACCTTCGTAATACGCGGGTCATCTTTCATTTTAAACATCAGACCATTCATCTCATTCTGGCTTTCCAGTTCTTTTTTGCGTTCCTCTGCATCCTTATACATCGAACGGAACTTATAGATCTTAAAAAATCTTCCATTCTTGCCGACACGCTTCTGTGCGAAAAACAGAGGTCCCGGAGATTCGATCAAAAGTGGCGGTGCTAAAAAGACCGTCACAACTGCCGTGATCACAAGTCCCACGATCGAACCTGCGATGTCCATCACACGCTTGATCATAAGCATTTTCCAGTCATAGGACTGATTGGAAAATGTGACGACCGGTATATTTCCCAGCATGTTAAAAGTTTTATGGTAATCATCAAACTTGTTTAAGATCTCAATCGTGACATGTACGGTTGCCCCCATATCCTCAAAACGGTTGACCACCTCCGCAAGCGAATCTCCTGTCTCATACGGCACACTGATAAAAACTTCATCCACAATCTGTTCTTTTACATACTGGAACATATTATCATAAGTGGCAACGACAGGAACACCATGATACCATTTTCCAATCTGGTTTTCATCAATGATCGCAATACTTGCAAGACGATGGATCCAGTCTCCGGAATGGTCTGCATCCGCGATCACCTCTTCCACACGTTCTGCCGTTGTGACCAGAAATACCTGATTATTTGCTCTTTTGTTACGGTAAACATGCAGCAGATAATATTTAATGATAATATGCATGCCAAAATACAGGCACATATTTACCAGCGCAATACAAAAATAAACACCTCGGGAAGCCTCCGCATTATTGTGCTGTAAAAAAATGGTCAACGCTGTCACACATACTAACACAACGCTCGCTTTGATTGCTGCCCACAACTCCTGAAATACACTTCGGTCAATAAAACGATTATCAATATCCGAAAAGAGCATTACCAGCATGTAAACAACCATTACGATGCCAAAGCTCTCCATCAGCTCTATCTTCATATTTGCGACGGATACATTTCGATAACCCACCAGCCACAGATAACCGCCCCCGAAATAACTTACGGCAAAGCATATCAGATCCGCCAGCAGTAAAATGATACTCTGAATTTTTTCTCTTGTCTGGTACATGTCAAGTCCTTTCCTGTTCCTTTTCCCCGGTTTCATGCCCAGGTGTCACTGTTTCTTCCTGTCATTTATTCTGGTAATCATATTCCGCACTGCGTTTTCCCAACGAAAAAATCAGTTTCCATTCCGTTTCGCGCGGAACAATAAACACACAGTCAAATCCCAGGTTCAGGTTCACATCGCACGTCCGGCGCAGTTTTAATGCATCGGCGACATCCGCTCTCGGATATCTTTTCAATTCCGCTGTGACCACAGTGCCGTCCGGCATCACTGCTTTTATATCAACTGGAAGTACCTTTCCATTCCATGTCTTTGCAAGTGCCCATCCACAACAGACCACACTGCCATCCTGATATTCCTGTCTGTCAATGTGATACAGAATCTTCCGCACTCTAAAAGGTACATTCTGCATTTCTTCTATCTGTACATTCCCTGCATCCTGCCTTAGCAGCTGCTCTAAGGGAACGATCTTTGTTCCCATCACACGCTGCATATTGCGCACCGGAACGCTGCCCTTTCCCAGATATGCCTGAAAATTCTCCTCCATCCTGCCAAACTGTTCTTTTAATTTCTTACTGATTCCGTAAGCTGCTAACAGCTCATCCAGCGGAGTGCCTTTTCCTCCCATGATCTGGTAATATGCAAAATAAAGTGCACGGTATAATACAAATAACTTTGGTACCGAAAAGAAAAACGTCCACTCATAATCAATGACTGTCCATTCTGCTTCCTCTATTTTCATCTCACTGCCTGCAGGAATCAAAATATTGGCAAATATCATATCGATATCGCATATATCCACCGCTTCAGTTTCCTCTGTAAAATGAACCTCTCCAAACACTTTTCGGAAATCTTCGGTTGGCGTAAACAGATGTTTTCCACCATATTCCATGATACGTTTTGCATAATCATCAAGGATGCGCTTCACCAGTTCCGTCTGATTTCTTTCAATCGCCCGCTCCATCACATCCTGCAGTGTGACACCGGGATCAAAACCGGATACGGCTGCATCATTTTTTGTATGACAGGCGCAGAATCTGATTTTCCCATTACTGTCCGCATAGCACGATGACAATTTTTCGTATGACTTCTCCATATGACAGATATGCTCTCTTCCTTCCGGATAAAGTGCATATTTTCTGACACTTTTTTCTCCATCCGCTTTCTTGCAGATATCCGTGCGGATGGCAAACTGCCTTGCCCTCTCATTGGAATATTTTGAATAAATCACACGCTGTTCTCCGGTCCTATTTCCTGCCTCGATCAAAAAGGAATTGGCAAGTTCTCCAAATAACCCTTCTGCCAGAACCGTATCAAAAACTTTTTTCTCATCAAAAAGCTGTAATCTGTCCCTGTCAAAATTTCTCCGGTTGTCGGAAAGTTCTCCCCTTCCCGGAAGATATTCATCCGAATAGATACAGGATGGGAACTTGTGATCCGGATATGGGTAATAGCTGTAAATTCCCGAAAATCCTGCTTCTTTTAAGATCTGTTCATACTCTTTTCTGGTATAGACCCTCGCCTCACCGTGCCTGTCATCCTCTGTGAATCGTTCCGGATCCTTATCATAATTTTCCAGTCCGGCAAAATATCCCCCACGGTATTCCTCCTGACACCCCGCAAAATATTTCAGTCCCAGACGGTTGGCATCCGCCACATAGAGTTTCCCGTTGTCAGATAAGTGTTCTCTCATACAGGAAAGCTCATTTTGAAATTTTGAAAATTCGCCTGCAATCAATATCATGTCATAGGCCTGATCCTGATACAGTACATTTGTTTCCGGTTTTGTATCCGAAGCCGGAACAACCAGAACCGTCAGATTGCCGGCATTTTCATAACGCACCCGTAAAATGTCAGCTTCCTCTTCACTCTCCACCACTGCCGTCACATGTAACGCCATAGAAAGCAGTTTTCCTGTCAGTGCACCGCATCCTGCATTCCGCTCTAAAACATGCATCTGCTTTGTCACCGGCAGAAATGCGATCAGGTTCTCCCTGATATCCGACAGATGAAAAAGGTACGGATAGGATGCCTGTTCCATGATGATCTGCGGATAGGCTTTTTCATTATTCTGTTGTATGATCTCTTTCAGCCCCTCCGGCACGTTCACATGTCCCATTGCTTCCTCACTTTTACGTTCTTCTATTCGTCACATTTTTCAATCGTAACTTCTGAATTCATATCATAAAAACCGACGGTATTTTTGTCGGATACCACCGTCACACCGACCACATCATATAATCTGTGGTACGCGCGGAACTCTCCGCCGACATAACCGGTGCAGCTGATGGATAACAGATATTCGCCGCCCTGCATATCCATGTTCTGGCGAAATGTCGCAACATAGGTATCACCTGTCTTTGCCATCCCGATGCCCACTTTTTCAAACATCGTGTTTGTTCCGGTAACAGCAGTTCCCTGTACGGTTTTAAATGTATAAGTAAAAATCGGATCCTGTATATCAGAGAGGAATTTCACCTTGGATTTGATGGTAAAAGAAGTCCCCTTCTGGATACAGTTCGTATAATTGCCATATTCATCGATCAGCGCAAAGTCAATGATCTCCGCCTCACCGGTTCCATATTCATTGACATCCGGGTTGAGCTGGTAATTTGATTTCCAGAGCTTCTTTCCATCGGACGCATCATTCTCTAAAATTTTACCGCCGGTGATCTTGTCTGAGTTCTTAAGCAGAACCTTTTTGTAAAGGTTGATCATATCCTTGGCATTTCCCTCTGCCAGTTTATCTCCCTTATTGAGTAAGATGACACGGTCACAATATTTTGCCACACTGCTGATATCGTGGCTGACGAACAGGATGGTCTTTCCATGCGCCTTGAAATCCTCAAACTTTTTATAACATTTTGCCTGAAAAAATACATCTCCGACCGATAATGCCTCATCCACGATCAGGATCTCCGGATCAATATTGATCGCCACCGCAAACGCAAGCCGGACAAACATACCGCTCGAATAGGTCTTACACGGCTGATGCACGAAATCACCGATATCTGCAAATTTTAAGATATCATCTAACCTTGCATCCATCTCCTCGCGGGAAAATCCCATCATCATACCGTTTAGATAGACATTTTCGATTCCGGTATACTCCATATTAAATCCGGCACCAAGCTCTAACAGTGCGGAAATCCTTCCATCGATTTCCACCTCGCCGCTCGTCGGACTTAAAACACCTGTAATTATTTTTAAAATGGTAGATTTCCCGGATCCATTGGTTCCGATAATGCCGATCGTCTCACCTTTTTTCACCTCAAATGACACATGATTTAACGCATGATGTTCTTTGAAACGGTTCTTTCTGACCAGTCCAAGAGCATCCTTTAACCGGTCAGACGGTTTATCATAAAGTTTGTAGACTTTGCAGACATCCTCTACCCTGATTGCTAAATTATCCATACTATCCTCATTCCACAGTTTTCATTCTTGCGATGCTCTTACAGCACATCTGCGAAATGTACACGCAGACGCTTAAATACGGTCGTTCCTGCCCAGAGAGTAAACAGCGTGATTCCCCAGAACCACAATGTCAGTCCCGGATGCTCCCAGAATGCCGTTTTATTGATCAGTGCATCCCGGTATCCGGAAACGATATAATACATCGGATTTAGCTTAAGCAGTACCACAGCCCATTTTGGAATGCCCTGCATACTCTCAAAATTCCACATGATCGGTGTCACCCACATTCCAATCTGCAAAAGAATGGCGACAACCTCTTTCATGTCACGGAAAAATACCGTCACGGCGCTTGTCGCATAAATCAGTCCTGCTGTAAGGATCACCATGCAAAACGAATAATAAACAATCTGAAGCACATAAAGATCGGGATAAAATCCCATAACTGCAAAAACAACCAGCATAAACACAACAAAAAATGCATGTGTAAATAGTGCAGAGATCAATTTTACTACCGGAAGTGCATCGATCTGGAATACAACTTTTTTAACGAGATAACTGTATTCATCCAGGACACCGGTTCCTCCATTTAAAGCCTCCTGAAAATAAAACCATGGCACAAGGCCACCCATCAGCCAGAGTACAAACGGCACCTCGATTCCTGTTCTTAAATCATTTACTTTCTGATGCAGTCCAAACTCAAAGACAAACCAGTATAAAAGCACTGTGATCACCGGCTGTATGAAAGCCCATACCACACCGAAATAAGAGCCTGCAAACTTCTTTTTAAAATCATTTTTTTGCAAGATTAACGATCAGTTTCCGGCTGGCAATCAGACGTTTGGGCAGACAGACATTTTTTTTGTTTTCTGTCATATGAAAGCTCCTATCTTACGATTCCACGTTCCCTGCAGTATGCATCAAATCCACCATGCACTTTGTCCTTATCAGACAGGATCAGATCTGCCTGTGTCATTCCTTCCGGCATTGGCCATTCGACACCGACTGCAGGATCATTCCAGAGAATACCGCCCTCATCATTTGGATGATAGAAATCTGTAACCTTATAGCAGAACTCTGCATAATCAGACAGCACGATGAATCCATGTGCAAAATTCTTTGGTACAAAGAACTGTTTTTTATTTTCTGCAGACAAGACAATACCAAACCATTTTCCGAATGTTTCAGAGCCTTCTCTTAAATCCACTGCAACGTCAAACACTTCTCCATTTACCACTCGAACCAGTTTATCCTGCGGATGGTTGATCTGGAAATGTAAGCCCCTGAGCACACCTTTTTTTGAGGCAGACTGGTTATCCTGTACGAACTGGCAGTCAATTCCTGCCTCCTTAAAATCGTTGTAATTGTATGTCTCCATAAAATATCCCCTGGCATCCCCGAATACTGCCGGTTCAATTACCTTCAGTCCCTCTATTCCATTACAGTCATGTGTTACTTTAATTTTTCCCATAATTATTGATCCTCACTATCTGTTTTTTTAAAGTCCCTTGGCAACTTCTACTAAATATTTGCCGTAATCAGTCTTAAGAAGCGGTTCTGCAAGTTTTAACAACTGCTCTTTATCTATAAATCCGCGTTTGTATGCGATCTCTTCGATACAGGACACATAAAGTCCCTGACGTTTCTGGATCGCTGACACAAAATCTGCAGCCGCAAGCAGCATATCGTGGTTTCCTGTATCAAGCCATGCAAATCCCCTGCCAAGTGTCTCAACGCTCAGATCACCACGCTCTAAATACGCATTATTTACAGATGTGATCTCGATCTCACCTCTTGCAGACGGCTTTACATTTTTTGCGATCTGTACAACATCATTGTCATAAAAATAAAGTCCCGGCACCGCATAATTTGACTTCGGATGCTCCGGCTTTTCCTCAATGGAAAGGGCCTTTCCGTTCTCATCAAACTCTACCACGCCATACTCTCTCGGATCTCTGACATAGTAGCCAAAAATCGTAGCACCCTTTTCATTCTGTGTGCGTTCAGCTGCACTGCGCAGAACCTTTGAAAAACTCTGTCCGTAAAAGATATTGTCTCCAAGAACCAATGCAACAGCATCGTTTCCAATAAACTTTTCACCGATGATAAATGCATCTGCCAGGCCCCTTGGCTGTTCCTGCACGGCATAAGAAAAACTCATGCCAAGCTGGCTTCCGTCTCCAAATAACTCTTCAAACACCGGCAGATCTCTCGGTGTGGAAATGATCAGAACCTCTCTTATGCCGGCAAGCATCAGTGTAGATAACGGATAATAGATCATCGGCTTATCATACACCGGCATAATCTGTTTTGAAATTGCCTTTGTCAGCGGATATAATCTTGTTCCGGAACCACCTGCTAAAATAATACCTTTCATATAATCCTCCTTGTTTTGCGGAGCAAAATGCGAACCCTCTGTGAGCAGAGGATTTTCCTCCTTGTTTTCACGTCCATTATAAAACGCAAACAAGCAGTATCGCCCCATCTGACGGTACTGCTGCCTGCATCTTCTTACCTGTTCTGATACATATCCTCATAATATTTCTGATAATCACCGCTGGTAACGTTTTTCATCCAGTCCTCATGTTCAAAGTACCATGCGATCGTCTTTCTGATACCCTCTTTGAACATTGTCTCCGGCTCCCAGCCGATCTCAGCCTTGATCTTATCCGGTGCGATCGCATAACGTCTGTCATGACCTTTTCGATCCTCCACGTAAGTGATCAGATCTTTGCTTACAAGTGCACGTCTCGGATCATCTGCTGGAAGCATCTCAAGCAGTGTATCTATGATGATATTGATAATCTCGATATTCTGTTTTTCATTGTGTCCGCCAACATTATAAGTCTCACCAAGGCGCCCGTTTTCCTGAACCATATCGATCGCTTTTGCATGATCATCCACATACAGCCAGTCACGGACATTCTTTCCATCACCATATACCGGGAGTTTCTTTCCATGCAGCGCATTATTGATAATAAGCGGAATCAGTTTCTCCGGGAACTGATATGGTCCATAGTTATTAGAACAGTTCGTAATGTTTGCCGGGAAATGGTAAGTGTCAATATAAGCCTTTACCAGCATATCCGAAGATGCTTTGCTCGCAGAATACGGACTGTGCGGTGCATATGGTGTTGTCTCATAAAAGTATGTTCCATCATCCTCTAAGGAACCATATACCTCATCTGTTGATACATGAAGGAATTTCTTTCCTTCTTTGAAACTGCCATCCGGCAGTTCCCATGCAGCTTTTGCACAGTTCAACATGACTGCTGTTCCAAGCACGTTCGTCATTTACAAATACTTACCGGATTTTTGATACTGCGGTCTACATGACTCTCTGCCGCGAAAATGTACAACGCAGGTCGATCTCATTTTCTGCAAAATCTTTGATAATTGCCTCTTTATCTGTAATATCTGCACGCACAAAGGTATAGTTATCACGATTTTCAACGTCTTTTAAATTTTCCAGGTTACCTGCATAGGTAAGCACATCCACATTGATGATCCTGATCTCATTGTCATATTTTCGTAAACATGTAATGAATATAGTTAGATCCAATAAATCCGGCTCCTCCGGTTACTAAATATGTTCTCATAATTTTCTCCATTCTATGGTCTACAAAATCTTTCATCATTTTACCATACTTTTATTGTCTGTACAAGTTTTACCACCAGTCCACTGCCGGGCGTTCCGTAATTTCAGACAGCTTGACGACCACCAGATCTTTTTCTTCCACGATTGAACCCTCAGCCGGAAAGACTGTCATATCTTCCGACAGTGCTGCCGCCTTATATTCCATCTCTTCGGAATAACCATCGTCCAGATGGACTCCATTATGTGCTTCTAAAAATCCTGCGATCCGATGCGTTGCCCCCGCCGGATGTTCTCTGGTATAATCCCATTCAAAAAATGACCACCCGTACATTTCCGTACGGCGGTTCAAGCTGTTTAACTGTGGCTGCCGGTATCCGATAAATACCACTTTTTTATCCACCGGATCTCCTTCTGCATCCACCCCGGGGATCTCCCTCTTCAAAGCATCCGTGATCTGATCTGCCAGCAGCGCATCCTGTTCATAACGCACCTGATCCGCGCTGTGCATTCTGATGTTATAGCAGACCTGACCGCCTGTAACTGCGATTACAAGCAATATCACCACATTGCCCATTACCTGCAGCCATCGGCACATTTTCCTGTCCCGCTCCTGTTTTTCCGGTCGTACATCGGAAATCTGCTGCTCTTTTAATATCATCACACCAAACATCGCAAGAAATGCAGCCACAACCGGAAGTGCAAACTGTGTCCTTGTCACCAGCATCGCACCTGCATAGATTGTCATTAAAAAAGGTGTAATGAGCATAAAAATCATTCCTGCTGCAAAAATCCAAAAACCGGCACGTCCACTTTCTGTTCTTCTCGTCCATGCGATCCATATCACATAAAATGCGAGCAGTACACCGATCACATAGAAAGAGAAATTCCGCGGTCCGACGGTAAGAAGCTGATTTTTCACAACACGAAGAACATTCTTGACACATTCAGCAGCCGGTTCACTTCCCCAGTTGCTCTGCCCTTCCATATAATCACCGGCTGCCATGAACCATGTACCCGCAATCCCCCTGTATATCAGATAGGAAATACCGAAATGGGCCACAAGAAAAATAATGCGAATTCCCCATTTTTCTCTTTTTCCATTCACCTGCCAGAAGAACAATAAGAAAAACATGACACAGACTGCAATATAATAAACTGCCAGTGCCTGGTAAGTACCAAGTGCCAACACAATAAACACTGTGGACAAAAACAGCTTACACAGATCTTTTCCGCTTCTGTTCTCCTTATATTTCTCGCAAAAACAAAGATCACACATAAAAAATCCGGTGACTGCCATCAAAAGCATTGCAAATGCGACTTCCGCCTGCTGCAGTGAAAAATAAAACTGAAAACTCCAGATATTGGATGTCATATAAAGCAGCGTAAATATCCAGTACGGTTTTCCATCCTTTTTTCCTGAAAAAATAATAGCATCCATACGTCAGTACATTGCCTCCCAAGGAATAAAAACAAAAGCATCAGAATACCACTCTTTATCGTTCGGTGTACACCAAGACCAAGCATCCAGTTTTAACAGAACCAGTCCCAAATCTTCCAATCGTAAGCCGACCCTAACGTAGACCCGGGATGATTGATCAGTTCCTCTGTATCGATTCTGATATTCGAGTTAAATGCCTGATACCCAAAACAGACCAGCGCAGCAAATACCGACATCAGAATCAGCCGGTAATGTTTTTTTGATATATTCTGTCATCGTATTATTCCAGTGTTTTCATATACTCATCAAGTGCATCCTGCCATTCAGCCATTTTGTAACCGTCTGTCAGTTTCATCATATAGTTCTCAAGAATCGAATATGCCGGTCTGTTTGCAGAAGCCGGATTCATCTTCGCATACTGCTCACTTGTGACATGGTTGACTTTTGTTGTCTTTCCTGCACGTTTAAAAATTGCTTCCGCAAAAGCTGCCCAGTTGGTATCGCCCTCACAGGTTGCATGAAATGTACCATAATTTTCTGTCGGTTCAAAATGATGAATGGCTCTTGCCAGTTCCACCGCACTTGTCGGGGATCCCTGCTGGTCACATACAACACTGACTTCATCGTGTGACTCCGCAAGGCGAAGCATCGTCTTTACAAAGTTTTTTCCATCTCCATAAAGCCATGCGGTACGGAAAATAAAATATCTGTCTGCAAATTCACGGACAAACTTTTCTCCCTCCGCCTTCGTCTTTCCATAGGCACTGACCGGATGGATCTCATCAAATTCCGTATATGGCTTTGTTCCGTTTCCCTCAAATACATAATCGGTGGAAACGTGGATCATTTTTGCTCCGACTTCTCTTGCTGCAATACTTAAATTTCTCGGTCCGATCGCATTGATCCGGTATGCGGCATCCCACTGCTGTTCGCACGCATCCACATTGGTGTGCGCTGCACAGTTGATAATGACATCCGGTCTCTCCGCACGAACCAGCGCAAGGACAGCATTCACATCGGTAATATCGAGCGCCACAATGCCTTCACCTTCCGCAACATCTGTATTGATAAAGGAAACATCCTCACCTTTATATTCCTGTCGGATGGCACGCCCTAACTGTCCGTTGCACCCTGTCACTAAGATCTTTTTCATCATTTATTCTCCTAATCCATTTTCAATTGCCGTAACAATCGACGTAAGTGCTTCTTTTTCATCTTCTCCTTCGCAGACAAGCTCTATTTCATCCCCGGATTTGATGCATGCACCAAGTACACTCAACACGCTTTTTGCATTTGCTGTATTTTCTCTGTAACGAAATGTCACATGTGATTTAAACTGCATGGCCTCCTTGCATAAAATTCCAGCCGGTCTCAAATGAAGTCCCGTCGGATTTTTAATCGTTACTTTCTGGCTTACCATAGTAAATCCCTCCAAACTGTTTATTGTATATACGATATTTAAAGCATGATCTTCGTAATCAGTTCCGCTAACTTTTTAGCTTCCTCATCGATCACCTTTTGATCTTTTCCTTCAATCATGACACGGACAAGCGGCTCTGTACCGGATGGACGGATCAAAACTCTTCCCTCTCCGTTAAACTTCTGCTCTAATTTTGCAACTGCATCCGCAATCTCCTGATAATCCATAAAGTTGTCTTTTTTATGGTTTGGCACTTTTGCATTTACAAGTGCCTGCGGTAATACTTCCATAACAGATGCAAGCTCTGATAAAGATTTTTTTCGTTTTCACCATAACCTCAAGCAGATGAAGTGCAGAAAGCAGACCATCACCTGTGGTGTTGTCATCCAGGAAAATAACGTGTCCTGACTGCTCGCCTCCGATATTATAGCCATGTTCTCTCATATTTTCAAGAACATATCTGTCGCCAACTTTTGTCTTTTCCACATGGATGCCTTCGCGTTCTCCCATCAGTGAAAATCCAAGGTTTGTCATAACAGTAACAACGATCGTATTCTTTTTTAAGGTACCTTTCTGTTTCATATAAGTACCACAGATTGCCATGATCTGGTCTCCATCGACCAGTTCTCCTTTTTCATCCACAGCAAGCATACGGTCTGCATCCCCGTCAAATGCAATACCAATGGCAGCATTTTCATAAACTACTCTGGCTTTTAATTCATCCATATGCGTCGAACCACAGTTTGCATTGATATTCGTTCCATCCGGTTCGGTATGGATTGCCACCAGATCAGCCCCCAGATCTTTCAATGTCTTCACTGACGTATAATGAGCGGCTCCCTCTGCACAGTCAACCACGATCTTCATGCCTGTCAGATCAACCGGAACACATTTTTTCATAAATTCAACATATTCGTCTCTTAAATCGAAACGATAATCAATTTTACCGACTCCGGAACCGATCGGCAGGTTGACATCCTTCATATTATTACGGATCAGTGCCTCGATCTCGTCTTCAAGCTCATCAGAAAGCTTATATCCCTCGCCGTTAAAAAATTTAATTCCGTTAAATTCCATCGGGTTATGGGATGCGGAAATGACAACCCCGGCATCTACCTTATGTTTTCTCGTCAGATACGCAATTGCAGGTGTCGGCATTACTCCGACAAAAATCGCATTTGCACCGACAGAACAGATTCCTGCCATCAGTGCACTTGCAAGCATTCCTCCTGAAATTCTCGTATCACAGCCAACGATAATCGTTGCCTGATGTTCCTGCTCTTTCGTAAGCACATAAGCTCCCGCCTGTCCAAGTTTTGTCGCAAGCTCGATCGTAAGTTCTGATCCAGCCACTCCGCGGACACCATCTGTACCAAACATTCTTGCCATTGTATTTCCTCCAAATTATTAATTTCTTTTATTTTGTTTTAGAAGCACTCTTTTTGCTGCTTTCCGTTGATTTTATTTCCGTATCTTCCGCAGTCATTTTAACCGGGATCCGCACGGTTTTTACCTGATAAAGTTCATTATCCACATCAATATCTGCAGCGATATTATGTTCACCATTTCCATATCCCTGCAGATTAACAGTACCTGTAATGTCATCTGCTGACAGCTTCTTAATATCGCTTTCCGCTCCGGTGACCTCAACCTGAATCGTATCTTCCGTAATCTTCGCCTTTGTCGCATCCGGAATATTTTCAAGCGTAAACGCAGATGCATCCACCTCGAAGGTTTTTGTTGTGATCGGCTCTACTTTTACTTTGACCTCCACTTTTGCGTCTGCTGCAAGTACCAGCGAAGTTCTATCCGGAAGATAAGATGTAATATCTACAGTTGTCTCAACATCTTCCGTTGCACCGCTCATATCTAACACATCATCCGGTATTGCGATCTTAGCCACCTTATTAAGCACATCCGTTTCTCCCTTGATCCGGACTTTTTTCGGACTGTAGGTAATTTCTTTTAATGTATAGCCGGATGCCACAGTTCCTTTTGTCTGGAAGGAAAGATCCACATCTTTTGTATTTAATATCTGCGCCGTGATCGTAACAGTATTAATATTCATTTTTAACTTTGAAGCATCGATCTCATTACCATCCGCATCATATAAAACCGGCACTACTGTATCGGTCACATCCGATGACATTCCGTCAACATTGATCGTTGCGACTACCGTGCTGATCTGACTCGTAACAGAAGACGGTCCCGAAATTTTCAAAAGATTCGATGTCACGATGGAAACATCTCCAAGTGCACAGCCATCCATGACCGTACCTTCCGTGCTTGCAGTGATCTTTTTCTGTACATTTCCAAGATCTTCCACTGTCACATCCAGATACTGCTGTTTGGATGAAATGGTAACTGTATTGCTGTTATATTTACTGCATGTGATCGTAATCGGGACACGGCATACGCCATCACCTTCCACATATTCAATCTTTTCCATATCCGCAACTGCAGTAAAATCCGTGTTGGATAATTTTTCCAGAATACTTCGTTTTGCCGATGCCGTAAACGTAACTGTATTTTTCCCGCCAAGTGTCTCGGAATACTTTCCATTTGAGGTAAGATAATCCATATTGTCCTGTGTTACACTGATCGTATACTGTGCCGGTTTGACCGGATCATCAATATTGACCACTACGATCCACAGAGCGATCGCAAATAACACAGCCAGTACCTTGAGGCCAAGATTATTCGTTAGTTTTTTTGCCAGATTCTTTAACATCCTTAAGCCTCCTTCTCCATAATTCAATTTTTGAAACTTTCTTCTCGCGATGCTGTATAAATGAAAGTTTGTTCTTTAAAAACTCAGCGTCCACATTGCGGTACAATTCCCCACCCATGGCGATGGAAACTTTTCCCGTTTCCTCAGATACAACAATGGTAAGTGAATCACTGACTTCACTGATTCCGACCGCCGCACGATGTCTTGTACCAAGATCTTTGCTGATACTTAAAGAATCCGTCAGTGGCAGATAGCAGGTGGCAGACACCACTCTGTCCCCGCGGACAATCACGGCTCCGTCATGAAGCGGTGTGTTTTTTTCAAAAATATTGATCAAAAGCTGGCTTGTCAGTATTCCATCTACTGCAATACCGGTTCTTTCATACTCCGAAAGAACAATTTCATCCTCAATGACGATAAGTGCACCTGTTTTGACTTTTCCCATCTCATAACATGCCTTTACCAGTTCATTGATCGTTTTATCCGTAAACTTTGCGATTTCTCCCTTTGAAAAATCAAACGCAAAAAAAGGAAGTAAGGAAATTCTTCTGTCCAAGATTTTCCAGTGCTTTCCGGATTTCCGGCTGGAATATAATAACTATGGCAGTAATTGCGACGCTCAATGTGTTCTTCGCAATCCAGATGATCGTATTCATCTGAAATACAGCTGCAACCAGAACAAAAGCAATATTACCATAATACCTTTTAACAGTACCCATGCCCTTGTGTTCTTAATCCACACAAGCATATAATAAAACAGAAATGTTATGATGAGAATTTCCACAACATCTGTCATTGTAATCTTTGGTAAATTCAAATAAATAGACGCTTTTTCCCAAAACGCGCCCATGGTTGCCATCGCATTCTGCACCTGCTTCACTTTCCTTTCCGCTATCTGTATTTAAAGTAACTAATCCAGCAGATCTTCGTCAATCTCCATTTCTTCTGCGAAACGTTTTTTCGTCATACGATCCTGTTCTTCTTTTCCACTGAATCTGGTCACTTTTTTATCTGTCCCTGCAACGATTGCTTTCGGTACGGCTTTTACATAATAATAATACTCATCATCTTCAAACTGGAGTCTTTCTGTCCTTGAATAATCCAGATTGAAAAACAGGAACTGAATCACAAATGCAATCACGCAGGAAATAATGCTTCCCACCAGAATTGTGATGGTCTTTCCGCTGATTCCAAGTACCATATCCCCTGCGATCATACCAACTGCCTCGAATAAAATACCAAATATAATTGCGACCGCCCATGCATGCTCAATGGACATTTTTCGTATGATATAAACGATGACCAGTGTTACCACCATGATCGCAAGCACCAGATACATTTCCCTGTTGCCCAAAAGCTGGTTCAACGCAACAACAATCTTTGATGTTGCCGCATCTTTCTCATCCACTCCGCCAAGTGTTGTTTCATTCTGCTTTACACCGTTTAAGAAGAAATAAAGAACGATACCGCAGACCAGAGAAAACATGGAATATAATTCCCGCAAAAGTCCCATGCCGACCGGCATCACAAACGGAATGTTCAGTCCAAAACAAATCGGTGTCAAAAGCACTCCATACTCGTTTTTTGGAGAAAACCGAAAATACAGGATATACATCAGAATAAACAGGATCAGGGCCACAATACATACTTCTACGGAAAGTGCATACATATCCAAAAGGATCAGCACAGAGCCAATAAAAACGGCCCCCCCGACTGGAAGAATCGAACAGATCAGGGCAAGGATCAGGGCAATTGGTGTACTGCTGATTTTTTCCATATAACCAATGTTGTGATTTATCAGCAAAAATGCTGTGAGTGCAACAGTAAACTTTATCACCGGTGTAATGTATATATCATATTTTCCATAAAAACGTGTTAATTTCTCTTTTAATTCCAATAAGGTCGTCATACTAATCTCCATTTCCACATGTGAAAAATCTCATTTTCCGCATTGCTTCCGTTGTCAGTCCCAGTCTTTGTTTCCGTTCCCTTTCAACCGTTCTTCCCGCAGATACATCGCACTGATCTTTTTTAGACCCGCATAGTATTTTTTTACCTTTTTTCTGCCATAAGTGTACTTCATATTAAAAATAATATATGTGGCAAGAAGATAAATTACCATAAAAATTCCATAGAGCAGTCCCAGTGTAGTAGCAGCCTTTACAAAATCCATTTTGTTGATCTGTTCCATCAAAGCATCCATAGAATAGAGTACCCAAAGCCCTAACATCATAAAAAATGCGATCGTGCCGACCACGAAACTTTTCAGAAGCTGTAATGCCACATAATCCTTTCGCGCATACTGGATCATCGGTTTGCAGCGTTTTCCATCGTTTGCATCAAATTTTGCTATTTTTATCATGCTGTGCAGTCGTTGTTCATTGACCATGCTGCGTTTCCTTTCTCTTAGCAAACTGCATTTTTGCTCGCAGTTACGCATTCTTATTTTTCATTATATCACAGTGCCCTTCTTTTTCAAAGGAAAAAAAAGAATCCTGTTCCACAGGATTCACCTCCTGCGGCGGGTCGCCCCCGCGACATAATTCATCTCTGACGCAGTGCGATCCCACCCGGAGGGCTTTTTTATTCATAGGACGTAATTCCTTATGAATAAAAAAGCAGGACCACCTGTCAGGCCCTGCTCTTCTCTTATAAGAAACGCATCTTGTTTCCGTCGCGTTCTTTTTTCTGTGGTTCTAAAGGCTTTGGTTTTTCAATCGAGTTTGCGAATGAATTTGCCATTGCCGCTTTACACTTTTCGCAAAAGCGCCCCGTCCGGATCGGTCTGCCGCAATGCTCGCAGGTAACACCGTCAAGTGAAGCTTCTGAAAGTGAAAGTCTCTCTTCACGGATCCACTGCTTGATCTGTTTTACTGACACATCATTGTCCTCGGATACCTGATTAACAGATGCATTCGGGTTCTCGTCCAGATATTGTTTTACTTCCTGAAACTTTTGTTCAAGTTTTTTTCTGCATCCATCACACAATGGTGCACCACCCATATAATTAAATAAACGTCCACAGTCCTTGCAATTCTTCACTTCCATATTGGCATGACCTCCTGTCATTCTGTCAATACCCTTCTCCGATACTGATACAGATATAATATATGTTTTCCACTCCTGACGCTTTCAGGACTTTTGATACTTCATCCATCGTACTCCCTGTCGTATAGATATCATCCACAAGCACGACTCTCTTATATTCTACTATATCTGCTGTCAATTGGAAAGCATTTTTTAAATTTCTGTGTCGTTGTGATTCATTTAACTCTTTTTGAGGAATTGTATTTCTCACTCTTCTGACCAGGTGCTCATCCACTAAAATCCCTGCTTTTCTTCCAAGTTCCCGCGCAAATACTTCGGCCTGATTGTATCCGCGCAGTCGCTTCTTCCGGGAATACATTGGAATGGGAATCAGCACTTCTGCTTTTATTTTGTTCAGCCACACTCCATATTTTTCCACTGCTGCATTCGCATAAAACTCTGCATATTCTCTTTTATTTCCATATTTAAAGCGGTACATTGAATTTCTTATACCACCCTCATAAACAAACACTGCCTTTCCCTGTGTGTATACATGATGCTTTTTTCCACAGTCGGTGCAAAATTCCTTTCTCTCATCCACAAGCGGTTTCCCGCATTTTTTACATGCCGGTTCTCCTGCCACATGCACCTTGTCTTTACATAGCGGACAAATACCCTTTCCTGTCACTTCAATTTCATCACAGACTGCACATCTTCGTGGATAAAGAATTTCAAGCATCTGAAATAACATTTTTCTTCCATATAGGAAAATGTCATTTTTTCTGATTTTCATAAGATCCTTTCCGGATCTCTCCCTGCAAAGAATATCATTTTTGCCAAATACATACCATAAAGTTTTTCTTAATTTTTTCTTACTATAATGTTGACGAATCCCATTTAGGTCTTTATAATTTGTTTATTAAAAGCGATAGCACTTTAAAGTTCTAAAGGGCAGCAATGTGAAAAATAAAATTTTTCACACACAAGATGTGTGCCCCGGCACAAACTTATGATGCCCTGAAAAACGGGCAGGAATGGAGAATTCTATGAAAAACTACAAAAAAATCTTATCTGTCGTAATGACAGCAGCCATGGCTGCATCACTTGCAGCATGTGGAAACAGTACAGCAAACACCAGCAGTACCACGGATGCAGCAGCTTCCGATGCAGCACAGGCTTCGGATGCAGCGGCTACTGAAAGTGGTGCAGGCACCTCTTCCGATGGCAAAAAATATACGATCGGTATCTGCCAGCAGTTAGAGCATCCTGCTCTTGATCAGGCAACCCAGGGATTCGAAGATGCACTGACTGAATTACTTGGTTCTGGCAATGTTACCTTTGATCTTCAGAATGCCCAGGGCGAGCAGGCAAACTGCGCAACCATCAGCAACGGTTTCGTCGCTAACAATTATGACCTGATCTTAGCAAATGCAACGACTGCTCTGCAGTGTGCAGCTGCAGCAACCAGCACGATCCCGGTGATCGGTACTTCCGTTACCGACTATGCAACAGCACTTGACATTGACAACTGGACCGGCTCTACCGGTACAAACGTATCCGGAACTGCAGATCTTGCTCCGATTGACCAGCAGGAAGACATGCTTGTCGAATTATTCCCAGATGCAAAAAAATGTCGGCATTCTCTACTGCTCCGCAGAACCAAACTCTGCATACCAGGCAACCGAATTTGAAAAAGCTCTCGATGAAGACAGTATTTCCTATAAAGAATATACCGTATCAGATTCCAACGACATCGCTTCTGTTGTACAGAGTGCCGTCAGTGAATGTGATGTCCTCTATATTCCGACTGACAATACCATGGCAGGCAATACTGAATCCATCAACAATATTGCTCTTCCGGCAGGTGTTCCGATCATCGCCGGTGAGGAAGGTATCTGTTCCGGCTGTGGTGTAGCCACACTTTCCATCAGCTACTATGATATCGGTTATACAGCAGGCAAAATGGCATACGACGTTTTAGTAAACGGTGCTGACATCTCGACCATGGATGTACAGTATGACAGAGAATGTTACCAAAGAATACAATGCTGATATCTGTTCACAGCTTGGCATCACAGTTCCTGATGACTATACTGCCATCGCTGCCGAATAAAAAATATTTTTGATAAGGGGTTTTTCTATGAC
>ENA-OPYX01000386-OPYX01000386.1-human-gut-metagenome-genome-assembly--contig:-NODE-386-length-26058-cov-4.886738_pt1 | contig 26058 bp, 23 predicted proteins | sample MGYA00242639_ERZ504486 | MGnify/ENA primary metagenome ERZ504486 (study PRJEB26092, sample SAMD00036296) | human gut metagenome | host: Homo sapiens | study: EMG produced TPA metagenomics assembly of... | reverse complement strand
GGGGGACGGATCGAGGGCGCAGAATTATCAGCTGATCCTGTTCGAAAGCGCAGCACTGCTTTTTCTTCTTTCTGATCTTTCAGAAGTGGAAACGCCCGTTCCTGCTTCTGGTTCCGGCGCTGGTATGCCTGGTGCTGATCAATCATGTGGTGAATGGAAAGGCAGGCAATCTGGTGCAGAAAGAAGATTATCAGGAGATCACAGACAGTGCCTGGCAGGATACCGTGCGTGATGCGCTGGGCGGAGAAACCGGCCTGTACCGGACGGAGCAAAGCGGAGTTGCAAAGAAGCGAAAAGACAACGTAAACCGGATCTGGGATATGCGCCAGTGGACGACTTCGGTATACTCTTCCGCCTATAACACAGCGTATCAAAAGTTTCGGAACGATGTCTTTCAGGTGGAACAGCCGTTTCGAAACGGGCTGATGCAGTCCGCCTCGGCCAATCCGCTGTTTCAGAAATTTATGGGAGTCAAATATGTGATCGGACGGAGTGAAGACGGGGAGAACTTCACGACGGAGATACAGGAGGCGGCTGCGCCGGTGATCTACGGAACGAATCGGGTGATCGCGGAAAAAACGTATCAGGCCATGAAATTCCCGTATAATCAGACCATGCTGATGCAGTATGCGGTAACAGGAAATGAAAAGATCGTCGATGCAGGGGTTGAAATGACGAAGGGTATACAGGAAACAAACGTAACGTTTACGGCGAAGCAGGGAGTGACAAAGGAAGACGATTCCTGGAAGATCAAGACAAAAAAAGAGCAGAAAGCCACACTTTCTCTTGACGAAGATACATCGGGAAAAGAGAGAATCCTGTATCTGCAATTTGATGTGGAAAATGGACATCCGAACCGGGATGTGAGCATCGTGATCAACGGGATCAGAAATAAGCTGACGGCAAAAAGTCATCTGTATTATAATGACAACACGACATTTACTTATGTGATGAAACTTTCCGCAGATCAGGAAAAGATAAAAGTGACGTTCGGTGCGGGAACTTATCGGATCTGTAACCTGAAAAGCTATGTCAGTGACACGACGGTACTGGAAGATGCTTCTCTGTATCAGTCCACATTCACACCGGATCGGAACGCAACAAAGGGAAACCAGATCAGTGGCAGTATCGAGATGGAGCAGGACGGCTATCTGATCACATCGATCCCGTACGACAGTCATCTGGAGATCAAAGTGGACGGGAGAGAGGTCGTGACGGAGAAAGTCAATACGGCGTTTCTGGGCTGCCGGATGGTAAGCGGGGGGCACTGGGTGACGATCACCTACCACGCCCCGGGACTTTCCACGGGAAAATGGATCAGCCTGCTGGGGGTCTTTTTGTGTGGAGTGATGTGTTTTCTGACGGGGAAATGAAAAAAAAGCAGAGAAAGAGACAGATGAAGAAGTTGCAGAATATGCCTCTGGTGTGAATAAAGTTCTGTAAAATGTGGAAAAAATCAGGTATAAATGTTGGTAAATGTGGACAACGTGTGTGTATGACAGGTTGTAGAAAAGACCGGAACATGATAAGATATCAGGGTCAAAAGGTCTGAAATCTGACGCAAGCTTGCTTGCAGGAAGATTTCTGAACTTGGGGCCCGCCAAAAACATGAGTAAGTAGCCATTTTTCGAAGAAAAATGAGCGGATTGCGAATGTTTTTGAGGATTGTGAGAGTACGAAGTACGGAACAATCCGATATCTTAACATCATTATAATCATGTGGCAACAAACAGAGAAAAGAGGAATTATCATTATGAAATACAATTCGGTCCTGGACTTACACACTCATACAATCGTCAGCGGACACGCGTACTCCACGTTAAGAGAGATGGCAAAAGCAGCCTCCGATAAAGGGTTGGAGCTGTTGGGAATCACGGAACACGCACCGAAGATGCCGGGAACCTGTCATCTGTTTTATTTTGACAATCTGCGGATCGTGCCGAGAGAACTGTACGGCATCGAGCTGGTGCTGGGGTCTGAGGTCAATATTCTGGATGCGGAAGGAACCGTAGATCTTCCGCAGAAGACTATGGAAAAGCTAGATATCATCATCGCCAGCCTGCATACCCCGTGCATGGAACCGGGAAGCTGTCAGGAGAACACGGAAGCGTATCTGAACGCCATGAAGAATCCATGCGTCAATATCATCGGTCATCCGGATGACGGAAGATATGAAGTGGACTACGAGGCACTGGTACAGGGAGCAAAAGAATACGGAAAGATCCTGGAACTGAATAACCATTCCATGGATCCCGGCTGCAGCCGTATCCATGCGGTGGAGAACGATACGATCATGCTAAACTACTGCAAAAAATATCAGGTACCGGTCGTGATGGACAGCGATGCCCACTTTGATACACTGATCGGGGAATTCGATATGGCAAGAGAACTGCTGACAAAACTGGACTTTCCGGAAGAACTGGTGCTGAACCGCTCAGCAGAAGAAGTGAGAAAATATCTGAAGAAGTAAAATTTACAGACTTTACAAATACAAACGTATATGCTACGATAAACTATAGTCATAAACAAAAACACCGTGACGAAGAGAGTACATGCACGACTGTCATTACAGAGAATTCCCGGAGGCTGAGAGGGAAGTGACAAGGTGAATGGAAGATGGCTTCTGAGAGGCGCACCGAGCCGGAAGGTTAGGCTGCGACAGGATCCGCCTGTTATAGCGGCAGAGTATAGCAGTACAGCAGTACTTGGCGAGGTTTCTTTCGTGAGAAAGAGACGAAGAGAAGTGGTAACACGGTATCATATCCGTCTTCTTACAAACAGTAAGAAGGCGGTTTTTTTTACGCGAGCAACGAGCCAAAGTCCGTGCTTGCACGAGACCTTGGCGACTGCCGCGATAACTTGAGAAACTCGCGGAGCGTGTTTCTCATAGTATGCGTGAGCAAGGAGGAACCAAACATGGCAAAAGAAAAATTTTATATGACAACGGCGATTGCCTACACATCCGGCAAACCCCATATCGGTAATACCTACGAGATCGTACTGGCAGACAGTATCGCCCGCTTCAAAAGACAGCAGGGATACGATGTATTCTTCCAGACCGGTACGGATGAGCACGGTCAGAAGATCGAGCTGAAAGCCGAAGAAGCAGGTATCACACCGAAGGAATATGTAGATAACGTATCTACAGAGATCAAGAGAATCTGGGATCTGATGAACACTTCTTATGACAAGTTCATCCGTACCACAGATGATTATCATGAAAAACAGGTACAGAAGATTTTCAAAAAACTGTACGATCAGGGAGATATCTACAAAGGATATTACGAAGGAATGTACTGCACACCGTGTGAGTCTTTCTTCACAGAGTCTCAGCTGGTAGACGGAAAATGTCCGGACTGCGGACGTCCGTGTACACCGGCAAAAGAAGAAGCATATTTCTTTAAAATGAGTAAATACGCTCCTCGCCTGATCAAATATATTAACGAACATCCGAAGTTCATTCAGCCGGTATCCAGAAAGAACGAGATGATGAACAACTTCCTGCTTCCGGGACTGCAGGATCTGTGTGTATCCCGTACTTCCTTCAGCTGGGGTATACCGGTAGACTTTGATCCGAAACATGTAACTTACGTATGGCTGGATGCGCTGACCAACTACATCACCGGTATCGGCTATGACTGCGACGGCAACAGTTCCGAACTGTTTAACAAAAACTGGCCGGCAGACCTGCATCTGATCGGTAAAGATATCATCCGTTTCCATACGATTTACTGGCCGATCTTCCTGATGGCTCTGGATCTGCCTTTGCCAAAACAGGTATTTGGTCATCCGTGGCTGTTACAGGGCGATGGCAAGATGAGTAAATCCAAAGGAAATGTGATCTATGCAGATGATCTGGTAGACTTCTTCGGTGTAGATGCTGTCCGTTATTTCGTTCTGCATGAGATGCCGTTTGAAAACGACGGTGTGATCACCTGGGAGCTGATGGTAGAGAGACTGAACTCTGATCTGGCAAACACCCTGGGTAACCTGGTAAACCGTACCATCTCCATGTCCAACAAATATTTTGGCGGTGTGGTAACAAAAACAGGTGTGGAAGAAGACGTAGACGCTGATCTGAAAGCAGTTGTAACAGGAACCAAGGCAAAAGTAGCTGCCAAGATGGAAGACCTGCGTGTGGCAGATTCTATCACAGAGATCTTCAACCTGTTCAAACGCTGCAACAAATACATTGACGAGACGATGCCGTGGGCACTGGCAAAAGACGAGGCAAAGAAAGACCGTCTGGAAGAGGTTCTGTACAACCTGGTAGAAAGTATCACCATCGGTGCTTCTCTGCTGGAATCCTTCATGCCGGAAACCACAGAAAAGATCCTGGATCAGTTAAACGGAGAAAGAGATCTTACGAAGAACTGGATCAGTTCGGTCTGTATCCGTCAGGAAATAAAGTAACAGACAAACCGGAGATCCTGTTCCAGCGTCTGGATCTGAAAGAAATTCTGGAAAAAGTAGAAGCTATGAAAGCTGCACAGGCAAAACCGGAAGTACCGGAAGAGCCGGTGGTTGATATCGATGCAAAAGAAGAGATCACCTTCGATGATTTCGGAAAAATGCAGTTCCAGGTTGGTGAGATCATTGCCTGCGAAGAAGTGAAAAAATCAAGAAAACTGCTGTGCTCTCAGGTGAAGATCGGCAGCCAGGTAAAACAGATCGTATCCGGTATCAAAGGACACTATACCGCAGAAGAGATGGTAGGAAAGAAAGTCATGGTTCTGGTGAACCTGAAACCTGCAAAACTGGCAGGTGTACTTTCTGAAGGTATGCTGTTATGTGCGGAAGATGCGGACGGCAACCTCTCTTTGATGGTTCCGGAAAAGAAGATGCCTGCAGGCGCAGAGATCTGCTAGAAAGAGTGAACCGACATGATATTTGAAAGTCATGCACATTATGATGATGAGGCTTTTGATGAAGACCGAAAAGAACTGTTGGATGCCCTGCCTGCGCAGGGCATCGGCAGAGTGATCAATGTATGCGCGGAAGTAGAAGGCTGGAACCGTACTCTGGATCTGATGGAACGATATCCATATATCTATGGTGCGGTGGGTGTACATCCGGATGATGTGGGAGCACTGGACGAAGAGAAAATTCGACGGATGCATCAGATCTGCCAGATGGAAAAGACGGTGGCAGTAGGTGAGATCGGTCTGGACTATTACTGGGACAAAGAGAACCACGAGAAACAGATCTACTGGTTTGAGCGGCAGCTGGAAGTGGCGAGAGAAGAAAAACTCCCGTTTATCATTCACAGCCGTGACGCTGCAAAAGATACGCTGGATACGATGAAACGGCTTCACGCCGGGGATATCGGCGGTGCGGTACACTGCTTTTCCTACGGGAAAGAGATGGCACGGGAGTATCTGGATATGGGGCTTTCCCTTGGCATCGGCGGTGTACTGACTTTTAAAAATGCAAGAAAACTGGTGGAAGTCGTAGAATACGCACCGCTGGAATCTCTGCTTTTAGAAACAGACAGCCCGTATCTGGCACCGGTTCCGAACCGCGGAAAGCGAAACTCTTCGCTGAATATTCCGTATGTAGTGGAAAAAAATTGCCGAGATCAAGGGAGTATCCCGGGAAGAGGTAGAAGAGATCACCTGGAAGAACAGTTTTCGGGTCATTTTCAAAAGTGAAATAAAGAGAAAATCAAAATTGATCCACTGGATCAATTATTGATATGCAATGCAACAAAAACGGATACCGAATGGTTAAAATTATTTCGGTATCCGTTTTTGTTGTTTCATATGGCAGCTGCAGATTCGGTTACTGATCGGAATTACCATCGGCTGTCAGTGCTTTTTTCTTCCAGTTTCCTTTTTTGTAGAAGAGGAATGTCAGCAGCGCACCCATACACCAGCATACCAGCAGAGAGATCCAGAGTACCTGATATCTTCCGTTTGGAAGTTCCGGGGTTCTGGTGAGGAAAGCAAGACCGTAAGCCAGAGGCACACGGATCACAACGGTGGTGATCATGGAGATCCACATGGGGGTTATGGTATCACCTGCTCCACGCATGACGCCGGAGAGGGACTGGGTGATCGCCATGGCAAGGTAGCCAACGGCGAGTATCTTCATCATGTTGGCACTGAGAGTTACCAGTTCCGAAGTATCGGTAAAGATTGCCATCAGGTTTTTGCCGAAGACCAGGATCAGAAGAGTGATCACCGCGGAGGTTCCCAGCGCGATGGCGGTTCCCTGACGGGCTCCCTGCTCCACGCGGTCCATACGATGTGCGCCCACATTCTGTCCGGCGTAGGTAGTCATGGCAGTTCCGAAAGAGAAGTTCGGCATCATCGCAAAACCATCCACACGCATGATGATGACATTGGCTGCGATGACCATCTCGCCGAAACTGTTCGTCAGAGACTGTACGATAACCATGGCCATGGAAAAGATGGCCTGGGTGATGCCGGAGGGGAGTCCCAGCCGGATGATCTCCAATGTATATTTCTTTTTCATCTTCAGATGGCGGAATTTGAAATCAAAGATATCTGTCATCCGCAGCAGTTTCCAGAAACAGAGGATAGCGGATACGGCCTGTGCGATGACGGTTGCATAGGCGACACCGGCGACACCCATCTGAAAGCGGGAAACGAAGACGATATCCAGAATGATATTCAGGACAGTTGCCACCAGAAGGTAGATCAGTGCCGAGATAGAATCGCCGAGTCCGCGAAGAATTCCACAGAGGATATTATAATAGGCACTTCCCATGCAGCCAACCATCAGAATGACCAGATAAGAGGTACACCAGTCAATGATGGAATCAGGCGTATGGAGCATCTCCAGAAGCGGCCGTGAGAGAACGGCTCCCAGAAACATAATGATCAGGGAAGAAATTGCGGTCAGTGTGACGCAGTTACCGATCGTCATGGACAGCTCTTCCCGTTGCCTTGCACCAAAATACTGAGATACCATAACGCCGGCACCTACGGAGATTCCTACAAAAAGTACCAGAAGCAGGTTCAGGATCGGGCTGGCGCTTCCTACTGCCGCCAGGGCGTTGTCGCCCACGTATTTTCCGATGACAATACTGTCCACGGTGTTGTAAAGCTGCTGAGCGATATTGCCGATCAGCATGGGGATCGTAAAAATTACAATCTTCTCCCAGGGTTTTCCCACCGTCATATCGGACGGCGCGAAAAGTTCTTTGATGGTCATAAGTGCTATACTCCTTTTTGGTGTAAAATTTTGCCAGATACCGGTATTGTGTAAAGCTGGCTCTCTTCATACTCATAGTATAACTCGTTATAAGGTGGAAGACCAAATGTTTTTTGGTAGATATTCAAAAAAATGAATATTGACAAGGAGACAGGGATTATTGTACAATCAAACCTAATTAAAAGGAGTAACCTATGTTTGGAAATCTGCGTTTGTAGTGTCGTCAGTACGGTGGAGCCATCCGGTACTTCAGGAAAATGGTGAGACTTTTATTGCAGTATTTGATATGCAATAAGAGTTTTTTTATGTGATTTTTTGTAACTATCCGGAAAAATTCAAGGAATACATATAAGGCAAAAGGAGGAGAAAAATATTGGATTTAAGTAATTTATCTATTAAAAAAATACGGGAGCTTATTGTGTTTACGGCACTTCTTGTTGTTGCCCTGTGGAAGTTTGATGTAGTGCTTGATGTGCTGAAAACAATAGGGCAGATTATATTTCCGTTTATACTTGGCGGAGCGATTGTATTTGTGATCAACGTGCCAATGAGTTTTTTGGAAAAGAAAATTTTTGAAAATGTAAAAAAAGAAAATAAGACAGCGAGAAAACTGGCAAGACCGGTCAGCCTGCTTCTCACGATCGTATTGGTGGTTGGTGTGATCGCACTGGTGATGATTGGCGTGATTCCTCAGCTTACGAAGACAATGGGAAGTTTGATGATAAATATCACAGATTTTATTCCGCAGATTAAAATCTGGATCCGCGAATTTTTTTCACGATAACCGGGAAATTATGAATCTGGTAGACCAGGTGCAGTTTAACCCGGATCAGGCAATCAGGTGGGGAATAAGTCTGCTTGGAAATGGTGCGGGAAACATGATGAATACAACAGTGTCAGCGGTGGGATCCGTAGTCAGCGGACTGGCAACCTTTTTCATTGCTTTTTCCTTTGCCTGCTATGTCCTTTTTCAGAAAGAAAAGCTGCATGTACAGATCAGAAAAGTACTTTTTGCTTTTCTTCCAAAACAAAAAGCAGATGCATTTCTTAAAGTCTGTTCTCTGACGTATCGGACATTCGCAAACTTTCTTACAGGCCAGTGCCTGGAAGCTGTGATTCTCGGCTGTATGTTTGTTGTTACGCTGAGCATTTTGAGAATGCCGTATGCGCTTTTGATCGGAGTTCTGATTGCATTTACAGCATTGATTCCTATTTTTGGTGCTTTTATCGGGTGTGCCGTAGGAAGTTTTTTAATCTTTATGGTAAGCCCGAAGCAGGCAATTATATTCATAATAGTATTTCTGGTGCTGCAGCAGATTGAGGGAAATCTGATTTATCCTCATGTTGTCGGAGAATCTGTAGGGCTTCCGTCAATCTGGGTGCTGGCAGCAGTTACCATCGGCGGAAATCTTATGGGGATTGTAGGTATGCTTGTTTTTATTCCGCTGCTGTCAGTGGTCTATACTATTTTTCGGAAAGTTGTGTATCAGCGCCTGAAAAAACGACATATTAAACAGGTGACAGCGACAGATATAGAGGAATATACAGAAAAAGAAACTGCCAGTACAGAGAAATAAATTTGGATCTTTTTCAACAGACGGGCGTGACATCGACTTATTAAGGAAGGCAATGAGTGATGTTGACGAAAAAGTCCGTATGCAGATAAAACAGGACAAGAAAATGGAAAAACAGAGGGAGATAATCACAGCGCCTGGCTGTGATTATCTCCCTCTGTTTTTCTTGTGGAGCCGGAATGAATGATCATATAGCAAAGCCGATTTATGTGGATGAACCGCTGCTGATATCAAAGAAAAATTGTAACTATTCAGTAGCCACTGTGAAGGTACTGAACAGTTGCGAAAAATTTTAAATAAAAAGACGAGTAAACTTTTTTAACTGTTCCGAAAAAATATCCCAAAGTTTTCTTTCACCATATATTATGTAAGTAAACTTTTGTTTATTATGCAGAGGTGCTATATTTTTTTTATGGTCTTGATGTGCCCTCTTCGTTTGTGTATAGTCTGCATTATAAAACAGAAGAGCAAGGAGAAAGAATATGAGACTGGCAGCGATCGGTGATAACTGTGTGGATTTTTACGAAAAGCAGGGCTGGGCATATCCCGGAGGAAATGCGGTGAACGTGGCTGTCTACGGGCGACAGTTGGGTATGGATGCAGCATATCTGGGCTGGATCGGCACAGACAATTTTGGTGATATGATGCAGGAAAAACTGAAAGAACAAGATGTGGAAACTGTTCGCATGCAGAAGAAAACAGGGGAAAACTGCTATTACATACATTGAACTTCTGGATGGAGACAGAAAATTCGGAGAAGATTTTCTGAATGTTTTGGAAGGATTTCAGTTGTCTGACGGGGATTTGCAATATCTGGCCGGATTTGATTGTGTGCATATGGCGGTTTGGGGGCAATGTGATTCGTGCCTTGGTAAATTGCCACAGGAAGTAAAAATTTCCTATGATTTTTCGAATCGATACGGAGAAGAAAAGATAGAAAGATTAGCTCCCTATATTGATTATGTGTTTTTCTCTTGTGAAAAGGATGATGCTTTTACGAGAGATCTTCTGAAGCGTGTAAAGGAACAGGGAGCAGGTCTGGTTATCGCCACATTGGGAGAAAATGGAAGTGTAGCCTACGATGGAAAAGAATTTGTTGTAAGCGGTATTGTGGAGGCAGATGTAGTGGATACCCTTGGAGCGGGAGATTCTTACATTGCCGGATTTTTAAACAAAGCACTGGAAGGTGAACCGTTAAAAAGGTGTATGGAGGCAGGAGCGGAGAAGGCAGCTCTCACAATCAGCCATTTTGGAGCCTGGTAGAACACAGATAACTATAAAAAAAGAGAAAGGAAGAGGGACATGTTAAAATTAAACAAGGAAGAAGTGCATTTTTTAGTAACAGCAGAGATGAAAAAAGAGGTCGCAGATTTTTTGGAAGCAGTAGATGCCAAGATAGCACCTGTACTGGAATATATAAAAGAAAATCAGGTTGAACGCGTTTGCTTTATTGGATGTGGAAGTTCCAGCGCTGCCGGAAGCACAGCAAAATATCTAGCGGATAAATATACAACTCTGACTGTGAATGCATATACGGGATGGGAATTCGTTGATTCCATGCCTGTATATGGAGACAGAAAAACACTGGCAGTTTTTATTTCCCAGTCCGGAACTACAGAAGAAATTGTAGAAGGTCTGAGAAAAGCCAGAAATCAGGGATTTATGACAGTTGGAGTGTGCAACAAGAGAGAAGATAACCCGTTGGGAATGGAAGCGGATTATGTGGTGGATTACCATGCAGAGGCTATGTGGGAATGCCAGCTTGTTGCGCTGTATACCCTGATAGCCCGTATGGCTTTGGAACGTGGAGAAAGTACAGAGATTATGGAGAAGATTCTGTCTGATATGAAACGTTTACCGGAAGTGCTTGGACATCATGTTGAAAACTTTGAGGCAAAAGCCGTGGAAATGACAAAACCGCTTCGCAACCTGAAAGGATTCTACACCGTATCCGCCAGCTCCATGGTGCCTCTTGCTTATAAAGAAGGTGTTATTACCGGAATGGAATTTCTCTGGTCTCATGGTGCGGTGATACAGGCGGGAGAATTCCGTCATGGACCTCTGGAGATTGTAGAATCCGGTGTTCCGTTTTTGTTTTTGGTTCCTACAGATTCCTCCAGAGTGATTACACAGAGAGCCCTTAAGTTTGTTGAGAAGTGGAAGGGGACAGCAATTGTTCTGGATTATGCAGACTTTGCTATGGGACTTCATGATGATCTGGCACCGTTCGTTATGTTTGTACCGCTGGAATGGTTCTGCTATTATTTTTCGATAGTAAGAGATCATAATCCGGATGACCGCAGATATTATGGGGTTGTTGAATATTAATTTGGTAAATAAATTTACTAAAGACGAAAGAAAATGGACTGTTTTGTGATAAAACAGTCCATTTTCTTTATGTAAATTTACTAAATAACAGGTATGATAAATTATACAAAAGTGATAAAAATATATATTATACACAAAAAAACAGAAGAATAACCAATTATATTGTTGACAAATCCTATTATTTCAAGTAATGTGATGGTATAAGGAATGAAAATAAATTTACTAAACACAAAGAAATATTAACTAAATTACATCGGAGATAAATGTACAGTCAGACGATGTGATTTAATTAATCAAGAGGTGGGAATATGGCTACAATACGAGATGTCGCCCGGAGAGCCGGGGTATCTGCAGCATCTGTATCCAGAGTTCTGAAAAATGACACTACCTTTTCTGTATCTCAGAAGACAAGGGAAAGGATTCTGGAGGCGGCAGGCGAACTGGGATACAACAAATGTTTTGAATACTCAGCCATTCAAGGTACAAGAGGAACCATAGGAGTTATGCTTTTGTATGGCGAGGAAGAAGAAGTGGAAGATAAATTTTATCAGATTATCCGCGTGAATATAAAGATGGAACTTGAAAAAAACGGATTTAAAGTAAAAGAGGTCTTTGAATCTATGCTGGATGCCAACGCATCGAAGATATCCGATTATCAGGGGTTGATCTTTGTAGGATATTCCACACTCTGGTATCAAAAGAAGGTGTTCAGACAGGCTGTTCTGGATTCCGGATTGCCGGTGGTATGTGCGGACTTTCACCTGAAAGATGGATCGCTTACAGCTGATTGCGTGATAAACGATTTCAAACAGGCAGTAAAGAAAGTTATAAATATTTTCCTAAAAAAAGGATTTGATTCTATCGGATATATGGGGACATACGGGCTGGAAGCGAATGGTAAGATTCACAGAGATGAACGTTTTCTTTATTTCCGGCAGATTATGAAAAGTCTTGGAAAGTATGATGAGAAAAATATCTACCTGTGTCCATCCAATCACACACAGTTTGGATATGAGCTGGGAAAAGAAATTATCCGAAAAGGAAGGCTTCCACGAGCGGTATTTGTGGAAAACGATACCATGGCCATCGGTTTTCTGAAAGCTTTGAAAGAAGAGAAAATTTCTGTTCCGGGTGATGTGGCGATTGTCGGGTGTAACGATGATCAGGTGGCATCCTTTGTAACTCCTGGGCTTTCCACTGTGAAGTTACATAATGACCTGGTCGGAATGATGGCAGCAAAGACATTGATGGAATGTCTTTACACGAAAAGAGAACAAGGTTTAAAAATCATTGTACCAAATCAGTTGATTCTCAGGGAAAGTTGCCCTGAATAAAAGTAGAAAGGGGAAAGATATGGAATACGTATACAAACACATGGATTGGAGTAACGTAGAGATCCTTGGAAGAAATCGTCTTCCGGTCAGACCGTTTTATTGTGGTTATCCGAATAAGGAATCGGCAAGACAGGGAAGAAGAGAAGAATGCTCCAATTACCGTCTGTTGAACGGACAGTGGAAATTTGCTTATTATGAGTCACCGTTTTATGTTCCTGACACATGTATGGAGAAGGAATATGACGATCGGGAGTTTGGCATGATGCCGGTTCCCGGACACTGGCAGCTGAATGGTTATGATTATCCACATTATAATGATGCGATAGCATTGTTCCCGATTCTGGACGACCCGGGCATACAGGCAGACAATCCTACGGGTGTTTACCGGTACACTTTTCAGGAGGAGAAACAAAAAGACAGGGAATATATCCTGAGGTTTGACGGGGTTGAAAGTGCTTATCACGTATGGCTCAACGGTACATTCATAGGATACAGCCAGGGGCCTCGTAACACAGCTGAATTTGATGTGACAGAAGCATTACAGGATGGGGAAAACGTGCTGGCGGTGATCGTCTACAAATTCAGTGATGGCAGTTATCTGGAAAATCAGGATATGTGGTGGTTTGCCGGAATTATCAGAGATGTATCTCTGATCCGGAGACCGAAACATCATATGCTGGACTGGCGGATCGTATCTGATCTGGTTATGGAACAGAATGAGACGACCGGAAAGATTTGCCTGGATGCAGTGTTTGAAAATCATACGGAGGATGAGACGGCGCTTACTGTTGAGATGGAAGTAATGGACGGCGAACAGGTCATCTTCAGTGAAAGCCGTGAGATAAGTGGTAAAAAAGGCGAGACAGAATATGTGACAGAGGTAATTCTGGAGAATATAAAACCCTGGTCAGCAGAATACCCTGAGTTATATCGGGTGATCCTTACCCTGAAGAAACAGGGAGAAGTTCTGGAATCCTATGGAGAGTGGACAGGATTCAGAAATATTTGTGTAAAAGACGGATTATTCCTGGTAAATGGAAAGGCTATCAAATTAAAAGGAGTAAACCGACATGACTGGAATGAAAATACAGGACGATGCATTACAAAAGAGGATATGCTGGCGGATCTGTATCTGATGAAACAGAACAATATCAATGCAGTACGAACCTCGCATTACCCGCCACATCCTGATTTTCTGGATATGTGTGACCGTCTTGGACTTTATGTGATGGAGGAAGCTGATCTGGAGTGTAACCAGATGGCTTATACCAAAAACATGAATAAGATCAGTGATGATACGATCTGGGAAAAAAGCTATGTGGATCGTGCGGAACGTATGGTAAGAAGGGATAAGAACCATCCAAGTATTCTGTTCTGGTCACTGGGAAACGAATCAGGATTCGGAAGCAGCTTTGTAGCCAGCGGAAGATTTATAAAAGAGTATGATCCAACCAGACTGGTTCATTACGAGGAAGACAGGGATGCTTCTATAGCTGATGTGTACAGTACCATGTATACCAGACATAAGGCATTGGAGATCCTGGGAAGAGACACTGCAAAGAAGAAACCTCATGTAGTATGCGAGTACGCACATGCAATGGGAAATGGCCCGGGAGGATTAAAAGAATACTGGGAAATATTTGAACGATATCCAAGGCTGCAGGGCGGTTTTATCTGGGAGTGGGTTGATCACGGTATTAAAAAATATGACAGCAACGGCAAAGCTTACTATACATATGGCGGAGATTACGGGGATTATCCAAACAGTGGGGCATTTTGTTGTGATGGACTGATCCAGGCAGACAGAAGACCGACGCCAGGTATTTTACAGGTAAAAAAAGTAATGGAGCCGGTAACATTTATCGATTTTGATAAAACCACAGGTGAAATTACAGTTTGCAATAAATATGATTTTACTGACCTGTCTCATCTTGAAGGTACATTCAAGGTTCATACACTGCAGGGAATTCTGCTGGAAGGTAAGGTGGATCTGAGTGAGGTAGCACCACATGGATGCAAACGCATCACGGTATATGATTCTGCAGAGTCAGGAGCATGGTGCGATGAACAGGATATCTGGCTGACGATCACAGTATGTTACAAAGAAAAACAGATCTGGTCGGAGGAAGCTCATCATGAGATTGCGTTCCATCAGGAATGTCTCAATAAAGCAGTTCGGAAGACAGTGAAAGAGCCGGCAGATAACGGAAGCTCCGGAGAACTGCATATGGTGGAGAAAGCAGGAATTATTTATGTGGAAGGCCAGAATTTTACTGCCGAGTTTGACCGGGTTCATGGATATTTAAGTGGTTATACATTGAATGGCGAACGGTTAATCTGCAAAGGACTGGGGCTGAACCTCTGGAGAGCACCTGTTGACAATGACAAGAATGTGGCTGAAATCTGGGAAAAAGCGATGTTGAAAGCCATGACAAACCTTGTTGAAAAGGTGACGGTAGAGGAGAAGGAACAGGAAGTGGTTATCTCCGTTTCACAGATCTATGCACCGATAACGGTTGACTGGAAAATCATTGTGAAGGCTGAATATCACATTCAGGCAGATGGTCTTATAACCATGAGTTATCACGGAGTGCCAACCGGTGTGCAGCTTCCGGAGAGTTTTCCGCGGATCGGTATGCGGTTTGTGCTGGATAAAGCCTGTGAACAGGCAGTCTGGTACGGAAGAGGACCTCTGGAAACATATCCGGACTGTAAAGAAGGCAACGCGATAGGCTGCTGGGAGAAGAACGTGGAAGATTTCTATTTCCCTTATGTACTGCCTCAGGAGACAGGTAATCATGAGGATACTCGCTGGGCTGCGTTTGTGACAGAGGCGGGTAACGGAATCTGTATCGCATCGGATAAAGAATTCTCTTTTGGAGCATTACATTATACACAGGAAAACCTGACACAGGCGACACATACAAATGAACTTCACAGAACGGAAAATATCCAATTATCTGTTGATTATGCACAGCATGGTCTGGGAAGTGCAAGCTGGGGTGCCGAGTGTCTGGAAAAAGATAAACTGTATCCGGAACCGTTTACATTTACCTGGAAGATTTTCGGAACCGAGAAGGAATCGCTGGCAGAGCGGGCCGAGCAATACAGAAGAAAGTAAGAAAGGAAGGGAAAAGATGGAAGGAGACAATGAAAGAAGAAGGAGTTTTGTAAACAAAAAAACAGCACCGTACATATTTTTGCTGCCAATGATACTTCTGTTCGGAGTATTCATGGTATATCCGGTAATTAAATCCCTGGCACTGAGTTTTTATGATTTTGAAGGTGGAGATTATCTGTTCTGTGGCATTAATAATTACGTGACCATGTGCAAGGATCCTGTATTTTGGAAATCCCTGGGAAATACATTTATCTATCTGGCGATCCAGGTGCCGGTTATGGTGATACTTTCCCTGATACTGGGAGTTCTGGTAGAAGAAAGTTTTCTGAGATTCAGAACCTGTTACCGCGTCAGTGTGTTTTTACCGTCCGTTACAGCCTTGGTTGCGTATGCGATGATTTTTAAGCTGCTGTTTAATACAGATTTCGGTCTGGTAAACCATATTCTCAGAACTTTTGGTTTTGGGTGGCGTAGACTGGCTGAATACTGTATGGGGTGCAAGAGCAGTTGTCATTATGGGTATCACCTGGAGATGGACCGGATATAACACGATCATTATGATTGCTGGTCTGAAGGGAATCCCCATGGAACTGTATGAGTCAGCAGATATAGATGGGGCATCTTTCCTGCAGAGATTCTTCCGAATCACAATCCCTATGGTAAAATCCATTATTCTCTTTGTGAGTATCACATCCACCATAGGAACTCTGCAGCTGTTCGATGAATCCTTTGTACTGACAAAAGGAGGACCTGACAATGCCACGATAACTATAGGACACTATCTGTACAATACCGGATTCTCCTATTACAAATTCGGATATGCAGCGGCACTCAGTTATGCGTTGGTGCTTATCATAGGCATACTGTCCTTTGTGCAGTTTAAAGCTACAAATGGAGGTGACAATTAGTGAAAACAACAGGAAAGAAAATAAACGGACGTAAAGTTTTTACCTATGTGTTCCTGACCATTGCGGCACTGATTTCCCTGTTTCCCTTCTACTTCATGTTTGTGTCTGCAACAAACACGAATGCGGAAATTTTGAGTGCAACACCTAAGTTGATTTTTGGCTCTCATCTGGTAGAAAATTTTAAAAATCTGAACAAAAAGATGGATATCCTGCGGATACTTATGAATTCTACCATTATGACAGTGACCTATACTGCACTCTCTATCATACTGCACTCCATGGCAGGATATGCTTTGGCGAAATTTGAATTCAAAGGGAAGGGCTTACTGTTCAGTCTGATCATGGTAACTATGATGATTCCGTCTCAGGTCATGTATGTGCCACTGTTCACACTGATGAACAATATTGGATGGGCAGATACGTACCAGGCAGTGGTATTGCCCGGACTTGCAGGTGCTTTTGGTATTTTCCTGATGAGACAGAATATGTTAGCATTTCCAACATCTTTGATCGAGGCAGCCAGAATCGACGGGTGTGGTGAAATCGGCATTTTCCTGAAGGTGGTTCTTCCATCTCAGAAGCCGGCGATTGGTGCTCTCGGAATTTACATGTTTATGAGCATGTGGAATAACTTTATGTGGCCGTTGATTATTCTCAGTACAAAATCTATGTATAACTTCCCGGTAGCTCTGGCTATGCTGGATGGTGTGGCATGGAGAAAAGACTATGGTGTGGTTATGCTGGCGACAGTTTGTGCGGTTCTGCCTATCATGATCATCTTCTTGATATTCCAGAAACAGTTCGTGGCAGGTGTCATGGGTGGAGCAGTAAAGGAATAATGTAGTTGATTCTGAAAAAAATATTTAGGAGGATATAAATATGATGAAGAAACGAGTAGTAGCATTGACAACAGCAGCGGTGATGGCATTGTCTATGACTGCATGTGGCGGAGGCGGCGGAGCTGATAAAACAGCTTCCGGAGATAAGGAAGGCGGACTGTCCGGTGAGATCACAGTCTGGAGCTGGGACGTGGCACTGGCGCATCTTGAGGAATGGGCAGAGAAGTTCCAGGAAGAGAATCCGGATGTAACCTTTAATTTTGAGGAAATGGGTGTGGATCAGGTATACCAGAAAATGACTACCTGCCTGCAGTCCGGCATCGGCCTTCCGGATATTGTTTCTATTGAAGGTGAACAGATGGCAAAGTTCGGAGAGAAATTCCCCGGAAAATTTGAAGATTTTACAGATATGATCAATCCGGATGACTATTTCCCGATTAAAATCTCAGAGTGTACGGTTGACGGGAAGATCATTGCGTATCCATGGGATTCCGGCCCGTGTGGTATGTTCTACAGAAGCGACCTGTTTGAAGAAGCAGGAATCAAGGCAGAAGATATCGTGACCTGGGATGATTTTATCGAGGCAGGAAAAGTATTAAAAGAGAAAACAGGCGTTAATATGCTTTGTATGGCAGAATCCAGAAATGATACAACCTACAGACTTCTCATGATGGAAGGCGGCGGTTTCTACTTTGACAAGGACGGAAATACTCAGGTAGATTCAGATGTTTCTATTCAGGCAATGGAAACCTGTAAGAAAATGTATGATGCAGGTATCACATTCAATAATTCATCCTGGGATGATATGGTAGCAGGCATGGGCGCAGATAAGTTTGCATGTATTGCAGATGCTGTGTGGATGGTAGGATCTATTAAGGAAGCAGCTCCTGATCAGAGCGGCAAGTGGGCTGTTATGGAACTTCCGAGATTCCAGGCAGATAAAGAAGCTCAGGGAGCATCCAATGGTGGTTCTGTTCTGGCGGTTCCTTCAGCCAGTAAAAGTACAGAGGCTTCCAAGGCATTTGTGAAGTTTGTTATGGAAAATGTTGATGCCAATGTGGAAGGATTCCAGAATTACGGACTGTATCCGTCTTATCTGAAAGCTCTTGAGTCTGATGTATTTAAAGAGGGGGATGAGTTCTTTGGCGGACAGCAGATCTTTGACCTGTTTACAGAAGTCGGAAAGACGGTTCCACAGGTAAATTATACCTCTAACTTTGCAGAAGCACTGGAAATGTCCAAAAACTCTATGGCGAATATACTGTTGAATGATGAGGATCCTGCAGAGGTTCTCAAAGCGGAACAGGAGGAAATGAAAGCCAAATTCGGCAAATAGAAGCATAGTCATATTTATAAACAAAGCATAATAAAACGGGTGTCTGAAGTATATTCAAACACCCGTTTTAAAAAGGATGGAGGTTTCTGTGTACGGAAAAAAAGTTATAAAACGAGATATTTATCAAATCATTATTCCGATGATACTGGAAAACATACTTCAGATTTCGGCAAACCTGGTAATCACGGCAATGGTTGGACGGTTGCTTGCAAATGACATTTCCGCACAGGGGATCTGTATCCGGATTACGGATACATTATGGTGTTTTTATAAGGGAGTGGCAATTGGGGCTACGGTTTTGATCGCCCGGGCATACGGTGCGGGCAGACATCAGGATTGCAGGAAGATTGCGGAGCAGACCATACTTACGGAAATGATTATTGTGTTTATTTTCCAGGTGGTGTTATACTTTAAGGCACCGCTTTTTCTTGGATTTTTTTCAAAGGATCCCCAGATCCTCTCTCTGGCAGAGGGGTATATGAAGACCATTATATTCGAATTCCCGTTTGTGGTGATCACGACGGTGGTTACAGCCTCTTTCCAGGGATACGGCAATACAAAGATTCCTATGTATATTGCGGTTCTTATGAATGTGGTCAATATTGTCTGCGGTTATTGCTTTATCTTTGGTGCCTTCGGTATTCCGGGCATGGGAATAAAAGGTGCGGCTACCGCTCTTTTGATGGCACAGGCAGTTGGTGCAGGTACAGGACTGTACCTTTTATATAAAAAGAAGGGTGGACTGTTTCGAAAAGTACCATCTGAGCATAGATTTTTCAGTTTTGATAAAAAATGTATCTACGAAATCTATACTACAGGAATTCCGGCAGCTTTGGAAACCGTATTCTGGCAGGTTTCTGCTATCATTTTGAGTAAAGTGATACTATTTTACGGAAACCAGGCATTTGCCGCATATCAGCTGGGTATACAGGCAGAGGAAATTACGGAGATGCCGGCCATTGGTTTTAGTACGGCATCCACTACACTGGCAGCCAGAGCAATTGGTATGCAGGATGAGGAACTGCGAAAAGTTTACTTTAAAGAACAACTGAAAGTGGGAGTATTTATTAGCTCGATAACTTCGGTGCTGCTGATTTTCCTCCCGCGGTTCTTTATGACTCTGATGACGGACAAACCTGAATTACAGGCCATAGGTGTTGTATATGTGTTTGTTATGGGATTTATCCAGATACCTCAGAATTTGTCCAGGATCTACAATGGAACCATCAGAGCTATGGGGTATAAGAATGCTCCTATGCTGGTGGCGGGATTTGGCATATGGATCGTAAGGATTCCTCTGTGTATGCTGGCTGCTTATGTGTTAAGGCTGCCTTTGACAATAATCTGGATTATTATTGCGATGGATCAGGTGTCCAGATTCCTGCTCAGTGTAGGATTGTATTATCGAATCAACAAAAAGCGTGAGCAGACGATGAATGCGGTATAGAACGGAAAAAGGAGTAAGAATACATATGAACAGAGAATTTTTATATGAATTACTGGAAACAGCATCAGTTTCCGGCTTTGAGGAAGAGATTCAGAGAAAAGTTATAAAGTATGCAAGAGGATTTGCGGATGAGATCTACACGGATGAAATTGCCGATGTGGTAAGTATTGTAAATCCGGATGCAGAGATCAAGGTTATGCTGTCGGCACATATGGATGAGATTGGTCTCATGATATCGCATATTACGGAGAAAGGAATGCTCCACGTATCCAAGGCGGGTGGTATTTATCCGGGAACTTATCTTGGACAGAAAGTCAGAATCATGCATGAAGGAAATGTGGTTTACGGCGCAGTCCGAAACCATGGCTCTCTGAATAAGAAAGAGTTGGAAATTACAGATATCATCATCGATATCGGTGCTGTTTCAAGGGAAGATGCCATGGCTCATGTGGCCTGTGGTGATCCGGTGAGTTTTGATACAGATTACAGAGAACTTTTAAATGACAGACTCTGTGCAAGAGGCCTTGATGACCGTCTGGGAGGATATATTATCCTGGAGGCTGCGAAAAAGGCCAAGGAAAGAGGGTGCACATGTGGAATTTATGCGGCAACTACTGTAGGGGAAGAACTGACAAAGCACGGAGCTGCCTGGTGTGCATCCCGAATCGCTCCGACCCTGGCGGTTGTGCTTGATGTTACATATACCAGCGATTATGAGGGAACAAGAGCCATCGAAAACGGAGAAATCATTCTGGGAGGCGGACCTGTTTTCCTCCATAATTCTTTCAGTCATAAAATGGTGGTGGAGCAACTCGAAAAAGCTGCCCGGAATATACATATAAAATATCAGTGGGAGAACGGATGTGGAAGAACCTGTACGGACGCAGATGCTATTCATATGGCAGGCAGGGGGATACCTACAACAGTTATGTCCATACCTCTTCGCTATATGCATAATCCGGCAGAAGTGTGCAGTATGGAGGATGTGCAGGGATGTATTGACGTGCTTGCAGAATTTTTATGTGGAATCGGGTCTGATATTTGTCTGAAACCTCTGGAAGGATAAGGTGATTTATGAAAAAATATATGGCGATTGCCGGATTGGTATTAGTTACTGTTATCTGGGGAGGAGGATTTGTGGCCAGTGACATGGCTCTTGACAGTCTGTCGCCTTTTCAGATCATGACCATTCGTTTTCTGTTGGCTTCCGTGCTTATGGGTGGGATAAGTATCCGGAATCTTAAAGGGATAAAAAAAGAGGAAGTAACTGCAGGAGTTTTTATGGGCGCAGCTCTTTTTATTGGGTTTTCTCTTCAGATCATAGGACTGCAATATACGACTCCGTCAAAGAATGCGTTCCTCACAGCTACAAATGTGGTGATTGTTCCTTTTATTGCTTTTCTGATCTGCCGGAAAAAAGTAGGATTCAGAGGTATAATAGGAGCAGTGCTGGCCATCGTGGGGGTGGGACTTTTGTCCCTGGATAAAGATCTGTCCCTGGGACTGGGTGACGGACTGACCCTTATATGTGCAGTGGGCTTTGCTTTTCAGATTTTTCTGACAAGCATCTTTGTGAAGAAGTACAGGGCATCTGTGTTGAACTTTATTCAGATGTGTACGGCAGGTATTTTATCATTGATATTCATGATTGCCTCCGGGCAGGTGCATTTTCAGGTTACTGCAAAAGGATGGTGGAGTGTTCTCTATCTCGGCATTATCAGCACAACGGTCTGCTATCTTCTTCAGACAGCATGCCAGAAGTATGTGGATGAGACAAAGGCGGCAATCATTCTGTCTATGGAGTCTGTCTTCGGAACCTTGTTCTCGGTTATGATTCTTCATGAAAGTATTACGTTGCGCATGATATTGGGATGTATCATTATTCTGGCGGCGGTTATTCTGGCGAATTCAGCCACGGAGGAGACAACGGCATAAGGACAGCGTCGTGTAACTGTTCAGTACCTTCACAGTTACGAGCCAAAATGCATAAAAAATCACCTTCGGTGATGGCATTTTGGCTTGTATGTCTCGGGATTTTGACATATTCATGTCAAAACACCTCGCGGGACAGTGGCTACTGAACAGTTACAGCGTCGTAACAATTCGTTGCGTGGTTGGGGGCAATATGGTAAGATAACCATGAAATGCACTGACATAGCTGATGCGATTCGAAAAATATTGAAAAGTATCATGCAGAGAGGGATTTAAGATGGCTACAATAAAAGATATCGCAGAGCGTACCGGCTTTTCCGCAGCGACGGTCTCCAGAGTTTTGAACCATGATGAGACGTTGAATGTGCAGGATGAGACCAGAATGAAAATATTTGATACTGCCAGGGAACTTCAGTATCAGGCAAAGGAAAGAAAAAGCAGGAAGCGTCACCTGACGGTTGGAGTTTATTATTCCTATTCCAGAGAGGAGGAGCTGAGAGATACTTATTATCTGACAGTCCGTCTGGCGGTAGAAAAAAAACTAGAGGCAGAGAATATGGAACGCTGTCAGATCCAGAATCTGGAGGAGCTGAAGAATCTTGGAGGACTCGATGGCCTTTTGTGCCTTGGAACGTTCAGTAAGAGCATGGTAAGGCAGATAGAAGCCTTCAAAAAGCCTACAGTATTTCTGGATGCTATGCCAAAAGGAGATCAGTTTGATTGCGTAGTCAACGATCTGGAAAGTTCTGTGGAAGCGGTGATGGATTATCTGACAGGACTGGGACATAAAAAGATAGCATTTATTGGCGGCTATGAAGTCGACAAGGATGGCGAGGAAGTGCATGATGAACGAATGGTAACTTACAAAAAATATATGGAGCGAATCGGTGAGTTCTCTCCGGCACTTGTGCGGGTGGGTAACTTCACGCCGGAGGACGGTTATGTGCTGTGCAGGGAAATCCTGGAAGAGAAGGAGAAACCCACAGCAATATTTGCAAACAACGACTCTCTGGCAGTGGGCTGTTATCGGGCAGTCAGTGAAAAGGGACTCCGGATTCCGGAGGATGTGAGTATTGTGGGATATAATGATATAGCGGTGGCAAACTATCTGGTTCCGCCGCTGACTACAGTGCGCCTGCATATGGAATTATTGGGTGAGGAGGCGGTTCGCCTTCTTCGTGAACGCATCACATCCTCCAGGGAGATAGGGTTAAAAGTGATCGTACCTGCGAAGCTTATTGTACGTGGCAGCGCAGATAGGGTAAAATAAAAAGATTTTAAGAAATGTTTGATTTAATTCAAACATTTCTTTTTGAATTTAAAAAAAGAATATATAATCAAAAACAATATTGTCTAGCGAAGAATGTGATTACCGGATAAACTACTCAAAAAAGGAGGAAGAATATATGAAACGGAAACAGGTAATTGCATTCGTCAGTGCAGCGGCATTGGCTGTGACATCGCTGGCAGGATGCGGGAAAACAGAAGAAAAGACGGAGAAAACGACAGTAAGTGAGGCAGAAGAAACAGCCAAAGAAGACCTGCCACTGTCAAAAGTATCCGGAAACAGTAACTGTCCATCTTGGCGGCTCTATGAATCCAAATGCGAAGCTTGAGGACGGAAAGACTTATGATGATAATGTATACCTGGATTTATTAAAGGAAGACCTTAATATTGATGTTGAATATGACTGGGTTACATCATCTTCTGATTATGATGAAAAAATGAATCTGTGTATCGGAAGTAATACAGTTCCGGAACTGATGAATGTGAACGCAACACAGTACAGAGCACTTCTGAAATATGACATGATTCAGCCGTTGGACGAGTATTATGAGGATTATGCATCGGATACCCTGAAAGGCTATGTGGAATCCGGCGGTGAGGAACTGAGAAAATGTATCACCAATGACAAGGGAGAGATGATGGCGATTCCGGCTCCCAGTATGATGGTGGGAGAAATGAACGAAATGTGGATCCGTCAGGACTGGCTGGAAAACCTCGGACTGGAAGTTCCGAGAACATGGGATGAGCTGGCAGCAGTGGCAGAAGCATTCGTAACCCAGGATCCGGATGGCAACGGAGAAGATGATACCATCGGAATTCTCGGACCTGGTAATTCCAATCATATCAATGATATTGGAGACAATCAGTTTGGTCTGGATCCGCTGTTTTGTAGTTTCCAGTCTTATCCACAGTACTGGCTGCAGGATGAAGATGGAAACGTAGAGTATGGTTCCATCCAGCCGGAGACCAGAGAAGCACTGGAAAAAATCCAGGAATTATATACAAATAAACTGATCGATCCGGAAATGCTTGTCAGAAGTGACTGTCAGGAACCTGTCCTGGCCGGAAAGGTCGGAATCTTCTTCGGACCGTGGTGGAGTGGTTACACTGTTTCGGATGCTACACTGGCAGGAGAGGCAGACTGGCGGGCATACTTCACACCATTGTCTGAGGATGGAAATTATTATACTCATATGCCGGATCCTACAAGCAAATATGTAGTGGCAAGCAAAGACTGTAAGAATCCGGAGGCTGCCTTTAAGATCGTTAACTATCTGATCAAATACGAGAGAGATTGGATAGAACAGGGCCTTAATACCAAGACAAGCAGTACAGATTTTTATCCGTTGTGGAACGGTTATGACAATGCTGATGAGATCGAGGTATCTACAGAGACTCTGGAAAAATATCTTGCAGGAGAAATTACAATGGATGATGTTGATTTCTCACAGCATAAACTGTTAAAGAATGATATGGAAGCAGTTACGGAGCTGAAAAAAGAACCATATGATGATTTCAGTCTGGATAAATGGAATATGGACAGTGATCTTGCAAAATCCAATCTTCCGAGACTGGTATCACTCCTGGTCGGAGGCGCTCCGCTCGTACACGATACATATGTGCCTGTTTATAATGCCTTCAGCGGTCAGACAGAAACTATGGAAACAAAGTGGGCAAATCTGAAAAAGATGGAAGAAGAAACATTTGCAAAAATCATTATGGGAAAAGCAGATATCAGTGAATTCGATACCTTTGTTGAGAACTGGAAGAAGCAGGGCGGTGACCAGATTCTCAAAGAGATCAACGAAGAATTAGGAAACTAAAGAGGCAGCGGCTGATGAATATCATCAGCCGCTGGTGCTATAATATGAACTGCCACTTCCCGGCGGTGAAAGGATAAGGTGAATAGGATGAAGAAGGTATTATACGAAGAATTACTTCCGGAAGAATGTGTACAGAGAATAAAGGAGATGCCGGTTGCTTATCTGCCGCTTGGTACACTGGAGTGGCATGGTCCGCACATGCCTCTTGGAGCTGACGGAATTCAGTCAAAAGAACTGTTTGTCCGGGTAGCAGAAAAAGTTGGCGGTGTGGTGCTTCCCATACTGTTTATGGGACCTGACCGTGTATTCCATGACGGTGATAAAGCGTTTTATGGGATGGATATTAACACGGAAGGTGCACTGAATACCTATCATGTCCAGCAGATGAAAGGCAGCGCTTACTGGCTGGAGAAGGGATTGTTCCAGGACTATCTGCGCAGTATTTTCGCTCAGCTTTCCAGAGCCGGGATCCGCATTGTTGTAGGACATGGACATGGTCCGTCGACCCATGCATTTCAGGAGCTGGAGGAAGAGGCAAAAGAAAAATACGGGTTAACTATTTTTACGGCATGGACTTTCGCAGAAGATGAGAGACTGAGATATCAGTACGATCATGCTGGAGCGAATGAGACATCTATCGTCATGGCCGTACGGCCGGAGCTGGTTGACTTTAGTCAGGTAAAAGAAGATGAAAGCAATCTGATCGGAATCGCAGGACGTCATCCGGTCAGAGAATCTTCTGAAGCGTTCGGAAATGAAATACTGGAATATACAATGAAAACATTAATTGCAGGTATTGAGGAAACGATTGGTAAGGATAAGAATTAAGCCTGAGATGCAGGATTCCTCAAGTGATATACCGGATGCATAGAAAAAAACCTTACTGGTCACTGAGTGGACAGTAATAAAGAAACTGTGTGAAATTACAGTTTTGCTTTAAAAATATATT
>ENA-OPYX01000383-OPYX01000383.1-human-gut-metagenome-genome-assembly--contig:-NODE-383-length-26121-cov-5.535893_pt1 | contig 26121 bp, 24 predicted proteins | sample MGYA00242639_ERZ504486 | MGnify/ENA primary metagenome ERZ504486 (study PRJEB26092, sample SAMD00036296) | human gut metagenome | host: Homo sapiens | study: EMG produced TPA metagenomics assembly of... | reverse complement strand
AGATGTTCCCGGCATAATTTTTTACCGTCACTGGCATTATTGTTCTGACTTTACATCTCTTATTGAATAAAACAAGTAAAAGAAAGAATTTCTCTATGTTAAGATAACAGTTTACTTTAAATTCTTAACTTTGTTCCCCATTGAAAAATGATTGTTACAAGATAATTTAACAGCTAAAATGCAACAATATAAAAGACCGGAAGCTATAAAACGTATGAATGAGTTGGCGGGTAGCCGGAAGCCTTTCCTTTTTATTATAGATTATAAACAGCAGTGTTCTTTGATAGAGGAAATAAGCCGGATTGATTCTACCCGTTGCCGTTATAACTTTAATGGAGTGAAAAATGTGGATACTGTAACAGAAAGTTACAGTGGGCGGATAGGCTGGAACTTTGTTCCAATGTCTTTGACAGACTACCGGCAGGCTTTTGAAATCGTAAAACGGAATATTCTGGCAGGTAACAGCTATCTCGCTAATTTGACTTGCAAGGTTCCTGTCAGTACTAATCTTACTTTGGAGGATGTGTTCCGGTACTCCAAAGCGCTTTATAGACTTTGGTTGAAAGATAAACTGGTCTGTTTCTCACCCGAAATTTTTGTTCGTATAGAAGATGGCGAGATAAAATCTTTCCCCATGAAAGGAACGATTGACGCTACCTTACCTAATGCGGAAAAACTGTTGATGGATGATCCTAAGGAAACTGCCGAACATGCTACCATTGTAGATTTGATTCGTAATGATTTGAGTATGGTGGCGGAACAGGTCAGGGTTGTCCGCTATCGTTATTGTGACCGGCTTGAAACCAATAAGGGACCTATCTTTCAGACAAGCTCCGAAATATGTGGTGTCTTGCCCAATGATTACCCGTCGCATATAGGAGATATTATATTTCGTTTGTTACCAGCCGGTTCCATAACCGGAGCGCCCAAATCCAAGACGATGGATATTATTGAAGAAGCGGAAAATTATGAGCGTGGATTTTATACGGGCATAATGGGTTATTGTGACGGCAGGACTTTAGACAGTGCGGTGATGATCCGTTTTTTAGAACAGGAAGGAGAGAATCTTTATTATAAGGCGGGGGGAGGAATTACTTCAAAGAGTGATTTACAAAGTGAATATAATGAAATGATACAGAAGATTTATGTACCCATTTATTGAAACTATACGGATAGAACAAGGAAAAGCGTGTAATTTGTCTTATCATAATGAAAGACTGAACAATACCCTTCATCATTTCTGGCCGGACTGTGCCGGCATAGAATTAGGTGAATACCTGAAATTGACACCGGAGATGAACGGAATGAAATGTAGGGTGATTTATGATGGAGGTGGAATAAAAGAAATTAGTTATGAAGCCTATCAGATGCGTCCGGTACATTCTTTGCAGTTGGTTTATTCGGATGATATAGATTATACTTATAAAAGTACAGACAGGGAAGCTTTAAACCGGCTTTTTGCCTGCCGTGGAGAACGGGATGATATTTTAATTGTCAGACGCGGACTGCTGACCGATACTTCCATAGCTAATATTGCCTTGTTTGATGGTAAGGATTGGTTCACACCTAAATTACCTTTGTTGAGAGGGACTTGCCGTACAGCATTGATTGACAACGGAATTATAAAAGAAAAAGATATCCGGCCGGAAGAACTATCCTCTTATTCTTTTGTTAGGTTATTTAACGCTATGATTAAATGGGGAGCGTTGGAATTTTCTACCGGAACCATTTACGGATAATAAGAAAGAAGGTGGAATTTTGAAGATTTTTGTTTGTTTCCTTAAATAATTTGCTATATTTGCAAAAAAAAATATAAATATAGGTAGGGTATGAGATTGCGGACAGTTGCCAAGTTGGGTATGGTGCTATCAGTGGTATTGTTTTGTACGGCTGTGGGCTTTTACGGCTTTGCTAAGTTAAGCCTGACGGATAAGAGTCGTGAGATCAATCTCTTCTCACTTGTACCGGCTGATTGCATCGGTGTGTTGGAGAGTGATAATATTAATTATTTTCTGAATGAATTTCCTCAATTGAACTATTCTGAAGAACTGGGTAATTTCCAGTTTCCCGGTTTGTTTAATTATGTGTTGGGAGGTTTGAACGAATATACCACTAACACTGCTCATGGTCTGAGCAGTAAGATGAGCCGGGTGGTGGTCAGTTTCCATTCTCCGGGTACTCCGCGTGACCAGGTGGTATATTTCCGTATGGGGGCTGATGATAAGGAAACATTGGGAGATATGTTGTTAGAGAGAACTCCGGGAAGTTTTTCACCTAAAAAAGAGAAATACAGAGGAAAAACTATAGCAGTCTATCCATTGGGCAATAATGATTTTCTAGCTGTCTATAGCGAGGCGGGATTCTATGTGGTGAGTTATCAGAAGAGTTTGATAGAGAAAGTGATTGATGCGCGTGAGGATGAAGAGAAAGCATTGAGTAATGATCCCGTGTTTGCCAAAGCGATGCAGAAAAAGAAAACGCATAACTTCCTGACTTTATACGGACGTACGCCGTCTATGCCTTTCTTGCAGGATAACAGTGGCTGTTGGAGTGAGTTTGACTTTCACATGAACAGTGATGTGGTGTACCTCACCGGAGATACTTTTATGCCTGATTCATGCGGCTGTGTGAACCAGATGGCCGAAAAATTGAAGAATATTCCGGATATAAGGGAAGATAGTTTGATTATTTCTGCTGATAAAGATTCCATGGCAAATTATATGGAAGAGGCCTACGAAAGAAATAGCAGGACATTGTTCAATGAATGTGTAGCTAATCTTTCACGTGATGCAGCCTTTATGCTTGTGGCGGACATGAACAAGATTTCCCGCAACCCGGAACGTTTCGAGCCTTATTTGCCGGCATTTCTGTTGGAGAATGCTCCTTTATTCCATTCGTTTATTCTTTCAACCCAATTGTCGGTTGTGAACGACCGGCTTTCCCATATCATGGTACTGACATATAAGGATTAGCGCAACTTATGTCGGTGGAAGTGGGGAGCCACTTTGCTTCTAAAATAAAATAACGAAATAACAGTGAGTGCGGCTCCGAATAGATAGGCCATCTTGAAGGTGGCTATTTCTGCTATATATCCGCCCAATAACATGCCGGCGCCTATACCTACATCCCACGAAGTCAAGTAGGTACTGGTTGCCGTACCACGCTGGTTGTTGGGGGCCAAGTTCACAAACAGCGTGTTATAGGCGGGGAACATGGTTCCAAACCCAATACCTAGTAAAAGAGCTATGGTGAACAGAAAATAAGTGGTCCATTGCAGACTCCATGTTGTCAGCCATCCGCATGAACTCAAACCGAAGAAACAGAAGCAGACCAGATACAGGCCGGCTTCAATAACTTGAGTAACCATTCCCCGGTCTACCAGGCGTCCGGAGAAAAGACGGGAAACTGCCATTCCCAACGCCATGAAGGTGAAGAAGAAACCGGTGGATGCCTGGATACCTATTTGCTTGGCATACATTGCAACGTAATTGGTGGTCATGCCATAAGGGATGGATAGTAATAACAGACTGAAACCTGCCGGTATTCCTTTAAGCAAAATAAAGCGGTCCAATGATATCGGTTCTCGTTTTACAGGAGGTTTGTAGGTGGTCTTTACCAATGAGGCGCATAGAAATCCTATCAGGCAGGAACCTAATGAGCAACAGAAGATAAGCGTATAGTCTGCTCCTGCATCATGTAGGAAGAGTCCGGTCATCGGTCCGATGGACATGGCTATATTGTTTGCCAGCCCATAATATCCTAATCCTTCCCCACGACGTGAAGAAGGCATGATATCAATGACAATGGTATTTCCGCTGACTGTCACCATGCCGAATGATACTCCGTGTATAATGCGGAATAAAATAAATAAGGTTAGTGTTCCTGCAATGAGATATCCTCCGAAGATGGCGGTAAAAGTGAAATAAGCCAACAGATAAAGTGGTTTGCGGGCAAATGTATCTAACAGATAGCCGGAAAAGGGGCGTATGCACAGGGCGGCAATGGTGTAACAGGAAAGTACGGCCCCTATGGTTGTTTTGTTGGCGTCGAAAACTTCTGCCAGATAGAAAGGCAATACAGGCATCAGTAACCAGAATCCAAAGAATAATAGAAAATTGGCTGCCAGTATTTCTATATAATTTTTGGTAATCAGCTTGTCCTTCATAAGCAATAATGTGCTAATATGTCAATGTATCAATATGCTAATGTGGCAATATGTTAATATGCCAATTGACCGCGTTCTATTCCGCATGGCAATTGGCATATCAGCACATGGTCACATTGACACATTATTAATTGGCTGCTTCGAATTCTTTCAGGAAGCGGGTATCGTTTTCAGAGAATAATCGTAAGTCGTTTACACGATATTTCAAGTTGGTGATGCGTTCAATACCCATACCTAGCGCATAGCCTGAGTAAACTTTGCTGTCAATGCCGTTGGCTTCCAATACATTCGGATCCACCATACCACATCCCAGAATTTCCACCCAGCCTGTGCCTTTACAGAACGGACAACCTTTTCCGCCGCAAATATTACAACTGATATCCATTTCGGCACTTGGTTCGGTGAACGGGAAATAGGACGGACGCAGACGGATTTGAGTATCTTCGCCGAACATTTCTTTGGCAAACAACAGCAATACCTGCTTCAAATCAGTGAATGATACATTCTTGTCAATGTAGAGTGCTTCCACTTGATGGAAGAATGCATGGGCACGATAACTGATCGCTTCATTGCGGTATACACGTCCCGGACAGATGATGCGGATAGGAGGTTGCGAATGTTCCATAGCTCTTGCCTGTACGGAAGAAGTGTGAGTGCGAAGTACGATGTTCTTTTTCACATCTTCCTGACTGGCTTCGATGAAGAAAGTATCTTGCATATCACGTGCAGGATGGTCTTCGGCAAAATTCATGGCAGTGAATACGTGCAAGTCGTCTTCTATTTCGGGACCGTCGGCAATGCTGAAGCCCAGTCGATGGAATATATCAATAATTTCATTTTTTACAATGCTCAGCGGGTGACGTGTTCCCAGTTCGATGGGATAAGCCGTACGCGTAAGATCCATTTCGGCGGCACCGTTATCTTGGGTTTCAAAAACTTCTTTCAATGTAGCGATACGTTCCTGAGCCTTGTTTTTCAGCTCGTTCAGTTTCATGCCCACCTCTTTTTTCTGCTCGGCAGGTACGTTGCGGAAGTCTGCCATCAACTCATTAATCGCTCCTTTTTTGCTAAGATATTTAATGCGCAAGGCTTCCAATTCTTCCGCATTGGCTGCTTGCAAGCCTTCAATTTCCTGAAGTAATTGTTCTATTTTAGCTAACATAGTTTCTTCTTTATTTTTTAATGACCGCAAAGTTAGCGAATTAAACCCATATATTTTGCTGAAAACTAAAAAAAACGATATTTTTGCATCGATTTTTTCTAAATATAGAAAATGAGAAACTTATAATCGGAGTTTGTCTGCTTATGCTGATAAGCTCCTGTGGAGGTGGGAAAAAGAAAATGGACCCCTTCGAGACGCTTACTGAGGAGATTGATTCGCTGACTGCAACCCCGGACACAACAGAAGCGATGGCTGTGGTAGAGGAAGAACCAATGGTTCCCGCTACGGCCGACGAAAGTTTTGCCGACTTTTTCTACAATTTTGCCAGTGATGAAAAATTACAATTGTCACGCATCGTGTTCCCTTTGCCGTATTATACAATGGAAAAGAAAGAGCACATTGAAAAGGAGCAATGGAAACACGATCCTTTATTCAGCCGGCAGGATGCCTATACAGTTCTGTTCGATAAGGCGGAAGACATGGAAATGGAGAAAGATACGGGTCTAACCAGTGTCAAGATAGAATGGATTTACTTGAAGAAGGGAAAAATCAAGCGGTACTATTTTGAGCGGCTGAAGGGGCTGTGGAAACTGGAAGCCATAGATTTTGCGGATATGCCGAGAGAGGATACCGGTAAGGAGGACTTCTTTGAGTTTTATGAACGTTTTGCCAATGATTCTGTTTTCCAGTTGTCTCGTTTGCACGAACCGTTGAAGTTTGTGACCGCTGATCCCGAAGACGAGTTTCAGATACTGGAAACGACTTTGGAGGCCGGGCAATGGTTCGCATTCCAGCCTGTATTGCCTCGTGAGAATCTGACTAATGTAAACTATGGCCAGAACGAGAATGTGCATTCCAATACGAAGGTGATTGAAATGAAAGGTTTTGGCAATGGATTTAATAATACGCTCTATTTTGAACGGCGCCACGGTCTGTGGAAACTGATGCAGTTTGAGGATCTGAGCGATTGATTTGATTGTAAATGAAGGAAATAAAAGACTACTCTCTGTTGCCTCATAATACATTTGGTATGGATGTGAAGGCATCTTTGTTTGTGGAATATGAATCGGTGACAGAGCTGCAATCCATCTTGTCGGATAAAAAACTGATGGCCGGTAACTGGTTGCATATTGGCGGAGGAAGCAATCTGCTTTTTAAAGGTGATTATGCGGGAACTGTCCTGCATTCGGCTATCCGGGGGTATGAGGTGGTTGCTGAAAACGAACAGGAAATAGAGGTAAGGGCAGGAGCCGGTGAGGTGTGGGATGATTTTGTGGCATATACCGTGAAGAACAGTTGGTATGGTGCTGAAAATCTGTCATTGATTCCCGGTGAAGTGGGTGCTTCTGCCGTTCAGAATATCGGTGCGTATGGTGTTGAGGCAAAAGATTTGATTGTAAGTGTGGAAACCGTCGAGGTGGAAACCGGCAGGAAACGGATTTTTACCAAAGAGGAATGCCGTTATGCTTATCGTGAAAGCATTTTCAAGAAAGATTTGAAAGGTAAATATATAGTGACTTACGTCACTTATCGTTTAAGTAAGCAGTCGGTTTTTAATCTGGAGTATGGAAATGTGCGTGGCGAATTGGAAAAGCGAGGAGGTGAGGTGGCATTGGAGAATGTAAGGAAGGTGATTATTGCCGTGCGTGAAGCCAAGTTGCCCGATCCCCGGGTGCAGGGAAATGCCGGAAGTTTCTTTATGAATCCGATTGTTCCACGCAGGCAGTTTGAAATAGTACAGCAACAGTATCCTGATATGCCACATTATGAGGTGGATGGCAATAGGGTGAAGATTCCTGCTGCATGGATGATAGACCGTTGCGGCTGGAAAGGCAAACAAATAGGACGCGCGGGTGTTCATTCTAAACAGGCATTGGTCTTGGTGAACTGTGGGGGCGCTACGGGAGATGAAGTGATTGCTCTTGCCAGACGGATACAGGAGTCTGTGCTTCAAAAGTTCGGGGTGGCTATCTCTCCCGAAGTGAATTTTATATAAGGTATGATATGAAGATTACAATACTAGGCAGCGGAACGTCTACGGGAGTACCCGAAATAGGGTGCAAATGTCCGGTATGCACCAGCAGCGATCCCCGGGACAACCGTTTGCGTTGTTCGGGACTGGTAGAAACGGAAGGGCTCCGGATTCTAATAGATTGCGGTCCCGATTTCCGTGAACAGATGATACGGTTGAACGATTTCAAGCCGTTGGACGGCGTTTTGATTACTCACGAACACTATGACCATGTAGGAGGCTTGGATGATTTGCGTCCTTTCTGTCGTTTTCGCGATGTGCCGGTTTATGCCGAACAATATACGGCAGAGCGTTTACGCCAGCGTATTCCTTATTGTTTTGCCGAACATCTTTATCCGGGAGTTCCCCGTATTACATTAGAGGAAATTGTTCCCGGTTCTCCTTTTATTATCGGCAATCCCGAAGGAAACAAAGTAGAGGTGACACCTCTTCGGGTAATGCACGGCAAACTGCCCATTTTGGGATACCGTATCGGCCGGATGGCATGGATTACCGATATGTTGACGATGCCTGGGGCTGAATATGATTTGCTGCAAGGACTGGATGTGTTGGTAATGAATGCATTGCGTCCCCAGCCTCATAATACCCACCAGAATTTGAAGGAGGCTTTGGACAATGCACAAAGAATAGGAGCCGGGGAAAACTTATTTTATTCACATGAGTCATCATATAGGATTACATGCTGATGCTGAACGGTTATTGCCGCCGCATGTGCATTTTGCATACGATGGAATGAAAATTTGTTTATAAAGCCGGCTTCAACGAATACCGGCACAATCCGTTCAACCCGCATTCCGAACATTTCGGTGTCCGTGCCACACAAACATATCTTCCGTGTAAAATAAGCCAATGATGTGCGGTGGGCACAATCTCCTTCGGAATATACTTCATCAGATATTTCTCGGTAGCCAGCGGTGTGGTGCAGGTTTGAGGAACCAGTCCGATGCGGTGGCTCACGCGGAACACATGTGTATCTACTGCCATGGCCGCTTTGTTGAATACTACACTTTGAATGACATTAGCCGTCTTGCGTCCCACTCCCGGCAGTTTAATCAGTTCTTCCAATGTTCCCGGTACTTCGCTATGAAAATCCTTCACCAGCATTTGCGCCATGCCTACTAGATGTTTTGCCTTGTTGTTGGGATAACTTACACTCCGTATGTATTCATAAATCACTTCCGGCGTCGAAGCGGCCAGTGCCTCAGGGGTCGGGAAATCCCGGTAAAGAGGAGGGGTGATCATATTTACCCGTTTGTCCGTGCATTGTGCACTCAGGATAACGGCTATCAACAACTCGAATGGGTTATTGTAATGAAGTTCAGTTTCGGCAACAGGTATCGTTTCTTGAAAATAAGCGATCACCTTGTTATAAAGTTCTTGTTTTTTCATATTACCTTCTTTTTTCGGTTGCAAATATAATTGATAAATCAATAAGGTAGAATTATTCGGGCAATTCATTTGTTTAGTTGAGTAAACTTCTTATATTTGCATAAATATATTAGATTTATGCAGCTTAACGTAAAGAATGAAACTTCTACATTGAAAGCTGTGGTGCTTGGACAACCCGGTTCCATAGGGAAGGTCCCCACGCTGGAAGAAACTTATGACGCCAAGTCATACGAGTCCGTATTGCATAACATATACCCCCATGAAGAAGATATTTTCAAAGAGATGAGATGCTTTGAAAGCGTATTGTTGAAATATGGGGTACAGGTCTATCGCCCGTGGACACTGGAGAATTGTAATCAGGTGTTTGCCCGTGATGTGGGATTTGTGATTGACGACAAGATTATTGTTTCCAACATCATCCCCAACCGGGAGGATGAGAAGGAAGCCTACGAAGTGGTCTATAATCAGATAGCTTATAACAAGATTTTCAACCTTCCCGAAAAGGCGCACGTAGAGGGAGGTGATGTGGTGCTTTACAATAATATAGTGTTTGTAGGCCTTTATACCCAGCCCGATTACCCGCAGATGAAGACGGCACGTACCAACCGGTATGCTTTTTCCTTTCTGAAAGAAATCTGTCCGGGGAAGATATTCATCCCCTTGGAGCTGAAAAAACATAATACAGATCCACGTGCGGGGATTCTGCATCTGGATTGTACCTTTATGCCGGTAGGGAAAGGGCATGCGATTATTTATAAGGACGGATTTATGTATCCTCAGGATTATCATACTCTGCTCGATTTGTTCGGCAGGGAGAATGTATTTGAAATAACGCGGGAAGAGATGTACTATATGAATACGAATGTCTTTTCCATCTCTCCTGAGGTAGTGGTTTCTGAAAAGAACTTTATCCGCCTGAATACCTTTATGGAAGAGGTATGGGGAATGACGGTAGAGCGTGTACCTTATTATGAAATATCTAAGATGGGCGGACTGTTGCGCTGCTCCACCTTACCATTAATCCGAGAAAATGACTAAACAAACAACAAACCACATTTTGATGGTGGAACCCGTGGCCTTCGGGTTCAATGAAGAAACAGCGGCCAACAATTATTTCCAGCAGCGGACAGTTGCGGCAGGTGAAACAGTACAAGCTTGTGCCTTGAAGGAATTTCGGGGCATGGTGGATAAGTTGCGTGCAAACGGCATAGAGGTAATAGCGGTGCAGGATACCCCGATACCTCATACTCCGGATTCCATATTTCCGAACAACTGGGTGTCCTTTCACGACGACGGAACGGTGGTGCTGTATCCTATGTTTGCGGAAAACCGCAGGGCGGAAAGACGGGCGGATATCTTGCAGCGGATAGAGTCGGAGGGGTTCAGCATCCGTCGGAAGGTAGATTATACAGGTTTTGAAGAAGAAAACCGGTTCCTGGAGGGGACCGGGGGAATCATTCTGGACCGGGTGAACCGTTATGCATACGCGGCTTTGTCGCAACGGGTGGACGAAGCTTTATTTGGTCGGTTCTGCAAGGAGCAGAATTTTAGTCCGGTGTCCTTTCATGCTTATCAGACTGTAAACGGACAACGTCTGCCCATTTATCATACCAATGTCATGATGTGTGTGGCGACAGATTATGCGGTCGTTTGTCTGGACAGCATCGACGACGTGGAAGAGCGTGAGCAGGTTTGTCACGTCTTGCGGCAGACAGGGAAAGAAATCATTGCCATCTCCGAGGAACAGATGCATCACTTTGCCGGAAATATGCTTCAGGTGGAGAACGGGAAAGGCGCATTGTTTCTAGTGATGTCTCAAAGTGCTTACGATTCGTTGGATGAAGGCCAGTTACAACGGCTGTCTAAGTATAACGCGTTGCTTCCCATGCCCATCCCTACCATTGAAACGCTGGGAGGAGGAAGTGCCCGTTGCATGATGGCGGAAATATTCTTGAAGAAAGAAAAACATTAAATGATAAAAAGCTTATGGATGCAAAATTATCGGCAGCTCAATTGATGGAGCTTGAGAACAAACATGGAGCACACAATTATCATCCTGTTCCTGTGGTATTGGATAAGGGAGAAGGTGTGTTTGTATGGGATGTGGAAGGAAAGAAATATTATGATTTCCTTTCCGCTTATTCGGCAGTGAACCAAGGACATTGTCATCCGCGTATTATCGATACGTTGGTAAAACAGGCGCGAAAGCTGACTTTGACTTCACGCGCTTTTTATAACAGCCAGTTGGGACGGTATGAAGAATTTGTCACCCGTTATTTCGGATATGACAAGGTTTTACCGATGAATACGGGAGCCGAGGCAGTAGAAACCGCATTGAAGCTTTGCCGCAAATGGGCGTATGAAGTAAAAAAGCTTCCCAAGGATACGGCGGAAATCGTTGTATGCCGGAATAATTTTCATGGGCGTACTACCACTATCGTTTCTTTCTCCATTGATCCGGACGCTTACAATAACTACGGACCTTTTACCCCCGGCTTTGTCGTGATTCCCTACAATGATGCCGAAGCATTGGCGAAAGTGCTGGACGAACATCCTCATGTGGCCGGATTCCTGGTTGAGCCCATTCAGGGAGAGGCAGGTGCTTATGTACCCGATGAGGGATATTTGAAAAAATGTTACGACTTGTGCCGTGCCCACAATGTACTTTTTATAGCCTATGAAGTGCAGACCGGCATTGCCCGTACAGGCAAATTGCTGGCTTGTGACTATGAGAATGTTCATCCGGATATCCTGATTTTGGGAAAGGCTTTATCGGGTGGGGCCTGTCCTGTTTCTGCGGTATTATCATGCAATGAAGTGATGGATGTTATCCGTCCGGGGCAACATGGCTCCACTTTTGGCGGAAATCCTATTGCTGCGGCAGTGGCTGTTACGGCGCTGGAGGTAGTACGGGACGAACAGTTGGCGGACAGGGCATACAGGCTGGGACTGATATTCCGGGAAGAGATGAGAAAACTGTGCGAAACATCTCGTGTGGCTTCTTTTGTCCGGGGCAAGGGATTGCTGAATGCGTTGATAATCAATAATGATGAAACGAAGGATTTGGCGTGGGAGATTTGCTTGAAATTGGCCGAAAACGGTTTGCTGGCCAAACCGACACATACGAATATTATTCGTTTTGCTCCGCCATTGGTGATTACAGAGGAACAATTAAAGGAGTGTATCGAAATTATAAAGAAGACGATTGCTTTGTTTGAATAAAGGATTTTTTATCCTGTCTTTTAGGGGTGGATTCAATCTGCCCCTAAAATCGTTTTCACTGATACCCACCTGTTTGTGACGCTTCATCTTTCATTGTTCCATACTGTTTGGCTATAGAAAAGGTAATTATTTGATGAGGCTGTTTCTTCTTGATAAGAATATTTAATGCAGTTATATCCGGTTAACTCGGAAATAATTTCTATCTTTGCACCCCGAATTAAAAAATAGACGTATGATGCCGTGAATAGCGGTCGTGTATTCTAGAACACCACGTAAAAAACAGGAGAAATGAAGAATAATAATACTGTATCTGTATCGTTCATGTTGCTTGGCATACTGTTTTGTGTATGTCTTGTCGCAGCAAATTTATTGGAAACCAAAGTTGTCCAGATCTGGAAAATTACGGCAACTGCCGGACTGGTTGTATTTCCTATCTCTTACATTATCAATGATTGTATAGCCGAAGTATGGGGCTTCCGCAAGGCACGTCTTATCATTTGGATGGGCTTTGCCATGAATTTCATGGTGGTAGCTTTGGCGCAGCTTGCCATTCTGATGCCCGCAGCTCCGTTTTGGGAAGGAGAGGAGGGCTTCAACTTCGTTTTCGGCATGGCGCCCCGCATCGCTGTAGCCAGTCTGACCGCTTTCTTGGTCGGCTCTTTTCTCAATGCCTATGTCATGAGTAAAATGAAGCTGGCTTCGGGAGGAAAGAACTTTTCACTTCGTGCCATCACTTCTACTTTGGTGGGTGAGAGTGCCGATTCCATGATTTTCTTTCCTGTTGCCTTTGGAGGTTTGATGCCTGTCGGTGAACTGATAAAGATGATGGTTATTCAGGCAGTGCTCAAGACACTCTATGAAATTATTATCCTGCCCGTTACCATCCGTGTGGTAAATTACATCAAGAAGGTGGATGGCAGTGATGTCTTTGATGAGCATATCTCATACAATGTATTGAAAATCAAAGAACTTTAATAAGATGCTGATGTGTCAGTGTGCCGGTTAGCCAATTACCATGCGGTATATGGCGCAGCATATCCACATAGCGCGGCAATTGGCACATTGGCGTATTAGTAAATTGAAAAATTGTCAACAATGAATAAAAGTGACGCATTGGTTGTGTTCAGCGGAGGGCAGGACTCAACCACTTGCCTGTTTTGGGCAAAAAAACATTTCCGCAAAGTGTATGCTTTAAGCTTTATCTATGGACAAAAGCATGTGAAGGAAGTGGAGCTGGCCCGTGCTATTGCCGGAAAGGCAGGGGTGGAGTTTAAAGCGATGGATGTTTCCTTTATAGGCAACCTGGGTAAAAATTCGCTGACAGATACTACGATAACGATGGATGAGGTGAAGCCTGCCGATAGTTTCCCTAATACGTTTGTGCCGGGGCGGAATTTGTTCTTTCTGAGCATTGCGGCTGTCTATGCACGCGAATTGGGAATCAATCATATCGTGACCGGTGTGTCACAGACAGACTTCAGCGGTTATCCCGATTGCCGGGATGCTTTTATCAAGTCGCTGAATGTGACATTGAACCTTGCCATGGACGAGCAGTTCGTGCTTCACACTCCGTTGATGTGGATTGATAAAGCGGAAACATGGGCGTTGGCGGACGAATTGGGCGTGCTCGATTTGATCCGGCATGAAACGCTGACTTGCTATAATGGCGTACAGGGGGATGGCTGCGGTCATTGCCCGGCCTGTAAGCTCCGTCGTGAAGGATTGGAAAAGTATCTGGAGATAAAGGCGGAAAGAGAGAAACGATAGGATAAACGAAGGTGTTTTCTCTTTGTATGAAAGGTGTTCCTTTCTTGCCGGGTATATCGTTTCACTTTAGTGAGCAAATTTTATCACTGAAGTGAAGAAGTTTCATCACTCAAGTGGTACAGTTTCATCACTTCAGTGAAACGATGTACTTGACAGGGAGAGAATTTCTATTCCAAGGTATGAAAGAGAAAACATGAATATGAAAAAAACAGATTTTAATGGAAAGAAAAGATGAATTGACCCTTCTCGGGTCGAAGACCGAGTACAGGCAAGATTATGCTCCCGAAGTGTTGGAGTCCTTTGTGAACAAACATCCCGGAAACGACTATTGGGTACGTTTTAACTGTCCCGAATTTACCAGTTTGTGTCCTATTACAGGACAGCCCGATTTTGCGGAAATCCGTATCTCCTACCTGCCTGATGTGAAAATGGTGGAGAGCAAGAGCTTGAAGCTGTATTTGTTTAGTTTCCGTAATCATGGCGATTTTCATGAAGATTGCGTGAATATCATCATGAAAGATTTGATTAAGCTGATGGATCCTAAATATATTGAGGTGACGGGCATTTTTACTCCGCGCGGTGGTATTTCCATTTATCCGTATTGTAATTACGGCCGTCCGGGTACTAAGTATGAGGAATTGGCGGAGTATCGGATGCGTAATCACGATTTATAGATGTATCTCTTGGAATGAATAGATAGATTGTGGACTCAAATATTTGCTGGTTTTGAAAATTTGTTCTATTTTTGCACTCCGAAAAAAGGAGAGGTGCTCGAGTGGTTGAAGAGGCACGCCTGGAAAGCGTGTATACCCCAAAAGGGTATCCGGGGTTCGAATCCCCGTCTCTCCGCAAAAGTAGAAAAGTTAAAGTTGTAGATTCTTGAATTTGAACAATTCAAGAATTTTTCTTTTTCCAGCACTTATCTGTATGGATGATAATGCGGAAAGTGGTGAATACAAAAGGTGAATAAGAAACAGTACCCATAGTTCAGGCAGATTGATTTTATAATGGATGTAAAAACAATCTAATCGGGATATTATTATGGATATAAATTGATTGACGCAAAGGCTGGAAAAGTATAGCTTACGCTCAATGAATCATTTATGAAGGATCCCTTTCAAAATCCTTCACGACAACACATTGAAAAACAATGTATTGTGTAAATATGAAGGATTTGAAGGATTTCCCGGTGTTTTTTTATTTTAATAGGTTTTATGATAACTCCAATCCCAGTGCTTCTTTTAATTTCAGCAGATTCGGGTTTTTCTTGCTCATCATCTGGAAACGTTCCACGTGGCTGTAAGCACGGATGTTCTCGGTAGGGGCACTGACACGTACCGTCATGGTGATTTTCCGGTTGTGCAGACGTTCGCGTAAGTGATTCTGAACCGATGGTATCAATTGTACCATATATTTTTCCACCATATCATTGTCTACTGTCACTTCAAAAGTCGTGTCATTCAACAAATGCGGATGCATGTTCATCATTCGTGCTGAGTTAGCCTTCTCTTCCTTGGGCAGGGCGGCTGCAAATTCACGCCAGTAATAGTCCAGATCTTTTTCATTGAAAATATAATCTTCGTATGTGGCATCGTTTTGGACAGCGGTGCTTGCCGCTTTTGCTTCTTGCTTCTCCGCGGCTTGCTGTTCGTGCAAAGGACGGCGCAGGGATATACCGAGTGAGCCCGCCTTGAACACCGGGATTTTTTTCTCTTCTCTGGTCTGAGGCAGCGGGCTTGGACGGTTTGCGTTCATACTGCCGGCTGTACTTGTACCCTGTGGTTGAGGAACGGCGGTTGCTGCGGTCTGTGCAGCGGCAGCTTTAGCCTGAGGCTGTGGCTGCGTGGCGGCTGTGGAAGCCGCTTGCTGCGTAAATAGGGGTTTTAATATCTTCTTAGGGCCACGCCCACCACTTGCATCATCGGCGTCGGGCAGAGTGAGTTGGGCGCATTGAATCAGTGTCAGTTCTACCAGCAGACGTTTGTTTTTGCTTGCACGATAGTTCAGGTCACAATCATTGCATAGCTTCATGGCACGGTACAGGAATTTCTGGTCGCATTTTTGTGCTTGTTCTTTATAGCGGTCGCGGATACCGGCGCCTACTTCCAGCAATTGCAGGGTGGAAGGGTCCTTGCTCACCAGCAAATCCCGGAAATGAGAGGATAGTCCGGTGATGAAATGACTGCCGTCAAATCCTTTTTTCAATACGTCGTTAAAAAGCAGCATGGATTCGGGAACTTTGTTTTCAAGCAACAAATCGGTCAGCTTGAAATAATATTCGTAATCCAAGACATTCAGGTTTTCAATCACACTTTTGTAAGTGATGTTCCCACCTGTGAAGCTGACTACTTGGTCGAAGATGGAAAGAGCGTCGCGCATACCACCGTCGGCTTTCTGTGCGATGACAGTCAGGGCTTCGGGTTCGGCGTTGATATGTTCCAGTTTGGCAACGTATTGCAGATGGTCGATAGTGTCTTTGATGCCGATGCGGTTGAAGTCATAAATCTGGCAACGGCTCAGAATAGTCGGCAGTATCTTATGCTTTTCCGTTGTGGCAAGGATGAAGATGGCATGATGAGGCGGTTCTTCCAATGTTTTCAGAAAAGCATTGAAGGCGGCTTGCGACAACATGTGGACCTCATCAATGATATATACCTTGTACTTGCCGATTTGTGGCGGGATACGTACCTGCTCAATCAGCGAACGGATATCTTCTACCGAGTTGTTGCTGGCGGCATCCAGCTCATGTATGTTGTAAGAACGCTGTTCGTTGAATGCCAGACAAGACTCACACTGATTGCAGGCTTCGCCTTCGGCAGTGGGGGTCTGGCAGTTGATGGTTTTGGCAAAGATACGTGCACACGTTGTTTTTCCCACTCCACGCGGTCCGCAGAACAGGTAGGCATGTGCCAGCTTGCCGGTGGCAATAGCATTTTTTAAGGTGATGGTCAACGCGCGTTGTCCCACAACCGATTCGAATGTAGCGGGACGATATTTTCGTGCCGATACGATATAATTTTCCATAAGCGGAGTTCTTTTTTCTAATATGAGTTCTGCAAAAGTACATAAATTATCCGTTTTTATGGGTAGGATTGCTTGAAATATTTCTATCTTTGCAAAAATCAAAAAAGGGATTCTTTGTATGAGCAAATTGCTGACTATTTGGAACTACATCCGGCGCCATAAGTATATGATTACGGTGCTGATCTTTATTGTAGTTATTGGTTTTCTGGATGAGAACAGCTTGATTCAGCGGGTAAAGCATCGCAGTGAGATCAGCGCGCTGAATAGTGAGATAGAGAAATACAGAAAGCAATATGAGGAAGATACGGAGAAACTGAAGGAACTGACCACGAATCCTGAGGCTTTGGAGAAAATAGCACGCGAGAAGTATTTGATGAAGAAGTCCGACGAGGATATTTTTGTGTTTGAAGAATGAGTAAATCTTATAATATAATTTCGATGGCAGGGGCAGTCCTGCTGCTGGCAGGTGCGGTGTTGCAAATCACCCGGTGGGAGCTTGCGCCTTATCTGTATACGCTGGGTGCTGTGATGTTCGGCTATGTGCAGGTGATGGGGAATCGTTATGATGGAAGGAATTTTATCATCAAGCGTTTGCGTAGACAGCAGATTTTCGGGGCTGTCGCACTGGTCTTTACAGGAGTATTGATGTTTACCATGAAACGTAACGAATGGATTGTTTGTCTTTCCATTGCCGCTGTCCTGGAACTTTATACGGCTTTCCGTATTCCGCAGGAGTTGGAGAAGGAGAAACGTTAAGGAATCTGTGTCATTTTTTTGTCCGCGTTTATCAGAGGCTTATCTTGTGAAAAATAGGAGAACGCGGACGACACTTGTTACGTGTGGTCCGCGTTCTAAAAAATAGTTGTCCGGTATTGTTATTCCACAATGGTCATTTCATCTACCAAGTGTTTCGCTCCTGCAAACTTATCAATAATAAATAAGGTATAGCGGATATCCACACAGGCTGCACGTTGTAACTGGGGATTATAAGCAATGTCACCGGTCAGTCCTTCGTAGTTGCGGTCAAAGCCGGTACCGATCAATTCTCCTTTATTATTGAAAACGGGGGAGCCGGAATTACCTCCTGTATTGTCTGTTCCTGTAACAAAACAGAGGGGCATTTCACCATTTTTCATGGCATAGCGCCCGAAGTCTTTCTTGTTATACAGGTCCTTTAGTTTGGCCGGAACCACGAATTCGTAGTTGTTCGGATCCTCTTTTTCCATCACTCCTTTCAGCGTGGTGTAATAGTTGTATTCCACACCGTCTTTGGGGCTGTATGAACCTACTTTACCGTAAGTGAGACGTAACGTGGAGTTGGCATCCGGGTAAATAGGAGTGCCTTCATGCTGTTTCAGCTTCATCATGCCCTCCACCCAAGTTTTATGGGCCAGATTATAAGCGTCGGTTTCAGCTTTCATGGCTGCATCGGTATCTGCATAACCTTGGTCTACTGATTTGGCATATTGCACCATCAGGTCATTTTCCAATGTTTTGGCATCCGGTTTTGCCACAAAGCTGTTGAAGGCCTCACGGCTTCGGAAGATGGATGTATCAAAACAAGCATCGACAAAGGCGTCAATATTTCCTTTAAATTCTTTGTCTATTACTTTAAAGATACTGATGCGCTGTCCGGCCGGAATTAATTCTGCGTAAGTTTTCAGCAAAGCTTTGGAAACTTTACGGTCTATTTCGGGATTATAGTCTTTATTGAAAAATTTATCGGCTTGTTTGATCAGTGTGCTTAATGCATGATCCAGCGGATTGATTTCTTTAGTAGCATGAGGTACTTTATATCCTTTTTCCAATGCTTGCAGGACTTTGTCTGTGGAAGGAATCTTATAGAATTCCGTTCCCAGTTTGCAAACTTCATAAATGGCTTGCTGATGATATACGGCATCCCGGCGTTTGCTCACGATTTCTCGGATAGCATCGAAGGCTTTCTGGTAGGCGTCAGTACCCGTCTCACGTCCGTAAGCCAGAAGCTTTTCCTGTTGTTTCTTTTTCGTATCAAGTACTTTCAGCTGAACCAGTCCTTCGTTCATACCGATAGCATTCTTCCAGTAATTGGCTGACGAGGCGTATTTGCTGGCATACTGGATGCGTACTTTATCACTTTTCAGCATCTCTTCCAGCAGATTATTCAATCGTACGGTGCGGACGGTCTTACGCATGAAGTTGGTAGTCTGCATACGTTCTTCCACTTCGTCCGAAATCATGTATCGCCAGTTGCGTCCGGGGAATCCCATTACGAAAGTGAAGTCTCCCTCTTTGATTCCTCCCAGGTTGATGGTCAGATGTTTTTTCACCTTCAAGGGTACATTGCTTTCGTTATAGTCAGCAGGTTTACCGTCGGGTGTTGCATAAATGCGGAACATGGAGAAATCGCCACAGTGACGGGGCCACATCCAGTTATCGGTGTCAGCTCCGAACTTTCCGATGGAAGAAGGAGGAGCGCCTACCATACGGACGTCTTTATAGATGGTCTTTATAAACAAGTAATAGCGGTTGGCTCCGTAGAAAGGCTTTAGTTCCAAAGCGGTGAACGGAGTGATCTCTATATTTTCTTGTTCGGCAAAACGTTTGGCTACTTTGCTCAGATAGGAGGGGGACAGGTAGTTCAATCCTTCCGGGTCCTCATCTTTGGCCAGTTGTTCCTTTACATAAGGAGTGACGTCCAGAATTCTGTCTATGAAGGTGACAGTCAGCCCCTTGCAGGGAAGTTCTTCTTTGCGGCTCATAGCCCAGAAGCCGTCAGTCAGATAGTCGTGTTCTACCGAACTGTGTTGCTGGATATAGCTGTAACCGCAATGATGATTGGTCAGCACAAGACCTTCGGCAGAAATGATTTCACCGGTACAACCACCTCCGAAATGCACTACAGCATCCTTCAGGCTGATGCTGTCCGGACAATATACTTTATCAATGCTGATATCCAGTCCCATATCATACATGGTGGCTGCATTCTGTTCTTTCAGATCAGTCAGCATCCACATCCCCTCGTCGGCATGGCCGGCAAGGGTTGTGAAAGTAAATAGCGAGAGTAATAGTATCTTTTTCATTATTCAACAATAGTCATTTCGTCAATCAGGTGTTTGCATCCGCCCAATTTGTCGATGATGAATAATACATAACGTATATCCACTGCGATACAACGCTGTAAGTTGTTGTCGAAATTAATGTCACCACTCAGTGATTCCCAGTTGCCGTCAAAAGCGGCACCGATGAGTTCGCCGTTACCGTTGATGACGGGAGAACCTGAATTACCGCCGGTAATATCATTGGTAGTCAGGAAACAAGCAGGCATATCACCGTTGGGCAATGCATAACGTCCGAAATCTTTTGTTTCATACAATTCTTTCAGTTTGGCGGGAACAACAAATTCCGGATTGGTAGGATCCTCTTTTTCCATGACACCTTTCAGCGTAGTGTAGTATTTATAGTGTACGCCGTCTTTGGGATTGTATGATTTCACATTGCCGTATGTCAGACGGATGGTGAAGTTGGCATCCGGAGCTTTGGGTTCCGGTGAATACATTTCACACAGACCGCGTACATAAGTTTTGTGTAATAAATCCATGCCTTTCATCGATTCAGCCAGTTCGTTTCCCAGCTTGTCCATCAAGTCATATTTAGCCCGTACGTATGCAGTCATAGGATCTTTTTCTATGGCTTTCACGGTAGGTTTCTTGATGAATTTATTGAAATTCGCTTCGTTGGAGAAGATGGAATTGTCATAACAATGGTCTACGTATGCGTCATAGTTACCTTTAAAATCCTTCTGGATGGTAGTATAGAAGGCAGGTAAAGCATTGGCAGGAACCATTTCGGCATACAGGGGCAACAGAGCTTTGGCCACTTTGCGGTCTACTTCGTGATCGTAGTCTTTGTTATGTATATCGGCATATACTTTTTTCAGCGTTTCAATATTTTTATTAATCGCTTCTTTATCTTTATTTTTGATTGCGTCTTTCAGCTTGTCCAGAATCAGATAAGGAGTGCCGAATTCTATACCTCCTTGAAAGACTTCACGGAAACAGGTGTAGTTATAAAGAATAGGATTACTCTTTTCGATGGCGGCATCAATTTCGCTGACTACTTTTTCATAATCAGTGTTGCCTTTGGCTTTAGCAAATGCTGCGAACTTGGCTTCCTGTTCTGCTTTTGTTTCCAATACCTTATTGTCGATAATGGCTTTATTCATGCCGATAGAGTTTTTCCAATAGTTGCTGGAACCTGCATATTTGCTGGCGTATTGGATACGTACTTTGTCACTGGCAGCCATTTCTTTCTTCAGTACATCCTGACGCACACCACGTATGCGGATACGGGGTTCGTTGGTGGAATGCATCCGTTGTTTCACTTCACTTTGAGTCAGATAGCGGTTGGTGCTTCCGGGGAATCCCATAATCATGGCATAGTCACCCTCGTTAATACCTTTCAGTGAGATAGCCAGATGCTTTTTGGCTTTCAGAGGAACATTGTTTTCATTATATTCTGCCGGTTCGCCGTTGGCATCCGCATAAATGCGGAAGACGGAAAAGTCGCAAGTATGGCGGGGCCACATCCAGTTGTCTGTTTCACCACCGAATTTACCGATGGATGAAGGCGGAGCGGCAACCATGCGTACGTCGCTGTAGGTTTTCAGATAAATCAGATAGAATTTATTGCCTGCATAGAAAGGCAGAGCTTGTGCGCTGATACCCGCTTTTCCGTTCAGGTCACTGGCTTTCAGTTCCTCGTCGGCCAGTTTTTTCAGGAAGTCGTATTCAAAGGTTTCCTCTTCTTTTACTTCGCCTGATTTTACTTTATTGTTTACTTTATCTGTGACATCGACAATGCGTTCTACAAATTTGAACTTCAATCCCGGAGTCGGTAGCTCTTCTTTGCGGCTTTTTGCCCAAAAACCGTCAGTCAGGTAGTCATGTTCTACCGAGCTATGTTGCTGTATCGCTCCGTAGCCACAGTGGTGGTTGGTCAGGATCAGTCCGTCCGGTGAGATGATTTCACCGGTACATCCTCCTCCGAAAATGCCTACTGCATCTTTTAATGAAACGCGGTTCGGGTTATAAATGTCGTCTGCTTCCAGCAGTAAGCCTTGTGCTTTCATGCGGTCTGCCAAATGCTGCTCTTGCATCAGTTGCAACAGCCACATACCTTCGTCTGCCTTCGACGGCAAGAATGCTACACACATCAATGCGAGCAATAAAAGTTTGAATTTTTTCATGTTGTGTACTAATTGTTATTTCTTTATCCTTATATCGGTTACAAAAATAGAAAAAAGAGGGAACTTTGCACTATAAATTGCCTTCTCGGTAATAATCTTCTATTTAGTTTTAAATTTTAATAAAATATTTTTGTCACTAAATTATAGATTGTACCTTTGTATGCGAAAAATAGTAATGGGGCGTAGATAAGCATGAATAAACTTTTTTTCTCTGTGGTATCTTTATTGGCTTTTACTTCATGTGCCAGTGAGTATAAGATAGAAGGTAGTTCTTCTGTTTCTCGTCTGGATGGGAAAATGCTATTTGTAAAAGTTCCTAGTGGAGACCGGATGCTGAGTATTGATTCGGCAGAGGTAATTCATGGAATGTTCAAGATGGAAGGTATAACCGATTCTACTTCAATGGCATCCTTGTATATGGATGATGAGAGCATCATGCCTTTTGTCATTGAAAAAGGGAAAATATCCATCAGTATTGATAATGCCCGTATTGTAGTTACCGGAACTCCGTTGAATGATCGTCTGTATGATTTTGTGGGAAAAAAGACTTCTTTGGATGACAGAGCATACGAGTTGGAGCGTCAGGAGAGCCGTATGATTATGGATGGAAAAGCACCGGATGAAATTCAACGTGAGATAACGAGAGAACGTGAGAAACTGGCTGCTGAAATGAATGCATTGGCTAAGGAGTTTATCCAGAAGAATTATGATAATGTATTGGGACCGGGTGTTTTCATTATGTTGTGCAGCAATTTTCCTTATCCTGTCATGACTCCCTTGATTGAGGAAATTATAGAGGAGGCTCCTGACCGATTTAAAAACAACTCCTTGGTAAAGGATTATGTGACAGTAGCCCGTTCGAATATGGAAAAATTAAAAGTTCCCCATTAATGAGGAGCCTTTTTTATCTGTCTTGGTCTGGATTGTCTATTTTTCCTTGATATTTTTCAGGTAAGTCTTTCTCAATTTCCCTGTAAGCCTCTTCCATGGTTGCTTTGATGTTTTCCATTCCCTGGCTTTGCGGATAAATGGGCTTATGTACGACTAATTTCATAGGATGCCAGGATACAAAACCGCCGGTACGGGGAAGAATATTAAAGGAGCCGATAATAGTGAGTGGTACTACGGGAAGTTGCAAATCATCTGCCAGTTGGAAAGCACCTTTCTTAAAATATCCCATGTGCCCGGTAAAAGTACGTGCACCTTCGGGAAATACCACTAGAGAAGTTCCATCCTGTAGTACGTGACGGGCATGTTCTATGGTTTCTATTACCTTCTTGGGACCGGATTTATCAACGAATATATGTCCGGCAGCTTCACAGGCTTTGCCGACGAAAGGCATTTTGCGCAGACTTTTTTTCATCATCCATTTAAAGTTTCGTCCCAGAAAACCATAAATCAGGAAGATATCGAAAGACCCTTGATGATTGGCTACAAACACGTAGGATGTTTTTTTTAAGTACTTCCGGATGTCCTACTACCTTGACAGGAATAAGTAATACATAGCAGAAAAGCTGTGACCATATTTTTCCCGGATAATATCCCCAAAAATGCGGATTGCCTATCCATGAACCAATAATGGTAACTATTGCTGTAAGTATGGTTAATACCAGCAAAATGGGAAGTGCTATGAATAGTTGGTATAAAATATATAGTACTTTCATTTGTCTGAATTTTAGTTGTACAAAGATAGAAAAACTATTTTATATTTTATGTAACGTGATTACTGTAATTTCCGGCCATGCTCCAAGGCGCATAGGGAACATCAGGTAGCCCAAACCAATATTGACAAACAAGGATTGTTTTCCTTCCTGGTATAAACCGTTGTGTTCGGGATATACGAATTTAGCAGGAGAGAAGCCAAACAGGCTGAACTGCATTTCATGGGTGTGGCCTGAAAGCATTAGCTGTACATCACTTTCCGGCAAGACTTCTCTGTGCCAATGAGTGGGGTCATGGCTCATTAATATTTTATACATTCCTTCCGTTCCTTTTAATGCTTTCTGCAGATCTCCATAATTGGGAAATGGGGGATTTCCGCTGTTCTCTACACCTGCCAGGGCTATACTGTCTCCATGATGATGTAGAATGACATGATCGTTATTGAGTATTTTCCATCCCATGGCAGCCTGTTTGGATTTCAAGCTGTTCAGGTTGGCTTCTTGAGCTTCTTCCGTTTCCCATTTTATATAAGGGGAATAGTCATGGTTGCCTAAAACGGAATACACTCCGTCTTTTCCTTTTATCTGTTCTAGAATAGGGATAAATTCGTCCAATTCCGTTGCCACGTTATTGACCAGGTCACCTGTAAAAAGTACCAGGTCGGCATGTTGTGCATTAATAAGGTTTACAGCCTTCTGTAAAGCAGCACCGTTGCCAGTCCAGCTGCCGGAATGGATATCAGATATTTGTACAATGCGGTAGCCGTCAAAGCCGCTGGGAAGTTCATCGGAACTGATGGTTACCTCCCTGATTTGAAAATGCTGTTTTCCTTCGGTTGCTCCATATATTACATATATTAACGAGGCTAAAGCCAATCCTCCTGCTACATATCCTCCATACAGTTTTTTGCCGGAGATGATATATAGGAGCTTCATAAACAGGATAACAATGACGAAAAGTGCCTTGGGTACGGAGAAACAAAGAAAAATCAATAAGAAATTGCTAAGTCGCTGCATGGAATCCGGACGTGGCTCATGTATAGAAAAGACTAATGTCATTCCCAATAAAAGAAACAGACTGGGAAGCCAATAAGCCCAATGTGTCCATTTTTGGGAAACACGGCGTATATATGCCTTGTATATATACATATCGGGCAATATCAGTAGCAGTAGAAAAAACAGAAATAACTTTATCAGCATCATAATTTATTCGTTTTTTATAGATTGGCGGCGAGAAACTTTTTAGTTTCTTCTATACTCATGCCCCGGCGGGCGGCGTAATCTGCCAATTGGTCTTCACCTATTTTTCCGATGGAGAAATAGCGGGAAGCCGGATGGGCAAACATGAGTCCGCATACAGAGGCATGGGGCTTCATCATACCATTCTCGGTCAATGAAATTCCTATTTGCTTCATATCCAGCAACTCGTCTAATAGGAAATTGACGGATTGGTCGGGCAAGGAAGGATAACCTACGGCAGGACGTATCCCTTGATATTTTTCATTATGCAGGTCTTTTACGCTTAGGTTTTCATCAGGTGCATATCCCCAAAGTTTTTTGCGTACATCTTCGTGTAGTTTTTCGGCAGTAGCTTCCGCCAGTCTGTCGGACAATGTTTGCACTAACATACGTTTGTAATCGTCTTCTGCATAGAGCCGCTCCATTTCTGCATCTACCGTAGTGGCGAATGCTCCTATTTTGTCTGTGATACCCGATGATAATGGACGCACAAAGTCACTCAGACATAAAAACGGGTCATCTTCTTTCAATTTTGCTGTTTGTTGACGCAAAAGCGGAAAACGCTTGCTGTTCAGCAGCAGATCATCTCCGTCGGCATTGGCATCCATGATATTGACCACTCCGTGGGTCTGATACGCTGTATCCAGTTCATTCAACATCCGATTTGCCTCTTTGAAAAGCTGCATGGCTTCACTGGCTTTCGGACGGTCTTCTTCCGCAAAACCGGTGAGCCACATGGCCCGGCATGAATCACATCCATGTATGTCCGCAATGGCGGCAAACTTGGGTTGAAAGCCCCATGCATGGAAAAAATAAATCCAGTTAATGTATTCGCTTACTTCGTGAATCTTGTAATTTACAATCATCTTTTAAACCTTAATTCTTGTCCGCGATGACTTTGGTCTACCTTGTTGTCACTGTAAACCAGATCACCATTGACGAATGCTTTTTTCTACCCGTGTGTGGAATTTCTGTCCTTCCATCGGAGTCCATCCGCATTTGCTTAAAACGCAGTCGGCAGTTACAGTCCATTCATGATCCGGATTTACCAATACGAGGTCGGCTTGATAACCAGGACGGATGTAGCCTCGTCTTTCAATATGATAAATCAATTCTATTTTAGTTAAAAAAAAGTCCAGCCGAACAACGTGGGCGTATCTTTGGTTTGATGTTTGCAGCTCAACAAATTGGCTCAACTATTGGCCCATTAGTTGGTGGCTTTATCGGCACTTT
>ENA-OPYX01000381-OPYX01000381.1-human-gut-metagenome-genome-assembly--contig:-NODE-381-length-26181-cov-4.059223_pt1 | contig 26181 bp, 24 predicted proteins | sample MGYA00242639_ERZ504486 | MGnify/ENA primary metagenome ERZ504486 (study PRJEB26092, sample SAMD00036296) | human gut metagenome | host: Homo sapiens | study: EMG produced TPA metagenomics assembly of... | reverse complement strand
AGTCACTTGACGGAGTAACACTTCCGGCAGACTCTGAGCAAATTACGTATACTTATCATGGAAATGTATGCAACGCTGCTAAGACAGCAACAGGACTTTATCTGCTGCCAGTTGTACAGGATGATTCAAGCGTTGTATGGTATGTATACAATGAGGAGACGGATAAGGCTATCCCATATGTAGCATTTACATCTGTAACAACTTCTTATGCAATTGTTCTTCCTAATGATGATGTAACTGTTCCAAGCGGATATGAGCGTGTAGATATTAATGTCAGCGGCCGCGTTGTTCCAGCATGGTTTAAATCAGCAGCTGGTGACGAAAATATGTATCTGATTTATGCACAGGATTCTGATGGAAATCAGGGCTTTTATCGTTTTGATGGATCAAATGGTTCCTGCCTTCGCTATGTAGCTGATCCTGATACTGATCTGCAGGCATCAGCAGACAGCTTAAGTGCAGAGCTTTCAAGCTTACAGGAAGATTATAATTCCATGTCTTCCCAGAATAGTGATGAGATTGGGAAATTAAATAATTCTGCAAATCTGCAACAGCAAAATTATAACAATCTGAAGGAAAAGGTAGAGAAGTATGGTATGATCGGTGTTGCAGCATTGGGAGCTGTGACATTACTGATGCTGATTTTCTTTATCCGTATGATCTCAAAGTCTTCTAAGCTTAAGAAAGCAAATAAGAAGGTTACTGAGCTTGAGAACGCAGCTAAGACACGTGCACAGCAGGCAAGACCAAGATCAAGCCAGCCATCTACAAGAAGAGTACGCAGCGAGAATATGGGTGATACAAGAATGACAGAAGGCCGTGAGGAAGGTACTTCCAGTGTACGTCGTGTGCCAAGAAATTCTGACAGAGGTTTCGAGCAGAGTACAACTACATCTAAGGTTACACGTGTATCAAGAGAAGAAAGTTCTGAGCGTACACAGGGGCAAGACCTGTAAGACAGCAGCCTTCAAGACAAGCAGGACAGACTGCTAGCCAGGCAAGACCGGCTAGAAGACCAGAGACAGCTGCTCCAAGAGCACAGCGTCCGGCTAGACCGACAAATGCACAGCAAAGACCGCAGCGTCCGACTAGACCAGCTGATTCCCGTCCATCTGGCGAGACTAAGATTTTTGATAAGGCTCCTGCAGAGTTAAATGATCTTGATGATGTAACACAGAGCACATCTTCAACACAGTCAAACGTTGCAGCAGCTGATATTGATAAGATCAGCGAGCAGTTAAATAGTCTTCATGCAGCAGAAAGCTCACCGATTGAAGATGATTTCATCGAAGTAGAGAGCACAACTCCAGAAGATATTTATTCAGATGATGACGATGATGATTTTTCTTTAACAGATTTTAAGGATATCTGATTCTAATAAATTTTTATACTAATTTGATATTAAGAAGGAATTAAGCAAACCAATTGGTGGGCGAAATTCCTTCTTTTTTTGTAACTATTTAAAGCAGTACAAATTTACTGAAAGTAATCTTCTTTCTGAAACATTTTTGGATTCTTTTATACTTGCATTCTATGAAGATTTGTGTAATAATAAATTTGTTGCAGGCAAAAAATGCCGCTAGGAATAAAATAATCGAATATGCAGTTGAAACGAAGGAGAGGACAATGAGAGCATTAATCAGTGTATCAGACAAAACAGGCGTAGTAGAACTTGCCAAAGAGCTAGAGGCGCTTGGGATCGAACTTATTTCAACAGGAGGAACCTATAAGAAGTTAGCAGAGGCTGGCGTAAAGGCGATGGAGATCTCCGAACTTACAGGCTTCCCGGAATGCCTTGATGGCAGAGTAAAGACATTGCACCCAGTTGTACATGCTGGATTATTGGCAATGCGTTCAAACCCAGAGCATATGAAGCAGCTTAAGGAGTTAGGTATTGAGCCAATTGATCTGGTAATTGTAAATCTGTATCCATTCAAGGCTACTATTTTAAAGGATGGCGTAACAAGAGCAGAGGCTGTTGAAAACATCGATATCGGCGGACCAACCATGCTGCGTGCTGCTGCTAAGAACTATCAGGATGTTGCTGTTGTGACAGATCCATCTGATTATGAGAAGATTCTTGCAGAGCTTAAGGCAGACGGACAGGTAAGTCTTGATACAAAGTTTTATTTGATGCAGAAGGTATTTATGCATACCTCCAGTTATGACACAATGATTGCAGATTATTTAAAGAAGGAGCGCGGTGATCACAGTCTGCCAGAGACGCTGACTATGACCTTTGAAAAGGTTGAGGATATGCGTTATGGTGAAAACCCGCATCAGAAGGCTGCTTTCTACCGCGAAATCGGCAAGAAGAAGGGTTCTTTGGTTGATGCAAAGCAGTTAAATGGAAAGTCTCTTTCCTTTAATAACATCAATGATACAAATGGTGCATTAGAGCTTCTTAAGGAATTTACAGAGCCAACTGTTGTTGCATGCAAGCATGGAAATCCATGTGGTGTTGGAAGTGCTGATACTATTGAGGAAGCATGGAAGAAGGCATTTGCAGCTGATAAGGTATCTATTTATGGTGGTATTGTTGTTTCAAATCGCGAAATCAATGAGACCATTGCAAAGGATATGAAGTCAATGTTCCTTGAGGTAATTGTTGCACCGTCTTATACAGAGGGCGCACTGAAGATGTTAAGCTTCAAGAAGGATGGTTCTATGAGAAATGTCCGTGTTCTTGAGCTTGCAGATATCAGTGAAAAGCAGCCAGCAGAGGCACTTGATTTAAAGAAGGTAAATGGCGGACTGATTGTTCAGAACATCGACAGCAAGCTTCTTGACGGAGATGTTAAGGTAGTAACAGAAAAAGCACCGACTGAGAAGGAGATGGAAGATCTGCTCTTTGCATGGAAAGTTGTTAAGTTTGTTAAGTCAAATGGTATTGCAGTTGCAAAGGATCTTCAGACTGTCGGTATCGGACCTGGTCAGGTAAATCGTGTATGGGCGATTGAGCAGTGCTTCGAGCATGCAAATGAGCTGATCGGACCAGATGCAACAAAGGGTGCTGTATTGGCATCTGATGCATATTTCCCATTTGCTGATAATGTAGAGGCTGCTCATAAGGCAGGCATTACTGCAATTATTCAGCCAGGCGGATCTATTCGTGATAAGGACTGCATCGACAAGTGCAATGAATATGGAATTGCAATGGTGTTTACAGGAATGAGACACTTTAAGCACTAAAAATGAAATAATAAAAGTACCAAAGGAGGTGCTGCGAAACAGCAGCATCTCCTTTCTGTAAAGGAACAAGTAACGTATGGAAAATTTGAGTTTAAAAGAGTTTGCAGCGGCGCTTTCTGGAAAAGAACCAGTACCGGGCGGCGGCGGTGCAAGCGCCTGCACAGGTTCTTATGGATGTGCCTTAGGAATGATGGCTTGCGCACTGACCCATGGAAAGAAAAAGTATGCCTGCTATGAACAGGATATCAAAAGGATTGAGGGTGAGTTAGCAGTATGCAGGGACACACTTCTTAGCTGTATAAACGAGGATGCTCAAGGCTTTCTTCCGCTTTCAAAAGCGTATGGACTGCCAAAGGATACACCAGAGCAAAAAGCAAAAAAAGATGAGATTTTGGAGAAAGCACTGCATCAGGCCAGTCTTACTCCTATGAAAATTTTAAAAAATTCTGCTTATGCCATGACACTTTTGGATGAGCTTTCAGGAAAATGTTCGAAGCTGATTTTAAGTGATGTTGTAACAGGAGCAGCTCTTCTTGCAGCCTCTGCCAATGGCGGCTTTATAAATGTCGGCGCAAACACGGGGCTGATGAAAAACACTGAAATAGCGCAAAAGCTTAATGAAGAAGCTAAAATGCTTCTTTCTCAAACAATGAAGCTTCATGATAGCATCAGTCAGCTTATGTCATAAGAATAAATTAAAAAAGGAAGTGTGTCTATGCAAATCTTAAAAGGTGCGCCGGTCGCAGCAGCGATCCGTGATGAGATAAAAAAAGAACTAGAAGAGTGTGAGACAAAGCCTTGTCTTGCCATTGTTCGTGTAGGTGAAAAACAAGAGGATCTTTCCTATGAGAGAAGTGCCCTCAAGCGAATGAGCGGTGTTGGAATAGAGACAAAGCTGTTTGTATTTCCAGCAGACATTTCAATGGATGATTTTTCAGCAAAATTTGCTGCCATAAATGATGATCCAACGATCGATGGCATTTTACTGTTTCGTCCGCTTCCATCACAGCTTAATGAGTCACAGATTGTTGAATCAATTGCTCCAGAAAAGGATGTAGATGGGATATCTAGTGCAGCGCTTGGAAAGCTGTTTTCAGGAGATAAACACGCATTTGCTCCGTGTACTGCGCAGGCTGTCATGGAAATTCTCCATTTTTATGGCATTGAGCCGCAGGGAAAACGAGCAGTTGTACTTGGACGAAGTCTTGTAGTAGGAAAACCGCTATCTATGCTCTTATTAAACGAAAATGCGACAGTAACAATTTGTCATTCTCGCACAGCTTCACTGCCAGAGGTATGCCGTGAAGCCGACATTCTCGTAACGGCGATTGGCAAAGCAAAATGGGTAGATGAGCGTTTTGTTTCAGAAAAAACAATTGTTATTGATGTAGGAATTAATGTAGATGAAAATGGAATGCTTTGCGGCGACGTAAACTTTGGACAGATTGAAGATAAAGTTTCTATGGCAACGCCAGTTCCGGGCGGTGTAGGTGCCGTAACGACAGCAGTTTTAGCAAAGCATGTATTGGAGGCGGCAAAAGGACGCCGTGCTTTAAACAGTAAAGGAGGAAAAAATGGGCTTTCTGCCGATTAATCGCCGTGAAATGCAGCGGCTTGGCTGGGAACAGCCAGATTTTGTCTATGTGACAGGTGATGCCTATGTAGATCATCCATCCTTTGGACATGCCATAATAAGTCGTATTCTGGAATCTCACGGCTATAAAGTTGCTATATTACCGCAGCCTGACTGGCGTGACGATAATGCAATTCATGAGTTTGGCAAACCGCGCCTTGGTTTTTTAGTATCCTCTGGAAATATGGATTCTATGGTAAATCACTATTCTGTTTCCAAAAAAAGACGTCAGATGGATGCATACACTCCAGGTGGGGTGATTGGAAAGCGCCCAGATTATGCAGATGTTGTTTATGGAAATTATATACGCCGTAATTTTCCAGACAGTCCAATTATTTTAGGCGGAATCGAAGCATCTCTTCGTCGCCTGGCACATTACGACTATTGGTCAGATAAGTTAAAGCGTTCTATTTTGATAGAAGCACAGGCGGATATCATCTCGTATGGAATGGGAGAGCATTCCATTGTCGAGATTGCAGATGCATTAAACAGCGGTCTGCCTGTAAGTGAACTTACCTTTATACGCGGAACTGTATGTAAGGTGCGTTCACTTGACCGTGTGCCGGATGCCTTAGTGCTTCCGACATATGATGAGCTGACAAAAGATAAGAAACATATGCAGCCAGCTTTTATAAGCAGTACTGCAATACTGATCCATTTACGGCAAAACAGCTTGCTGAGCCATACGGATCACATCTTTATGTCATTCAAAATCCACCTGCCTATCCGCTTACAACACAGGAGATGGATGACGTGTATGAGTTTCCTTATATGAGAACGTATCATCCGTCTTACGAGGCGCTAGGCGGTGTGCCGGCCATCTCAGAAATTAAATTTTCACTTTGCAGCAATCGCGGCTGCTTTGGCGGCTGCAGCTTCTGCGCTCTTACATTTCATCAGGGACGAATCATTCAGACAAGAAGTCATGAATCATTGATTCGCGAAGCAAAACTGATGACACAGGAAAAAGATTTTAAAGGATATATCCACGATGTAGGAGGCCCAACGGCAAACTTCCGTCATCCAGCCTGTCAAAAACAGCTGACTAAAGGTGTCTGCACGGGAAAGCAGTGTTTATTCCCGTCACCATGTAAAAACCTTACAGTTGACCACCAGGATTATATCCAGCTTCTTCGAAAACTGCGCGCTCTTCCAAAGGTAAAGAAAGTTTTTATCCGCTCAGGTATTCGTTTTGATTATGTGTTGGCAGATAAAAGCGATGCTTTCCTTAAGGAGCTTTGCCAGTATCATGTCAGTGGACAGCTTAAGGTTGCCCCGGAGCATGTTTCTGACCGCGTTTTAAAATATATGGGTAAACCAGAAAATGCCGTCTACAAGCGTTTTACACAGCGCTACAAAGCAATGAATGAAAAGCTTGGACTCAAGCAATATCTGGTTCCTTATTTAATGTCATCTCATCCAGGCTCCCAGCTTACGGATGCGGTGGAGATGGCAGAGCATCTGCGTGATTTAGGCTACATGCCGGAACAGGTTCAGGATTTTTATCCTACGCCGTCCACGATTTCAACCTGCATGTATTACACAGGCATTGATCCTCGTACAGGAGAGTCTGTTTATATTCCAAAGGATCCTCATGAAAAAGCCATGCAGCGTGCGCTTATCCAATACCGTGATCCAAAGCTTATGATCTGGTAAAAGAGGCACTTATAAAGTGTGGCCGTCAGGATTTGATCGGTTTTGGCAAGGAATGTCTGATTGCACCAAGAAATATCAAACAGGGTAGAAATACAAATACGCAGCATGCAAAGAAATCACAATGACAGCAGCAATACAAGACAACATCGGTAGTGACAGCAAAAGGCAGATAATTCTGCGGGCAAAAGGAGGAAGTAAACATGTTAGGATTTGAGGAAGTAGAAAAGTATGACCCTGAATTGGCACAGGCAATGTCGGATGAGCTAACAAGACAGCGTACCCATATTGAGCTGATTGCCTCTGAAAATCTTGTAAGCAAGGCCGTTATGGCAGCAATGGGCAGCGTTCTGACAAACAAATATGCAGAGGGTTATCCGGGAAAACGTTATTATGGTGGATGCGAATATGTTGACGTAGTAGAGGAGTTAGCAAGAGAGCGCGCAAAGAAACTTTTTGGTTGTGAGTATGTCAATGTGCAGCCGCACTCTGGAGCACAGGCAAATATGGCAGTCTTTTTTGCCGTATTAAATCCTGGTGATACCTTTATGGGTATGAGCCTCGACATGGGTGGTCATCTTACACATGGAAGCCCGGTAAACATGTCAGGAAAGTACTTTCACGCTGTTCCTTATGGAATTAATGCAGATGGCTTTATTGATTATGACGAAGTTCGCCGTATTGCACTTGAGTGCAAGCCAAAGATGATCGTAGCCGGTGCCTCTGCCTACGCAAGAAAGATCGACTTTAAGCGCTTCCGTGAGATCGCAGATGAAGTAGGCGCAGTTTTAATGGTTGATATGGCACATATCGCAGGTCTTGTCGCAGCTGGACTTCATGAAAGTCCAATTCCTTACGCACATGTAACTACTACAACCACTCATAAGACACTTCGCGGACCGCGAGGCGGCATGATCATGTGCAGCAACGAGGTTAACAAAAAGTACAACTTTAATAAGGCAATTTTCCCAGGTATTCAGGGCGGACCGCTTATGCATGTTATCGCAGGAAAGGCTGTTTGCTTTAAGGAAGCACTTGATCCGTCATTCAAGCTTTATGCACAGGGAATTATTGATAATGCGCAGGCACTTGCTTCTGGCCTTATGAATCGTGGCTTTGAGCTTGTATCAGGCGGAACAGATAATCATCTAATGCTCGTAAATCTGATAAATAAGGGTGTAACTGGAAAGCAGGCTGAAAAGATGCTTGATGCTGCCAACATTACATGCAATAAGAACACCGTACCGAATGACCCACAGTCTGCATTTACGACAAGTGGTATCCGTCTTGGAACAGCCGCTGTTACTACCAGAGGCTTTAATACAGCTGATATGGATGTTGTCGCACAGGCAATCTCTCTTGTTATCGACGATATGGAGAAAAACAAAGAAGAAGCAATGGCACTTGTTAAGAGCCTGACTGACAAATATCCGTTATACGAATAATTGTAATTTTAGTAATGAGGTATCATGGAAACATTAAAAATTCGCTATTTGAGTGACAAAATTGAAAAACTCCGTTTCATCGACGGAAAATCTGATTGGATTGATCTAAGAAGCGCAGAGGAAGTAAATATGAAGGCCGGAGAGGCTCGTCTTATTTCTCTTGGTATTGCAGTGCAGCTTCCAAAGGGCTACGAGGCACATGTTGTTCCAAGAAGCAGTACATTTAAGAATTTCGGTCTCATCCAGACAAATCATATGGGTGTGATTGATGAAAGCTACTGCGGTGATCATGACGAATGGAAAGTACCTGTGATGGCGGTACGCGACACATGTATTCACGTAAATGACAGAATTTGCCAGTTTCGTATTATGGCACATCAGCCAGCACTTCAATTTGAAGAAGTGGAGCATTTAGAAGGCTGTGACCGCGGCGGTTTTGGAACAACTGGAAAGCAGTAATTGTTGCACAAAAATCTAAAAAGGCGTCTCACAAAAACGTGAGGCGCTTTTTTAATAACAGCCATTTTAAGGCTCAAATGTTATAAGCTGTTCTGCATATGGAAGTGTTTCAATCCAATCACAAAATGTGTGCCACTCTGCCAGCTTATGATTCTTTCTTGCACGATATATATTGATTAATGTCTCATAATTAAATGTGCAGGTGCGCATCTGGTTATAGCTGCTTGGAAGAAGCTGGATCATATCATACCAGTCATCCTTTGATTTTGTCTCCTTAAAACGAAGACGGATGTTTTCAAGCTCGGCAACAACTGTTTCCATAAATTTTTTTGTACCGTCTGTCATATGATCGCAGGAGAAGTCATCCATTGAAAATGGTTTGCTGTGGATTTTATGCATAGTACTTGTTGAATTAGCAACAGTGGCTACCTTATATGTATCATATTCCTTCCACCAGTAAAGTGGTGCAGTTACATCTACGCTGACAAAAACCATACGCAGATATTTTCTATGGTCAGAACCTGCCTTTGCAAGACGCATTGCCAGATCAAGATCATTTGGTCCAAAAATAAAGCTGCCGTCAGGCTCGGTATGGCTGTCCATACGCCCCCAGCTGTTCATAGGATTTCTGGCTCCGCGGATGGCATTTTCAAAATTCATAACAGATGTATTTTTTAAAGTAAGCATTTATGTCATTCCTCCTGTTTTTTTGCATCTGACTTATCTTAACATATTCAGCAAATATCTGCAATATCATATTCAGTTTGCAGCAAAAGCATCACATATAAACTCTGCTGGTCCGCTTAAAAAAACAGCTTCTCCATTGCCATTCCAGCTAATAGTCAATGTTCCGCCTGGTACCTCTGCCAAAACCTTATTTTCCATTCCTTTTTGCTGTATGGCACAGACAGCTGCTGCACATGCACCTGTTCCGCATGAGAGTGTTTCTTTAGAACCTCGTTCCCAAATTCGAAGGCAAATCTTATTATGAGAAACTATCTGAACAAATTCAACATTACTGCGTTCCCCTAATTGTGGATGACACTCTAAAAATGGTCCCCACTTTTCAACCGGATATTCAGAAGGAGAATTAGGAACAAAACATACTGCATGAGGATTGCCCAATGAGACAGGTGTTACAAAAAAGGAACCAATTTCAAGACTAGAAGAAAGAACAGGGACTCCCATATCCACACAAACTGATTTAACATACATTTCATCTTCAATATCAAGATAAAGTGTACGTATTCCACTTTTTGTCTCAACGCAGATGATATGCTTTTTTATTAGTCCGCGTTCATATACATATTTCCCTAAGCAGCGTATTCCATTTCCGCACATGGCTCCCTCAGAGCCATCAGCATTAAACATCCGCATACGACAATCAGCGATGTCTGATGGACAAATTAAAATCAAACCATCGGAACCTATTCCAAAATGACGGTCACTAAGACGTATTGTTATCTGACTCCAATTTGTCTCATTAAATATTTTAAAATCATCTGCGTCAAATAAATTTGCAAAGATATAATCATTTCCAGTTGCCTGCATTTTTGTAAACTTTAAATTCATCTGATTCCAACCCATTTTATGTGATTCATATCATTATATGCAGTATTGCTCAGAAATTTAACAGATATCAAATCAGAAACCATTACACCGAATGGCTTTCACGAGACTTCCGGGTTGCATATTACTAGCTACAGTTCACTGGACGCCCATTCATTCGCAAAACCGCACGTTCCGTGCGTCGTTGCTAACCGCAAACAAGTTTGCGTGCAACTTTGTTTTGTTCATGAACGGGCGTCCACTTCGTCCTGCTGATCTGTCAAATCTTCATGCAAGCATGAGATTTATCCAGATCTAGCAGGACGCGTGAACTGTAACAGCTACATATTTTAGTTGATTTTTAAAAGTCTGTATGGTAAGATACTGATATATGTATCTAGGTGAAATGATAACCAAAGATACAACCCACAGAAAGGACGAGATAAACATGGAAAAACAGCGCAGAGTTATGCTTAAGCTCAGCGGAGAAGCATTAGCTGGTGAAAAAAAGACTGGTTTTGATGAAGAAGTTGTAAAGGACGTTGCAAGACAGGTAAAGCTGTCAGTTGACCAGGGCGTACAGGTTGCAATTGTAATTGGCGGCGGAAACTTCTGGAGAGGCCGTTCCAGCAACGCAATTGATCGACCAAAGGCAGACCAGATTGGTATGCTGGCAACTGTTATGAACTGTATCTATGTATCTGAAATCTTCCGTACCACAGGCATGAAGACTGAAATCTTCACACCATTTGCCTGCAGCACCTTTACAAAGCTGTTCTCTAAGGATGCAGCAAATGAAGCACTTGCACAGGGAAAGGTTGTCTTCTTTGCTGGTGGTACCGGACATCCATATTTTTCTACTGACACTGGTGTTGTACTGCGTGCTATTGAGATGGAGGCAGACGTTATCCTTCTTGCAAAGGCAATCGATGGTGTTTATGACAGTGATCCGGCAAAGAATCCAGATGCTGTCAAGTATGATACCGTAACTATTAAAGAGGTCGTAGATAAGCGCCTTGCTGTTATTGATATGACGGCATCTATCATGTGTATGGAAAACCATATGCCGCTTGCTGTATTTGGCTTAAACGAAGAAAATAGCATTGCAAATGCATTAAACGGCAAGATTACAGGAACTCATGTAACAGCCTGAAAATGTAAAAATTTAAAAACCATAAAACCGAAGGAGCGTAACTATGAAGGAAGTTATTAAAAAATGTGAAGAGAAGATGACAAAAACCTGCGAAAATCTGGATGGAGAGTTTTCCAATATCCGTGCAGGACGTGCAAATCCAAATCTGTTAAACAGAATTATGGTTGAATATTATGGAACTCCAACTCCTATGCAGCAGGTGGGAAATATTTCAGTTCCGGAGCCGAGAATCATCCAGATCAATCCGTGGGAGAAGAGTCTGTTAAAGGCTATCGAGAAAGCTATTCTGGCATCTGATCTTGGAATCACACCCACAAATGATGGTACAAGCATTCGCCTTGTATTCCCAGAGCTTACAGAGGAAAGACGTAAGGAATTAGTAAAGGACATTAAAAAGAAGGGTGAGGCTGCAAAGGTTGCTGTCCGCAATGTTCGCCGTGATGCAAACGATACCTTAAAGAAGATGGAAAAGTCAACTGACATTACTGAGGATGAGCGCAAGGAAGGCGAAGAGAAAATCCAGAAGATGACAGACAAATATGTTGCAAAGATAGACAAGAGTGTTGAGAATAAATCAAAGGAAATCATGACTGTCTAATAATAAGAAAGTTTCAGGGCAGGCGTTTTGCCTGTCCTGTTTTGTGTAACAAGATAGAATAAAATTATACCTGTGAGGTACTCATATGGATGAACAAAAAAAGATTCCGCGTCATGTCGCGATCATTATGGACGGAAACGGCAGATGGGCTGAGCGTAGAAAGCTTCCGCGAAAAATGGGTCATGCAGAAGGCTGTAAGGTACTAGAGCAAACTGTGCGCGATGCAGCTGATCTTGGTATTGGCTATTTGACTGTTTATGCGTTTTCCACTGAAAACTGGAAGCGCTCTGAGGAAGAGGTTTCGGCGCTTATGGTTCTTATGGGCTTTTACATTAAAAAGCTTTTAAAGGTAGCCGAAGAGGAGAATGTACGTGTTAAAATTATAGGAGAGCGAAGCCGCTTTGCACCAGATCTGGTGAAGGGTTTAAATAAGCTTGAGTATGAGACAAGAAATAATACACGCATGGTATTTGCCATTGCGATCAACTATGGTGCAAGAGACGAGATGCGCCGCGGAATGATTCGCATGGCAGAGGATGTGAAAGCAGGAAAGCTCGAGCCTACAGCTATTACGGAGCAGACAATTGGCTCTTATCTGGATACTGCAGATATGCCAGATCCAGATCTTTTAATTCGCACAAGCGGTGAGCTTCGTCTGTCAAATTTCTTGCTCTGGCAGCTGGCTTACACAGAAATTTATGTGACAGATGTTTTGTGGCCTGATTTTAACAAGGAAGAGCTGCAAAAGGCAGTAGATTCATTTGGAAAGCGTGAGCGCCGTTATGGAGGTCGTCTGACCAAATAAGATTTATATAACATTTTACTTACAGAAAGGCATAAAAATTTATGTTTATTACAAGACAATCAGCGGAATCGTGCTGTTGGCAGTGACTATGTGTGCAATTATCGCCTCGGGCCCGCTTCATGTATTTATTTATGCTTCTGATCAGCCTGGTTGGCATGTATGAGCTGTACCGTGTTTTTCAGATGGAAAAAAAGATTCCTGCGCTTGTTGGTTATCTGACAGCAATCGGAATAGAATCTGTCATTCTGGCAGGCAAAAAAATGATCTTGTTGTTCTTATACTTGTCTTAGGATTTTGGCAATGATGGTCTCATATGTGGCTACTTATCCAAAATTCACGGCAGAAGAGATTGCAAAAGCAACATTTGGAATGGTATATGTGGCATTGATGATGTCATTTATTTTCCAAACAAGAATAAGCAATGATGGTGCCTACACAGTATGGCTGATCTTTATCAGCGCATGGGGCTGCGATACATGTGCATATTTAGTTGGACGTGCGATTGGAAAACATAAAATGACACCTGTATTAAGTCCAAAAAAATCAATCGAGGGTGCAGTCGGCGGAATTATAGGAAGTGCATTAATTGGTGCGCTTTATGGAACAATTTTCAAGACAAATCTGACTGAATTTTCAAATCCGGCTGTTTTTTGTGCTATTATTGGTGCATGCGGCGGCTTTATCTCCATGTTTGGAGATCTTTCCGCTTCTGCGATCAAACGCCAGTACCAGATTAAGGATTATGGAAATCTGATTCCGGGACACGGCGGAATCATGGATCGTTTTGACAGTATTATTTTTACAGCACCGTTAATCTACATTCTCGTAACGCTGCTTCAGCGTATTGCGTAAGCGAAGAATAATTAACGAAGAAAGGCAGGTTTTTATAATGAAAAAAATTGCCATTTTAGGATCTACCGGTTCTATTGGAACACAAAGCTTAGAGGTTATTCGCAGCCAGCCAGATATGGAAGCAACTGTGTTAGCCGCCGGAAGTAATGTTGAACTGCTTGAAAAGCAGATTCGCGAATTTCATCCAAAGCTTGTATGTGTTTATAAAGAAGATGCGGCAAAACTATTAAAACAGGCTGTTGCCGACCTTGATGTAACGATTGTAAGCGGAATGGATGGTCTTATTGAGGCAGCTGCATTCCCGGAAACACAGATTGTTGTTACTGCAGTTGTAGGAATGATTGGAATACGTCCGACTATAGCAGCTATTAAGGCAGGCAAAGATATTGCACTTGCAAATAAGGAAACACTTGTCACTGCCGGTCATCTGATTATTCCAATGATCAAGCAGTACGGGGTGCGCCTGCTTCCAGTAGACAGTGAGCATTCTGCTATTTTCCAGTCACTTATGGGAAGCTCTCCAGAAGGATCAACTGGTCACAGATTGATAAAATTCTTCTGACAGCATCTGGCGGACCGTTCCGTGGATGGACGAAAGAACAGATGAAAAATATTCGCCCTGAAGGATGCATTAAAGCATCCTAACTGGGTAATGGGAAGAAAGATTACAATTGATTCTTCTACCATGGTAAATAAGGGATTAGAGGTCATGGAAGCAAAGTGGCTTTTTGGCGTTGAATATGATCAGGTTCAGGTTGTGATCCAGCCACAGTCTGTTATCCATTCAATGGTACAGTTTGAGGATGGTGCTGTTATTGCTCAGCTTGGCACACCTGATATGAAGCTTCCTATCCAGTTAGCACTGACATATCCAGACAGAAGATATCTTCCTGGAAAACGTCTCGATTTTGCAGAACTTGGAAGCATCAGCTTCTTTGCACCTGATTTTGAAAACTTCCCTGGACTGGCACTTGCTTATAAAGTTGGAAAAGAAGGTGGAAACAGACCAACAATATACAACGCAGCTAATGAGTTTGCTGTCAGCCGTTTTCTCGATCACAAATTGTCATATCCGGGCATTATTGAGGCAATTGAAGCCTCTCTTGATCATGTTGGCTTTGTTCAAAATCCGAATGTCGACAACATTTTAGAGACTGAGGCAGCTGTATACGAATTTTTACAGTCAGCGTTGGCATAGATTACAACAGGGTAAGAAACTAGTACGAAAAGAAAGAGGAAAGTATGAATCCATTCAGCATTATGCACTTTTTTTAATTATCGGATTGGTTGTATTCATCCATGAATTTGGCCATTTCCTTCTTGCAAAAAAGAACGGGGTAGGGGTAATTGAGTTTTCAATTGGCATGGGACCGAGACTTTTGAGCACTGTTCATAAGGGAACACGATATTCTCTTAAATGGATACCTTTTGGCGGCTCCTGCCTGATGCTGGGGGATGACAATGGAATAGTTGATCCGGACGCAGAAGAAATTACAGACAAGGCGCATAGTCTTGCTGAGAAGAATGTCTGGGCACGTATTTCAATTATTGCAGCAGGACCAATTTTTAATTTTTTGCTTGCCTTTGTGCTTGCTGTTATTGTGATCGGTTTTGCTGGAAGCGACAAGCCATATGTGCAGGGAGTTATTGATAAGTATCCTGCACAGGAGGCAGGTCTTGAGAAAGGCGATTTAATCACCTCAGTGAATGGCTCACGTGTCCATTTGTTTCGTGAAATTCAGATCTATATGGCAATGAACCCTGGCAAATCACTTGACGTTACTTATGTAAGAGATAACCAGACACATGAAACAACACTTGTTCCAAAGTATGACGAGGCAAATAATACGTATTACATGGGTATTTACTCTGGTGCTCGCTATGGCTTAAAATGGTATGAGACACTCCAATATGGTCTTTACGAGGTGAAATATAACGTTGTTACGGTAATCAAAAGTCTTGGTATGATATTTACCGGAGACCTTCCGATGACGAGCTTTTCTGGTCCTGTTGGCATTGCGACTACAGTAAATGATATGGTTGAAGAGGTCAATACCTCTATGGCCGATGAATCGTTTTCAGACCGTGCGATGACGATGTTTTTAACGCTTGCAAATTTTGTTGTCATGATCAGTGCCAACTTAGGCGTCATGAATCTGCTTCCGATTCCGGCATTAGACGGCGGAAGATTACTGTTTTTACTAATTGAAGCAGTGCGGGGCAAGCCGGTGCCAAAAGAAAAAGAGGCAATCGTTCATATCGCAGGAATTATTTTCCTCTTCATTTTTATGATATTCATTTTGTTTAGCGATATTATAAAGATTTTCCAGTGAGGAATCATTTATATGTGAGGGGTAAAAATGGAACAAAATACAAAGCAAATTCGAGAACTTACAAAAGAAATACGAATAGGAGACCGTGTGATTGGCGGCAGTTATCCTATTTTGATTCAGTCTATGACAAATACAAAGACACAGGATGTTGATGCAACTGTTGAACAGATTCTTCGTCTTGAAGATGCTGGCTGCGAGATTATTCGCTGTACAGTGCCTGATATGGAGGCGGCAAAGGCAATTGGTGATATTAAAAAGCGTATTCATATTCCGTTAGTAGCCGATATTCATTTTGATTACAGGCTGGCAATTGCCGCTATGGAAAATGGTGCTGATAAGATTCGCATTAATCCTGGAAATATCGGAAGTGATGAGCGTGTGCGTGCTGTTGTCGAGAAGGCAAAGGAATATCATGTTCCTATCCGTGTCGGTGTTAATAGTGGTTCTCTTGAAAAAAAAGTATATTGAAAAATATAATGGAGTGACGGCAGAGGGTCTGGTAGAGAGTGCTCTTGAAAAGGTGGCAATGATTGAACAGTTTGGTTATGATCAGCTTGTCATCAGCATTAAATCATCGGATGTTATGATGTGCGTAAAAGCGCATGAATTAATTGCCGATAAAACACCTTACCCGCTTCATGTGGGCATCACTGAGGCTGGAACAATTATTTCAGGAAATATTAAGTCATCTATTGGTCTAGCATTAATTTTAAATCAGGGAATTGGAAATACCATCCGCGTATCACTGACTGGTGACCCTGTTGAAGAGATTCGTTCAGCTAAGATCATTTTAAAGACACTTGGTATTCGAAAGGGTGGTGCAGAGATTGTATCCTGTCCAACCTGCGGACGTACACAGATTGATCTGATTCGTCTGGCAAATGAGGCAGAAACGCTTGTCAGCCGTTATCCATATGATATTAAGGTTGCTGTTATGGGCTGCGTTGTAAATGGTCCAGGTGAGGCAAAGGAAGCTGATCTTGGCATTGCAGGAGGTCTTGGCTGCGGTGTTATCATAAAAAAGGGTGAAATCATCCGAAAGCTTCCGGAAGAGGAGCTGCTTGCCGGATTAAAGGAAGAATTGGATAACTGGCAGGCATAATAATTCAGAAAGGAACTTTCATGGCAAAGCGCTTTTTTGAAACATTTCCAGCGCTTATCCTAGAAGATGAGCTTAAGGATCTGTTCGAATTTGCAGAAGTAACTGCATTAAAATATAATCGTGACAGGACGGCGATTCATGTCTATCTGCTTTGTCGCCGTCTGATTTCAAAGCCGCAGATTTATGCGGTGGAATCTAAAATTGAAAAGCAGATGTTTCCTGATGGTGATATGAAGATTCGTATATTTGAATCTTTTTCACTGTCAGAACAATACACACCGTCATATCTTGTTGATGTCTATAAAGACAGTTTATTTGCGGAGATTAAGCGTCGAAGTGATCTGGATTATCATATTTTGATGCGCGCTGACTGGAAGGTAGCTGATGATGATTCACTTTTGCTTACATTAGAGGATAGTCTTTGGGCTAGAAATCGTGCTGGCGAGCTGCGTGAATGGATTCAGATGGTTTTTTATGACCGCTGTGCAATATCAATTCCTGTAGCAGTATCATTTAAAGAGCGTGATACAACAGCAATTGAGGAAGAAAAAAAGCGCGCAGAGGCACAGGCTATCGCACGTATCATGAAGGCCAACAGCGTGGCTTCCAAAGAGAAAGAGGATGAATTTATTGATACAGCCTCTGCTGATACGAAAAAAGGCAGTGAAAAACTACTCTTAGAAAAGGAGATCCCTCAAAAGCTGCCAAATCAGCTGGCGAAAAAAACGTTCAGACACCGCGCGAAATTCCAGGCGGCAATTTTCAAAAATCATCCTATAACAAGGGTAATAAAGGCGGATACAGCGCCAAGCGTCCTCTTCGTTCAGACGATCCAAACATGGTATATGGACGCAATTTTGAGGATGTCACACCAATGAAAATTGTTGAGATTCAGGAGGAGATCGGAGAAGTTGTCATAAATGGAAAGATTATTGCTGTAACTGAGCGTGAGCTTAGAAATGGCGAGAAAACTATCATTTCCTTTGCTGTAACTGATTACACAGATACGATCATGGCAAAAATCTTTGTTCCAAATGAGTTTTTAGCCGAATTAAAAAAGGATGTGGCTGTTGGCAAGGCTGTAACTGTTAAGGGCATCGCCATGATGGATAAGTTTGACCATGAAGTAACGATTTCCTCTGTATCAGGTATAAAGCGTGCGGAATGGAAGGAAGAAAAACGCGAAGATCACGCTCTTGTAAAACGAGTTGAACTTCACTGCCATACAAAGTCCTCAGAGATGGATGCTGTATCTGATGCGCAAGCGCTTGTAAAAACAGCAAAGGGCTGGGGACACACTGCTCTTGCCATAACAGATCATGGCTGTGCGTATGCTTTCCCGGAAGCTGCACATGCATTGTCAAAGGGTGATGATTTTAAGCTGATCTTTGGCTGCGAGGGATACTTAGTCGATGACTTAAAGGAAATCGTTGTAAATAGTAACGGTGCTTCTCTTGATGCTTCATATGTTGTATTTGATATTGAGACAACAGGATTTCATCCATCTAAAAATAAAATCATTGAGATTGGTGCTGTAAAGGTGATAAATGGTGAGATTACAGATCGCTTTTCTGAGTTCATCAATCCGCGTGTTCCTATTCCATTTACGATTGAACGACTAACCGGAATCAATGATGCTATGGTTTGTGATGCACCAGGCGTAGAAGAAATTCTTCCTAAATTTTTGAGCTTTTGCGAAGGCTGTGTCCTTGTAGCGCATAATGCGTCCTTTGATACAAGTTTTATCCGCTATAATGCAGAGCAGCTTGGCATTGAATTTCCTCCAACTTACGTTGATACAGTTGGACTGGCACGTTTTCTTCTGCCGCATCTTGGACGTTTTAAGCTTGATACTGTTGCAAAAGAGCTTCATGTTTCACTTGAGAATCATCATAGGGCAGTAGATGATGCCGGGGCAACAGCAGAAATTTTTGTCAAGTTTCTTCCGATGCTTAAGAAGAAAGGCTTTGAAACACTTGATGATATTGTAGAAAAGGCTGTTATGACACCAGAGGCAATCATGCGAATGCCTACGTATCACATCATATTGCTTGCAGCGAATGAAGTAGGTCGAATAAATCTGTATCGTCTGATCTCAATGGCACATGTTAAATATTTTGCCAGAAGACCGAGATTCCCACGCTCAGAAATTATGAAATACAGAGAGGGACTGATTATTGGATCGGCGTGTGAGGCAGGCGAGCTGTTTCGTGCAATCACAGGAGGAGAGAGCGATGATGAAATTGCAAAAATTGTCTCCTTTTATGATTATCTAGAAATTCAGCCTACAGGAAACAATGAGTTTATGCTGCGTGAAGAGGATTCTCCTTATAAGACAAGAGAAGATCTTGAGGCGCTTAATAAAAGATTGTTCAGCTTGGCGAGCTTTACGATAAACCTGTCTGCGCAACATGCGATGTGCATTTTTTAAATCCAGAGGATGAGGTTTACCGCCGTATTATTATGAGCGGTAAAGGCTTTAAGGATGCTGATTTTCAGCCGCCGCTTTATTACAGAACAACAGAAGAAATGCTAAAGGAATTTGAATATCTGGGAAGTGATAAGGCATATGAGGTAGTTGTCACAAATACGAATCTGATTGCAGATCGTATCGATCATCTGGCGCCTGTAAGACCTGATAAATGTCCGCCTGTTATTGAAAATTCAGATATAGACCTTAGAAATATGTGTTATGAAAAGGCACATTCAATGTATGGCGATCCGCTGCCGCCAATAGTAGAAGAGCGCTTAGAGCATGAGCTTCACTCAATCATTTCAAATGGCTTTGCCGTTATGTATCTGATTGCCGTTAAGCTTGTTCATAAGTCAAACGAAGACGGTTACATGGTAGGTTCACGTGGTTCTGTCGGATCATCATTTGTTGCAACTATGTCTGGAATTACAGAGGTAAATCCATTAAGTCCACATTATTACTGCAAGAAATGTCATTACAGTGATTTTGATTCGGAGGAAGTTAAAAAGTTTGGTGGTGGTGCAGGCTGCGATATGCCAGATAAAATTTGTCCTGTATGTGGTGAAAAGCTTGCAAAGGATGGCTATGATATCCCATTCGAGACATTCCTAGGCTTTTATGGTGATAAGGAGCCTGATATCGACTTAAACTTCTCTGGTGAATACCAGAGTAAGGCTCATGCCTATACAGAGGTTATTTTTGGCGCTGGACAAACCTTTAGAGCCGGCACTGTAGGTACACTGGCAGAAAAAACAGCATTTGGCTATGTGAAGAATTATTATGAAGAACATAACCAACATAAGCGAGAGTGCGAGATTAACCGCCTTGTCACTGGCTGTACTGGTGTAAAACGAACATCAGGGCAGCATCCTGGCGGAATAATTGTACTTCCAATCGGTGAAGATATTAACTCCTTCACACCAGTACAGCATCCGGCAAATGATATGACGACAAGCACAGTAACAACACACTTTGATTACCATTCAATCGATCATAACTTGTTAAAGCTTGACATACTTGGCCATGATGATCCTACCATGATCCGTATGCTTGAAGATTTAACAGGAATTGATGCAAGAGAAATTCCACTCGACAGTCCAGAGGTAATGTCATTATTTAAGGACACCTCTGCGCTTGGAATAAAGCCAGAGGATATAGGTGGCTGTAAGCTTGGTGCACTTGGTCTTCCGGAGTTTGGCACTGATTTTGCTATGGGCATGTTAATTGAAACACAGCCGCAGCATTTCTCAGATTTAGTTCGTATTGCAGGTTTGTCACATGGTACAGATGTATGGCTTGGAAATGCCCAGACACTTCTGCAGGAGAAAAAGGCGACCATTTCAACTGCTATATGTACGCGAGATGATATCATGGTTTACTTAATCAGCAAGGGCATTGAAAAAGGTCTTTCGTTTAAGATCATGGAGGCAGTTCGAAAAGGAAAGGGTCTTCAGCCAGAATGGGAGCAGACTATGGTTGAGCATGATGTGCCAGACTGGTATATATGGTCTTGTAAAAAGATTAAATACATGTTCCCTAAGGCACATGCCGCAGCTTATGTTATGATGATGTGGCGAATTGCATACTGCAAAATCTTTTATCCGCTGGCATTTTATGCTGCCTACTTTAGTATACGTGCCGCTGCCTTTTCATATGAATTGATGTGTCAGGGCAAAGAAGCACTAGAACGTCATATGGCTGATTATGAAAGCCGAATGGACACGCTTTCACCAAAGGAGAAGGATTCCTATCACGATATGCGTATTGTTCAGGAAATGTATGTAAGAGGCTTTGAATTTACACCAATTGACTTATTTAAGGTACAGGCAACAAGATTTCAGATTGTTGATGGAAAGCTAATGCCATCACTAAGCTCTATAGAAGGTCTTGGAAATAAGGCAGCAGAATCCATTGTAGAAGCAGCACTCGGAGGGGCGTTCCTTTCAAGACAAGATTTTCGAGAGCGCGCCAAAGTGGGACAAACAGTTAGTGATAAGCTTTTGGAGCTTGGAATTTTAAGTGATATTCCAGAGTCCAATCAGCTGTCGCTCTTTGACTTTTAACAAATATTAGAATAGAGGAAAACAAATGAAAATAGGATTTGATAATGAAAAGTATCTCAAAATTCAGTCAGAACATATCAAGGAGAGAATTGACCAGTTCGGCGATAAGCTGTATCTGGAATTTGGCGGAAAGCTGTTTGATGACTATCACGCCTCAAGAGTTCTTCCGGGATTTGCGCCAGACAGTAAGCTTCAGATGTTAATGCAGCTGTCTGATATGGCTGAGATCGTTATTGTAATTTCAGCGACAGATATTGAAAAAAACAAAAAGCGTGGTGATCTTGGAATTACTTATGATGTTGATGTACTTCGCCTTATATCAGAATATGAAAAAAAGGGTCTGTATGTTGGAAGTGTCGTAATAACACAGTTCGCAGGCCAGTCAGGTGCTGTTCAGTTCCAGAAGCGTCTTGAAAAGAAGGGTATTGATGTATACCGTCATTACCTTATTGATGGCTATCCATCAAATGTTTCTCTTATTGTAAGCCCTGATGGTTTTGGTAAAAACGAATATGTCCGCACAACAAGACCGCTAGTTGTTGTCACTGCACCAGGACCGGGAAGCGGTAAGATGGCAACATGTCTTTCTCAGCTTTACCACGAAAATTTACGCGGAGTACGTGCCGGCTATGCTAAGTTTGAGACATTCCCGATCTGGAATATTCCTCTAAAGCACCCTGTAAATCTGGCTTATGAAGCTGCTACAGCCGATCTGAATGATGTTAACATGATCGACCCATTCCATTTAGAGGCATATGGTGTTACAACTGTAAATTATAACCGTGATATTGAGATTTTCCCTGTTTTAAATGCTATCTTCGAGCGCATTTATGGAGAAAATCACTATTACAAGTCTCCAACTGATATGGGTGTCAACATGGCTGGAAATTGTATTATCGACGATGAGGTATGCTGTGAAGCATCCAGAATGGAAATTATTCGCCGTTATTACACAGCCATGAATAAGATTGCAAAAGAGGATGGCGGTGAGAATGAGCTGTACAAGATTGAGCTTTTGATGAAGCAGGCAAAAATCACACCAGCTGACCGCAAGGTAACAGTAGCTGCCATGGACCGCGCAAACAAGCTTGGTGTTCCTACTGCTGCAATGGAGCTTCCAGATGGAACAATCGTTACCTCTAAAACAAGTGATCTTCTTGGTGCCTCTGCCGCACTTCTTTTAAATGCTTTAAAGCAGTTAGCACAGATTGATCACGACAGAAATCTGATCTCTCCAGAAGTTATTGAACCAATTCAGAAATTAAAGACAGGCTATCTTGGTGCAAAGAATCCACGTCTTCACACCGATGAAGTATTAGTTGCACTTTCTGTAACTGCTGCATCAGACCCGATTGCAAAACTTGCAATGGAGCAGATGCCAAAGCTGTCTGGATGCCAGATGCATACTTCTGTTATGCTTTCCGATGTAGACAGTAAGACACTTAAGCGCCTTGGTGTTGATCTGACATGCGAGCCTGTCCGCGAATCTGCAGCAAAAGGAGAGTTCTGATTTGTTAACAATCATCTGATAAAAACAGCAGGGAGGAAAAAATGGAACGCATTGAAATTGTTGAAAATGGCTTGTTTCTCGTATTTGAAATTGCTGATGATAAATGTTTTAAATTTCTTCATTTTGGGAAAAAGCCATTTAATGAAAAAGATATTATTGCGCGATCTACATCATATGGTTTTAGATTTGTTGAAATTAATCTGGCTGGTTATGATCGTCCCTATGAGCGCCATGGAAACAAATATATTGTAACGGCACCTGGCTGGCATATGCGTTATGAATCTATGGAAGACGGCCGTAATCAAAACGGCCGTATCGTGATGTTTGTTCTGCGTGATGAAATAACAGATGTAATAGTAAAAAGCTACATGCAGTTTTATGACGGACTTTCCATTATTCGATTCTGGAACATAGTTGAAAACACAGGCATCCAGACGCAGGTGTTAGACTATATTTCATCTTTTAATTATGAGGGAATTGACAAGGAAGGATCACTTCCTGCTGATAAAAAGCTGCAAATTCGCATACCGCACAACGGATGGCAAAAAGAAGTCAATTGGAAAACGTATGATCTTTGTGACTTTGGTATGGAACGTATTCAGCCAGCGTGTGATCAGCGCTCCTCAAACCTTCTTACAGTAAGCAATACTGGAAACTGGTCAGCTAAAGAACACCTTCCAATGGGATATCTTGAGAACACGCAGACACATACGGGTATGCTCTGGCAGATTGAAAATAATGGTTCCTGGCACTGGGAGATTGGAGATCAGAATGGTCATCTTTATTTGGCAGCATCTGGTCCGAATGAAATTTATTCTCACTGGTTTAAAAATCTAAAACCAGGAGATACTTTTACAAGCGTGCCTGTTGCTGTAAGCCTAACTGATCAAGGCTTTGATGATGCAGTTGGAACAATGACAAAATATCGCCGTATTATCCGCCGTCCAAATGCAGATAATGAATCTCTTAAAATTATCTTTAATGACTATATGAATTGTTTGTGGGGGCATCCGACGGCAGCAGAAGAGTTTCCACTAATAGATGCGGCAGCAGAGGCCGGATGCGAGTATTTTTGTATTGATGCCGGCTGGTATGCAGATGGTGATTGGTGGGATGCGGTTGGTGACTGGAGAGAGAGCAAAAAACGCTTTCCGAACGGTGTACGTGAAATTACCGATTATATTCGCAGTAAGGGAATGATTCCAGGCGTATGGCTTGAGCTTGAAGTTATGGGTATTAATTGTCATATGGCACAGGAGGTTCCTGATGACTGGTTTTTCATGCGTCATGGAAAACGTGTATATGATAGAAGTCGATATCAGCTTGACTACAGAAATCCAGAAGTTCGTGCCTATGCAGATAGTGTGATAGATCGCCTGATTAAAGAGTATGGCGTTGGCTATATTAAAATGGACTATAACATTGAGCCGGGAATTGGTACCGACTTACATGCCGATAGTGCTGGAGACGGTATGTTATCACACGAGAGAGCTTATCTAAAATGGCTGGAAGCAGTATTTAAACGCTATCCGGATCTTGTAATTGAAAACTGTTCATCAGGTGGTCTTCGTATGGATTACGCTATGCTATCACGATACAGCATTCAGTCTACAAGTGATCAGGATGACTATCGTTATTATTGTACTATTGCAGCAAATTCGCCATCTGCATTGACACCAGAGCAAAGTGCGATTTGGTCATATCCACTTCGTGAAGGAGATCGGGAAGAGGTTGTCTTTAATATGGTTAACGCCATGCTGCTTCGCATTCATCAAAGTGGTCATTTAGCTGAACTTACTCAAGAACGCCGTGATCTGGTAAAGGAGGCACTCGATATTTACAAAACTATTCGAAAAGATATCAAAAATAGTGTTCCGATCTGGCCAATTGGATTATCGCAGTTTCATGATGAATGGACCTGTCTTGGTCTGCAATCAGAAAACAAAATTTATCTGGCTGTGTGGAGAAGAAATGGCAATAAACCTGTCATTGAAATTCCATTCGAACAGTTAAATAATAAAGAAGTGTCTGTCAGCTGTCTTTATCCATCATATTCAGAGGTTTTGTTTTCATGGAGCAAAGAAAGCAATGTATTGACCGTTACGATGGAAAAAGAATTTATGGCAAGACTGTTTTGTATTGAAATAAAATAAATAATCGTAAATAAGGCAATTGCCAAAAGGAGCTGTTATGGGAAAATTAGATCAGTATTGTTTTGATGGAACAAATGCACTTTCACTGAAAAAACTGCCGACAGACAGCAAAAAAGATCAAGTTGACAAGGAAAAAATTCTTGCCAAAACAGAAAAAAATCAGGAAAAAATTTTTGCACTTCAGGATAAGCTTTACGCAGATGCAAAAGAAGGACTAATTATTATCCTGCAGGCTAGAGATGCTGCAGGAAAGGACAGTACTATTCGTCATGTCATGGGCGGTATAAATCCGCAGGGTGTACAGGTTTTCAGCTACAAGCAGCCTTCTAAGGATGAGCTTGCGCATGATTATCTGTGGCGCTGCGTTACAAATCTTCCTAAGCGTGGAATGATAGCTATTTTTAATCGCTCTTACTACGAAGATGTATTAGTCGTAAAGGTTCATGAGCTTTACAAAGGCTACCATATGGCAGAACGTTGTTTAAATCCAGATACAATCATTGAGAATCGTTATCGCCAGATTCGCCATTTTGAGGAATATCTGTATGACAACAGCTACCGCGTCGTAAAGATTCTGCTTAATGTTTCTAAAGAAAAGCAAAAACAGCGTTTTCTTGAACGTATTGATCTTCCAGAGAAAAACTGGAAATTTTCCCAAAGCGATATGGCAGAGCGTGCTCTGTGGGATCAATACGATGATGCTTATGAGCGTGCTGTAAATGCAACTGCCACAAAGGAGAATCCATGGTATGTTATTCCGGCAGATCAGAAATGGTACAGCAGATATCTTGTATCAGAAATTATTCTTGATGTGCTGCAAAAAATTGATCCACAGTATCCAACTCTCTCACAAGAAGAAGCCGAGAAGCTTCCGCAGTATAAGGAGATGCTTCAAAATGAGAATATGAAGCATTCATGAAAATTAGATCTAGTATAAAAAGCCCGGCAGGAAGAGTAATCTTTCTGCCAGGCTTTTTTTAATATATTTTGACTTTTTGATACCTAGCTTGCATCGGTTTTCTGAATTTTGACCCTGGTATTATTCAAATGTTCTTTGTGCTTCTTTAACAATGTCTGAATCTTTTCTGTTGGAGATAAGCTGTTTCCAATCGGAACGTCATGATTAAGTGTATTGATGATAGCAGCAGTAAACTTACTCATGTCAGCTTCAATGTACCAGCTTCTCTTAAAGCAGCTCTGGAGAACGAT
>ENA-OPYX01000378-OPYX01000378.1-human-gut-metagenome-genome-assembly--contig:-NODE-378-length-26346-cov-5.495328_pt1 | contig 26346 bp, 24 predicted proteins | sample MGYA00242639_ERZ504486 | MGnify/ENA primary metagenome ERZ504486 (study PRJEB26092, sample SAMD00036296) | human gut metagenome | host: Homo sapiens | study: EMG produced TPA metagenomics assembly of... | reverse complement strand
AATCTCTTCCCTTGCATTTTGTATCAAACGGATTCTCTGTAAAGAGCTTCATTGTTTTCTTCTATAATCGTGGCTCGTTCTGGATTCTCACTAATCTGATTCCAATTTTTAATTTCCTCTTGAACTGCTTGTTTTGGTTTCAGAAGATACTTTAGGCTGTTTTTTATATGCAGTGTAAATCCCAATTGCTTCATAAAAAACAATGACAAGAATCACTGCCAGTATACAAAAAATAATTTTTTGGATTTTACGCTGTTTGCTCATAGTATATTATCTTCCTTTCTTACTTGCTGCATGTAGCATACAAATAAAAACTCAATTAAACCTCAACAGAGGCTGACTTTTCCCAAAAACACTTTATTTTATTTACAAAAACAAAAAAATCCAGTATACTCATTGTATGGTGAATCTACATTGACATGATCTCTCACAAAGGAAAGGAAACAATATGATTTTATCCTATATCCGAAAAAATCAGTGTAAGCGCCTTTTTTACCCGCTGATGCTGCTTGGCGTCGTCATTTTTCTTGTCTGGCGCTCGCCTGTCACTGAATATGTGACAAAACGCACCATCAGCAATGCCGTGCTTATCAATGATTCCATGGCAAAAAAGGTTTTGTATGCGAAAATTAAAACAGGAACTCTCTACTACAGCGGCGAGGACTGTCTGGCAGGCGGTGAGCTCGTTGGACATTATTACTACGAGCTTATAGGCGGAAGCTGCCATTTTTATCTCATCCGTGCTCTGGCCGGCTATCCAGCTTCCAAAACACTTGAAGGACAGACTATTATAGGGCGCGTTGATGCTTTTGAACCCGAAATTCTAGATCCGCTCACACAAAAGCTTGCTGAAGATATTTCATGGGATGCAAAATCCCTTAAAAGCGTTTGCCAGAAATATTTTGTCAACCAGACTGCCTATCTAAACAGGCGTGAAATTGTGCTTATGGTTGTCCTTCTTTTGGTGTTTGTCTTAATGATTGTGGTTTTTATTCGCACATTTTTATATATCATAAATCCACGTTTAACAAAAACCTACCGAAATCTGGAGCACTATGGCAATCCTGAGAAAATTTTAAGTGATGTGGAAAAACAAATTCGTCGAAGGATTCTTCTGCAGACAAAGACACTTATTCTGACGCCTCGCTATCTTGTTGAACTCTCTGATGATATATGTGCCATTATCCCACTGCCAGAAGTATTATGGATCTATGATCATGCTGCTATGCGCCGGACCATAAAGGGACGCCAGTTAAGCTATACAATCCATGTTGTCACCATGAAGGGTGAGGAATATACACTGACTGGCAAATCACATCGTGAAGTCAGCGCTATATATCACGAGCTAAATACTCGTTATCCGAATTTTTTCTTCGGTTATTCAAAAGAACATCAGGAAATGGTTCAATATGTATTGCATGAAATGAAAAACGAAAAAACATAAGAAATCTGTATATAAAATGAATCAGAGGACATAATAAAAATGTCAGAAATCTAGCGGCATTTTAAATGCCGCAGTCAGCTGACAGGCGGTTATGATTCCCCCCTCTAAACCGCAAAGCTTACAAATGATATCATTTATTATTTATCCTCCCCTTTCAAAGAAGAGCCTGCGCAGATGCACAGGCTCTTTCTTCTATCACTTCGAGATTGCTTCAAATGCTTCCTGAAGATCATAAATAATATCATCAATATTTTCTGTACCAATTGAAAGACGAATGGTGTTTGGCTTGATTCCCTGCTCTGCCTGTTCAGCCTCGTTTAACTCAGCATGTGTAGTAGATGCCGGATGAATAACAAGAGACTTTACATCTGCTACATTTGCAAGCAGTGAGAACAGCTTCAGCTGATCAATAAACTCTTGTGCTTCCTTTGCGCCGCCCCTAATCTCAAATGTAAAGATAGAGCCGCCTCCATTTGGGAAATACTTCTTATAAAGAGCCTGCTGCTCTGGGTCTTCTGATACTGACGGATGATTTACTTTTTCTACAAGCGGCTGTTTCTTTAAGAAATCTACAACCTTAAGTGCATTCTCTACATGTCTCTCTACACGAAGGGACAATGTCTCGAGTCCTTGCAGGAAGATAAATGCATGGAACGGTGAAAGAGTTGCACCTGTATCACGAAGTAAAATAGCACGGATTCTTGTAACAAATGCTGCAGGACCTGCTGCATCTGCAAAGCTAATTCCATGATAGCTTGGATCTGGCTGTGTCAGCTGTGGGAACTTTCCTGATGCTTTCCAGTCAAATGTTCCTCCATCTACAATGACACCTCCGATGGTAGTTCCATGACCACCGATAAACTTTGTTGCGGAGTGTACTACTACGTCTGCACCATACTCGATTGGTCTTACAAGATACGGTGTTGCAAATGTATTATCAATAACAAGCGGAATCTGATGCTTGTGCGCAATCTTTGCAATTTTCTCAATATCAACAACCTCTGAGTTTGGATTTCCCAGTGTCTCAATAAAAACCAGTTTTGTATTCTCCTTGATAGCACCCTCAATCTCTTCATAATTAAATGGATCTACGAATGTTGTGTTGATACCATATGATACAAATGTATGTGCCAACAAATTGTAGGTACCACCATAGATATTTTTTGCTGCAACCACATGATCACCTGCAAATGCCAGATTCTGGATTGCATATGCAACAGCTGCTGCGCCAGATCCAACTGCAAGTGCTGCAACACCACCCTCAAGGCTGGCAATTCTCTTCTCAAATACATCCTCAGTCGGATTAGTCAGTCTTCCGTAAATGTTGCCGGCATCCTTTAATGCAAAACGGTCAGCTGCATGCTGAGAGTTATGAAATACATAGGAAGATGTCTGATAAATCGGAACGGCTCTTGCATCTGTTACTGGATCAGCTTCCTCCTGTCCTACGTGAAGCTGCAGTGTCTCAAACTTTAATTTTCTTTCCTTTAATGTACTCATATTTAAATCCTCGCTTTCAGGTGGTGTTTTTTTGTTTCACTGTCTGTATTATAGCGAAGGCGCCTGTCTTTGTCTAATACACAAAAACAAGCGCCTGTTATTGGATTTTCCTATAACCATTAAGAATTATGAAAATGGTTTTTCATTATTTCAGCACCAACTTCTTGTATTTTGCAAGCTCATTAACATAAAGCTGCGCCAGTTCACTTAACTGAATACTTTTTCTCTTCACATATCCGATTGTCATGACCTCTGTTTCCTTAAGCGGAACTGCCGCATAGTCACTTCCGTTTAACTCCTCACAAATAATACCTGAACACAAAGTATAACCATTTAAGCCAACCATCAAATTCAGCATACTTGCTCGGTCATCTACCTGAATTGTCTGTTTATACTCGTAGGTACTAAAAACCTCCTCTGCAAAATAGAAGGAATTTGTCTTTCCCTGATCAAATGTAAGACAAGGATACTTTTCAAGCTCCTGTAAGCTAACACTAGACTTTGATGCAATCGGATTTTTCTTCCACACATATACATAAGTATTGCAGTCAAACAGTGGGATAAACTCAAGCTCACTCTCATGAATCAGCTTCATCAAAATCTTCCTATTAAAATCACTCATATAAAGAATACCAATTTCGCTGATAAAATCCTTTACATGCTCAATAACAGTTCCCGTCTTTGTCTCATGAATTGCAAACGCATAATCGTCCATACCAAATTCCTTTACCATCTCAACAAATGCTTTAACGGCAAAGGTATAATGCTGCATGGAAACGGCAAAGCGCTTCTTTGTTTGTGTCTTCTCTACGTATCGCTGCTCCATCAGACGGTACTGCTCAACAACTTGTCTGGCGTAGCCTAAAAATTCATTTCCCTCCGTTGTCACAAGGATGCCTCTGTTGGTTCGTCCGAATATACGGATTCCAATCTCTCTCTCAAGTTCCTTTACTGCCTCTGAAAGACTCGGCTGAGAAATAAATAATTTTGCTGCTGCCTGATTCATTGATCCACAGTCCGCGACGGCAATCGCATATCGTAATTGCTGTAATGTCATTGCTACCGTCTCCTCATGTTTTGGCGGGTCTCAAGGTCACAACTTCTAGTGCAAGCACGATCCGCTTGTGACTTTTCGCCCCTGTATCATATACAGAAAAAGGCCCTGCTCTCTGCAGGGCCAAAAGGGAATAAAAAGGGGAGGGATGCCGATTACTTCATCGGCTATGAAAAAGATATATGAATGTCCAGTTGATTTCTCAACTGTGCCTACATAATAACCGATAAATGTGTTCAATTTTTGTCCAAACTTTTAACGATTTGTGAATGGACGGCCTTTTTTCCACTTTTTTTTCATTTTCCGCAGAGTTTTACTATTGCAAGCGCAAAAATTTCCGCACTCATCACAAGCTGATCAATAATAACGAACTCATCTGGTCCATGCATATGGTTATCTACAGATGGATCTGCACATCCACATGCCACACCATTTTCAATATGATGCACATAGGTTCCTCCACCTATTGCAAGTGGCTCTCTCACTTCACCAGTCACATCTGTATAAGTCTCAAGTAAGGTTTTTACAAGTTCAGAATCCTTTGGAACATAATGAGGCGGATTCAGCGGTGAATCATTTGGCTCAAAGCCGGCATCTGAAAGCTTCTTTTGAACAACATTCTTTGTATTTTCCTCTGTTGCACTGTTGCATGCACGGCAATCAAAGGTTCCACTCATCTTTGTATCATTTAATTCAAACAAATCAAGTGTCAGGGTTGTCTTTCCTGAAATTTCATCCTCAAGGTTCACACCAAGTCCTCCTCCGCAGTAATCACCGTGTGGGAACAGAGTAGTTACATTGTGAAGCAATGTCTTTGTCTTGCTTTCTGCAAGCGGTAGGGATGAAAGCAGCTTAAGAAGTGCAGTCAATGCATTGTTTCCATCCATTGGACTTGCCGCATGTGCAGATACACCATCTGCATGAATCATAAGAGCACCATCTTCAGCCAAAGAAACAGTAAACTTCACACCTGTCTCATCTTCAGCTTCTTTTACATATTTATTCATCTCATCTGCTGTCATTCCTTCAACAACGGCATCTGCCTTTGCTGGAACAACATTTACCTTAATTCCACTGACAGCACTTCTTACTCTAGGAAGACCTTCCTCTAGTGAAACTTCTGCCGTAAATGTAGTGTGAAGGCTTCCCTTCTCTAAAAATACAAGCGGAAAATCAGCATCCGGTGAAATTGTCATCGGTGCATGAGTATTCTTTCCAAAATAGTAGGCAATATCAGAACTTCCACACTCTTCATCAGATCCTAAAATCAAACGAACATCCTTATCTAACTCAAATCCAAGGTCACGCACTGCCTTCATTGCATAGAGTGCCGCAACAGCTGGTCCCTTATCGTCAGATGTTCCGCGTCCGTACATCTTTCCATCCTCAACTATAGGCTCAAACGGTGTTGTCTTTGTCCATCCGTCTCCGCCTGGAACAACATCAAGATGTGCCAGAATATCAAGTCCAAGCTCCTTTCCATTGATTACTGTGTCAATCGCATAATTATCCCAGTTTTTTCCTAAAAAGCCGTGCTTCTCAAAAAGAGATAATCCTGCATGAAGTGCCTCTGCTGCACCCTCGCCATATGGCTTTCCCGGCAGCGCCTCTGCACGAGCACTGTCTACTTTGATCAATGTCTTAATGTCTTCAACCATCTCGTCGCGATGTACGCTAAGATACTCATGAATCTTTTCCTGTACTGTCATAATCTTTCACCTTTCTATATTTGCTATTGGTAGCGTTATGCTACTATGATACCCCTAGCCGCGCAAAATTGCAATGCTATTTTGCATAGCTAGAAATAGTTTCAAAAAAGCAAAAAAAACACTTGCAAACGTTTTATAACCTGCTATAATGTGCTGGAAAAACGTCAAAATCAACTTTAAAAAAGGAGCATAAGAAGTATGGCAAAAAATGCAACAAGGGAGATGACATCTGGAAGCCCGCTCAAATTAATTTTAAGCTTTGCAGTTCCGCTGCTGCTTGGCATGCTGTTTCAGCAATTCTACAGTATGGTTGATACTATTATTGTAGGAAAAAGTTTGGGCGTTGATCAGTTGGCCGGTGTCGGATCGACAGGAGCAATAAACTTTATGATAATTGGATTTTGCAACGGTGTCTGCAGCGGATTTGCTATCCCAATAGCACAAAGCTTTGGCGCAAAGGACTACAAGCGACTGCGAAAATTTGTCGCAAACGCAGCCTGGCTGTCCATCGCATTCGCAGCTGTTATGACAGTTGTCGTCTGCGTACTATGCAGACAAATTCTTTTCTGGATGGACACACCAGAAAATATTTTTGAATATGCCTATAGCTACATATTTATTATTTTCCTCGGAATACCTGCCACATATCTATATAATCTACTGTCAGGTATTATTCGTTCCCTAGGAGACAGCCGAACACCAGTTATATTTCTAGTTATCTCAGCCATGTTAAATATTATTTTTGACCTGCTGGCAATTCTTGTGCTGCATATGGGAGTGGCAGGTGCTGCATGGGCTACAGTTCTCTCCCAGCTGATTTCTGGTATTCTATGCTTCTTATATATGAGAAAGCAATATGATATTCTCAGATTCGAAAAAGATGAGATCAAATTTGAAGGACGTCAGGCCATTATTCTTTGCAACATGGGCATTCCAATGGGGCTGCAGTACTCCATTACCGCAATCGGAAGTGTTATCTTACAGACTGCAGTAAACTCACTTGGTTCTCAGGCCGTAGCCGCAGTTACAGCTGCTGGCCGTATATCTGGCTTTAGCTGCTGCCCGTTTGATGCACTTGGCTCTACAATGGCAACATATGCCGGTCAAAATGTCGGCGCTGGAAAGCTTGATCGTGTTGGAAAAGGCTTGAAATCCGCAAGCTTCATAGGCGGCATCTATGCCATTATTGCTTTCTTTGTATTATCATTATTTGGAAGACAAATTGCACTTCTGTTTGTATCGGCAGATGAAATTGCCATTCTTGATCATGTTAAGCAGTTTTTAGTTTTCAACACGGCTTTCTACATTCCGCTTTGTCTCGTCAATACTGTGAGATTTTGCATACAGGGAATGGGCTATTCCCGATTGGCAATTTTAGCAGGTGTCTGTGAGATGGTTGGACGAATTATTGCCAGTCTTGTTCTTGTACCACTCATTGGCTTTGTTGGCATATGTCTTGCCAGTCCAATTGCATGGATCATGGCAGATCTGTTTCTCGTTCCAGCATACTGTCATACAATAAATCGAATGAAAAAAATATTAGCTTCTTAAATTTAAAGCAGCTAATCAAAAATACCCCTCGACAGGCTGCTTATGTGTGCAGACTGATCGAAGGGTATTTTTATTAACGTACTGCCTTAAGCAGTGCATTTAGCAAAAAATTATTATTATAAAAGAAATGTCAGCAGTGTACTCTGTGTAATCATTGAAAGTGCCTCGCGTCCCCAATCTTGTGCTGCAAACGCCGTCACAACAATTCCGCCGATCCATATTATAATCAACGCAGTACAAAGCCCGCAAATGGCGCCTGCAATACAGTCAATCTGATGCAAAACAGGCAGTCTCACAATTCCTGCTAAAACCATTGTTACAATACGAAGCAAAATCCATACAACAACAAAACTGATAATACAGCAAACAGCCTCAAATGCCAAATCTGTGAGCCATCCCGTAATATAGGCTGCTATATTTTGAATGCCACGCTGCTCATAAACTGCCTTGCTGTTGCTTTGCTCTAAAGATTTTGTCAGAACATCTGGCAGATTCAGACTATCAATGACCTTATCTGTCATCTGCGCCTGTCCTGCCTGAATCTCTTGTGTCTTTTCTTCCACAAATGAACTAACACTAGTCTCTATTGCTGCATAAATCCCTGTCTGGTCTTTCACAAAATCAGACACAGGCTCGCGGACAAACAGCATGATTACCAAGCTTACAAAAAAGGACGCAAATGAAAGAACTGTTTTTACAAGTCCTCTTTTTGCACCAGCCAGTGTCGCAAGTGCAATCAATACGATTACCGCTATCACAAGCCAATTCATAGAATCACACCTTTCTTTTTTCAGCCGACTTCAAAATCCTTATCACGCAAAATCAGACAGCCTCTCTTGTCATATTTGCTCTGGAAGAGCTTGCGCATAGATTTTTTCTCGGCCTTCTCAATTGCATTATTTACAATCATCTCAACAATACGCTTTTTATTGCGCTCCTGATTACCTGCAATTACTTTTAAGCGCTCCATCAGTGCCAGCTCACCTGATTTATCAAACACACTGTCCTCTCTATCTGCATATCCTCTTGCATACTCAAGAAGCTCAGTAACAGAATATGTCTCACGGACAAATTGGGCCGTAACTACCTGTGCAAGCTGTGGGTAATCAATAAGCAGATGACGAATTGAGGCCGGTGTATCGATGAATACAACAAGCAAGCTTCTGTCAGTTGGATCAATGATCTTACAAAATTCATTGATGACACGCTCATTCATGTCTGCCGCATCTTCAATAAGAATTGTCTTTCCAAGCAGCTTGTCAATTGACTTAACAAGTCCCTTCTGATTCAGCTTCTGACCTGTAATTTTCACAACAGATCTCGGAACTGCACGTGAAGAGCGTTCTGCCAGTTCCTCTAAATATTCAAGTGCCAGTTCAATATCATCCTCATCTGGCATCGCCTGAATAGCAAAATGCCATACACGTGACATATCCTCCGGATTGACAATTGGAAGTCCGCTGTTTGCTGTCATATCTGGTTGACGACTCTCAGCAAATTCTTCTTGAGACTCTTCCTCTTCTGGTTCTTCCTCAAATTCTTCTTGAGGTTCTTCCTCTTCTGGTTCTTCCTGAATCTCCTCCTGAGTCTCTGCTTCTTCTGGATCTTTTTCAAATTCTTCTTGAATTTCCTCCTGAGTCTCTTCTTCCTCTGGCTCTTTCTCAAGTTCTTCCTGAACTACTTCCTGAGTCTCTTCCTCTTCTGGCTCTTTTTCAGGTTCTTCTTGAACTTCTTCCTCTGGCTCTACTTCCACCGTTTCTGCCACTGGTGCTGCCCACTCAGAAATCTGCGGTTCTTCTTCTGGCTTATATGCTTCAAACCAAACAGCCTCATCAGTGTTTTCACTATCTGAGGTTTTCTCTGAAGTTTCGGTGTTTGCTGTTTCAACGTCTGAGGTTTCGTTTTCTGAAGTCTCGTCATCTAAAACTTCACTTTCTGTAGTTTCGTCCTCTGAAATCTCATCCTGCATATAGGAAATATCCTCAGACACCTGCAGTTTTTCTTTCTCTTCAACATCTGAAGGAATTTCAGAAACCAGCTCCAAATCCTTCTCCCCGGCAAGCTGCTGCACCTGCTGTACCTGCTTTGCCAACTCATCCTGCAGCTCGTTCTGGGCATCCTCCTGCTTTGCACGCTGAATTACTGCCATAATTTCGTTCATGTCACTCGTAACAACACTTTGTCTGGCATGTTCTAATCTTTGTTCCTTCTTTAAGCGTTCTACTGCCTCAAGTTCCTCTTCACGCTGCTTACGAAGCTTTTCTTCACGCTCTAGCAAAGCCTTCTGCTCATCCTCTCGCGCTTTAGCCTCTTTTTTAGCTGCCTCCTGCTCTGCCTGATATGCCTTTTCCTGCTCTTCCTGCCACTTTGAAATTTTTTCCTGTGCGGCAGCTTTTTTAGCCAACTCTGCCTGTGATTCTTTCTTTTCCTGCTCTTCTTGCTTTTTCTGAAGCTTTTCGTTTTCTTCCTGTGCCTTTTTGTCTGCAAACTTCTGAACCTTTTCCTTTTGCGCCGGTGTTAACGGTGCAAACTGACTCTTAAGAGAAAGTGCCTTTTCTACATATTTTCCAAGGCCAAACCAAAGAATAATATCATCACACAGTTGGATACACTTATCCTTCTCATTATTCATCGCATATAAAACAGCCAGCTCATAAGCCCATTTCTCATCAAAATCCTCTCTCTTATAAGCTTCCAGAATTTTGATTTTTTCATCAAGAGTCGCCTTCTGATAACGTGCCATCTTATATAAAAGAATATATCTTCCCTGATCGTTTGGTGCTATACGGCAAAACTCCTCGAAATAATTTTTTGCATCATCATAGCTGTCTGCCTTCAATGCAAGCTCCGTTAGGCGATACACGATACGGCGTCCCATCGCTGCATACTCATATGCCTGCTGCAAAATATCGATTGCCTTTTCATACTCTCCTACTGCCGTATAGACATCGGCTGCCAGTGTCAGCATTTTTACGTCGCGGATTTTTGTCCAGTCGATCGTATCGCACAGCTTTGCAGCCTCGCCATACTCTTTTCTGGCTGCAACCTGTCTGATATGCTCTGTTTTTAACTGATATTCGTATTTATCCATTTTGTCACCATTTCCTGCAACTATAATTCCACACGTCCATCAAGTGCACGTGTTAATGTCACTTCATCTATATATTCCAAATCACCGCCTACAGGCACACCACTCGCAATACGTGTTACCTTAATGCCAGCTGGCTTGATTAATTTGCTTATATACATCGCTGTTGCTTCTCCTTCCAGACTGGAATTTGTCGCAATAATCACCTCTCGCACATCTTCGCGCTGCAGGCGAACCAGCAATTCCTTTATTTTAATGTCTCCCGGTCCTATTCCAAGCATAGGAGAAATTGCCCCGTGAAGAACATGATACACACCATCAAATTTTCCTGTTTTCTCATAAGCTGCCAGATCTCTGGAAGTTTCCACCACCATAATCACCGACTTGTCTCTCTTTGCACTGCTACAGATCGGACATAGCTCCTGATCTGTCAGTGTAAAGCACTCCTTGCAATAGCGGATATTGCTGCGCGCATTCACCATCGACTGCGCCAGCTGTTCCACCTGCTCTTTTGGCATATTAATAATATGAAATGCCAGACGCTGAGCTGATTTTGCTCCAATCCCAGGCAGTCTGGACAATTCTTCAATCAATTGATTTACTGTTTTGCTGTAAAAATCCATCAGAACGGAAAGCCTCCGCCAAGGCCACCAAGGCTGCCGCCTAAACCACCTGCTAACTTGCCCATTGACTGAGAAGAAGCCTCATCAACCTGACGCATAGCCTCATTTACAGCTGCTACGATCAGATCCTGCAGTGTCTCGATATCATCTGGATCAACAGCCTCTTCTGCCAACTCAACATTTGTTACTTCTCTTTTACCAGAAACAGTAACCTTAACAACACCGCCGCCTACACTTGCAGTAAATTCCTTTTCCTCAAGCTCCTTCTGCTGCTCCTCCATCTGGCGCTGCATTCTCTGTGCCTGCTTCATTAAATTGTTCATATTGCCCGGCATACCGCCTGGGAATCCACCTCTTTTTGCCATGTCTTTACTTTTCCTTTCAACTATTATTCAATAAATTTAATTATTCATCTTCAACACCAATTTCCATATTGATTCCCTCAATATGGCTGCCTCTTGTGATGCGCGGCATCGCCTCACCTGCCTCAAGAAGCTTCGCAGTAATTGAAAATTCCTTCTGATACTGCTTATTTAACATCTGCCGAAGCTCTTCCATACGTTCCTGTCGAAGCATCAGTTCATAGTTAAATTTGTTTGTGAATACAATGCACAATCCTTTTGCCTTATCATAGCTTATATTTGTTCCCATCAAAATCGAATTCATAAATCCCGACTGCATGTGAGAAAGCTTCTTCCACTCACTGCTTATCTTTTGATAGTCCTCATATTCAGCCTCACTTAATTCAACAGTCTGCGCTGCTTTTTGCATAGCAGGCTGCTTTGCATCGCCCTCAAAATAAGAATCAAAAATGCTTCCCGACTGCTGTGGTTCTGTATTTTTCACAAAACTGCCAGAAGCAATTTTCTCCTCAATTTGATCCAGTCTCACACGAAGGCTCTCTATATCGTCCTCCATCTGCGGCTGCATCATCTTAATAATTGCCATCTCAATAAGTACTCGTTTTGAGACAGCAAATTTGAGCTGATTTGAAAGCTCTGAACATATCCTGATATTTCTCATCAGCACACTAAGCGCCACCATCTTTGATTCTTCTCGAAGCGCCTCATAATTTTCTTTTGTCATCTCAAGTGCCTGCGCACTCTGGTCTGCTGTCTGCACTAGCATAAGATTTCGCAGATACCAGATAAAGTCTGTGACAAATTGGCTAAGATCGCGTCCCTGCGAACTGATTTCATCCATCAGCTGCACGCATCCTGGCACATCACATCGTATAATCAGACGAAGCAACTTAGAAAATACCTGTGTATCTACTGCACCGAGTACATCTAGCACCTTCTCATACGTCAGCCTCTGACCATAATAAAATGAAATACATTGTTCCAAAAGACTTAATGCATCTCGCATCGCTCCATCAGCTGCTTTTGCTACGTAGCGAACTGCATCCTCATCTGCCTCGACACCTTCTGCCTTAAGCAGATTGGAAACCTGATCTGCTATTACATTATTTCCAATTCGCCTGAAATCATATCGCTGACATCTCGACAAAACCGTGATAGGTATTTTATTTACCTCTGTCGTTGCTAAAATAAAAATCACATATGCCGGCGGCTCCTCAAGCGTTTTTAAAAGCGCATTAAAAGCCCCCGCCGACAGCATATGCACCTCATCTATGATATAGACGCGATATTTTCCTTCTGTCGGCGAGTACTGAACCTGATCACGAATCTCTCTGATATTATCGACACCGTTGTTTGATGCCGCATCAATTTCAGCCACATTGACTGAGCGTCCCTCAAGGATCGACCGGCACACCGCACATTCATTGCACGGGCTTCCATCCACAGGATGCTCACAGTTGACGGCACGCGCCATGATCTTTGCAATCGTGGTTTTTCCTGTTCCTCTCGTGCCGCAGAACAGATAAGCATGACCTACGCGGTCTGAAATAATCTGATTTTTTAAAGTCCGTACAATGTGCTCCTGCCCTCTTACATCTTCAAATCGGGCAGGACGCCATTTGCGGTATAATGCTGTATATGCCATTTACAATTAATCTCCAAATGAAATTCCCATGAGCTTTGCTTCCTGAACCATCTCATCATCCGGCTGGATCATTTTAAGCTTTCCTGCAACATCTGCTAACGGAATCTTTGCGATATGATTGTTCTTCATACCTACCAGGTAGCCAAACTCTCCGTCTAAGATCATCTTGCCTGCTGCTGCGCCAAGTCTTGTTGAAAGGACACGGTCATAAGGGCACGGACTTCCACCTCTTTGCATATGACCTGGAACTGCTACACGCACCTCCTGTCCAGTCAGCTCAGAAATCTTTGCACCAATCTCGTAAGAGATAGATGGATACTGACGCGTTGCAATATATTTCTTATATTCTTTCTTTGAAAGTGCAGCCTGCTCCTTGGAGATTGCACCCTCAGCAACAGCAATGATTGAGAAACGCTTTCCTTCCTTAGCACGCTTATTTACAGCTGCTGCCACCTTATTGATATCATACGGAATCTCTGGAACAAGAATGATATCTGCTCCGCCTGCAATACCTGCATGAAGCGTAAGCCATCCTACCTTATGACCCATTATCTCCACGATAAAAACACGTCCGTGTGAAGCTGCAGTTGTATGGATACAGTCAATAGTCTGTGTAGCCAGATTGATAGCACTCTGAAAACCAAAGGTAACATCAGTTCCCCACAGATCGTTGTCAATTGTTTTTGGAAGTCCGATGACGTTAAGTCCTTCCTGACGAAGAAGATTTGTCGTCTTCTGGCTGCCATTTCCGCCTAATACTACGAGACAGTCAAGCTTTAGCTTCTTGTAGGTATTCTTCATTGCCTCTACCTTATCAAGACCATTCTCATCCGGGACACGCATCAGCTTAAATGGCTGTCTGCTCGTACCCAAAATCGTACCGCCATTTGTCAGAATTCCAGAAAAATCCTTTGATTTCATAATACGGTAATCCTCATAGATCAGTCCGCGATAACCTTCGATGAAACCAATGATTTCAACATCCTTTCTCTGATTATATAGCGTCTTTGCAACACCTCTCATGGTTGCATTCAAGCTCTGACAATCTCCGCCGCTGGTTAACATTCCAACTCTCATCGTATCTTCCTCCTTATAATTTAGGATTTCAGCTATATCAATGGCAAAACTAACCCATCGTAGTTTTTATTATACAAAAAAAGAGCTGTCGATGCAACAGACAACTCCTAAAAAACTCTTTTTCTTTTGATATATCATTTTTTTGCGCATCCCAGCTTCGAATGCCACCCCCAGACGTTACCTCTGCAGCCTGCTCGGCTCAGGCACCCTCACGGCACACAAGAGATTCTGCTTAATGCTGCTTCGTTCCCGACCTGACATGGTTCACAGAGTCTTGTTGCGTAAGACCCAAACTTCAACGCCACTTACAGAGGGCAGCTCTACAAGTGAAACACCCTCAGCCGGGATATGACCCCACTATAGCGGATTGAAGGTACAAGGCACCGCTACCGCCCCGGCTGCGCATCCATAATTGTATCGGATAATTTCTTCGTTTGTCAAGGGGCGTTTCTTCTTTTTACCCTGATGCGCTTAAAAAACTCTGACAATATCTGTGAGCATTCCTGTTCCAAAACACCCTTTGTAATCGGAATCTGATGATTAAACTGCTGCATATCAAGCAAATTTAAAATGGAGCCTGCACAACCTGCCTTTGCATTCATTGCACCTATAACCACACGATCAAGACGTGCCTGCACGGCTGCTCCGGCACACATCTGGCATGGCTCAAGCGTCACGTACATCGTACATCCCTCCAGACGCCAATCTCCTAGCTTTTTCGATGCTTTTTTCATAGCTGCAAGCTCTGCATGACCAAGCACTGAGCTTTCTATGTTTCTTCTGTTATAGCCTCTGGCAATGACTTTTCCATCACAAACGATAACACAGCCAATTGGAACTTCATCAATAGCTGCTGCCTTTTTGGCCTGTGTAAGTGCCTGACGCATAAATTTTCGGTCTTCCTTTTCTCTAAGCCTTGCCTGTTCTTCCAAAAGCTGCTCGTTCTCTGTTGCCATTGTTTTCCCTTTCTTCTGTTTTTGATGTGTTTTTAACCAAATGCAGGATTCACCGTTTTTTGTTGATCTGCAACTGTCATCTTTGCTTCCTTTTTTTCACCCTGATCATCTGCCGGAAATACAATCGGCACACACCAGTAGCCAAAGTCTCCTATTGACGCTTTTTTTGATTTAACGGAGCGAAAACAATAAAAGCCAAACATCTGCGCCATCAATTCCTCACTCTTTTCATAATTGCCAGGCACCCAAAGCTCATAACGTCCTTGTGTCACTTTTGCAAATACAATATAGCGGTACTTCACAAAACTGTACATCAAAAATCCATTATTGCTTAACATCCAATTTGGACGAGGAAGACGGCCAATATCTGCTGGCATTACCTTTAAACAAACTACTGTATCACCTGGAAGCGTCTCAATATGCTGATACGCTGTACTTAACTGTGCCCAAACAGCATCTGCCTTGTCTTGTCCCTGTTCTATTTTGTTTGTTTCTTTGCTATCAGTCTCACAGCAAACTTCCATCGTTTGAAGTTCTTCCTGAGGCTGATTTTCCAAAACCTGTTCATCTTCAGACTGTGCTGTTTGTTTTGCTCGATCCTTCTCAAACAGTGAGAGTCCAAAATACTGGTCATCCCAGACAGTTGCATAAGCGTTTGAAAACGGCTTCTGTCTGCCTGCTACAATTCCGCTAAGCTGCTCAAATTTAATCTCACTTCCTGCAAGATAAACGCCGTTATTGATGTACTGGAGCTGTCCTTTTCCATTTTTTACAACCATACGGCCAAGCGGCACACAATCGCAGCCATCCTTTGTATGATAAAAGCCAAATACATGTAAAATTTCAGCCTGCTCATTATTTTTTACAGACAGGAAAATACGCTGTACATCTCCTCTGATTTCTATCTTTGCAAACCCGCAGTTTTCCTTTTTTTGATCACCCTCATACTCAAAAAGATATGAGAGGAAGCGCTGATACTGTGCCATATTGATACCTTCCTTTCCTTATATGTATTCTAAATAAGTACATATGAAAGAAAGGCATCGTTTAGAACAATTTAATTCGCGCTTTTTGACAATGCATCAGAAAGTGCTGCAAACTGCTCAAGTGTCAGCGTTTCTCCACGCACGTTTGCTGCTAAACCAATGCTTTCAAGCACAGCTGCAAGCTCTTCCTTTGATTTGTTTAAACCGCCTACGTTATATAGGCCATTTACTAGTGTTTTTCTTCTCTGATTAAAGGATGCTCGTATAATGTCAAACATCAGCTTTTCATTTTTTACTGCCACTGGTTTTTTATGACTTGTCAGACGGATAACAGCGCTTCCGACATTTGGTCTTGGCATAAAACAGTTTGGCGGAACATTTGCCACGATATATGGTTCTGCATAAAACTGTACAGCAAGAGACAATGCACCATAATCCTTTCCGCCAGGAAGTGCCTGCATACGCTGTGCGACCTCCTTTTGTACCATAACAGTCACACTCTCCATAGGTACATGACTCTCAAATAATCCCATTAAAATTGGTGTAGTAATATAATACGGAAGATTTGCAACTACCTTGATGCGTTTTCCCTCACACTTTTCTTCCACGAGCTTGTTAATATCAAGCTTAAGAACATCATTATGAATAACCGTAACATTATCATATGGAGACAGCGTGTCCTGTAAAATCGGAATCAGATTGTCATCGATTTCAACTGCAAATACATGTTTTGCAGATTCGCACAGATATTGGGTCAGTGTTCCAATTCCCGGTCCAATCTCAAGTACATAATCCTCTGGTGTGATCTCTGCTGCACGCACAATCTTATCAAGCACATGCGTATCAATCAGAAAGTTCTGACCAAATTTCTTTGCAAAATGAAACTGGTATTTCTGTAATACCTCTATTGTATTCTTTGGATTTCCTAATTCAGCCACAGTTTTCCTCCAATCGGTACAGTCTTTTGGCATTTGCAAGCGTTGTCGTAATAACAGTTTCCTCAGACACCTGCTTGATCTGTGCCAGTTGCTTTACTACTTCTTTTAAATACATTGAATTATTACGTTTTCCGCGATATGGCACAGGTGCCAGATATGGACTATCTGTCTCAAGCACAATCGAAGAAAGCGGAATTTCTGATGCCACCTCTTTAATTACCCTGGCATTTTTAAAGGTAAGCACGCCTCCTATTCCAATGAAAAATCCCATTGAAATATACTCCTTTGCCATAGGCGCTGCATAAGAATAGCAATGAATTACGCCAGTATTTCCTGCCTTAGCAGCCTCTCTCATTATATCCATAGTGTCCTTTGCTGCTTCTCTGCTGTGTATAATAACCGGCAGATCAACCTCTCTTGCAAGTTCAAGCTGGCGTTCAAACCATTTCTTCTGAACTTCTCTCGGTGAGTTGTCCCAATAATAATCAAGTCCGATCTCACCAATTGCCACTACCTTTTTTTCCTGTGCAAGGCTTCGCAGCGTCTCAATATCTTCCTCTGTCATATCAGCTGTGCTGTCTGGATGAACACCAACGGCAGCATATATCTGCGGCCACTTTTTTGAAAGAGCAACCGCACTTTTTGAGGATTTTACAGACGCACCAACGTCCGTGATACAACAAATGCCGGAGGAGAAAATCTCCCCCAGCAATGTATCGCGATCCTCATCAAATGCATCATCATCATAATGCGCATGAGTATCAAAAATCATTTTATATTCCTCTCTGTTACAATCCGAAAAATTTATTCGATTGTCTCTGCAATCTCTGCTGCCGGTGCTTCCTGCACATCAGCTGCTGGTGTATCTGGCTGAGCTGGTGTATCTGGCTGAGCCGGTGTATCTGGCTGAGCCGGTGTATCTGGCTGAGCTGGTGTATCTGGCTGAGCTGGTGTATCTGGCTGGGCCGTGTATCTGGCTGGGCCGGTGTATCTGGCTGAGCCGGTGTATCTGGCTGAGCCGGTGTATCTGGCTGAGCCGGTGTATCTGGCTCTGTCGGCACTGTATCTGGCTGCGCTGGTGTATCTGGCTCTGTTGGCTGCGTTGGTGCCGGCTTTGGCTGTGTCGGCTGCGTCGGTGCCGGCTTTGGCTGCGTTGGCTGCGTCGGTGCCGGCTTTGGCTGCGTCGGCTGCGGCTTTGGCTGTGTCGGCTGCGGCTTTGGCTGTGTTGGCTGTGGCTTTGGCTGCGTCGGTGCCGGTGACGTAGATGGCTGTGTTTGTACTGCTGTTGTAGTTGTCGTTGTCTCCTCTGCAGTAGTTGCCTTTGTTTTTTCTTCAGTCGTTTTTTCTTCTGTTGTTTCTGCCTCAGTACTTGTTTCTGCCTCAGAAGAAGTTTCCTTTTCTGTACTTGTCTCTTCCTCTGTAGAAGTCTCTTGCTCTGTTGTCTCCTGCGCAGTGCTTGTCTGCTCCTCAGTTGTCTGAACAATTGTCTGTGGAAGCTTCTTTTTATCCTGCTTTGTTGCAGTAAGCATCTTTGCTGTCGCAATGCCCACAACCACAATACCAACAAGACAAATTAAAATCATTCCTCCAAGGATTTTATTTGCAATCGACTTTTTCTTTACCGGCTTCTCATCTGATTGGTCTGAAAAATAGGCTTCATTATTTTCATTATCATATGGACCACTTTCCGCCTCATATCCATCATCATACTGTTCTTCCTCGTAAGAACCATCATCGTACTCATCATCCTGATAAGTATCATCATACTGTTCCTCCTCGTAAGAACCATCATCCTGATAATCACTATCATCGTACTCATCTGATGACAGCTCATCATACTCCTGTAAATCTCTGCGCTTAAAAACAGTGCCTACGCTAGTAGCCACCAGACTCTTGCCACAAATCGGGCATACTCTGGTTCCTTCCTCAAGCTTCGCACCACATTTTGGACATATCATCCTCTGATTCCTTTCTGATTATCCTTATTTTGTAATTTCTGCAAATTCATCAGCTTTTCACTGTTCCAGCTGATTTAATGCATTCTCCACGCGTGCATAGCATGCCTGCACATCTGGCCACATAACCTTTGCCTGCTCCATATCACCTGCTCTTAAAGCCTCTGTGATCTCATAGCTTACTTCAAACAACGACTTAAAACCCAGGTTTGCACAAATTCCTTTAAGTGTATGTGCCGCACGAAATGCAGTCTCAACGTCACCTGCATCCATCGCCTGTGTTAACTGACTCATGCTTGGATCCTTCTTAAACATTAATGCAAATTTTTGTATTCTTGCTTCGTTCATGAGGCGCTTGAGAACGTCTTCATAATCTCCACCCATTGCCTCATAGCACTCTTTTATTGTCATGCTCTCTCCAATCTATTAATGTAACTATAGTTTCCATTTTCATTTTGTATTCTACTCTATCATTTATAAAATTTCAACCTGTTTTCGTTGCTTCCTACAAATAAAATGGCTATCTCAAAGTTTCAACAATTTTACTTGGATTATCTCTCATAATACGACTTGTGTAAAGTCGCCCCATATGCTTCTTCAAATATTCACAGCACTCCCCCATATGAGAGGCACGTCCCCTCAAATTGTGGGCATCGCTTGCAACATAATGAAGCATATCCTCCTGCATTAGCTTTTTACAAAAACGCTGTGCACCAAGTCCATTTCTTCCAATCACAGCATCTGCATTGACCTGCATCTCGCACCCCATTTCGATAAGATCTGCGATAAAATCAAAATCTTTTCTCAGCGCACGATAACGCTCAATATGGGCAATAATCGGATAATAGCCTGCTGTCAAAAGAGCATCCGCTCTCTCTTTTATAAAAGCTCTTGTACTGCTGCTTGAAAACTCAGTAAGTACATAGCGTGAATCTGCAAGTGTTGGACGAAAATCTCTGTCTAATGTCTCCACCATCTCCATATTGGCATGAAACTCACAGCCCAAATACAGACGGATATTCCTATTTTTTGTTTCATCAACAAGCGTATCATACGCGCTCCAAATATCCTCCATATCAGGTTCAAACATTTCTTTTCGAAAATGCGGTGTCAAAATAATTGTCTCAACACCAGCGTCTATTTCCTTTTCAATCATTGAAAGGGCCATGTCCATATCCTTCGCTCCATCGTCCACCCCTGGCAGAATATGGCAGTGAATATCGTACAAATCTCTCATAAATCACTTTCCTTATCTATTGCTTTCCCTTACATTTCAACGTTATTCTAGCATTTGTTAAGTGCCCTTGTCAACCGCTGAAAATTAGAAGAAATCATTCTTATAAAAGGGTCGGAATAAGGTGATAAATGTGCCAAAAGTGATTGTTTTTTACACATGACTTTTGTATAATAATGCTGCAATTTGAGACTGGCAAAAATCGGCAGGCCAAATAATAAAAATAAATGAATGGAGGTTTCATTATGTTAGTAAACACAAAAGCAAGAGTCGGTGTATTTTCTATCGCATTAGGCGCATACCTTCCGCAGTTCCCATCATTAGTACCGGAGTTCGAGTCACAGTATGCAGCATTCAAAAAAACTCTTCCAGATACCGTAGAGGTTATTGACGGCGGAATGGTTACCACAAAGGAGCAGGCTATGGAAGCCGGAGATAAGTTCCGTGCAGCAGATGTTGATCTGGTATTTCTCCAGATGCTGACCTACGCTACCTCCTACAACATGCTTCCAGCAATCCGTGATCTTGATGTTCCTGTTGTTTTAGTAAATGTTCAGAAGTTAAAGGCATTAGATTATGAGCATACCGATATCGCATCCTGGCTCGGTGAAGGCTATGCATGCGGCGCTGTAGGTGAGGCAGTTGCAGACCTTGAAAGAGCCGGAAAACGACATGCTGTTATCACTGGTGTTGTTGAGGGCGGTGATCCTGGTGTTCAGGCAGAAATCGAAGACTGGTGTAAAGCAGCTCAGGTAAGAAGAAGATTCCGTGACACAAATATTGCACAGATTGGAAGACCATATCCTGGTATGATGGATCTTTACATTGATGAGACAAATCTGTATAACAGAATGTTCTTATACACAAAGCAGTTTGACTGGGAAAAAATGTGGGCTATCGCAGATGATATTACTGACGAGGATGCGATCCGCGCAAAGGCTCAGGATATTCTGGATACCTTCGAGATTGAGGGCGGCGGCACCATCGAGAAGGTTTGGGATATGGCAAAATATGTTGTTGCTTTTGAGAAATGGGTTAAGGATGAGCACCTTGGACTGATCGCATCTCACTATGACGGATTTGCACAGGGCAAGGCTGGTGTTCTTGACAGTATGCTTATTCCGGCATTCTCTATGTTAATCAAGCAGGGAACTGCATGTGCCGTAGAGGGTGACATGAAGGTTGCCATGGCAATGAGTATCTTAAAAACAATTTCTGGAACAGGACAGCTTTCTGAAATGTACTCCATCGACTTTAACGATGACATCTGTATCATTGGTCACTCTGGAAGCGGCGATGCTGATATCTCTGCAAAGAAGCCAACCATGAAGATCGTTAAGGTATTCCACGGAAAGACAGGCGGCGGCTATCTGACACAGTTCTATCCACATACTGGTCCTGTTACCTACCTGGCAATCACACAAGATGCTGATGGTCACTTCAAGTTTGTTGTAGCAGAAGGTGTAAATGAGGACGGACCGATCCTTTCCTTTGGTGATACTAACATGAGAACACGCTTCACCTGCGGTGCAAGAGAATTTGTAAATCGTTGGAGCGAGGCTGGCCCAACTCATCATATGGCAGCAGCAACTGGAAGACATATTGATACCATCTTGAAGGTAGCAAAGATCTTAAATGTTCCTGTTGAAATTGTAACTAGATAATTACAATTCAAAAATTTACACTTGCATTTTTTGCAATACAAGAATATAATGAAACCCGTAACGGGGAGCTTGCCATTTTGCAGGCTGAGAGTAGACAAAATGCGTCTTGACCCATAACCTGATTTGGATAATGCCAACGTAGGGATATACTATACGTGTTTTTCTTGTACAAAAAAACATGCGGATATGTCTTTTACAGGCATATCCGCATTTTTGGTATAGTGGAATTTTTTCTGCTATTCCTTATAAAAAGGAGCGAGAATATGCTGAAAGAATGTTTCGACAACGTAAGAAAATCAGTACCGCTTGTACACAACATCACAAACTATGTGACTGTCAATGATGTAGCCAATATCATTTTAGCATGCGGTGCAAGCCCAATCATGTCCGATGAACCAGATGATGTTACGGACATTACCTCCATATGCAGCAGCTTAAACATCAACATTGGTACGCTGCATAAATCCAGCATTGAAGCAATGTATCTAGCTGGAAAAAGAGCAAACGAACTTGGTCATCCTATCCTTTTAGATCCAGTAGGTGCCGGTGCTTCTGCACTTCGCACAAATACTGCCGTTGGTCTTATGGAACAATTGCAGCTGACTGTAATCCGCGGAAACATCTCCGAAATCAAGACACTTGCCAATGGAAATGGCACAACAAAGGGTGTTGACGCTGATGTTACTGATAAAGTCACAGATGATACCTTGGATGAGGCTATTCTATTTGTTAAAAAATTCGCTGCGCAAAGCAAAGCAATTATCGCTGTTACCGGTGCTATTGATCTTGTCAGCGATGGTACACGCTGCTACGTGATTAGAAATGGCCGTCCAGAGATGGGACAGATTACTGGAACTGGCTGTCAGCTTTCTGGTCTTATGACCGCCTTTGTCGCTGCTAATCCATCTAATCAGCTTGACGCCGCTGCTGCTGCTGTCTGCGCAATGGGTCTTGCAGGTGAGATCGGCTACAGTCACATGAAAGACGGCGATGGCAACTCAACTTACAGAAACCGCATTATTGATGCTATTTACAACATGGACGGTGATTCATTAGAGAAGGGAGCTAAATATGAAGTGCGCTGATAAAGACCTTCTTTTATATGCTGTCACTGATCGCTACTGGCTTGGCGAGCGAACTCTTCACGATGTCGTTAAGGAAAGTCTTGACGGCGGCGTTACATTTGTACAGCTTCGCGAAAAGCATTTAGACCAGGCTCATTTTCTTGAGGAAGCAAAAGATTTAAAGATGCTTTGCAAATCATACAATGTTCCTTTCGTGATTAACGACAACGTTGATATAGCACTTGAGATGGATGCTGACGGCGTGCATGTCGGACAAAGCGATATGGAAGCTGGCGATGTGCGTGCCAAGCTTGGCCCTGACAAAATTATCGGCGTGTCAGCGCAGACAGTTGAGCAGGCAGTTCTGGCAGAAAAACGCGGAGCTGATTATCTTGGTGTTGGCGCTGTTTTTCCTACCAGTTCCAAGGATGATGCAACAGAGGTCTCCTATGAGACATTAAAAGCTATCTGTCAGGCAGTCTCCATTCCCGTCATTGCAATTGGCGGCATTACAAAAGACAATGTGGCAGAATTATCTGGCAGCGGCATCTGCGGAATTGCCGTTATCAGTGCCATTTATGGTCAAAAAAATATAAAGGATGCAGCTGCGAACCTTAAAATGGCAGTTAAAAAAATAATCGATTAACACCATTATGCGGTCTGTTGGGGGCACCACCTCAGATCGCACTACAAAACGTTAATGAAAAAGGAGAATTTTATTATGAAAACAGCATTAACGATCGCAGGAAGTGACTCCTGCGGAGGCGCCGGCATTCAGGCAGATATCAAAACAATGATGGCAAATGGCGTATACGCTATGAGCGCCATCACTGCTTTGACTGCACAAAATACAACCGGCGTGACTTCTATTTTAAATGCAGATTCTAAATTTTTAGGAGAAGAGCTTGACGCAGTTTTTACTGACATTTATCCAGATGCTGTAAAAATTGGCATGGTTTCAGAAAGTGATCTGATCCGCATAATTGCATCAAAGCTTCGTCAATACAATGCCAAAAACATTGTTGTAGATCCTGTTATGGTGGCTACAAGCGGCGCAAAGCTTATCAGCGACGATGCCATTGATACGCTAAAGCAGGAATTATTTTCACTTGCTGATGTGCTTACGCCAAATATTCCAGAGGCCGAGGTTCTGACTGGACGAACTATCTCTAATGCCGAGGAAATGATTGATGCAGCAAAGATGATTTCAGAAACATACAACTGCGCAGTATTATGCAAGGGTGGGCACACCATAAATGATGCCAACGATCTTTTATATGTAAACAATACTTATCGCTGGTTTTACGGAAAGCGTATTCAAAATCCTAATACACATGGCACTGGATGCACATTGTCCTCCGCAATCGCATCAAATCTTGCAAAGGGATTTGATCTCGAGACATCTGTATGCCGCGCAAAGGACTATATCTCTGGCGCATTATCTGCAATGCTTGACCTTGGAAAAGGAAGCGGTCCTATGGATCACGGCTTTGCAATCGATAATATTTACACAAAGGAGGCTGACATCTAATTATGGAAAAGAAAACTTCTCTATTTGAAAATGGTTTAATCTGGTTTGGTGCCGGTGTTTCGATTGCAGAAATTCTGACAGGTACCTACTTCGCTCCTCTTGGCATGGCAAAGGGTCTCGCTGCAATTTTAATTGGTCATGTAATTGGATGTGTTTTATTATTTTTATCAGGTGTTATTGGCGGAACACTTAGAAAAAGCGCAATGGAAACAGTAAAAGACAGTTTCGGCATTCATGGTGGTCAGCTATTCGCAATTTTAAATGTACTTCAGCTTGCCGGATGGACTGCAATTATGATTTATGACGGTGCACTGGCTGCACAGGGAATTTTCCAGGCTGGTCAATGGATCTGGTGTCTTTTGATTGGTGTTTTAATTATTGTCTGGATCCTGATTGGAATCACCAATCTTGGAAAATTCAATACAGTCGCAATGGCTGCCCTCTTTATTCTGACACTTATTTTAGCAAAAGTAATTTTCTTTAACGGATCTGCCTCTGTAGTTCAAGATGAAGCAATGTCATTTGGCGCTGCTGTAGAGCTTGCTGTCGCAATGCCTCTTTCATGGCTTCCGCTTATCAGTGACTACACACGCGAAGCAAAACAGCCAGTTAAAGCAACTGCTGTCAGCGCGATTGTATATGGTATCGTAAGCTGCTTTATGTATCTGATCGGTATGGGTGCTTCTATTTTTACTGGTGAGAGCGACATTGCTCAGATTATGGTAAAAGCCGGACTTGGCGCTGCCGGTCTTCTGATTGTTGTATTTTCTACTGTAACAACAACATTTCTTGATGCCTACTCCGCAGGTATTTCAAGTGAATCTATTGTATCTGGAATAAAGGGAAATTATGTAGCTATTGCCATAACTATTATTGGAACTATCGCGGCTATTGTATACCCGATGGATGATATCACTAATTTCCTCTATCTGATCGGATCTGTTTTTGCTCCGATGATTGCTATTCAGATTGCAGACTTCTACATTTTAAAGAGAAAATCTTCTGATGAACTGTTTAAGTGGCGCAATCTGTTTATCTGGCTGATTGGTTTTATCCTGTACCGTATTCTTATGCGTATAGATATCGTGTGCGGAAATACACTGCCTGATATGCTGATTACAATCGCACTTTGCCTGATTGCTGCAAAAATAGTAAAAGAAAAAAAGTTAAAATTTTAGGGAGGCAATTATGAAGCAAAATTATAATGCACTCATTTTAAAATCAGTTAAAATCACTGCCGGCGCAATTTTAGCCATTCTTTTTGCCTCCTGTCTAAACTTAAAGTACAGCGCTACAGCTGGTATTATCACAATTTTAAGCATTCAAAGTACAAAAAGGAAACCATACAGACTGCACTTGCAAGAGGCGAAGCCTTTTGCTGTGCACTGTTAGTTTCCTTTTTATGTTATAATTTTTTCGACTATACAACGGCAGCTTTTTGGCATCTATCTATTAATATTCACAACACTTTTGCCTCATAATGAAGTGGTCATCAGCAATCGCCATGGTATTCTGATTCTCATTACACATTTTTTAGCCGAAAAAACAATGATATTTCCTATGATTACAAACGAGATCAGTCTGTTTTTAATCGGTGCTGGAATTGGAGTCCTTCTTAATCTTAGTCTTCGTCCAAAGGAAAATGAATGGAAAGATAAAATAGCCAAAGCAGATGAGTCCATTCGTGCCATTATCCAAAGAATGGCAGAACGCATCAGAACACTAGATCGTACAAACTACGATGGTTCCTGCTTTCTTTTGCTTGACAAACAGTTAAGTACTGCAAAAAGTCTTGCACTCACAAACATGGATAACACACTTGGTACGCCGTCATGCGCAGAACTTGACTATGTACAAATGCGCGAATTTCAAAGTCAGGTGCTTCGCCAAATATATAACAGCATTCAGATGATCGCATATCTTCCAGACCAGGCTCCAATTATAGCTGATTTTTTTGAAAGGATC
>ENA-OPYX01000377-OPYX01000377.1-human-gut-metagenome-genome-assembly--contig:-NODE-377-length-26353-cov-3.997865_pt1 | contig 26353 bp, 27 predicted proteins | sample MGYA00242639_ERZ504486 | MGnify/ENA primary metagenome ERZ504486 (study PRJEB26092, sample SAMD00036296) | human gut metagenome | host: Homo sapiens | study: EMG produced TPA metagenomics assembly of... | reverse complement strand
AAATCAGATTTTTCTCATTTTTGCAACCATTTTATCGAAAAAGTCGGTCGATCGTTTTTCTGAGATTCCTGATTTTCCTTGAATTTCAGCCATTTTGTGGAACTCATGATTTCAGCCACGAGACTGACCGACTTTTTGCTATGGAACATAAGCTTCCCCGTTAATAATATTTGTATGGTTTATACGTTTCCCCAGTCAAAATAAAATTCTTATAATTTTGAACTTCGCTCTCCAGTAATTGGTAATAAGACATTTCTTTCCCTTTTATCGTAATCCTGCTCTTTAACTTTTCCTCATACATTTGCAGAAAAATATTCTTTCCTTCTCTCGATAAATACACACCTTGATTGGATGTTTCAAAATCAGTAAGCAGCGTTAACATTTTTTTATTAATCATAGTAAAAATGATCCGGTCAATAACAATCGGTTTAAAAATATCCGCGAAGTCGAGATTTAAGCTCTGGTTTCTTTTATTTGATGCATGCACCACTCCGAATCTCGGATCCAGACCTTTTTTCCAGATAATGTTTACGAATAAATTGTATAAGAGCGTATTTCCAAAGCTGATGCAAGCATTTATAGCATCCTTCGGAGGACGTTTCGTCCGTTTTTCAAATTGGAAATCTGAAGTCTCCAATATTTGATTAAAACAAGTATAGTACAATTGCCGCGCCTTTGCTTCAAGTAACATCATATCATTTACCGAAGGGGCACGGTTCAGCGCATCTATGTACCCGCTTATTGCATCAACTTTTTCTTTGAAATCCCCCTTATGCTTCTTATCATAATATCGTAAATTTGCACGAATATTATGAAGTCCTGCAATTTCCATCCTACGCGCAGTATCCATTCTTACGTCTTCATTTAAATAATTCTTGCTTTGCACCAGGATTATTTCTGCAGATTTCTTTGTTTTTTCCGGCAAAAAACTACCTATCAAGCGACCATATTTATCGAAAAAAGAAACCTTTATTTCCCTGTTACTAAAACTCTGCAATACATTTGATGCCAATGTTACATTCCCATATATATTAAGCTGATCCGACACTTCCACCGGGATATAGTGCTTCTTTTGTTCGTTTTCAAAAAGAAGTCCAAAATCCTGGCGGTTTAGAATTCCATCCGACGTAATATGATATCTTCCGTTTATAAATTCAAGCCTACTGTCGTGCCAGTTCGAATATTGGTTCACACTTTTATAAATATGCTTTCTAACATCCACCTTTTTGTTTCGAATGAGAATATCATATCCTAAAATACTTCTGGTGCTTACGTCGAAAACTCCACTCTTTTCTTTGTTGACAGTCAACTTTCTTCGCTCCAGCCTTTCTGTTAATTCGCTGTATACCAATAAAGCTTTTTCATAGGAATCCATGTAAACATAAATATTGTCTGCATAACGAATCCAACATAATTTGCTTTCATCTAATTCTTTATCAAAATCATTTAAATAAAGATTACTGAGAATGGGGCTGATGGCATTTCCCTGCACAATTCCCTGTGTCTTTCTGCTAATTTTTCCTTCAAAGGATATATCGCAAAACAAATACTGCTTTATAAGATGTAAAACAGCTTCGTCGGTGATATATCTTTCAATTTCCGGAATCAAATTTTCCAAAGGAATTGTATCAAAATAGTTTTTCAAATCTATTTCAATTACATGCCTCATTCCAAGTTCTACATATTCTTTTGCCTTGAGAACAGCAGGCATTACGCCTTTGCTATCCTGATATGCATAACTATTTTCACAAAATATGGGAGCTAAATAACGGTTCAGTTTCTGGGATAGCAACCGTGTAATAAATCGATCTATTACGTTCAAACTGGCTATATTTCTGCGCTTTCCAGTCTTATTCATATGCTCACGTATCAGGATGATTCCCGGCTGATATTCCTGATTCTTCAAATCCGAAATTATTTGGTCATGGTTCATTCTCCAGTACTTTTCCAATTCCGAAACGTGCATTCCGTCTGGACCGCAACCATCATTTTTCGTTGCGAAATGTTCAAATGCCAGACGCTGATTATTCTTCGAAAGCATTTCATCAATTGTAAACATATCCACCTCAGATAACGTTAGAAGTTGACTGCACGATACCGATTTGTTCCTTCTTTGTATACTTTACCGAATCCAAATGATAAATGATGACAGAATCCATTTGTGTATCAATAAGATGGCCTAATTCTTCTTTCAACGCCTTCAATTTTGATTCTGTAATATTTCCCTCAAATACAGACTTTTGTATATGAATCAAATATTTCCGGCATATTTTCAAGGCTTTCCCAACGCGTTTCTGATGGATATCGTATACCAGTATTACGTACATTCAATTCACACCTTTGTTTTATAATTCAATTTCTCATAGGTAAGGTACAACAGGGAATATGCAGCAATTGAAGTCTCATATAATCGTTTCAATTCCTCATAGGTAAGGTACAACGTATCAGGAAAAGAAAAGGCATTACGTGAGTGCAAATTTAAGTTTCAATTCCTCATAGGTAAGGTACAACATGGCGACGAATACGAAAACGGATACGATGACGGCAATGATGATGGGTTTCAATTCCTCATAGGTAAGGTACAACTCAAGATGAAGCAAAGGATTTACGTAATACGTATATTGTTTCAATTCCTCATAGGTAAGGTACAACGACAGCAAAGAAGTAACGAGAACAGTGTCTAAAGAAAGTTTCAATTCCTCATAGGTAAGGTACAACGAGACAGAAAGAACCTTTATTGTTAAGCCTCAGCAGTTTGTTTCAATTCCTCATAGGTAAGGTACAACATCAGCATTTCCGCTATTTTCACATTCTATTAAATCAAATTTTTCTCTTTTTTGCAACCATTTTATCACAAAAGTCGGTCGATCGTTTTTCTGAGATTCCTGATTTTCCTTAAATTTCCGCCATTTTGCAGAATTCATGATTTCAGGCATGAGATCGACCGACTTTTTCCAATTTAATTCTTTAAAGTATTTCAAACATTCCAAATCCCTGCGCGTTTTTCGCCCCAAGACCTGTCTGGTACAAGAAGTCCAGGTATTTACGTTCTCCGCTTAGTTTATAAGTTCCATACCAGGCAGTAATAAAAGTCCCCTTATAACGAGTTACCAGCTTTTTCGGCATACTGTTTTCACAGATTCCCAGCTGTATTCCGGACGTAGGAGCCATTCCATAATAGGCCTGGTATTTCCGGTAGAAATTATCATTGATCATCTTGCAAAATGGTTCTTCATCCGGACTGAAATACCAGGTTTTTTCGCTTTTCAAATCTGTGGCATATACCGTCACCGGAGATTTCATTCTGATAAGAAGCTGTCTTTCTTCCACCGTATAATCATAAAGTTCCAAATCCACATCTGTATACACATGGTTTCCGAAAGTAACGCCCTTATTCCATATGCCTTCTCCCAGAAGCCGGATCAGAAGAGGTTCCGGACTTCGCACTTCAAAGGAAACCTCTGAGAAAACGTTATCTTCTTATTTTCAATTCGATATTCCCCTTTCAACTGACTGAATTGAAACATTTTGTACTGCCTCTGGCCCCGCATGAATCCACCTTCATGAAGGAATTCCGCATAGCCCGGTATAATATCCAGAGACCGATAAATAACAGCCTGGAGAATATGATTATAATTTACAGGTAGTAAAAGGGGCTCATCCAACTCGATATGTATGACCAACTGCATGGTTATTGATTTCCCTTCCTATCATTATTCTTACCATTATTCTGCCATTTTTTTCACTATAAGCCATGCCTAAATCTGTATCAAGAATATTGGGAAGATTTGCGTAGATCTTTATATCTTCTCTTTCTGATGCAAACTTTTTTCCTGAATTAGTGCCACGATTTCTTACAAACCATTCATATCCTTTCTCAATCGCCTTGTTTTTCTGGGCAATATCTTTCGGATAAGAGATTTCCATGTTTTCCGGAACACTGTCCAGACCAGCTATTTTATAAAATTCTTTTTTGGCATGAACACTTAAACCAGCCTGTTCATAGGTAAGAGCCGTTGTCAAAGGAGAAACTTTATATTCCAATTTTCCATCCTTCAGCGCAATTCTTCGTTCCTTCACTTCAAGCACCTTGCAGACAATACTTCCCATCCCCAATGGTTTTGCGCTTCCAAGCTTCAGACCCAGATTTTCTTTTCCACTGTTTAGGATCCAGACCAGCTGATTTAGCTGCTTTTTTGAAATCTCCTCAAAATAAAGGTCTCCACTAAAAGTAACTTTTCCTGTCACCGGTCTTACTGTTTTATTAAAATTGGATGGCTCTGCTTTAAGAATCCTGCTATTTCTGGAATGCCAGTAAAATTTTCTTCCACGCAATTCACCTGGTTTCGCTATAACCTTTCCATCTACCACCTGATAATCATAGGTCCAGAAAGTTGCTCCGTCAGGTTGCTTCAAGTAAAATTCTGTATTTCCAAGTTTAGGTCCGCCCAGTGCCTGAAGAGTGATTTTATTAAATTCATAATATTCCTCAGGCCTTCTCTTGTCAGTCACGTATAAATCTGTAAATCGTATCTTAGAACCACTGGAATCTCCATTTTTCCCAATGTGGCCAAACAATTCGCATGCCGGGCAGAAATTTTCTGTGCATGAAGCAAACTCTCCGGCAAGCATACCGAGGCTGTTATGAAATGCCTCCTTTGTTACTGTTGCAGGAGATAAATAAACCAGATTTTTTTGCCGACCGTGGAATAATTAACAGGAAAATACTGTTTCTTTTTATCCTTAAAGAATGTTCTCCAGATCCTTCCGGTACTCTATATAAGCATCTTTGTTGTTTTTTTGCAGTGCCGGCTGAGACAAATAGGAACTAATCACCGGAAACAGCTTGCGTTCTACGTCATCTCTGGAAAGAACGATATTCTTCTTGTACCTGCCTTCACCAGCACGAGCACTTTTCTCCGAAAACGCATGGTATCTTTTTTTCGCCTTACTTCCGGTGCCTCCCATTCCCCATTTCAGAAGATATCCCTTTCCGACTATCAGATCACCATTCCTCCAGTTGTTATATTCCATCGGACTTTTGCCGTTAAATGCCTTGTCTCCCACTGGCGTTGAAAAAGCATCTCTTAGTTCAAACATCCCCTCCTTATTTCTACAAAGAAGCGCAGGCTTAAACCGGACAGGTACCCGTTTCACCGGATATTCCTCACTGTTCAGCACTCCCATGCAGGAATCCGTTAACGTCTCATAAACATTTCTCACCACACCTCGCATCTCACTGCCTGGAATTACCGGAATATGATATTCATTCTCATAAGTTTTTCCTGCCTCCAGTTCCGTATAGGAAAAAAAGTCATAAGATTTATGATTCTCCACCTTTGTGGATTCACTAAATGCTGATTCCGAACTGGAATTTGGTATAAAAAGAGGTGATTCCGTTGTTATGCTGTATTTTATCACACCGGTGTGGCGGTCGGTATCTGTATAAGCTTTCGCCTTTTGTGCCGGAAAATTGATAAAATTATATGGGTTGATAAATTTATCTGCCATCTTATTTCACCTCTTTCAATCTGTAATTCTCGATCCGCATAAGGTCGTTTTCATCGTAAGTAATATAATTTACTACTTCTACCAGCCCTGAATCTTTGTCTGGTTTTTCTTTTTTATTTCCCAGAGTGACTATTTTTTCCGTGTAAATGTCCTCATGTTCCACAGTCTCATCGCTGATCAGAGTTTCTATTTCCCCACTTCTGGTCTTGATATAACGATACTCTCTGGTATCATTAAATAAGTGAAGCTCCAGAAGTTTTTCCGTTAGTTGCTTGTCTTCCAGAAGCTCCTTCCGACTATATTTCTCATACTTCACCTTGTCACGGTATAACGCATATAGTGTTCCCCGTTCCGGGATACTTGTCAGATCCATGTTTTTCACCTCTTATGTGCGCAGAGACAATTGAATGCTTCCGCGATGAATTGGTTTTCCAGTCTTGGTTTTCCGTCAATGAAAATCACACCTTTCGGATACTCTTCAGAAGTGTCCGGGGCAAAAACCCCTCTTCCTACTGCCGTTTGTCCCCCCACAGCCAGATAGCCGTTCCGCAGGTCATTCACTGCCAGAAGAAGAATTCCTGTCATCCATTTGGCATCCACAGGCTGTTTTCCTTTTTGCACTGCAATTTTCAGGGTAAAATGTCCGTCCACATAAGTTTTTTCCTTATACAAAGCTCCATCGTGTACAGCAGATTCGAAGCGGCTGATTCCAGTACGGACCATAGTAAGCGGTCTGGCATCCAGAATTCTTGCCTCACTGATCACAACATTGGACGCGTGGCCACTGCCTGCATTTACACTCTGTCTCGCTCCATCTCCTGCGTCTGTCGCCTGGTTTCCAGCGGTTTCCTCAACGTATCCAAACATGATCTGCAGAATTTCTTTTTTCTTCACAGGTAATTTTGTACCGCCTGCTTCCAGTTCTCCCAAAATCTGTTCTACCCGGTGACGGATTGCACCTGCAAAGCTGCTGCCTGAGATCACCGGCACTCCGTTTGAAGTGATATGGACAAAATCCGGTTCATTCTTTTTTGCCGCATACTGCCGGATACTGATGCCGCCTTTCATCACAAGAGGGACTTCAATATGGATCATTCTTCTGGAATCCGAATCTGTGTGTAGCCAGTTTTCCAGCTCATTGGAAGCTTTCTCCCAGGTGGAAGCTTTATAGGCATCTGCATATTTCAGATAATTGTCTTTGCCATAACTTCTGACTGACAGTCTGGTGATCTTAAATGCTCCGAAACCTCTGGTTTTCTTACGTCCCAGACGAATCTCTCCCTGCTGGATTCCCTGAAACACAATAGCAAGCTGCTTTTTCATCTCTTCTTCCAGATCCCCCTCCCTGACAACAAGTTCCAGATAAAAATGTCCCTTCAGACCGGTTTCCAGGATCTCCATATCGAATTTGCAGCCGTCTTTTACAACTTTCTTTTCATTTAACCCTACTCCATCTCGCACACCGATCACAGGCTCCTGGTCAAATACAAGATCTGAGATAAGAAGCGGGCTCATTTTTCCCTCTATATCGTCTTTGGAAAAGCCAAACAGCTCCCATTCATTGTCCTTTTCCCCGATATAAGAACGCATGGCACCGGCAAGGGAGCTTCCTGGCACAAATGGATTGCCATCGAAATCCAGGAGTATATCGGCATCTGTCCATTCATCTTCTCCAGATGCTACATTCAGCGGAGACTCCAGCTGGATTTGAATATAAAAAACCAACCGTTTTATAACTGTTTTCATTCTTTGTTGTCTCCTTTCTTCTGATTTGTCTTTACTAAGTATTTCAGTTCTGCCAGATATGCACGGTAAACCTTCTTAAAAAGTCTTTCTTCTGTCAGTTTATTTTTAAAGCTGCTACCATAGGCTTCTGTCATCTCTGCTTCCACCTGTTTTCCGATTTCTTCCGGATCTATCCGCTCGATCAGGAAAGTACACAAACTGTTTTTACTTTCCTTTTCAATCTCTCTGACCTCATTTTTCATGTTTTCATAGGAATGTTCTGTTCCGAAAAGGACTCTCAACTTCGCTATTGCTGCATTCATGCTATCCATTTGTTTCTGGTCAAAGAGGTTTTCGTTTTTCAAATTTTCCCGAACAGCCTGCTCGAGCCTCTTTTCAAATTCTTTTTGAAGAAGTCCGTCCAGAATTCCAGTGGTATCCTGTGACATTATTTCTACCATTCTTTCTGCCGGTTTTTCTGCCCGCACCTTTTTTACCACAACATCAGAGCTTTCTGCCGGTTCTTTTGCCAGAAGTTCTCCAAAGCCTTCCGTTACACGTTCTCCTACAAACTTTCCATTCAAAAGTCCCATATCAAATCCGTTTTCTGAGTGAAGAAGGAAGGTGCTTCCTTTTGCCAGTGCGTATACTGCTGGTTTCCTTCGCTGCCAGGTTACATTGTATCCGCCGATGGCATTAAACTGGATATATGGTTTTTCCAGATGAAGATCCCGGCATCCTGTCATTTTGCATAATTCTTTTTCTAAAACCCGAACGTCGGTGGTAAACATTCCCTGGTCGTTATACAGAAGTACATCTGCCCCCAGCGTAAGAATTGCCCGCCTTACTATTTTGTGTTCTTCTTCTCTTTTTTCTACAGAATCCAGTGTAAAATCCACCGCCCCAAACTCACTGGAACGTCCATACCCCATACGTACCTCACCCATAGCTTCCACAGCTTCTATGATCTGCTTTGTCTGTTCTCTGCCGGCATATATGTATCCGCAGAAGTTCTGCCCCGGCGAAATTGCTGCAAGCTGGTAAAAACTGGAACCGTCCAGTCCGGTCGCACGTCCTACGGATTTGTCTGACGGTCTCTGGTGATGGTAACTGATCTCTGTTTCCACATCCTCTATAGTACCGGTATGATCCATATACCGGATATTTGCAGGTGTCATCTGCTTATCTCTGATTTCCAGCGGATCTGTCAGAAGCATATCCTTTATTCTCATCTCTCCGTTACTGTCGTAACGCTGATCCTTTACCTTTTGCAAAGAAATCTGTCCTGGCACACATCGTTCTTCTCCGTTTGTGATATAACCATTCGTTACGATTACTTCGCCGCTTTCCAGAAGGCGACTATAGCCTTCCGGCTTCAAGGCACCGGCGATCAGGCCAAGAATCTTGCTGCCTGCAATATAATCTTCTGTCGCTGCCTGATTCCCCTGTGTGGATTTACAGATCATCGCACTTCTCAGGCGAACAGTATATTTTATCTGGTTATGATCATAAAGCTGGTTTTTATCAAGGAGTACGTGCTGCCATCTGTCAGATTCCAAAGTCTCTTTCTGCGCTTTATCCAACCCGATTAGTTCCATTTCCACCAGCCCCAGCCCTCTTGTCCTAGACATTCCCATATGTTTTACAAGGGATACTGCCTGTCCAAGAAGTTCCGGGAAAGATACCTTTCTGTTCCAGTTACATTCTGCCGTAAACACCAGACCTCTTTTCACAACCCGAATTCTTCTCAGGGAATTTTCCTGGACAGTACCTGTTTCTGAATTCACTGCTGTCTGCGTCCGCATATAAGTATATTGGTTCAGTACATTCTGAGGACTTTTCAGCTCTGCATGGTGGCATTTTTTTCAGAGCAGCTGTCACTTTCTCATAATTTTCTATGTAAGCATTCGAAAGAGAAAAAGCTGAATTTTGTTGTCCTTCTTTTCCAAATATTTCATGCATTTCTGCATCTGCAATACCAAGTTCCACCATTTCCTGGGCCACTTCCCGAATACACCCCTTTATTCTTTTTGCCGGAATATAAGGAATTCCATTTTCATCATATACCACATCCGTATCTACCAGACTATTATGGGTATCGCCAGAACATGTACAAAGATCACTAAGAAGTCTGATTATCAATTGCATTTGTCGTCCTCCCCTACATACCAATCCATAATTTCTAATGCGTCATACCAGATTGCTGCATTCTTCTCCGGATTTTCCAATTCGGTATATCCTCTCGACTTCAGAAAGGAAAGTATACCTTCAAGTTCTGTGTTCCCCATAGGAATGGCATCACGAAGTTTTTTCGCATTGCTTCTTGCCAATAAGTGTTCCTCAGAGTTTGACTTTATCTTTTTTCCCCCGAAATATATCATCCACTTCATCAGTTGAGCAATGTTATAGCACTCGTTTTTCTCATTCATATTCCAGTTATCCTTTTCAAACGGAACATAGTATGGACGGGAAATAAATTCTTTTCCGTCTGCTGTATAGTGTCTGTCACGGTACGTATCAAGTTCAGACGCCCGAATATTTGTACAAATTTGATAATCCAAGAAATTGCCAATCTTATCATATCTTCCATCTTTACCTTTACATTCTGGCTGTTTAGCTCTTTTCTTTGCATTATCGCAGCATGCTTCTGCCACCTGATACGCATCTGAAAAAGGAAAATGCTATTAAAAATGCATTCCTCCACAGCTGAAAAATCACCTTTTTTACTGATATTACTCCAGGAAAAAATTTTCACTGCCGGAATAGCAAGATTTTGCATTGCATACAAAAGTAATATCATCTCCCGCAACAATAATTTCTCTGTACAATTTGTGTTTTTTGTGTCTTTATCCGAGGAGTCAAAAACTCCATGTATTCTTTCATTTCATCTACTGTCTGGCGAAAATTCCCAGAAATATTTAAAGATAACTTCCGCATTTTTGTAATTGCATCTTCATATCCCCTAATGTCTTTCATCGTATTCCGAATTGTGTTTCCCATACTATTTCCATCAATATGAAACACTGCCAAGGTACTGCTATCCCCTTTTTCTGTAATCATGTTATCAAAAAGTTTTTCATCTTCCATCTTAGGAAATGCGGCTCTTTTCAGGCTTGCCTCTGTGGAATAATAGTTGCCTTTTGTATCCTTACTCGTTAACGGATAGCCCGTAATCGTATCCACTGCCATAAATGGCATTGCACCCACAGGCATGCTCAACGGCATACTTGCTTTGATCTCACGCATCTTGTTATTAATTGCATCATAATCCTTTTTGTAATCCTCTGTTTTAGAAACCACTGCTACTGCTAAATTCAGTGAATATGTTCTATCCAATAGATATTTCGCCAGAAATCGATTTACTTTCTCACATTCTCTTCCATGTCGAAATAATACATAAGCATTTCCACCACCGATAAACATAATCTGCATTTCGATTTCCTGGTCTTCCAGAAACGCCTTTGGATTATCTTTCTTCCAGTCCATCATATAGGTCGACAAATTTTTCTTCTGTATACTCACATATTCCCGCAATCCTTCTGTGATAATTTTTTCTACCAGCACAGAGGCTCCTACAATTTCTTTCGCTGCATTGCTTTTAAAAATGTAGCTTTGAATCCCGCGCACATCATACATTGCCAGAACCTGCTGATCCAGTAATTCCGCTTTCATAACTTTCCTCCTGATTTCATTAGTATTCCCGAAATCCCTGAAAAACAAATAGTGTCTCTTTTTGTACCGTCCCATCCTCTTTCACATGTTCTGTGGCTCTGCGTTCTGAACAGCTTGCTAACACTTTAATGCCTCTTGCTTTCAGCTTTTGAACTATCCGAAAGCAGACTACAAACTCGCCCATACACATAACAGCCGTCGGCTCCAATGCCAATATATCTCTTATTATCTGCTCTGCCAGTTCTTCCAGACCTGAATCCGTCAGATCACATGCCACTGCCGGAAAAGGTACATCTACTATTTCTCCATATTTTTCTGCTGTCTCTCTTTGCATAACCGACCATAACCTGGAAGGATGATTCGAACAATTCACAAATTTTTTCATTTTTTCTTACCTCATCTATAAAAAGTCAACCAAAGCAGTTTTAATAAGCATACTTCTTTTTTCCTGTCATTTCAATATTTTTTGTTTAATTTTCAGTCCTTTCAATTATAAATCCATCACTTATTGTGTATTTATGATAAATATGGTAGTATTATTATAAATATTTCATTCTGGAGGTAACGATATTATGGAAATAAATGCACTTCTATTAAACTTTGAAAAGCAATTACATATTTCCGAGCATGAGAAGACTATTCTCACTGGTTTTTTACATTTTCTTGTCAATCGTTGCAACTCACAAAATGTAATTATTCCCTATGGTCTGCTTATACAATATGATGAAGACAGTTCTTACCAGACTTTCCTAAGCATTTTGGAATCTGTCCTTCCACAACTTAATACCAAAGACAAATATCTGTTAAAACACGCCACAGAAAAAAGTTTATCTCAGATAACACTAAAAGAGTATTTTAAGACTCCGAAAGAAATCTTAGTCCTTACAGATTGCGAAGATGATGGTTCCCTGGATTCTATCATCTCACAATTTCAATCCACACCTGATATTATCAAAATTGTATGTGCCCCTACCCATGTAATAGAAAATCGCTTTCGTTCCAATGAGCATTTCTTTTACCGTGTTCTGGCCCGCCATATTCATCTTGAAAAACTACACTCCGAAGAAATCACCTGCCACTTTCTTAATCTTTTCAAACAAAAAGGTTATACAGCCACTTCGGATTTTTCAGATGAATTAGCATATTATATCGAATCCATATACGAAACTGCTGACTTAAAAGCTTCTGAATTTGTGCAGGATTTAATAAGGCGAATCGAATTACAGATGGAAGAGTCCAATGGAATAACTGCTTATAGACAGGGAATTCCTGTAGATATCTCTTTTATTCCTTATTCAAAACGAGTTTTATCACGAAAGCAGAAAGAAATGTATCCTTCAAACGCTTCTGACCTGCCACAGATGATTCCAATTGAGGATACGCAAAAAGTAATGCCAGATTTCGAGGAAAATGAAGCCGAAACCCATACCCAGACTCACCAGTTTGTTCCTGAACATCATCATACAAATGTACTCCTGCTTGCTCTAAGTACATTTCCTGGTCAGATGAAGAAAAACAAATTTGAATATAATTTCAATGGACATCAAGGAACTGTTATTGGTCGTTATCAACTGGATCCCATTCCTAAAATGCTGGATGAATTACTTGCTGAAAGCAATGAAAATCTTGACAAAATTATCATGCTTTGCACAGATAAGACCCTTAAAGAAACAAGTATCACTACTCCTGAGAATATCATGATGAATATCTCACCTCTTGAATATTTCAAGAATCAAATTCGCAATTATATGAATCCTAATTTGAGTGATGACGAACGCTTCACTCCGATAACATTTTCCCTGTTTTCCCCTTATGACGGAATCCAACAGGTTATTGATACGCTGCGCGGCATAAAAAATCCAGTATTATATCTGGATACTCATGGTGGCATTCGCGGTATACAACGTATTATGGAAGCAACCATCTCTCTTTTGAAAATAGAGGATATTCATGTTAAAGAGGCATTTAGTGTAGAGTTTTCTGAAAAAAGCAAAAGCAGTATTATTACCTCTGAAACAGAAAATCTAAAAATTTTTGACTTCGTTTCAGGTATCAACGAATTTATTTCCTGTGGAAGAGCTAACACTCTGATGAGCTATTCCTCTTCTCATTCCAAAATGGATTCTTCCGAACAGGATTTTATAAATGCAATTCAGAATGTTGCCAATGGTATTCAGTGGTGTTGTATTCCAGAATTTGAAAATGGTTTAAAAAATCTTCAAACATTTTTTTCTAAAAATGCTAGGGCTAAAACAACCGATATAAATACTTCATATCTGGAAATTTATAAAACAGATATAAAAAAAGACTATAAAAAACTTGTAACCCAGCATAATGTAGCTGATGAAATAGCCTGGTGCAGAGAAAAAGGGTTTTATCAGCAGGCATTAACACTGATTGAATCCAGAGTTTCTTTGTTACTTATTGAAGATTGGAAAGTCTTAAAAATAAATCCCAGTTACACTCCCGTACGAAAAGGAAAAACTACTTGTTACAAAGTTTCGGAAGAATTTGCCCCCGCCACAGAAAATGACTTTTTTAATGCTTTTGTCTACCGCATCACAACAGATATTGTAAGAAACGATACAACGGGACTTTTTTTAACTCGTCCAAAATTTAATCAGTTAACTGAACAGGATTATACGCACTTTTTAAATGCTCTCCAGACAACACCACGCTTTTCAACTTCACCTGCCGCTATAAATAATTATTTAAAGAATGCTTTAAAACACCCAACTGTATCTTTAAAAAGCAAAACACAACAAGCTTTCAGATATGTTAATGTACCGGAATGTATCATTATTTCCGACTCCATTGACCAAACGGTTTTATTCCAACTACTCATATTACATAAAACCTTGAAAGATGTGCGAAATACCATGAATCATGCTTCCTCTGAATTGAACTACAAATTAGATGCCATCGTCCTCGCATTAAAATATTATATGATATGGCTGGAACAGATTAATCCAAACCAGAATTAACGTATTCTTTTCCATGTAAGCAGGTAATTGTCCATATCTGTTAGCACCTACACTTTTCTGATACAATCTTTTTTAATAATGAAACGAGATACAAATGGGGAGGTTACCCCTCCCCATACAGTTATCAATCTGCATCATCGTCTTCTATCGGTCCGAAAAGTTCATCAAACTTTGCCTCAAGCAGTTCCTGCAAAGAGTGGGTTTCCTCATCTGTTTCTTCATCAACATACCTTGGTTCAGCTTTCTTTTGTTCCACTTCAGTGTTACGCATAATCTTTCGCATAGCTTCAGCAAATTCTTTATGTTTATCGCTCAATTTATTTATCCCCCTTAGCCTTAATATTCTCAATCAATCCATTAGTTCATCTTTGTATCTGCCTACATCTCTCCTTAAAAATATAGGTGTAGTAATCACCAACGTCCCTCAGTACCCTTGTTGTCATAGATCTAACCAACTCATATTTGCCTTCATCAATGAAGTGCTTGGCCATTTATCACATGAACTACTTCATTCTCATCATAAGCCAGAAAAACAAGTGTATTCACTGAACGATCGTCTCTAGGATAATCATATTCTATTTTCTGATACACTGCAGGTACGATTAGATCGCCTTTATAATCCACGACTCCCATCTTATTATCTGCTGTCCAGACAAAAGCGAACTCGCCACTATAAACATAGGATATCTTTACGAAAGAATCATAGCTGGCAAGAATCCTGATTTCTTCTTTACTCTGTTCAAACGTGCATATTCCGCAAAAACAGAGCACTCGCTCCGCATGAGCGGAGCGCTGTTCCGCTAGGAACGGATCATTGCACTGTTGGTTAATAAAGTTACTTGCTTTCTACACGTCTATCGCGACCTGGAAAGTCTAATCGATATGCTTTAGAGGTCATGCGGCTGAGACATGCATCTGCATATGTGTTATCACCAAACAATTGGTACCAGTTCGCTACTGGCATCTGCGAGATGATGACTGTTGATTTTCAGCAATCTCTAGCTTCGATGATTTCAAAGAGATCACGGCACTTGTCAAGATTTAAGTCCATCAATCCAAAATCATCTATAACAAGAAGATCATAATCGGCCATCTTGTTTGAATACTCATAGTAATTATCTTCACTATGCGCATGGGCGGATTCTTGAAGCAGATAATTCGCACGGATATATTTAACAGTCCTCATTTGATGTAGTGCTGTAACGCAAAGTGCACATGCAACATGCGTTTTGCCAGCTCCTGCTCCACCTGTAATCAAAAGATTGTTCGGTTCATCGATCCAATCACCTTTGGCCAGTAATTCAATGACATGTGTGTTTAACTGCCTCTCGTGCAATTTGCTCAAACAAATAAACGCTGCTGTCTCTGGACTGATGCATCCGCTCATGATCAGCGGTCCTTCGACCACTGATCATCTTTTTGCCCCGTATGTGACTGTGTGATTCTTTGGTAAAATTCATCATGGAAAATATCATATCTTGTAGAAAACACCGGTTTCTGGCCACGGCGAAAGACGATTGTGCGGCCGACCGGGAGATACAATATTTCGTCAAGCGGCACATTCATTTTCAGGCTGAGTGCCTTTGCTGTCTCATAATTATTTCCGCCAAAAAACACATAACTATCACATTGGTCAATGATCTCTATCGCTTCATATTCGCCGTACATTCGCTTTAACTGACTTTCTGACTGTAATAAAATCCCGGAAAAGGCAATCCCTTTCGCCCTGCAGATACTCAGTTTTTCAGGCATGTCGCTTACCTTTGCTCCGGTTGCAAAGTCGTCAAAAATGATATCTGTTGGAATCTCTAACGCTCCGGCTGCGCTTTCATCTGCAATTGTAAATAATTCTGAGATCGCCTGAGACACAAAAATGTTGGCCAAACCATGAAGTGCCTTTTTTACGGGGCTTGTCGTAATGAACAAAATAGATTTTTCACTGGCAAACTTATCAAAATCAACAGGCGGCTTATTTCTCATATTATTTCTGATACTTGTTGTAAATGCTCTCAACGTTGGATTCATGGAAACGTAGATCGATTTTGCGGTTTTCGCTGCCGCCTCCCGGAATGTCTTCCAGCATACGGCAGCATAACAATCCGGTGCCGCTTTTTCGATTGTTTTAAAAAGTGAATCCAGTGATGTCGTTATTCCACAACCAGATTCCTGGATTTTCAGACTGAAATGAAGATTAAGCACATCTGCAAAGGTTGGTTTATTTTTCGTCATCAGAGTTGCTCCAATCTCCGCACCCAACAATTGCTCTGAACTTTCATCCCAGAAAGGATCCGCATTACTATGCTCTTTTCGCTCATTCGCCATAACAATTGCATGTGCCAGATCTGAAATATCCTCCTCAGACTTGACATAAGCTAACGGATCATAGCAGCAATTCCCTTTCTCCGAATCCGAGAGATCCAGGTCATATACTGTAAACCCAGCTGCTTCAAACAAAGGGATATACCTGTCCGGAATATCTCTTTTGGTGAGAATCACACACTTATTATTAGGATTTTCCACTCTCAGTGCCTCCATAAGCTCTGGTTCCACATAAGATTTCGTTTTTCCGCTCCCGGTGCCTCCCACAATCAAAACGTTACGATTTAAACCCGTTTCCTCCGGATCCCGCTGTAAATGCAATCGTTTCCAAGAATCATTCTCTCCGTACTATTCATTCGCTTTCCTCCAATAATTTCCCGAAATCTATGATCTCATCCACCAAACCAAAGTTCCGGCTCTCCTCAGCGCTGAAATAGTGGTCATAACCGGTCGCTTTCTCCACGGTCTCCTCTGTCTGTCCTGTGTGTTTTGCCAGAATTTGATTCATCTTATGTTTCGTTTCCAGCAAGGATTCCGAAATGGATTTGATGGATGAGCTGTTGCCGCTCACGTGGTTTCCAAGCAGCGGCTCGTGAATCATTACTTCCCCGTGTGGGAGTATATACCGGCCATGATTACCGCAGGCGAGTAAAATCGCTCCCATAGAATATGCTCTGCCAATGCAGAATGTACGAATAGGGGCTTTACTTGCCTGAATGACATCGTAATACACCATTCCGGAGTTGATACAGCCGCCAGGTGTATTAATCAAAAGGTCAATCGACCGGTCCGGATCCTGCATATTTAAAATCATGATTTTCTTCACAAACTCACATGCCGTTTCCGGAGTAATTTCTCCCTCTATAAAGACTTTACGGTTTGACATGAGTTTTGCATCCCCGGAAATCTGAAAGATTCCGTTTGAACTTTTCTCGATAATATTCATGTTTCCTCATCCTTTTCTTTTTTAACAACGATTTTTAATCCTGCGTAGCACGTTGGTGTTTCAATCCCCCGCAAACCTTCAGCCGTTTTACGGTCGCTGTCATCTGAACTCTACGCCCCATCCACCAGGCGGTACATTCATCTCTGAAGTACAGGTATAGAATATAAAATTTTCAAAGAATTCTCTGTCTCGTATCGGCAAAAAAAGATACAAAAAAGAAGTTCTGCGACATTTTTAATTAATATCACAAAACTTCTTTTCCAATTTTCATCTGATCTTAAGCGTATACGTTCCGAAGCTCTATTATCCGCTCAATTTATTTCATAAATTTAAATAATCACATTTTTGCTTCTACTTCTTTTTTATAATTTTCCAAGACACTCAATGTTTCTTTAATCATAGGATCATTCATATCAAGCGGCATTTCCAGCTCAACAGGAGTGTAACTATTCCAATTTCGATCAAATATGCCATCACCATAAAGATTTTTCTGGCAAAGGACAAAAACGTCTTTTCCCATTCCAATGGCCATACCCGTCTCAAGCTGCAGCCAGGCAGAAGAATATCTGCGATGCGTCGCTTCCAATTCCTTCTCAGATCCTTCTTTATCTCTATAGAAATAGGCATGACTGCGTTCAAGTCCTAACACAATAATCCCATGGCATTCTTCTATATATCTTCTGACCTTTTCCATTGGATTCCTGCGATCAAAATCTGTCATTACACAGCGCACAGGTTTAATGCCAATACTTTTAAGTTTACTGCAAAATTCTTCTATAAACTCTGACTATTCAAACGTATGTGGCGTAATGGTACTAATAAACATAGGAAACGTTGGTTCAACCTGATTATGTTCAATTTCTTCTGCAACTTCTTTGTTCTTCCGGTAAATAACTTTACTAGCCTCAGTTTTTATATATCTTTCAATGATCAGATTTACATTTTTATAAATATCATCTGCATCAGACTCCAGATAATTATTCTCTATTCCTGTGTCATGTACTAATCGATTTCTTTTTAAGCGAATTTCGTCAGCGCGTCTCATAATATCTTCAATTACCGTTGCATCTGTTGCTGATAATTCATATTTTGACGATCCATTATTCAATATGTTACGTAATCGCGCAATCAATGAGCTTATTTCTTCTGTACTGATATTCACATTTAAAAGGACAGACAAAATATCTTTTAACATTGACTCCACGAACACAGCAGACCAAATAGAGGCCGAAAGTAACTCTCTATTCTCAAACGCCTTTAAACAATTAGACAAATGAATCCAGGTTATATTCTGGAAATACTCTTTCTTTTTTACAATCTCTTTATAAGTCATCGTATCATTACCTCGTATTGCTCTTTAACAGGTCGGATTTAATATTATTTTCTCGAGCGTTATTTTAACTTTATCCTATTTCAAATTCTCTGTCTCTGATGATTTCTCTTTGTTTTTTAATACGATCTTGGATCTCTGACAAAATATAATTATCCTCAGACGCAATAACCTGAATATACGGTCCGTAACTTAATAATCGAATCAATATTTCTTTTTCATCAAGGGCCGAATAGTACAATGTCATTGTAAACTTATAACTCAAAGGATCATACACACATTTCTTCTTCCAAAGAGAAAATTCTGTCAGAATTCTATCCGGAAGGTTCTTTCTTCCCTGGTAAAACTCTATCTGTATAGATGTCATTGTTTTGTCATATAATTTATCAAGAATTTTTCTCTGTTCTTTTAAGTCAAAACATTCACCCACTAATTCTTCCACCCGAACAATCCTTGGAATATTAATGATACCAATTTTTGATTCTGCGTTTTGCACATGCACATACCAAACCCTAAAAACATCGTCCCGTCTTGAATACTCTATACGCACTGGTGCACAAGTTGCATGTCTCTTTTTACCTTCCCAATTTCTATAAACAATATGAACTTTCTGTTCATTTACGATTGCCCTATACAATGCTCGTATATGAAACAAATCTTTTTCGTTCACACGGCCTTTCTGTGCAATGTGCTTTTTCCCCTTAGAGATTCGCCCCTCAATATTGTATCTATCAAAATAATTTATGGCATCAATCTGTAATTTCTCCACCTTAAATGGCGCACAGGACAAACACTTCCTGACAACATTAATCTGTTCCGGAGACAAGAACACTCTTGCTAAGGGATCATCCAACACAGACAATAACCATCTTACCTCAATTTTTGTAATCGGAAGCAAATCATATAAGTAATCTATTTTGGAAATATTAAACCTTACTTTTCCATTATCATCTACAAGCCCTGACTCCAAAATGTACTCATATAATGCATTCTTCACCCATTCCTGTTCTTCATCAGTATAATAACCTAAAACTCTGTTAATTTCTTCTTTGAGATTACAGTCCACGGTATGTTCGCCATCTATTGATAAAACCGAATTTGCTAAAATAATAGAATACCAGCTAAATAGTTCATTAAACAGAGCCCCATGTCCCTCTGTATCTGAAACAATATCTCCCTTCACAGAAAAACTCTCTTCTATATATTTCTGATCTGTATTTTTTTTATATTCTTCTCCTTCATCGCCGTTCAAACTTCGTTTATTGAAATATACATTCCACATTGCGTTAACGTCACCATCGATATCCAGTAAAGAGACAGGTATTTTTTCTGGCTTAGTAACCCGCACATAGAAGCTGCGTATCCAACTTCTCAATTCTTTTGTTGGAAAAATTGTAATTATATGGTCTTGTTTTCCGATTCTGCTTTCCTTAATTACTCTGTTTTTTATGAATTGTTCCGTTTCCGGATTAATAGAAACAGGCATTTCAAAGGATATCAGTCGACTCTCCCATTCTTCGTCAACAATGCAGTCATTGACATCAGTTCCCCAGATATACGGTAACATTTTATTTGCTAATACAACCTGTTTTACCAAGTCAGTTTCATCGATTTTTATATCAAATAATTTTTCCTCCTGCACACTCTTTTTCTTTCCTGTTTTGGTTACAGTATGCTTAACTTTACTCATAGAATCAACGTGTGAATATAACGTTATTTTATCTATAAATTCCAAGCGCAATGCTTTTATTCTGCGTTCCAGAATATGATAATACAAAACATACTCACGTCCATTTGAAACACTTATTCGAATTTCTAACGGGACAATCAATTCTTCACATGCTTTTAAATTTGTTCCATGAGAATATTGAAGTGCACAAAGATATCCATTCTCTATCGCAGTCAGAATATCTATCATGTTGTAATCATATAATGTCTTTTGAACATAATTATGCTTGAACCGAAATATCTCCTTCTCTGTTTGTCCTTTTTTTATACTACATCTTTCCGATAATATAGTTCCAACTTCACCTAACGGATAATATTGAGAAAAGAATTCACACATTTCCAAAAATTTTTCAGTGAAAAGGCAGGAATCTTCGGTATCACAAATCATTGCCATCGTCAACGGGGATTTATACCAAAAATGATTCGCCTTCTCCGATGCTTCACTGCTAAAATACTTTTTGAAAACAGAATTATCACCATCTGAATCTTTATCCCGCCAGGCTCTCCATTGTTTCTCCAGCCATTTATTTCTTTGTTCTGGATTATCTCTAAGATCTCCAATTACCCCTAATGAATACAAATATTCTGTCCGGTTACTGAGATTCGCATATTTATCTTTGTAGCTAGCCGGCATAAATCGAGTATGGACAGACCAAATGTTTAATTGACGGTTAAGTCTTATTGGATCATCTGTATCCCCGTCAGGTTCATTCTCAGTATCCATTTTATCTTGTAACTTTTCTATCCAATTGCTAATAATTGCATATTCAACAAGATTTGTATTTTCTAAATTCTGAGTACCCGCATTTCCCTCTACATGAATACAATTCGTCCTGACTTACCGGGTAGATCTTTTGTTTCTCCATTAAATGTTGATCTTCTGTCCATATCTAAAAGATAGTTAAGATAATCACCTATTTTGCTGAGATTATGTAAAAAGTAAAAATCATCGACCGGGTTATCTGTTCCGGAAGGCATTGTTTTCAAAACAATCTGATTTCTTCCTTTTTTTCTTTTTTCAAAGTACCATTTTTCTCCAAGAATTTTACTGAAAATTTTCCATCTGTCCTTAACACTTTGACTTCCTTTTATATTTTGATCGTATGATTTAAACCCATATGTATAGTAATCGCGAATACTATTCTTAAAAACATCATCAAACGAACTGGTTCCGACCAATTCGTCAAATATTAGTTTTGACTTCTCAAGAATTATTCCCATATTTAATCCCACTCCACTTCTTATGCTTTCGTACCATTCTGACGAATTGATCTTCATCCAAAAGATTCTATATCTATCAGATTATTATCCTGATCTCTGCCACTATTTTAGCACAGCAGCTAAAAGAATATAAGCGAGAAAACGAAGATTTCAGTCTAAAAAAATCACCCCGACAACAAAATTTCTATACGCTTATATAATGGAAAAAAACAGAACACATTGCTTCGATAAAATATTTTATTTCCAAAATCCTATATTTCTCCCCACGAAAAAATCTATCGAATTATTCTTTACAAACTGTTAAGTTTTTCCTCCCGTATCTCTATACCTAAATGTACCCGGAAAAATAAAAATGTTTTTGCAAAAATAAAACTCTTTCTCGTGTCACAATACGCTGCATGGCTGAAAGAAGAAAAAATATTTTTGTAAAAACGTTAAGATCCTCTTCCAATATCGTAATACATAAGTGTACCTGCAAAAAACATTTTACCTAAGGAGGAAAACCATGAATCACAAAAAAGTATATCAGAAACGTTTACAGAGCCTTGACAAGGGCAAGGCAAAATCTCTTGGTCCTGTTGAAAAGCTTACCATGAGATATGCCGGCTGGGTGGATGGAAGACATGGTCTCCTCCGATGCGAAAACGGGACCTGGCAGTCGAGTGTTCTGAAGCAGGAAGTCGATTCCTACGAAGAATTCTGCGCCGGTCAGATGGGTCGGCTAAAGTTCGAAGAAGAAGACGAGTTCAAAAAGCTCAATATTCTTTTCGATACGGTTGTTCCGTTGAAAACAAATCTTACTGCCGCAAAGCAGGTTTTAGAGAACGCCCTTGCAGAAGATGTCGACCTCACACACCGGAAAGAAGGTGAGGAAAGTCTTACTGAAGTGCAAGTTGCAGCTCGAAGAAACCGTGAACGAGAAGAATCGCTTCTCCCGTTTAAAAGAGCTGTCGCCGAATCCGAGAAAGCACTTTCCGATACCATCGAAGCCATTTTCACCAGCCTCAGTCAGGTCACGGAGAGCTTTGATTCTGCTGCCAAAATCACCAATCGTGTTCTTCAGCATCATCAGCGGCGTATTGATGTTTACTGGCGGTCTGCGATGCGTCATTTGCCGGATCTTCCGGCTCTCCCAAACGTAACATTCACCAACAACTCTGAACAGGAATTTGCAAAACACTATGAACAGGTGGTGCAGCGTGCGGAAAAGCTCCGTCTTACCCTGGCATCTGAATTACAGGAGGAGGTACTCTAATGTTATTTGGAAAAAACAAGAAAAAAGAAAACAGTTTTATCAGTGAAGTAGACGACAGCCGTGTACTCGTTTATGACTTCCGCCGTCGTACCAATCTGCTGTTCGAAAACTACAGAGCTGTCGGCTACAAAAAGCCGGAGAACTACCATCTGGAACAGTTAAAGTCGGAACTTACCGATACCATGACCCGCCTGATCAACGCAAACGCCGTTGACGCGGGCAACGAGGACTGTCTGATTGATAAGATCCTTGCTCCGGTCCGAAGCGGTCTCATTTCCCTTGATGACCAGTCATTGGATCACCTGGATTTTTATCATCGACAGGATGGGAATATGTCTGCACATCGCGCGGACATCCAAAGAATTCTCGAGCTGATGCGCGAAAAAGAAACCGTCCTGGAAACCGAACATGCACATACCCAGATGCTTTGGAACAAATGTTACGGCATCAAAGAAAAAATGGAGGTAGTTGAAGATGAAAGATAATAATACATTTGCACTGAAAATGAACAAAGGTGGAGAACTCTTGCTTGAAAATTCTGACGACGCTGTCAAAGCAAAATACAAACCAGACAGTCTGCTGCTCTGCGCACCTGTCTCCTATCTGCTTATGCTCTTCTGTGTCGTAATAGATATTGCCTTTTTCCGCAGTCTCTTCGTACGCATTTCTTACGACTCTCCCATCATGATCTGGGGCCAGGTCGCAGGACTGGCCTTTGCAGCAGATGTTGTGGCCGCCTTTGCAGGCATTCTGGCAAAAAAGATCAGACAGGGACTCAGCCACGATAAATTCAATCTGGCATTGCTGTTAGCTGTTCCGATTTTTGCCCTGATCATCAACGGTGTACTCCGTTTCTCCACCATGTCACTCTCTTCTGCAGACGGAACAGTAGATGCCGCAACGATCGCATTAACGATCATTGCCATTGCAACTCCTGTTTTTACATCTGTCGGCAATTTTGCCATCAGCTTCGAGCTGTACAATCCACTGGCAAAACAGCTTTGCCGTCAGGAAATTGCACTTAACGAGCTCAAAAACCGGATTCGACGCCTGGAAGCAATTCAGGACGAATGTGACAGCTTTAACTCATCACAGATCCAGGACGCAGACCACCAGCATCTTATCAACGCCAAAAAGGATCTCATCAACGATTCTCTGACCCTTCTGGCTGATATGAGAGTGCAGCTCATGGAACAGCTGGGTGATCCCACTTCAACAAATGTCCTGAGTAAATCGCGCTCCGATGAACTCTTTGATCGTCTTGGCAGGGAACTGGCTGCCCTTGCAGCTGCAAGCGGCGAAAAAACCGCTCCTCCTGCCATCGACAAAGATGTTCCAACTAAAAACCACGTTGTCAACTTTTCAGAAGCTGTTTAAGGAGGAAAAATACTATGATGAAAAAAATCGCAAAACTTACATGCACTTTTGCTGTCATTTCTGCTGCACTTTTCACTTTGACCGGATGCAGCAATCCAGATCCTTCCGGCCCCAGTTCTGCTGAAACCAGCAAACCGGCTGTCGCTTACGTTATCTCAAACACAGCAAACTCTAAACCAGTAGACTCATCCGCCCCGCTCATTCAGGATACTATGCTTGATGCCGCTATGAATTACGGCTATTCCTTTATCGTCCGCGTAGACGGTGATCCTGCACTTGTATCCACGGAAGATCTCAACATTGATGAACAGTACAAAACTGCTTCCAAAGAGAGACTGAAAAGAGATGCCGCCAGTAAAGCCTCCAATCTCCTTCAGATTGTGGATGGTGTCACACCTTTAAATCCAGAGGCCGACTATCTGGAGGCCCTCCGCCTTGGTGCTTCCTCGCTGCGGAGTCTGGATTCCAGCTACACTTCCCGCACCATCATCTGCTGTGGAAGCGGACTGTCTACATCAGGTTACTTAAACTTCCAGAACAATTTACTGTCTGCTGAACCCCAGGTAATCGTTGATATGCTGAAAGAGCGGGAGGCTCTTCCCGATCTCAGCGGATGCACCGTATACTGGTTAGGTATGGCGAAGGTCGAAGCGCCTCAGGAAAAACTTACTCCCAAGCAGAGCAATAACCTTACCAGTATCTGGAAAGCTGTTGTCGAAGCCTCCGGCGGAGAATTCGTATCAAACGACTATATTGCCGTATCTGACGAAACCCGCACGACAGATTCCCTCCCTTCGGTCAGTGTTGTAGATATTCCTTCTGATACGCCGATTGTATTTGACTCGGACGTTCTGGATGAAACAGATACCGAAGAATCCAACGCATTCGACGAACCTGTTGCTCTGGAAGAAAGCCAGGTCCAATTCGTTGGTGACGAAGCAGCCTATCTTAACCCGGAAGCCGCTTTGGAAACCATTCGTCCCATTGCAGATTACCTGGCAAAACACGAATCCGTCTCTCTCCTCCTTGTCGGCTCTACAGCCGGAGACATCACAGATGAATCCACCCTCAGCCTGTCTCAGGCCAGAGCGGATGCCGTAAAAAAAACGCTCTGTGATGACTTAGGGATCGCTGAAAGCCGCATTCATACCCTTGGCATGGGTTCTTCCGATCCCTGGCATATCAGCAACGCCGGGTACGACGACGGCGCCGCTGCCAGCAGTAATCGTAAGGTGACCCTGATCAGTGCCGATACGGAACTCGCCCAGAATCTTATGAACAATCATTGATTTCCGCTTCTCCCACAGAAAGGACATTTCACAGTCTATGATCCAAAACATAAAACGCAGAATAAATAAACCTGTTTTCCTTATGAGTGCTGTCTCAGGCGGCACTCTCTGGTTCTTCTGTAATCATCTGTACTCTATCTATCGTTTAAAGATTTCAGGCTTTTTGATGGTTCCTGCCCTGTGTACCTTATTATTTGCTGTTCTCTTCCTGACCGTATGGTATTCCCGTGAAGCAGGCCTCCGATCTTGCTGAAGCAATGAAAACCGCTGCAACTTCCTATTCCACAAGAGACCTGCTTTCTGTCCGCTATATGAACCATTTTAATACGCTTTTCGGTTTTCTCAGAGTCATTTTCTTAAGTCTCATTGGTTTACTCATCGGCGGACTGCTTTCTCTCCCCTACATGGATCATGCCAGCATTCCACTCATTGTTTCCAGCAGTGCGGCCGGTTCTATTCTTGGCAGTGTTCTTCTGGAATCCGGTGTCCAGAGTGGTGTTTATCAGAGTATTTTATGGTTTCTCCTGTGGATTCTGTTTTCCGCTACGCTGGGATTTCTGCATCCTAAAAAACAAATTTTGAGACCTGGAAATATAACAGTTCCCTTGGAATTAAAAGACGATAGGATAAATGAAATAAAAAATGAAAATATTCGCGTGTGACATAAATTTTTATATAACATGTTAAACAGACTTTATATAATTTGATTTATTGGACAAAAAAATAACCATAGATGTAACTCGTCCTTTTTTGCTCAATTTTTCTACATTTTTGAAAACAAATACGCATATTTTCGCATTTGTGCAAACAAAATCATTTCCACTCGTTTTCGTATTTCTTCTGGATACCCCTCGCACTTCGCGAGCAATTCAGTCACATCTTTTTTCGTAAAATGAAACTTCAGATTCCCTCTATATAATGCTTCAGAAAGGTCCAACTGCTCATCAAACTCACTGCATATCGTTTTTGCCTGAACCTGATCCATCAGTGCATACG
>ENA-OPYX01000376-OPYX01000376.1-human-gut-metagenome-genome-assembly--contig:-NODE-376-length-26361-cov-3.504841_pt1 | contig 26361 bp, 25 predicted proteins | sample MGYA00242639_ERZ504486 | MGnify/ENA primary metagenome ERZ504486 (study PRJEB26092, sample SAMD00036296) | human gut metagenome | host: Homo sapiens | study: EMG produced TPA metagenomics assembly of... | reverse complement strand
GAACATACTGATGGAAATCCTTCAGCTGATGCTCCAGCATCTTGCTGTCACAGGCTTCATACAGAATATCATGGAAACGATTGTCTAACTCTGCCAGCTGCTCCAGATGCCCCTTCTGGGCATGGAACTTGGACAGGTAGACATTCTCCTCCATCTCTTCCATCTGCTCCTTGGTGATATGCTCCGTAGCCCAACGGGCGCACAAACCTTCCAGCAGGGAACGGATCATATAAATATCCTTCACATCCTTCTGGGTAATGCCGGTGACATAGGCACCCTTGTTCGGAATGATCTGGATCAGTCCCTCCAGTTCCAGCTGACGGAATGCCTCTCTGACGGGGGTTCTGCTGACGCCCATCTCCTCGCCGATCGCCACTTCCTTCAATTCTTCATGTTCCTGGTATTTTCCGCTTAAAATGTCCTCTCTCAGCTTGTGAAATACCCGTCCCCGCAGGGAGAACTTGTCCGTTACTTCCTGCTTTACATCATACTTACTCACTATAATCCTCGATTCCAGACAACGCTGTTACCGTTGTCATGCTCATTCTATACTTACTCGCCGATCTTCAGATTCTTCTCCAGACAGATCCGATTGACACATGCCACAATCTCTTCATCCGTAAGCACGGTAACACGACCGCCGGCGTACTCCTCGTCTACCCACTTTTTGATCTCCGCTACCAGTTCGGAAGTCTTCTGTACCTGCTTGTCTCCCTTTAACTTATAATAGGTGTTCAGCCAGTGTGCGATACCTGCCAGACCGGAGGTGTTGGAAATAGCGCACAATACCGGACGATTCAGGAATTTCTCGGTATCGAAAATGTTGTAGATCTCTTCGTTCTTAAGCAGACCGTCCGCTGGATACCGGCTCTGGTCACGTTGAAATTCTTGCCGACAAACGGGGTTCTGGGCGGGATCTGATAGCCGATCTCCTTCTCATAGTACTCTGCCAGCTCCGTGATGACACGGGTATTCATACCGTTCAGATCACCCTTCAACTGTGCATATTCAAATACCATTGCCTCAAGCGGTGTGTTACCGGTACGCTCTCCGATTCCAAACAGGGAACAGTTGACTCCGCTTGCACCGTAAAGCCATGCGGTCGTGGAGTTGTTAACTGCCTTGTAGAAATCGTTGTGGCCATGCCACTCGATCAGTTCAGAAGGCACACCTGCATGTGTGGTCAGACCGTAGATGATACCCGGCACGCTTCGCGGGATCACGGCACCCGGGAAGTTAACGCCATAACCCATAGTATCGCAGGCACGGATCTTGATCGGGATCTTATATTCATCCATCAGTTTCATAAGTTCTACACAGAACGGGATGACAAAGCCGTAAATATCAGATCTTGTGATATCTTCCAAGTGGCAACGTGGACTAATACCTGTCTCTAAGCACTCACGGATGACACTTAAGTAAAGATTCATAACCTCTCTTCTTGTCATTTTCATCTTATAGAAAATATGGTAGTCAGAGCAGCTTACCAGAATACCTGTTTCACGCAGACCGATATCTTTTACTAACTGGAAATCCTGTTTGCTTGCACGGATCCAGCTGGTAACTTCCGGAAATTTATAACCACGTTCCAGGCATTTGTAAACAGCATCTCTGTCTTTTTTACTATATAAAAAGAATTCACTCTGGCGGATCAGACCTTTTGGGCCGCCCAGGCGGTGCAGATAATCGTAGATCGTCACGATCTGCTCTGTGGTATACGGTGCCCTTGACTGCTGACCGTCACGAAATGTCGTATCTGTGATCCAGATATTTTCCGGCATATTATGCGGAACAATTCGATCGTTGAATGCGATCTTCGGGATCTCATCATACGGAAACAGATTGTGGAATACATTTGGTTCCTTTACATCTGCCAACTGATAAAAATGCTCTTCAAGCTGCAGCAGATTCGTTTTCTTATTCATTACAACTTCTCTCATAACGTAAATCCTTCTTTCTGCCATGGCACTTGTGCCATTGACACCTATGCCATGAATGCATATTTTTACTTTTAGAGTGAATATTTTTTCATGCATAATTGTATACAATTATACTTTTTCTATATTCTATACATTTCTTCGCTTATTTGTCAAGGCATAAAATTTTATATTTTCTATAACCTGAAATTATAAGTATACATAATCATATAGTCAAAAAAATTTATTCAAATCTGTAACACTTATTCTGCGCTCACATAAGATACAGTGTAAGAAAAAAACCTGGAGGTTTTATATGAGTGATTTAGCTGCAACAAACTGTGGTGGTGGATGTTCCTGTAACGAGGGAGGATGCAATTCCATTCTCTGGATCATCATCTTATTATGCTGCTGTGGCGGCAATGGTGGTTTCTGCGGTGGAAACAATGGATGTGGAGGCAACAATGATTGTCTTTGGATCATCCTGCTTCTCTTCTGCTGTGGTGGATGCGGCGGAAACAATGGATGTGGTTTCTGCTAGTCAGATCATCTGTTCTGAAATGGCGGTCGGATATTCCGGCCGCCCTATAAGATTTATAAAGAAAAACGTCTCTGCCTGTTATGGAAGAGACGTTTTTATATGTCAGCAGAATTTACGGACGCTTTGTGTTCTGATCCCGTGCAGCATACTCACGGTCTTTTTCCCGATACTGCTGCTGCATCATCTTCTCGTAGATTCCACATTCCTTTGGCACTTTCTTTTTTCTGGCACATTCCTCATCTATCTCATAAACACTGTTTCCATCAATAATCAGCATATTTGATTCCTCCTCCCGTTTTATTTTATGCCGACTGCCTGATACCGTCACTAAAACTGTCCCCTCATCCATGTGATATCTGGCATAATCTATTTTCCGGGTTCATAAACTAAAAGAAAAAAGGCATCTTTATGGAACCAAATTCATTTACGCCCTTTGATAATATGACACAGACCCGTGAACTGCAAATGTTAAAAACTGCGATTCCCTATATGAAAGGTGACCAGAAAAAGCAATTTGCTATTCTGATCAAATATATGGAATTACAGAATACGATCCAAGTATTCAACCAGGAGGATAAAGTCATGTCCATGTGCTCTGTCAGTGAGGATGAAAATTCTACTCTTGCCATGTTAAATGACCTTCGGAAATTCTGTACAGACAAAGAGCTTGAAACACTTGATATGCTCACAAATATGATCTCTATGATGGAAACCTATGAGACTATTTTTGCATAATATATTGTAAGAAAAACATGACCAAAACTAAAGCATTACATTTTTGAAAGGAATAAATAGTGATGGAAAATGATTTCTGGAATAATCCGGGGTTAAAAAATATGTCCCCGGAAAAACTGCAGATTTTTAATGAATTTTGCATCAAAAGAAAAACCAACAAACATTAAAGATATGATGCCGTTTCTTCTTGGCACCATGAATGCAGCAAAAACAAATAATATCCAGTTCACAGACCCAGAAACAGAGCTGCTTGTCACCCTGCTAAAACAAAACATGTCAAAAGAGGAATCTGAGAAGGCCGATAAAATTATCCGGCTCATGAAAGACCGGAAGCAAAATTAACTAATAAAAGGGATGGAACACTCCACCCCTTTTGTATCTGCATATTTATTTATGATTTCTTAACATTTTCTCAAGTCTACCAGATGGAAGCTACACTTACCTCTAATAATTTATCGATCGGCGCCGGACTCTTTCCCATACCATCTGTACCCTCAAAATATTTTGCACTTGCCGATTCAAATAAAACAAACACCGTACCATCTGCAATAGCAACTTCTTCCGAACAAGGTGGCATCTCCACTTTTACCTTCGGTTCATTTGGTTTTTTGTCCAATGAAAGAAGAGAAGAATAAACTTTTAAATAAGAAGAATTATTTCTTCCATAGGAAGTGCTTAAATAAATTGATCCGTTATCATCGAATGCCACTCCCTGCACTTTACTCGGAAGATTATAGTTGCTGACTGCCGTCAGCTTATCTTCTTTTTTATCATAGCTGTATGAATACATCTCGGAATCAAAAAATCTGGTATGTGTAGCAACCCAGAGTCTGCCACCGTAGCAGGTAATGCAGGATGGTGTATTTTTCAGGCGGTATTCGTCTGACAATGCCGATGCATCAATGCAATATTCCGGCGCATCCTGTGCGATTTTTGTAATATATTCATAGGAAATACGCTCTAAGGTATTGGAATTTGAATGGCAGATCCAGACATTCTCGCCATCAAAAGCAATACCGCCAAGATGACTTTCTTTTTTCATGCCAAGTGTTACCAGATATTCGCCGCTCTCACGATCAAACACCATCAGTGATCCAAGATTTTTGCGATCTTCCGAATATGCAGTAATAAGAATATAATCCGGTGTGAAACAAAGTCCCTGCATACACTGGCTGGAACTGCTGATCAGATTATCCTTATAGTCTTTTTCCCTGGTAGAAGGCATTCCCGGAATAGAAAGATCATCCAAAAAAGTATAGGAACATTCCTTTAACTCTTTCTGACTGTTGTCACGAATCGTGCCTGTCTGATAAGAATACATTTCCACATTATAATGATTGTCAATATTTTTTGTCCATTTTGCAAAAAGAACCATATTCGCCGGACTGTCTTCATCTATTTTCGTAACTTTTCTGGAATAGCTGCAGTCTGCATACCAGCCAGCAAAATTGTAACCCATTTTAACCGGCACGTCCAGTGTAAAAGGAAGTTCTTCTTTTTGGATTGTTTTTTGATTATTGCTGCTGTTAATACCGCCATTTACCTCATATACAATGTGATACTCTGACGGATCCTGTGTATCAAAAAAATCAAATGTAACATCATCACTGGTAATGGTTTCCTTTGAAGTATCAGGGAGGATGATCATACTGCAGGCACGAACCAGTTTCGGATCGCTTACAAGAAAAATAAATACATATAAAATTACAAATAGTTCTTTGCAAATTTTTCTGCCATACCGCATATCCATTCCTCCCTGTTTTCTTTTTAATTACACACACCGGAAAATGTTACATCCAGTCTGTGTTTTTATCCTGCTTTCGGGAAGAACTGTTTCTTTCAGAAACTGTTTTATGAATTATCCGTATTATCAAGTTTGCCTGCCCTCTCTGCGATCTCCTTTTCCTGGATATCAGAAGGTGTCTGCTCATATCTTGCAAACTCATAGGAAAATGTTCCGCTTCCACCGGTCATGGATCGTAAATCTGTGTTGTATCCATATAATTCCATGTAAGGAATATCAGCTACGATCTCCTGATAACCGTGTTCCGTCGGATTCATTCCAAGTACACGTCCACGGCGTTTGTTTAAGTCTCCCATAATGTCACCTGTGTATTTGTCAGGTACAACAACTTTTAAGGATGCGATCGGCTCTAACAAAATCGGTGATGCTTCCATAATGCCTTTTTTGAATGCCTGAAGAGCCGCAACCTTAAATGCCATCTCAGAAGAGTCTACCGGATGATAGGATCCATCATATAATACTGCCTTTACTCCTACCACAGGATAAGCTGCCATCGGTCCTTTCACAACTCCTTCCTGGATTCCTTTTTCCACCGCCGGGAAGAAGTTTTTTGGAACTGCTCCGCCGACAACGCATTGTTCAAATACATATGGTGTTTCAAGATCCCCGGAAGGTTCAAAGGTCATCTTAACGTGACCGTATTGTCCATGACCGCCGGACTGTTTTTTGTACTTGTATTCCACATCCGCTTTCTTACGAATGGTCTCCCGGAATGCTACTTTTGGTTTTTTCAGTTCAATCTGAACTTTGTATCTCTCTAACAGTTTGCTTGCCACAACATCAAGGTGCTGGTCTCCCATACCGTAAAGTAATGTCTGGCCATTTTCACTGTCATTGACTGTTTTTAATGTAAGATCTTCGAGCATCAGCTTTTGCAATGCCTGCGAGATCTTATCTTCATCTCCTTTGTTGACTGCCTTATAACGTTTATAAGTATATGGTATGGAGATCTGTGTTCTTATATACAGGATCGGGTTCGCTTTGGTAGAAAGGGAATCTGTGGTAGCTGCTTTAGTCAGCTTCGCTAACGCTCCGATATCTCCCGCATGCAGTTCCTTTACTTCCTCCGGCTTATTGCCACAGAGTACATAGATCTTTCCGATTTTTTCCTCTGTATCTTTATGCTGGTTGTAAAGAAGATCATCTGTTTTGATAACTCCCGAATTAACTTTGATCAATGAATATTTCCCAATAAACGGGTCTGCAATCGTTTTGAAAATATAAGCTGATTTTGGTTTTGCAAAATCATAGTCTGCATTGTATACCTCGTTGGACTTTGCATTGATTCCGGTGCAGGAACGTTTTTCCGGACTCGGAAGATATTTTACAATGTCGACCATCAGTGTATACATGCCGCGTGCAAGAACATTCGAACCCATCAGCACCGGAACGATGCTTCCATCGGATACATTGACACGGAGTGCCTGGCGGATCTCATCCTCGGAGAACTCTTCCCCTCCAAAATAACGATCCATAAATTCTTCACTCGTCTCCGCAACAGCCTCCATCAATGCTTCCCTGCAAATACCAAGATTCTCTTTGGAATACTCCGGCACTTCTACCTTTTCCACTTCGCCGTTATCTTTCCAGCGTTTTGCCCGCTGCTGTAATACATTGACATATCCGACGAACTGTCCGTTTTCACGGATCGGAAGATGGAAAGGTGCGATCCGCTTGCCGTATAGCTGCTGTAAATCTTCTACGACCTGCCGGTAACTTGCCTCATCGATATCCATATCTGTAACAAATACCATACGCGGCAGTTTGTATGTCTCACATAACTCCCATGCCTTCTTTGTGCCGACTTCAATGCCAGCCTTACCGGATACTACGATAATTGCTGCATCCGCAGCACTGACTGCTTCTTCTACCTCCCCTACAAAATCAAAATAACCAGGTGTATCAAGGATATTGATCTTGGTATCACCCCAGACAATCGGTATCACAGTTGTGTTGATGGAAAAATGACGTTTGATTTCTTCTTTGTCATAATCGCTGATTGTGTTACCATCGGTAACTTTTCCCATGCGTGTTGTCATCCCCGCAAGATAAGCCATCGCCTCGGCGAGACTTGTTTTACCACATCCACCATGTCCAAGCAGAACCACATTACGAATCTTGTCAGTTGTGTAAACGTTCATAGCAAATCCTCCAATACATATTTTTTAGTCGATACCTCTGAAACGGCATTCGCTGTATGGTTATATTTTACTAAATTTACACGTTTATTACAACTTATTTATTCATATTTACTAACTATTTTTATATTACCCGAAATTTGTTTATATATTATGTATGCATTTTAAATAATTTATAACCATTTGCATGGAATGTTTACATAGTGTTCACATTTCATCCATACTTTGATTATTTTTTCATGCAATATGCACTTTTATACTTTAACGTGTTGACTTTCTTGCAATTTATGTCTATGATAGGTAAAGAATTATGAGAACAGAACTTTAACATCTAACAGGGGGATTTCCATATATGTCACTTCAGAAAATAGGCTTTATCGGACTCGGACTCATCGGCGGTTCCATTGTAAAAAAACTGCATGCACTTCATCCGGAACTTACAATGATTGCAACTGCACACCATGCAGAAACAGTTGCCGAAGCTTATAAAGAACATTTGATCATAAACAATACACCATGTGAACTGAAGGATTTCGCAGACTGCGATTACATTTTTCGTGCACGCCGACCAAGAAAAATATTGAATATCTGCAGCAGTTGAAAGATGTAATTTCTCCGGACTGCATCATCACGGATGTCGGCAGTGTCAAGACGGAGATCCACAGAGAAGTGATAAGACTCGGTCTTGAAGCCAATTTTATCGGCGGTCATCCGATGGCGGGTTCTGAGAAGACCGGTCTTTCTAATGCTTCAGAGACGCTTTTGGAAAATGCTTACTATATTATCACACCGACCACAAAGAGTCCTTCCCCTGCTGTGGAAGAACTGACCGGGCTGGTGCGCTCTCTCGGCGCAATTCCTCTGGTTTTAGGTTATGAGCAGCACGATTATGCGACCGCAGCGATCAGTCATCTGCCGCATGTGATCGCATACAGCCTTGTCAACCTGGTGCGGGAATCGGATGATGAGAATGAAATTATGAAAACTATCGCGGCCGGAGGTTTTAAAGATATCACGCGTATCGCATCTTCTTCTCCTGTCATGTGGGAAAATATCTGTTTATCCAATCAGGAACAGATTTTAAAATTATTGGACAACTATATCCATACATTAGAGGTAATGCGCACGAACATTGCAGATGCAGATTCCCCTGCACTGTTAGATGCCTTTACTGCAGCCAAAGATTACCGTGATTCCATCACGATCACGGCAAAAGGTGCTTTGAAGAATGTTTACGAACTGTACTTAGACCTGATCGATGAGACCGGTGGGATCGCAACCGTCGCAACGATCCTTGCAAGCAATAATTTAAGTATTAAAAATATCGGGATCATTCATAACCGTGAGTTTGAAGGCGGTGTTTTGAGACTGGAAATGTATGATGGAGAGTCATTAGCGCTGGCGGTTGCACTGCTTAAGAAACATCATTATACGATTTATGAAAGATAGAAAAAACGCCGTATGGTCAGATTCAGAATGACCGTACGGCGTTTTTCTGCTCTTTGTAAAACAGCAAAAGCCCATACTCCAGACAATCAAAAAGCTGTATCCCGACGTTAATCAGGAATACAGCCTCTTGAGTTGAACTGTTTACATTATAAACTAGTTCATGGATACAAATATAGTTTAGCACACTTTTATAAAATCTACAATAGTAAATTTCATAAAATTTAAAATTTTTTTCAAAAAAGGATTTTCACCTCTATTTCCATTCCACACAATCTTCTCTGTAAATTCACGCAACTTCCAACCCGGCTTCATCTAATCGTCACATTCCCCCGATAGAATACAGCTATCAACAAAAAAGGAGTGACAAACATTATGAAATATCAAAAAGCATTATTATGTATCACATTGGCAGGAACACTGATTTTTTCCGGATGCGGCAGCACAAACAATAGTACAGGTAATAACACAAATACCTCTTCTTCTGTAGAAAGCACAGTGGAAACATCTACGGAGGACACTGATGCAAAATCAGATGAATACACGGTAACCGGAATGATTTCCGAAATTACCGACAGCACGATCACAGTTGCAGCCATGCCGGGCGGCGGTCAGGGCGAAGCACCGGGCAATCCACCGAGCGATAACAACGGTGGTGCCCCAGCAGGCAGCGGGAACTCTGACAACAACGATTCAACAGAGGCACCTGGCAAACCTGACTCTGATGGCGCAGATTCCACCGAAACCCCTGGCAATCCGCCTAGTGGAGACAACAATTCTGCCCCTTCCGACAACGGCGGTGCCCCGGATATGGGCAATATGTCAACCGAGACGATCAATCTGACCGATTCCACCGTCTACTATGACAAAGATGGTAAAGAAACCACACTTTCCGCTTTATCAGAAGGTACTATGGTAACGATCACCTTAGATGATGATGGTAACGCTGCAACTGTAACGATCTCTGACAACGCCGGCGGTCAGCCGGGAGGTAACACTCCAGGCGGAGGCGCTCCGGGAGGCAGCGCTTCCTCCCAGCCGGAATCTTACAATGCCGTAACCAAATATACGGAAGATACCGAAGTTTCCGATGAGACTTTCTCTTCCACCGGATCCGATGAAAATGTGGTTCTTGTTTCAAATGGCGCAAACGTTACTTTAAAAGATATCACATTAGACCGCACTTCCTCCGACAGTACCGATGGCGATTCGTCCAGTTTTTACGGAGATCATCTGGGACAGCATCAGCCAGCTTGACGTTTCCCTTGAAAATAAAAGTACCTGGACCGGAAGTTTTGTTCAGGATGAAAGCAATGCCGGAAATGGCGGAGACGGTTATGCAAATCTGACCATTGACAGCAGTTCTACCTGGATCGTTGATGGGGACAGCACTCTCTCCTCTTTAACCTGCAAGGGAACCATTACAGATGAGGATGGCAACACCGTTACCGTCAAAGGCTCTGATGGAACCACTTATGTGGAAGGTACAAGCGATTATACAATTACCGTAAGTTCTTATGAAGCATAATTAATTTTATGACTTACAAATAATTTATTCGTATACCTATGCTTTCATAAATGATAGCTTATGGACGAAGAATGACAGAAATAAAAAGAGCCAGACAGATCATCTTTATTTTAGGATGTGACCTATCTGGCTCTCTTCGATTTTTTGCATTTATCCTGTCATCAAAAGCATACTTCATCTCTTATACTTTTATGCTTCACGAAACACCTGATAAATATCTATTTTTATTGCATCTGTATCCGACATTCCAATAAAAGTTGCCCCATATTTGTCGGTTCCATCTTCCATTTTCTGCTTACGCACTGATCTCGATGACTGCATCGATCACCTCTTTCGTCCATATCTGGATTCTGGTATTATAATATCCCCCCACTTCCAAAGGTTCGTCGGACTCGGAAGCCGATTCCGCCTGCGCGAAACATCCATAACTACAACCTGCGTGTAATCATATGTCGTCGTTCCATCTTCTGTCAGACGTTCTAACTGGATGGAAACGTCGAGTTTTAAACGCTTATGATGTCTTTTCTCTTCCATTCCGTAATTTTCCTTCTCTTTCGTGATTTTTTCAAGCAATCATTTTGCCCGTAAATCATGCTGTCTGTTGCATCTTTTCAGATCATTTAAACTGTTGTATCCGTTATCAGCATTGCATCCCCAAAGCTAAAGAAACGATATTTCTCCTGCACGGCAATTTCATATGCGTTTAACACATGTTCCCGTCCTGCCAGTGCTGAAACTAACATTACCAGTGTGGATTCCGGCAAATGGAAATTGGTAATCAGGGAATCAATGACTTTAAACCTGTAACCCGGATAAATAAAGATCTCTGTCCATCCGCTTGTCTCGCGCAGGAAACCGTTCTCGTCCGATGCCGCCTCTAAAGTACGCGTGCTGGTCGTTCCTACCGCAATGACACGATGTCCGGTCTCTTTTGCATGGTTGATCTTATCTGCCTCGGACTGTTCGATCCGGTAAAATTCCGAATGCATATGGTGTTTTAATACATCCGTCTCCTTGACCGGGCGGAATGTACCAAGCCCTACATGAAGTGTCACCTCTGCGATCTCCACACCCATTTCCTTTACTTTTTTTAATAATTCCGGTGTAAAATGGAGTCCCGCTGTCGGTGCAGCGGCAGAGCCATCATACTTTGCATATACCGTCTGGTAACGGTTTTTATCCTGAAGCTGATGTGTGATATAAGGCGGCAGCGGCATCTGTCCAAGCTGGTCTAAAATCTCCTCAAAAATTCCATCATAGTGGAACTGGATCAGACGGTTCCCCTCTTCCACGATATCAATGACCTCACCGGTCAGAAGTCCATCGCCAAAACTGATCTTTGTTCCGACTTTACATTTTTTGCCCGGTTTTACAAGGGTTTCCCAGATATCATTTTCCTTACGTTTCAACAGAAGGATCTCGATCTTTGCCTCTGTGCCCTCTTTTACTCCGTACAGTCTTGCAGGAATTACTTTCGTATTGTTAATGACAAGGCAGTCTCCCGGTCTTAAATAATCTGTAATATCCTTAAAAACACGATGTGTCACTTCACCGGTATTTTTATCCAATACCATCAGCCGCGAACTGGAACGGTCCTCTAACGGGTCCTGTGCGATCAGCTCCTGTGGCAGGTCATAATAAAAATCTTTTACGTCCATGATTCTCAATCCTATTTTCTTAATTCCGCACCAACATGCTCAAGTGCTTTCACGATTCGATCCATTGCACCAGTGATATCGGCATCCTCTAAGTTTCTATCCTTTGCACGGAAAGACAAGGAGTATGCGATTGATTTATATCCCGGTTTGATCTGTGCTCCCTCATAGATATCAAACAGATCGTATTTCTCTAAGAACTGACCGCCCTTTTCATCGAAGATCTTCTCGATATCGCCTGCAAGCACTTTCTTCGGAACAACCATGGAGATATCTCTGGCTGCAGCCGGGAATTTAGCGATTCCCTCATATTTGTGGTCGAAAGATGCGTGGGATACGATCTCTGGCATATCAAGTACTGCAACATAAACGCGCTCTTTGATTGCATAATTTGCAGCAACGGTCGGATGAACCTCACCGAGATAACCGATCACAGTGCCATCATAAACAACATTTGCCTGACGTCCCGGATGTAAGAATGGTTTTCCGGCTTCAGGATCATATTCCGGTTTCAGTTTCATACCTGCTTTATAAAGGAACTCCTCGATAACACCCTTCATGGTAAAGAAGTCACCCTCTCCATACATTCCAAGTGTAAACTGCATACGCTCCTCCGGCAGTTCTGTCACCGGTACCTGTTTTGGCAGATAAATATTTCCAAGCTCGTATAAACGCACATTTTTATTTCTGCGGTTAAAGTTTGTGGAAAGTGATGTCAGCATACCATTTAAGGAAATCGTTCTCATGATAGAGAAATCCTCTCCGAGCGGATTGCTGATCACAACCGCTTTGCGGAGCGGTGAATCCTGTGGCAGTAATAATTTATCGTATACTTTCGGGCTCTCAAAGGAATACGTCATGCCCTGTGAAAATCCGCAGAACTCTGCGATCTCTCTTGCTACTGCCTCGATGCGGAGTTTGAAGGTAAGTTTTCCTGTGGTAGCCTCACCGCTTGGCAGTGTGGTCGGAATCTTATCATAACCGAAGAATCTTGCCACTTCCTCTGCAAGGTCGGCGTCACACTCTAAGTCCTGTCTCCAGGATGGAACGATCACTTCGTTCGAAGCCGGATCATAGCCGAGGTCGATCTTTGAGAAATAAGCCAGCATTATCTCTTTTGCAATGTCCGTTCCAAGTAGTTTGTTGTATTTCTCCGGCTCGAATGGAATACGTTTATCCCCTTTGACATTCGGGTAAACATCCACAACGCCGCCGACAACTTCTCCGGCACCAAGTTCCTCTATAAGCTGGCATGCACGGTTCATTGCCTCGATCGCTGTGTTTGGATCTAAGCCTTTTTCAAATTTTGCGGAAGCATCTGTACGCAGACCAATCTTTCTTCCTGACAGACGGATATTTGTTCCATCGAAGCATGCAGCTTCAAACAGCATTGTTTTAACATTGTCCGTGATCATGGAGTTTTCTCCACCCATGATACCTGCAATACCGATGGCTTTTCTTCCATCACAAATCATTAATACAGAGTCATCTAAGGTGCGTTCCTGACCGTCTAAAGTCACAAACTGCTCACCCTTTGCAGCGCGTCTTACTACGATCTCTTTGTCCTCGATCGTGTCAAGGTCATAGGCATGCATCGGCTGTCCATACTCTTCCATCACATAGTTTGTGATATCTACAATGTTATTGATCGGGCGGATTCCCTGCGCACGCAGTCTGCACTGCATCCATTCCGGCGACGGTGCGATCCTGATATTTTTTACCACTCTTGCGGTGTAACGGGAACAGAGCTTATCATCTTTTACAGATACTTTGATGTAATCGTTAACATCTTCATTATTACCTGTTTCTGTCACAACCGGAGGAACAAACTCTTTTCCGAACGTAGCTGCCGCCTCTCTCGCAATACCTAAAATAGAGAAACAGTCTACTCGGTTTGAAGTGATCTCATATTCCACAACCGTGTCATCTAATCCAAGATAACTGATAGCGCTCTCTCCGACCGGAGCATCTTCCGGCAGGATATATAAACCGTTTTCCGGTGCAAGTGGGAACATATCTCTGTTTGAACCAAGTTCCTCGATGGAGCACATCATACCGTTTGACTCCACACCGCGCAGTTTTCCTTTTTTGATCTTAATACCGCCCTCGGTCTTGCTGCCGTCATGACCTCCGGCAACTTTTCCACCGTCTAATACAACCGGTACTTTGCACCCTTCAGTCACATTCGGAGCACCTGTCACAATCTGTATTGTCTCCGTTCCGATATCTACCTGGCAGATCACAAGTTTGTCCGCATCCGGATGTTTCTCAATGCTTTTTACCTGTCCGATCACAATTTTATCAAGATCCTCATCCATGTTCTCATATCCTTCTACCTTAGAACCGGATAATGTCATGGCATCCATATATTCCTGTGGTGTACAGTCAAGACCTGGAACTAAGTCTTTGATCCACTTTAATGAAGTATTCATAATGCTATATTCTCCTATCTTTTCCTAGAACTGATTTAAAAATCTCTGATCATTTTCATAGAGCAGACGCATATCATCGATCTCATATTTGAGCAGTGCAATACGCTCTAATCCGATACCGAACGCAAATCCTGAGTATTCTTCCGGATCAATACCGCTCATACGCAGTACACGCGGATGTACCATACCACAGCCTAAAATCTCAATCCATCCTTCACCCTTACAGAAACGGCATCCTTTCCCGCCGCATTTAAAACAGGTCACGTCCATCTCGGCAGACGGCTCTGTGAATGGGAAGTGATGCGGACGGAATTTTACTTTGGTATCCTGTCCGAATAACTGTCTTGCGAATTCTGCAAGTGTTCCCTTTAAATCAGAAAACGTAATGTTTTTATCAACGACAAGTCCCTCGATCTGATGGAAAGACGGAGAATGTGTCGCATCTACCTCATCGGCACGGAATACACGGCCCGGTGCGATCATACGGATCGGGAGATGTCCTTTTTCCATCTCACGGACCTGTACCGGAGATGTCTGTGTACGGAGCACGATCTTGTCATTGATATAGAACGTATCCTGCTCGTCCTTTGCCGGATGGTTTGCCGGGATATTAAGAGCCTCAAAGTTATAATAATCATACTCTACTTCCGGTCCCTCTACCACTTCGTAACCCATTCCGGTAAAGATGCGCTCTACCTCTTCTAAAGCGATCGTGTTCGGATGACGGTGTCCGACATTATTTTTCTTTGCTGGAAGCGTCACATCGATGACTTCTCTGCGCAGTTTTGCATCTAACTCCGCTGCCTCTAACTTTTTCTTTGTCTCATCTAAAATCTTTTCGATGCTCTCTCTCGTCTCATTGACAAGCTGTCCGACTAACGGACGCTCCTCCGGGCTGACATCTTTCATGCTCTTTAATACAGCGGTCAGTTCTCCTTTTTTTCCAAGAACTGCAACACGCACATCATTCAATTTCGACAGATCGCCGGATGCTTCGATCTGACGGATCGCATCTTCTCTGATTTTCTGCAATTTTTCTTTCATGATAATCTCCATTCTGCATTATTTCTTTCAGATATTTGTCTCACAAATTATTTTTGTGACACAATTTCCTGTGGTGGATTTGTTTCAGCAACAAAAAACGCGGAGTCATTCGTCCAGGGACGAATGATTCCGCGATACCACCCTGATTCTTTCTGCCACGAATATTGACAAAAAGCTCTTAACATGCGTAACGTGCATGGACGTCATCTGCTACTGTCATTTCACAAATGCAGCTCCCGTGCGAACTTCGCTTCCTACCTTGTCTTAAATGGGTTTTCAGCCGGTGACCCACTCTCTCTGAAAGAATTATAGTGCACTACTAATCACGTTCAATGCCTTTTCTTTTATTTTCACTCTGTATTGCATTTTAGCACAGGAAATTTATTAGTTCAAGAGTTTTTTCTCTTTTTCTTCTCTTTCTCTTTGATCAGCCACTTGCGGATACTGTCATTGAAAATGACATTTACTTCCGCCGACATCATCATGATATACATACAGAAATAAAGCCACAGCATGATGAGGGCGATCGTCGTCAGGCTTCCATACATGGAAAAACCGTTAAAATAATCCACATAGATGGAAACACCGATAGAAAAAATATACCACGCCACACCGCAGATCGCAGCCCCTGGGATCTGACTTTTAAAAGTCAGCTTTTTATTCGGCAATGCTGTAAATATCACATCAAAGAAAACAATTAACATGACCAGCATGATAAGTCCCCGAAAATGTGCCAAAAGATCTACCGCATGCCGCAGTAACGGGATATACTGCGATGCCAGTTTTTGGAGAGAATTACCAAAAACAATGACTAACAGTGTAAACACAATAGCTACCAGAAAAATCACCGTATACACAACTGCCCACATCCGCAGTACAAGCCAATTTCTTGTTTCCTCCAGATCATTGACCGAATTGAGTCCATCCGTCATGTACTGCACACCTTTTGCTGCTGACCAGATTGCAACGATCGCCGTAATGGAAATAATGCCTGCTGATCTGTTGTATACCTCATCAATCAGTGAAATAAGAAATGGTGCTATGTATTCCGGCATAACTCTCTCAATGATTTTTAAAAGCGTCCCCTCTGTCACGGAAGTATACTGTAACAGGGATGAGAAAACCATAAGAAACGGGATCAGTGATAATATAATAAAAAATGCAGACTGCGCAGAATATGCATTGATCTTATCCCGTTTACATTTTCCCATAAACGACATCACATTTCCTATAATCTTCCAGATCATAATGTCTCTTTTCCTTCCATCTCTCCGATTGTTTCCACGGTAATATCCTGATAAAAATAATTTAAGATATCCTGATAGCCCATACCGGCTTTTGCCATTCCGTTTGCCCCATTCTGGCTCATTCCGAGTCCGTGCCCATAACCACCGCCGGACAGCAGATATGTCCCGTCTTCCTGTTTCTCGACGGTTGAAAATGCACTTGGCAGCATCGTAATATTCTCTGATTCCGTTGCATCTGCGTAGACAATTTTTTTCACCATACAGCCTAAAATCTTGCGGATGTTGTACTCTGTTTTATTTTCACAATGCCGCATTCATAAGTAAGATCTAATGTAAGAATCGAACCGGAACTGCTTCTTGCTTCCACTGACATTCCGGTAATGGCTCCCATTTTCTCCCGGCAGCGGCGACATCCATCTCCGTCGTACCGTCAGATTCATAATATAACACATTTTTTGGTGAAATGGAATGTCTTGCCGCTAAGATCTCATTCACCGTTTCTGTCTTATCCGATAAATCTGCCGTTGCAAACCACCTGTAATAACGGATATCGCTGTCATATCCATCCGCACTGCTCTTGATGTACTTAGAAAATGCAGTTTCATCCGACAAATCTATGTCAGCATCCGCCTGGTTTAAGCATGCTTTTTTCAGATAGCCATAGGACGACGGATCATCCACATTCCAGATCTCCGCGGTGTCTGTGTAACCCATGGAAGTCGAAAAATAATATGCCTCCACAACTTTTCCGTTCCAGGTCAGCACCTGCCCGCATGTCGCATCCACAGCGGCGACAGATTCCTTTGTCTTTTCTACTTTGTTATAAACCTGGTAGGAGGTGCTGTCATTGATATGTGCACCGTAAGCCGCCAGATCCGCCCGCATCAGCTGCATATAGGCATAACTGCGCGCACACACCGCCTGTGTCTTAAGCGCTTCCGGAGAAAAGCTTGGTGGCATCTCACTCGGCACGACCGCATGCAGATATTCCTCTAACGGCAGTTCATTGACAACCGTATATCCATTCTCTGTGCTGCGCACCTCAATCGTCCCCGCATAACCATTTGATACAGCCGTTCCATTTCCATTGCACAGATAGATCTTACCGTCTTCCGACTCCGGTTTTACGATAAAGGTTTTTCCCGGTGCCATCGTCAGTGTATCTGCCGGATGAAGGAGTTCCTCAGATCCGGCGCTTTTCGTTTCATCACCACAAGTTATATCTGCATTTGTCGAACATTTCAGATAAACATCGCTCCGGATATTTGTTCCGTCATCCGATAGCAGAAGAACACGGATATTTTTGATATCAGCCGGCTGTAAAATAAGAATTGCGCAGACTTCCTTTCCCGCAGTCACATAAGCCACATTCATATTGCCCAAAACGACATCCGATATGGATTTTTCAGACACATCTCCATAGGTCTGGTAAACCGGAAGCTTCCCATTGTGGTGGATTCTTCCATAATCTTCAATCTCGATCTCAGAATCATCATAGGATAACATCTGTCCCTGTATGATATCCTGTTTTGTTTTGATTGCAGTAAGCGCTCCATCCCGAAATACCAGATCACATACTCCCGGTTCACAGGATATCCATCTCTCCTGTAACTCTTTTTCATAGACGGCACCTGCAAATAAAAAACTGATTTTTTCATCCTGACAGGATTTCAGATATGCATTTTCAATCGTTTGTTCCTGCTCTGACACCTGTGCAATTCCAATGCACTGATCCTCTTTTACATAAACATCATAGGACATCCAGTCCGTAAAATATGTATTCTGCAGTTTCGTATAAAAATCTCCCTGATTCGTGACCAGAACCGTCTGATCTTCCATTTCCATACGGTTTAGCACAAGCAGTGTTTCTTTTTTTACGCTTTGTTCCATATCAAGAAACGCAAGGATCTGCGCATATACCTGGTTCCATTCTGTACGCGAAACGGCAGCATTTTTTCTTTTTTCCGAAAAATCAATCTGTTCCGAAACTCCAAGTCTTTTTAACAGCTCATCCAGCACTGCCCCTGTCAGATAATCTTTTTTTCCGCCCTCAAACCATTCGTCCCACTCTTCCTGTGAATATACGGTAAAAATCAGTTCCTGCTTTACTTCATCAACGCTGATATAGTTTTCCGAAAAAATTTCCGGATCATAATTTTCCTTCAGTTTTCCTATCAGTATTCCTGCAAACACACAAATTAAAACCGCCAATATTACTGCCGAAATTTTTGGCATATTTCTTTTTTTCACGCTAATCTCCGTTTCTGTATCAAATACCTTTGATTTCCGTCATTTTATTACATAAAAGAAGCTGCTTATATTTCAAAGCAGCTTCTCTTCGTATTTTTAAATATTCCTTTGTATATCAATGATTTTTCATCTGTATACCGAATATTCTTCTGTACAGTAAACTTTCTTTTGTACTCTTTACTTCTTCTGTACTTTAAAAATCTTCTGTACCATATGATCTTTTGTATAAACCCAAAATGCCGTTTCCTACGTTTTTGACTCCTAGCGACCGCTAGGTGGGTAACCGCACGTTGGTTTCTGTCTTCCACTGCTCACGTACCGAAGTACTGATGGCTTGACATCTGCCTTCGAATATAAGAATCCCATAAAAGTAAATGTAGGTTCAAAAATGTAGGGTGTCGCACATCCCAGGCCGTTTTTGATAGTCTTATTATACTTTAATATGCCCTATTTCGCAACTATAAATTAGTGCCAAATTTTGTTTTACTTTCTATCTATTTTCTCTATTGACAAAAGCTGCTTTACCTGTTCAACAGCTCCCTCCATATCATCTGTCCGTATGGAAAAGTCACAGAGTTCCTCATTGTCAATTTCATTTTCCAACGATAATAAGCGGTACATCTTTTCCTGATTACTGATATCCTTTTTCTAAAATACTTGAAATCATCTTTTCGCGGCTGCTTCTGCAAAATAAGATCGAGGTCGCAAACAGCCGTTTCATGGATATCGCGCCTCCAATATCAAGCGGTACGATCGGACTTACCCCATCCTTTATCATTCTGGCAATATCTGATGCTGATATTCCATATTTATTGCCAGCATACACAGTTACTGTCACAAAATCATTTTTTTATTTTAAATTCTTCTGCGGAAAGTCTCTGATGGATTCCATCTGCTGTTCCCGTCGTATAAGAATGAACAATCCTGCCTGTTCCTGCCCTCTCAAGTCTTTTTGCAAGTTCATTTTTCCCAGAACCGGATGGACCGACTAAAGCTATCACAGACGGTAAAGAAACCGGCTTTTTATCTAACAGCATCGATTCTTTGATCTGATCGATCAGCTGTAAAAACTCTCCATAATGGTTTACGGAAAGAATCCCACTGAGTGATTCATTCCATGGGCGCCGCATTAAAACCGGATATTTTGCACAACTCTTTAAAATATTATGCGGGCCGTCATCCAGGGTAACATCAAAATGAACCAGTGACTTCTGAAAACCCATAATAATATTCTGTTCCGGGAATCCGGAAATGCCGTCAATATCGTTTTGCCCGCAGACTCATAAACTGTGGAGCGATTGCTGTGATAATATATACTTTCCCCATTTTTCTGCAATTCATGTATGAAATTTCTGGCTTCATCGGTCACAGTCTGCATTCGATAAATGCGTTCGTCCTGATAATACTGCTTGATAACCGATGCCTTGCCAACATTTTCCCATGAATTGATATCTTCCAGTTTCAGATCTAAACCATGTTCCCCATTGGCAAGCTGTATCGCATGGGTGTTCAGATCCGAGATCACGTCATCCCAGTCAATTCCATATGTCAGCATAACAATCATTCCCCCTTTTCCATAAAATTCCTGTCATTTATTTTAACACTTACCCCATCATTAGAACAAAAAGTAACAAAGAGTCGCTTGCGACTCTTTCGCGCCCTGGCGGTGCTGTTTACAGCTAACTTCTACTCCGCGAGATGCGCATCCCGCCCGGAGGGCTTTTTAATTCATAGGACGTAATTTCCTATGAATTAAAAAAATCGGGTGTGAACCAGTCACACCCGATCAAAATCCACATCAATATGATTTATTTCTGAGGACCTGCAGAAACTAATGCTTTACCAGCGTCGTTTCCTTCATATTTAGCAAAGTTCTTGATGAATCTGTCAGCAAGATCTTTTGCTTTTGTCTCCCACTCAGATGCATCTGCATATGTGTCACGTGGGTCAAGAATACCTGAATCTACACCTGGAAGCTCTGTAGGAACCTCGAAGTTGAACATTGGGATTTTCTTTGTTGGAGCTTTAAGAATATCACCAGAAAGGATAGCGTCGATGATTCCTCTTGTATCCTTGATTGTGATTCTCTTTCCTGTTCCGTTCCATCCTGTATTTACAAGGTATGCTTTAGCGCCGCTCTTCTCCATCTTCTTAACAAGCTCTTCTGCATATTTTGTAGGATGCAGCTCTAAGAATGCCTGTCCGAAGCAAGCTGAGAATGTAGGTGTCGGCTCTGTGATTCCACGCTCTGTACCAGCAAGTTTTGCTGTGAATCCAGACAGGAAGTAGTACTGTGTCTGCTCTGGTGTCAGGATAGATACTGGAGGAAGTACTCCAAATGCATCTGCTGATAAGAAGATTACGTTCTTTGCAGCCGGTGCAGAAGATACAGGTTTTACAATATTTGTAATGTGGTTGATTGGGTAAGATACACGAGTGTTCTCTGTAACGCTCTTGTCATCAAAATCGATCTTTCCGTTTGCATCAACAGTAACGTTCTCTAACAGTGCGTTACGTTTGATTGCATTGTAGATATCCGGCTCAGACTCTTTGTCAAGACCGATAACCTTTGCATAGCATCCACCCTCGAAGTTGAATACACCGTTGTCATCCCAGCCGTGCTCATCATCACCGATTAAGAGACGTTTCGGATCTGTAGAAAGTGTTGTCTTTCCTGTTCCGGAAAGTCCGAAGAAGATTGCTGTATTCTCGCCGTTCATATCAGCGTTTGCTGAACAGTGCATGGAAGCGATGCCTTTAAGTGGGAGATAGTAGTTCATCATAGAGAACATACCTTTCTTCATCTCTCCACCGTACCATGTATTGACGATAACCTGCTCTTTTGATGTAATGTTGAATGCAACACATGTCTCTGAGTTAAGACCTAACTCTTTGTAGTTCTCAACTTTTGCTTTTGAAGCATTGTATACGATAAAGTCCGGCTCAAAGTTCTCAAATTCTTCTGCTGTTGGCTTGATGAACATGTTTGTTACGAAATGAGCCTGCCATGCAACCTCAACGATGAAACGAACTGCCATACGTGTATCTTTATTTGCTCCACAGAAAGCATCTACTACGAACAGTCTCTTGTTTGAAAGTTCTTTCTTTGCAAGATCTTTCACTGCTGCCCATGTTTCCTCTGACATAGGATGGTTATCGTTTGGATATTCCTGTGAATTCCACCATACAGTGTCTTTTGAATTCTCGTCCATAACGATATATTTATCTTTCGGGGAACGTCCTGTATAGATACCAGTCATAACGTTAACTGTACCAAGTTCTGTTTCCTTACCAACCTCATAACCCTCAAGACCTGCTTTGGTCTCTTCCTCGAATAACATCTCGTAAGAAGGATTGTGAACGATCTCTGTTACTCCGGTAATGCCATACTTGCTTAAATCAATATTTGCCATTGCTCTTTAACCTCTTTCCTTTAAAATAATCAGGGTATTTTTTAAAAAATTCCGCTAATATAAATATACACAATGTTATTTTTTTGTCAATCAGTTTTTGTAAAATAATGTCATCAATTCTTCCGTTCCAACTCTTTTGCAATCGGAGCGATCTGCACCAGTAAATTCTCCATATTTTCAAACATGGTACTCTTTTGGGTTCCAAGATCATTTGCACGTTCTATGTGTAAGCACACCGTATCATACTCTGCTTTTTCACGCTCAAGTGAACCGTTCACATCGGCTAATTTTTCTCTTGAATCATCAAGCACCTTTGCGATTTCCTGCTGCACCTGATCTGCTCCGCCGGCTGCTGTTGTGATGCGGTCAAACACTTCATAGGTTTCATCTGCACTCTCTAAACTCTTCCCGAGCGATTCTTTCGATGTTGTGATACTGTGATTCAAATTTTCCGTATCCTGTTCCACTTCGACAATACTTCCATCTACGGAACTGACAAGACTTTTGATCTCACTTGCCAGATTTTTTACTTCCTCTGCGACAACAGCAAAACCTTTTCCCTGCTCTCCTGCACGCGCCGCCTCAATTGACGCATTCAGTGCGAGCATATTGGTCTGATTGGCAATTGAAATGATCTGTCCCATACATTGCTTGATTTTCTGTACAGAAGCCTGAAAATCTTCAAATGTGCGCTGGATCTCGTCAAAATGTTCCTGCACTTCCCCGGAACTCTCCTTTAAGCTGCCAACTTTCTGTTGTGCCTCTTCCACCGCTTTTGTGATATCTTCCCTTACACCGGCAAACTGTCCGGATGTCTCACCAACTGTCTCAAACGTCTTATGAAAAGAACCAAGCTTCTCTTTCAGCTGTTTGTTTTCCTCTAAAACGGTCTGAAATGTATTCTGAATCTCCTGTAATTCGTCCAGCGAATTTACTTCCGTCAATGATAACTTTTTATGGTAGTCAAGCAGGCTGTCCGATACATGTATCAACGGATGCAGATTTAATTTTTCTTCCGTCTGCAGCACCTGTTCTTTGGTCTCTTTTACCTGTTTTTTGAATTGAAACATCTGCACTTCCCCCCCCTACTCAAATACCACACAGGACATGGTCTGGTTTACAAACTGGCTGTTGTAGTGTTCTCCAAAGCCAACCAGACCTGCATGCATGCCAAGTGTTCCCATTGTTTTTAAATACTGATCCATATAACGTTCCTGGGAGAAGAACAGATAGCGGAAAATACAGTTTATGGAAAAAATACCGGAAATTCTTCCGAAATCTCCTTTGATCTGTCGCACTGTTTCTTCGACAATAGAAGGATAATCATTTGTCTCAAGCAGATAAAGTACATCGGAATCATTGACCTGGCGATAACAGCACAGACCATTTCCTGCTACTTCCTTGATAGAGATAATACAGATATCCTTTCCGTTCTTTTTGCCCAGCGGATTTTTAAATGTCTGGTTGACAATATCCTGTTCTCTGATTCCCAGCGTATCCTGATACGCCTGTCTTGCCGGCTTTCCGTTCAATTCGCCGACTGTGTATTTGCTGCGGTCTGTCTTTGATGCAATAAAACGGTACTGTGGGTTCGGATAATAAATATTTTCCTTGTAAACCCTGACTTTGCCGCCATTATTTTTTACAAATGCAAACACATCCGCATCTGTATATACTGTGCCATTTACGGAAACCTTTCCACCATCCCCGGTTCCGCCGGTCAGTGATATTTTCTTTTTTTCAAGGATACTGTACATAGTCGTAAGAACTGCTGCATCGTTTCCTGTACAAAAATCGATACATACAGTATTCTCAGATGATGCATTTATCTTCTGCAGCGCCTTTTCCACCCTGCTTATATATTTCACCGGCATAATGGATGCCTGCTCTAGTACATCCGTCACAGCCTCTACACCCTCAAATGCTGTCACACTGACACCTTTTTCCGTCACACTGGTCTGGTAACTCATTCCAATGCATCCGATGCTTGGTACGCCCGGATATAATTCTTCAAGTTCAGCTACATGTGTTTCAAACTGTTCTGCGTTCGACATCAGAATCAAAAATGCCGGATTACTGATGCCCCGTACAGCTTCTTTTAAATTTCCACTGGGACTTGTTCCATAACTCTCCTGCATCCGTCTGTTTCTCCTTTATCTCTTTTGTTTCAGATTTCAAACATATCCGCAAAAATTATCCTATTTTCCGTAGCATCTGTCAAGTTTTCCTGGTATATTTTACAATTCTTTCCCGGTGGCTTTTGTAATATCCTGCTTTGTGAATGCCCCCGGCAATAATTCTTCTAATGTAAATATTTTAAAATCATCCGGCGTATTTACCAGGATTACCTGAAATGTTTCCGGATCACAGAATTCTGCCATAACCTGGCGGCACACTCCACACGGATAAAGATAGTCATTGGCATCCCCCATTGATCGCAATCGCAGTAAATTCTTTTTTTCCTTCCGATACAGCCTTAAAAAAAGCGGTCCTCTCCGCACAGTTTGTCGGTGTATATGCGGCATTTTCGATATTGCATCCCCGGTATATCCTGCCATCCTTTGTAAGAAGTGCAGCTCCTACCCTGAAATGTGAATACGGCGTATAGGCAAATTCTTTTGCAGCAATCGATTCCTGTGCCAGTTTCTTTATATCCATCTGTTTTTTCCTCCTGATTTATGTATAACATTCAATGATTTGTTCTCATTTTACCCGAAAACGGCTTTCATGAAAAGTTTTTTTAGAAAACTCTTGTGCTATAAGAAATACTTATGATATGATGATTAAAATGCTTTATCACTATAAAGTAATGAATTAAAAAACATGGAGGGTTATTTATGAACTACCAATCGTTTCTGCGAAATCACCCACGAATTACAGCATCTGTCAAAGCTCAGTGAGCAGTGTGCCAGAATTGATCCTGCTCTCTATGCAAAATACGATGTCAAACGCGGTCTCCGCGATATTAACGGTAAAGGTGTTTTAGTCGGTCTTACAGAAATTTCTGATGTATGCTCCACAAAGATGATTGACGGCAAGCTGCGTCCGGCAGACGGCGAGCTTTATTACCGCGGTTATAATGTCAAAGATATTATCGACGGCACATCGGAAAACAGTCATTTTGGCTTTGAGGAATGCACTTATCTGCTTCTTTTCGGGAAACTTCCTACCCGGACGGAATTAACGGAATTTACGAAAATGCTCAGTGAATATCGTACCCTTCCTACCAGTTTGTCCGTGATATTATTATGAAAGCCCCAAGCAAAGATATGATGAACACACTCGCAAGGAGTGTTCTCACACTTTATTCCTATGATGACCTTGCGGATGACATTTCGCTTCCGAATGTACTCAGACAGTGTTTACAGCTTATAAGTCTGTTCCCGCTTCTTTCGGTATACGGTTATCAGGCTTACAAACATACCATGACGGTGCAAGCCCTTTTTATCCATCCGCCAAAAGCTGAGTATTCCACCGCAGAAAACATTCTGCATATTCTGCGCCCGGACAGCCAGTTTACACCTTTAGAAGCAAAGCTTTTAGATACCGCACTGATCCTTCACATGGAACATGGTGGTGGAAATAACTCCACATTTACCACGCATCTGGTATCTTCATCCGGAACGGACACCTATTCTGTGATCGCTGCTTCCTTAGGTTCCCTAAAAGGTCCGAAACACGGCGGTGCCAACATCAAGGTTGTCCGTATGTTTGAGGATATGAAAGAGAATCTCTCCGACTGGAGCGATGAGGAAGAAATCAGTCGTTATTTAAGAGCCTTATTACATAAAGAAGCCTTTGATCACGCCGGTCTGATCTATGGCATGGGGCATGCTGTATATTCCCTTTCAGATCCCCGTGCCCGCATTTTCCGTTCTTTTGTAGAAAAATTGTCTGCCGAAAAAGGTTATGAAAAAGAGTTTGCTCTGTATGATGCCGTATCACGCTTAGCACCAAAAATCATCGCAGATGAGCGTCAGATTTATAAAGGTGTCAGCCCAAACGTCGATTTTTACAGCGGCTTTGCTTACAGCATGTTAGGACTTCCGGTGGAACTTTACACACCGATCTTTGCAATCGCCAGAATCGCCGGATGGAGTGCCCACCGTCTTGAAGAGGTTGCCATCAACGGTAAGATTATGCGGCCTGCTTACAAAAACATCGGAGAACACAAAGAATATATTCCAATGGAAAAAACGCTGACCCGCCGGA
>ENA-OPYX01000373-OPYX01000373.1-human-gut-metagenome-genome-assembly--contig:-NODE-373-length-26628-cov-4.568507_pt1 | contig 26628 bp, 23 predicted proteins | sample MGYA00242639_ERZ504486 | MGnify/ENA primary metagenome ERZ504486 (study PRJEB26092, sample SAMD00036296) | human gut metagenome | host: Homo sapiens | study: EMG produced TPA metagenomics assembly of... | reverse complement strand
CTGTATGCCGGAATCGTGTTGATGGTGATACCGATCGTTATTTACTACAATTTTGTTACATGAAGCGTTTTTAATCGAGGGAGCCAGCCGCAGCGGTATCGTTGGTTAGAATGGTAACTTCGAAAACAATATATTTTTTATTTATAAGAAGGAGGTTTTTCACATGAGAAGGAAAACAGTTGGAAACAAGGTGGTTTCAGTACTTTTGGCAGGTGCACTTGCAGCATCACTTGCAGCATGCGGCGGAAATACTGCGAACACGGGGGCAGATGCAGGAAATAACGCAGCAGATGCTGGCACAAAGGAAGATACAAAGAGTGCAGAAACCGAAACCGCAGCAGATACGGAGGAGAGTTCAGATGCAGCAGTGGCTGACAGTGGCTACGAGGCAAAGGATTTAGGCGGAAGAACCATAAAGATCGGTCTCTGGTGGGATGAATACTGGGACAGCAATTATCAGTCTTTAGATGATATCGAAGCAGCAGGCGGTTCCTGGACAAATGAGGAGACCATGCAGATGAAACTTGATGCAGTCCGTGCCGTAGAGGAAAAATGGAACTGCAAGATCGAGTGGGTAAACCTTGGATGGGATGGAATCATTGACAGCATCAATACATCTGTCACAGCAGGTACACCGGACTGCGATATCTACCTGACAGATCTTCAGTTTGGTATCTCACCGGTTGCAAATGGATATGTACAGAAAATTTCTGATTATGCACCGGCTGACTCTGATATCCTGACAGACGGAACGGTATTCACAAGACAGAACCTGCTTGGCAATGATGATTACTTATTCCATGAGTCGACCACGATTCCGTCCGGTGCCATGTATATGACATACAATGCAGCCATGATCGATTCTTTAGGTTTAGAGGCACCGGAATCTCTTGCTGAAAAAGGAGAGTGGACCTGGGATAAATTTGCAGAATATGCAAAAGCATGTACACAGGATACGGACGGCGACGGCAACATGGATGTATATGGATACGGCAGTGCATGGACTCTGACTGTTCAGGGATTCTGCGCTTCGAACAACGCTACAATCGCAGATTCCTCCACAGAGGGATTAAGTGATCCTAAGACGGTTGAGGCGTTCAACTTTATCGACCAGTTATACAATGTAGATAAATCTGCAAGACCTTACCAGGATGACTGGAACAACGACCTCTTAGCTTTCTCTTCCGGAAAAGTAGCTTTCGCATTTGCACAGCCATGGATCTTAATCCAGGAGATCGACAATCATGATTTTGATATGAGAATCTGCCCGGCACCGGTTGGACCAAGCGGAGATGGAAGCATGACGCCGGCTATGATCACAAACAACTACATGATTCCGGTTGGTGTTGAGGATGCAACTTCTGTTTACTGTGTATTTGAGGAGATGATGAACTGGTATCATGATGATATTTCTTATCGTGATGATCCGGAGTGGTTTGAGTCTGGTTTTGTTGATGAGGATCAGGTTACACTTGCAAACAAACTTGGCGCACTTGCAAATAATGATCTCTGGAACAGCATTGACTCTGAGGGTGCAGTCAGCAAAGTATTTTACGGTGATGTTGTAAATGGCGACAGCACAGTATCACAGGCGATTGAGTCTAACAAACAGATCTTACAGGATGAGATTGATACGTTGAAGATCCAGTAGTGAACTGGTATGATCTGGATGTCAAAAGGTATTCCGTGTTTGGCATAACCTTTTGACATCCGGAGCAGAATTAAAGTATTTATTAAGAAAAGAACTGTGCAAAAGAAATATTTGACCGATATCTGTTTTGCAGAATTTTTTTCAGGGAAAAGGGGCGAAGAACATGAACAGTATGTTTGGACCGGAGACGAAGTTTTTTAAGGTGACAAATCAGATTGGAAATATACTTTTAGTGTCGGTTTTGTGGCTGATCGGATGTATTCCGGTCATTACGATCGGAACATCGACGATCGCGATGTATTATGCGATGGTAAAAGCCGTGCGTTGTGAGGAAGGGTATGTGACAAAAGAGTTTTTCCGTTCTTACCGGCAGAATTTAAAGACAGGGATCGTGCTGACGGTTATTTTTCCTGGATTGGCAGCGGTGCTGTGGCTTGATCACAGTTATACGGTAAAGCAGGTTTCAATCGTGGCAGGGGCACTTGAAATGGTATATCTTCTGCTTGCGTTTGTGATCGCAGGGATCGTGCTCTATCTGTTCCCGGTATTGTCGAGATTTACGATGGATGTATTTTCGTGTTTTAAGCTGGCGCTGTTTATGGTCTTTAAACACCTTCCGACAACGATTCTGCTGTTATTACTTGTGGCTGTTGGTGTAGTGCTTGCGCTGTTGATCCCGATCCCGATGATCTTTGTGATGCCTGGAGTGTGCTGTTATTTTGGAAGTTTCCTTATGGAGCGGATCTTAAGAAAATATATGGCAAAGCCACAGAGCAAAGAAGAGGAAGAAAAATGGTATTACCGGTAAGCGGTTTTAGGAGGAATTCAGATGGCAAACGTGACTATGCGTGATATTGCGGAAAAGCTGGGAGTCAGTATCGTCTCCGTGTCGAAAGCACTCACGGGAAAAGAAGGAGTCAGTGAGGAACTTCGTGAAAAAGTAAAAAAGGAAGCCGACAGGCTTGGATATCGTTATAACCTCGGAGCAAAGGGGCTTAAGGAGGGAAGAAACTATAATGTCGGTGTAATCATTCCTTCCTACTATACAGATGACACGAGCAATGCATTTTATATGAAAATGTACCAGTGTGTTGCAAAATGCCTGACCAATTACGATTATGCGACGATGTTGGAACTGGTGGATACGAGGATGCAGGAAATGATGATCCTGCCGCAGATTGTGGGGGATAACAGGCTGGATGGACTGATTCTGATGGGAGAGTTAGACGAGACATATTTAAAAAGATTAAAACAGATGAATATTCCGATGATCTACATGGATTTTTATGATCTCTCCATGGAGACGGATTCTGTCAGCATGGATAATATCAGCGCGGAATACAAGATGACGGAGTATTTAATTGAACTTGGACATAAAAAAGATCGCCTATGTCGGTTCGATCAATGCCACTACGAGCATTATGGACCGTTATTTAGGATATAGAAGGGCATTACATCATTATAATATCCTATATCGCGAGGATTATCTGATTGAGGACAGAGGTGAGGACAGACTTTTTAAAGAACTGGCTCTGCCAGAGGATATGCCGACGGCATTTGTCTGTAACAATGATGAAATTGCCTGTATCCTGATTGAAAAATTTAGAAAAAAGTGGGATACAGTGTGCCGGAGGATATATCGGTCACAGGGTTTGACAATTATCCGTTTATCCGACGCAATGCGTCGGGACTCACGACTGTGGATGTGGATATCGCAATGATGGCGTCCGAGGGCGTGGAGCTTTTGTTAGAACGCCTCAATGATAAACGGGAAACATTTGTGAGACGTGTCGTAAGCGGACATATTGTGATCCGGAAATCGACTGGGAAAGCGGCGACAGAGCCGTAAACTGAGCCAGAGAAGACTGGGAAAGCGGCGACAGAGCCGTAAATAAGTCAGAAAGCGGATTAACAGAATTATAAATGAAATGAGTCAGAAACGGCAGAACAGATGCCGCTATGAATAAAAAGGAGAAGGAGCGCACGGGTTTTATTGTCAGAAACATAAAAACAGAAAAGAGAGATGCGCAGAATGGAGGAGCAGACAAGATGGGAAATGTAAAAATGATCAGTCCGGCAGTGCCGAACATGCCGTGGCAGGAGAGGTCGGAGAAAATCGTAAATGCGCCGGTGTGGCGCTACAAGGAGAATCCGATTATTGGAAGAAATCCGGTAGAAGGGGTGGCAAGGATTTTTAACAGCGCAGTAATACCGTATGAAGGAAAATTCATCGGCGTATTCCGTGGGGAGCAGACGAATGGAATCCCGTATGTTTACCTGGGAAGAAGCGAGGATGGTATTCATTGGGATTTTGACAAAGACAAGGTACGTTTTGTGGATGAAGAAGGCAATGATTTTATGCCGGTATATGCGTATGATCCAAGGCTTGTAAAAGTGGAGGATACCTATTATATCATCTGGTGTGGGGATTTTTACGGTGCAGCGATCGGAATGGCAAAAACGAAAGATTTTAAGACATTTACCAGAATTGAAAATCCGTTCCTGCCGTTTAACCGGAATGCTGTACTTTTTCCGCGCAAGGTAAATGGAAATTTCCTGATGCTGTCAAGACCTTCCGACAGCGGACATACCCCGTTTGGTGATATTTTTATAAGTGAGAGTAAAGATCTTACCTATTGGGGAAAACACCGTCATGTGATGGGACGCGGCAATGAATGGTGGGAGTCCTTAAAGATCGGAGGAGGAGCAGCACCGATCGAACTTGAGGATGGATGGCTGCTGTTTTATCACGGTGTCAGTGGAACCTGTAACGGATATGTATATTCGATCGGCGGGGCGATCTTAGACAAAGAAAATCCATCTATTGTAAAATACCGCTGCACCGATTTCCTGTTAACACCGGAAGAATGGTATGAGGAACGTGGATTTGTTCCAAATGTCTGTTTCCCGTGTGCAACGATCCATGATTCTGCAACCGGAAGGATTGCCATTTATTATGGGGCAGCGGACAGTTATGTCGGTCTTGCATTTACAACGGCAGATGAGATCGTTTCATATATAAAGGAACACAGTGTGACAGGGGAATCTGATACGGAGATTGGAAGAAGATAAAACTTGAAGCAAGTTGTTCCCTGGCAAAACAAATTGTTTTGAAATGAGGATTATTATGAAGTTAAATAAGTTGGGAAAGTTCGCCGCACTGTGTATGGCAGGATGCATGCTGCTTGGTGGCTGTGGCGCAGAAAATCCGGCAGATGAAAAAAACGGTGACGGGCAAATGCCGCTGATGTGTCGGCGAAAAAAGTGAGACCAGGATGGATTCTGAAAATAATACCACAGAAAAAAATGATATGGCAGCAGAAGATACAGCAGCGGAGACAGAAAGTGCAGAAACAGAAACGGAGGATAGTGGTGTGGCGATACCGGAAGTTGTAATTGAACCGAAGGAGATACCTGATACAGACGGAATGAAATTTGTGCGGGATATGAAGATCGGATGGAATCTTGGCAACACATTTGATGCAATTACGAATGCACAGAAAGAAGATGATCTCAGTATTGAGTGGTCGTGGTGCGGCGAGAAGACGACAAAAGAAATGATCGATGCAGTAAAGGCAGCAGGTTTCAAAACGCTTCGCCTGCCGGTGTCATGGCATAATCATGTATCGGGAGATCATTACACGATCAGTGAGGCATGGCTTGACAGGGTGCAGGAAGTGTTGGATTATGCGGTTGATGATGACATGTATGTGATTTTAAATATCCATCATGATACGGATAAAGAGTACTGTTACCCGGACAAAGAGCATTTAGAGCAGTCTCTTTCCTACATGACTTTCATTTGGGAGCAGCTTGCAGACCGTTTTGGAGATTATGACGAGCATGTGATCTTTGAGAGTATCAACGAACCGCGTCTGGTAGAGACAGATCATGAGTGGTGGCTGGATATGAATGCTGCGGAATGTGTGGAAGCAGTAGAATGTATCAACGAGTGGAATCAGAACTTTGTGGATGTTGTGCGAAAGACAGGGGGCAATAATGCCACACGTTATCTGATGGTGCCTGGCTATGATGCCTCTGCGGATGGGGTGTTGAATGACAAGTTTGTGCTGCCGACGGACACTGCGGAAAATGAGGGAAAGATACTTGTCTCAGTGCATGCTTACATTCCTTATCATTTTGCATTGCAGGCGGCAACGGAAAATGAGAGTATTGATCAGTTTAATGCTTCTGAAAAGACAAGTACCAACGATATCGACCAGATGATGGAAAAACTATATGCGAAATATATAAGCAATGAGATCCCGGTCGTGATCGGAGAGTTTGGTGCCCGGGATAAAAACGGAAATCTGCAGAGCCGTGTGGACTATGCGGCATACTACATTGCTGCGGCGCGCGCTTACGGCATGAGCTGTAACTGGTGGGATAACAATGCGTTTACCGGGGACGGCGAACTGTTCGGACTGCTCGACCGGAAAACAGTTACCTGGAGATATCCAAAGATCGTGGATGCACTGATGAAATATGCAGAATAACAGATTCCATGTCATGAATTCATGGGTTTATAATGGTTTTGTAATAAAGTCAGAACTCTTGACAGAAACCATAAGATTTTATAGAATAATGTGGTCATCGGAGGGTTTATAATACTTACGATATTATGAGCTGGATAAGAAGCCGGGTGGAAATCCCGGTTTCTTATTCAGTTTTTTTATGGAGAGTTTTATGGAACACGATTTTACAAGCGGAAGCGTATGGAAAAAAATTGTTATTATTTGCAGTGCCGATCTTTGGAGCAAACCTTTTGCAGGCACTCTATGGAACGGTTGATCTGTTTGTGGTCGGCTTATTTGCGGATGCATCGGCAGTTTCAGCCGTGTCGACCGGAAGCATGACGATGCAGACGATCACCGGGATCATCACGGGACTTACGATGGGATGTACCGTTTTGCTCGGACAGAATATCGGTAAAAAAGATGAGGCGGCAGCGGAGCGGACAGTCGGCTCTGCACTCTGGCTGTTTGTCACGGTGGGAATCCTTCTCGCAGTGATCGTTGCTGTATTGGCAGTCGGAATCGCATCTGTTATAAATGCGCCGGCGGAAGCATTTTCCCAGACGACCGATTATATCCGTATCTGCGGAATCGGTATCATCTGTATCGTCATGTTTAACGCAATCGGTGGAATGTTCCGCGGACTGGGGGATGCGAGAACACCGTTAGCCCTCATGGGTGTTGCATGTGTCGTCAATATTGCAGGTGACTTTGCGCTGGTCGGCGCACTGAAGATGGGCGTGGCAGGGGCTGCACTTGCAACAGTTGCGGTGCAGGGAATTTTAAGTACTTTTCTTGTGAGAATCCCTGTTTCGTACGCGATGAGTAAAGTGTCTGGCGTGACATTGTTCCAGATCGGATTTGCGACACCGCTTGCAACTGTGTTTGGACTCATTTTGAGTGCTTCCTGTGTGATTTATTATGAGAGAAAGAGAAAAAAAGCATAAAATGATTGGAAAAACTGCCAAAATGTATTAAGATAATAGGCGAACAAATAAAGAAATGAGATCTCAGAAATGAATATAAAACAGGCAAAAGAAGAAATTAAGCATACGGTAATGGCTTACCTTTCGAAGGATGAACAGGGAGAATACCGTATTCCTGTGATCAGGCAGCGACCGATCCTTTTGATGGGACCACCAGGCATCGGAAAGACACAGATCATGGAACAGATCGCCATGGAGTGTAAGATCGGTCTGGTCGCTTATACGATCACGCATCATACCAGACAGAGTGCAGTCGGACTTCCAATGATAAAAGAGGAATCTTTCGATGGAACAACGTATCCGGTCACGGAGTATACCATGAGTGAGATCATTGCAAGTATTTACCGTAAAATGAAAAAGACCGGGCAGAAAGAGGGAATCCTTTTTATTGATGAGATTAACTGCGTTTCGGAAACTTTAGCACCGACGATGCTGCAGTTTTTGCAGTGCAAGACATTTGGCAATCAGGCGATTCCGGAAGGCTGGCTGATCGTTGCAGCGGGAAATCCGCCGGAGTACAATAAGTCGGTGCGTGATTTTGATATGGTGACTTTAGACCGTGTCCGTTATCTGAACATTGAAGCTGATTATAAAGTCTGGAAAGAATATGCGAGAGCAAAACATCTTCATAATGCCATTTTAAGCTATCTGGAACTGAGACAGAAAAACTTTTACCGTGTGGAGGCAGATGTGGATGGTATCCGTTTCGTGACAGCGCGTGGCTGGGAGGACTTGAGCAGTCTGATGCAGGTTTATGAGAAACTGGATCTGCCGGTAGATGAGAGTGTCATCCGTGAGTTTATCCATCACGAGGACGTGGCAGAGGATGCAGCAGCATATTTTGAACTGTACCGCAAGTACCGGGATGATTACGGGATCGCGGATATCCTTGCCGGAAAAGTAAGACCGGAGACCTTTGCAAGAATCTATGCGGCGGCATTCGATGAGAGACTGAGCGTAGTGAATCTTTTATTGGACGGTCTGTCTGCATTTTTTGGAAATGTACAGGAAAATAAACAGATCGCGGATAACTGGTACGGATTTTTAAAAGAATATCAGAGACGGCTGAAAGAGGGCGAAGCGCCGGTGGACAGCTATCGGGCATTGCTGGAAGAAAGAATGGCAGTGGTGGAAGCTGAGAAGCAGGCGGAAGTCTGCACAAAGGCACAGGTGGCAGGATGGGAGCGCATTTTTGCATTCTGGAAGGAAAATACACCGGATAGCGGATTAGATGTGAAAGAGAGTTTTGCACAGGCGAAAGCCGGATTTGACAGACAAAGAGAAACATTAGAGGATGCGGAAAAGAAAGCGATGAATGCATTAGAGCATGCGTTTGATTTTATGGAACATGCGTTTGAAAATGGTGAGGAGATGGTCGTGTTTGTGACGGAACTGACGTTATCAACAGAAGCAGCAATGTTTTTATCAGAGCATACCTGTGAGCGGTATATGACATATAACGAACAGCTTCTGATCGGAAAGAGAAAACGGGAAATCTTATCAGAACTGAATCGATAGGAAATACAGACTGCGCAGAGAACAGCGCATGTATGGAGGATTAAGATGAAACAGAGTGAAACAAGAAATCTTACAATGATGATGGATCTGTATGAAATGACGATGGCAAATGGTTATTTCAACGATCAGGACAAGGATACAAGGGTAGCATTTGATGTATTTTACCGCAGTAATCCGGATGGTGGCGGATTTGCAATTTTTGCAGGATTAGAGCAGATTTTAGAGTACATTGAGAATCTTCATTTTGATGAGGAGGATATCGCATATTTCCGTTCACTTCACATTTTTACCGAAGATTTTCTCACTTATCTGAAAGATTTTAAATTCAGCGGTGATATTTATGCGTTCCGGGAAGGAACGATCATGTATCCAAATGAGCCGATCATCACGGTGGTTGCACCGTTAATTGATGCACAGCTCATCGAGACCGCTTTGCTTGCGCAGGTGAATCATCAGTCCCTGATTGCGACAAAGACAAGACGTATTGTGAGTGCAGCAGAGGGACGGGCTGTCTCTGATTTTGGTGCGCGCCGTGCCCACAACATGGATGCTGCAGTTTATGGTGCGAGAGCCGCATATATCGGTGGCGCTGTCGGAACGGCAACCGTGCTTGCCGGTCAGATGTTTGATATCCCGGTCAGCGGAACCATGGCACATAGCTGGGTCATGTATTATAAAGATGAGTTTGAGGCATTTAGACACTATGCAGAGAATTATCCGGACGGAACGGTACTTTTAGTTGACACCTACGATGTCATTGGTTCCGGTATCCCGAATGCAATCCGTGTGGCAAAAGAAGTTTTAGAGCCGATGGGAAAGAGATTAAAGGGAATCCGTATCGACAGTGGTGACCTTGCATATCTTTCGAAAAAGATCCGTAAGATGTTAGATGATGCAGGATTAGAGGATTGTAAGATCGTTGTTTCTAATAGTCTTGATGAGTATACGATCACATCCATTTTACAGCAGGGCGGCAAGATCGACAGTTTCGGTGTCGGTGAGCGTCTGATCACTGCAAAATCCGATCCTGTTTTCGGTGCGGTATATAAGATCTCTGCAGTGGAAGAAAATGGTACATTTGCCCCGCGTATCAAAATCTCAGAAAATGTGGAGAAGATCACAAATCCGGGACTTAAAGATGTGTACCGTATCTATGATGAAGCAGGACATTCCGTTGCGGATCTGATCACAAAGGCAGGCGAGACGGTTGATATGTCCGCACCATACCGTTATGCAGATCCGGTAAAACCGTGGAAAAACCGTTCTTTTGAAAATTGTACAGCGAAAAAACTTCAGCAGCAGGTCGTAAAGGCAGGAAAACGGATCGTGGAGCCGGAAACCTTAGAGGAAATCAGATCTTATGTGGAGAAACAGCTTAATACCGAAGTATGGGAAGAAGAGCAGCGTTTTGAGAACCCGCATGAACATTATCTGGATATGAGCCCGGCATATTACGAGATGAAGATGGATATGCTGCATGAATCACGCACCAGATAAAGTGTGTGCAGACGGATATGCTGCATGCATTGTGCAAAAATAAGACGTGTGCAGATACAGATAAGCAGTGTATCATGAGATTGTAAGAAATGATAGTAAGGAAAGAATAACGTGAAATTGATATACGACATCCCAGCATCTTTCTGGGGACTGTTCCGGTCCGTAAACCGGGACATCTATATAGAAGCACTTCTGACCATCAATGACGAATACCAGTACAACAATTACTTTTTAAGCAGAGAAGCATGTGTCCAGATCTTAAGCGACATGTGCTCCTCTCGTCGTTATGCCTTTATGAGGGAGGATAACGAGACGGAGGAAGATGAGGAGACCGCATTGCCGGGGCGAATTTTAAACTGGCTGGTGCGCACAAAATGGCTCAGAAAAATCGAAGATTATGAGGCGATGACCACCAATATCGTCATACCGGATTATGCGGCAGTGATGATCGAGGCATTTGAAAAATTGGCAGAGGAGCCGTTAGATGACACGGATCTTTATATCCAGAATGTTTATGCGACTCTTTTTTCTTTTAAGAATGACCACCGCATGAATCTTGCCATGTTAAAGACAGCACTTGTCAATACCAGAAAACTGAATAAGGCACTGCAGGATATGCTGCACAACATGGATAAATTTTTTGAACGCCTTTTGAACAAACAGTCTTACGACGAACTGTTAAAGGAGCATTTAGAGGGCTATGTGGAGGAAGTTGTCAGACGCAAATACCACATTTTAAAGACGAGTGACAATTTTTATATTTATAAAATGGATATCAAACGCTGGTTAAAAGAAATGCGGGAAGATGATGCCTGGGTGGAGCGCATCCGGCAGAAACAGCAGATGGAACAAAAGAGTGCAGAAAACAGATCTTCCGTATTAGATTCCAGGCGGACCGAAGAGGAACTTCCATTTTTATATACGCGAAGAAACAGGCAGGAAGATGTGTTGGATCTGATTGACCAGATCGAGCGTGGATTTGATGATATTGAACACCGGATCTCAAATATGGATAAAGAACACAGTAAGTATATCCGTGCGACCGTGAGCCGGTTAAATTATCTGCTCAGCGATGAGACAGAACGCCACGGCATGCTGATCCTGCTTTTGAACAAACTTGGATCGGCTGAGACAGAAAGCGAACAGAGTGAGATGTTAAAAGAGGTGGCGGAACATATGAATCTGTCATCTTTTGATGTTTTGAGTGACAATCCTCTTTACAAGAGAAGACGCCGCAGAAAATTTGAGGATGATCTGCAGGAAGAGGAGGAGCCGGCAGAACTTTCACGGGAAGATGTCCTGCGCTTAAATAAGATTGAGCACCGTTATACGGCAAAACAGATCGAGGAATTTATCGACGAACAGATGACAGATGGCATTTTAGAGACAGACCGGATGGATATTTCGGATGACGAATCCTTTGAAAAGCTGATCCTCGCCTACGATATCAGTATGCGCAAAAACAGCAGATACCGGGTACAGGTGGAGGAGAAACAGGTTCAGAATGGAAACTATTGTTATCCAAAGATGACTTTTAGTGTAAAACAAAAATCAATAGAAAGTGAACGGAATTAATGTTTGAAGGTTACGAAGAGTTAAACACGCAGGATGTGGAATGGATGCAGGAAGTGATAAGAACCTTACTTGCCCAGACATTTCTGCCGGAACGAAAATATGATAAAAAATACGGACGAATGATGCCGGACCGTATGTATGATTTCAGTGACAGGCATTTGGAATTTCTGACGGAGTATTTTGCGGTTGCAGGGATAAAACTTTGTCAGGATACGGAGCTTGGCATCATTTATTTAGAGGGAGCAGACGGAATCGGTGAGAAACTGCCGAAACTTGCGACCATTTATCTGCTGCTGTTAAAACTGATCTATGATGAAAAAATGGCGGCTGTTTCTTCCAGTGTCAATGTAATAACGACGTTTGGAGAATTAAATGGAAAAGCGGGAGAATTCCGTCTCATCAAGGGACCGTCATCGATGACGGAGATCAAAAGAGCGTTTGCCATTCTGAAAAAATATCAGATGGTAGAGTTTCTGGATGTGTTTGACGAACAGCTTGAAAATACGAGGATCATGATCTATCCGTGTATCAATTTAGTATTGATGAGAGAAGATGTGAACAGGCTTCTTGGCAGTTTTTCCGATGAGGTAAAAGATAACGAGGTAGACGGGCAGGAGAATCTGGAGTGGAGCAGTGAGGAAACACTTTCAGAAAATGATATGACGGATGAAGAAAGTGATCTTGAACCAGAAGAAATGAATGTGGATGAGGAAGGAGAGACAGAAGATGGAACAGATGAATCAGGCATATAAAGTTTTTACCAGAATCTGCCTCAACAACTGGCATTATATTGACCGCAAGGTGTTAGGCTTAAATGAGAGCATCAACTTTTTTACCGGTCATTCCGGAAGTGGAAAATCAACAGTGATCGATGCAATGCAGATCGTGCTTTATGCGAACACGGACGGACGTGGATTTTTCAATAAGGCGGCGGCAGATGACTCTGACCGAAGCCTGATCGAGTACCTGCGCGGTATGATCAACATTGGCGAGAATAATCAGGCGGAATATAAGCGGAACAAAAACTTTTCCACGACGATCGTTCTTGAGATGGAACAGACGATCACGAAGGAAAAAGAATGCATCGGGGTTGTGTTTGACGTGGAGACAGCGACCAACGAGATCAATCGTTTATTTTTCTGGCACAAGGGAGAACTGATCCCGGGCGATTACCGGACAGAGAGCCGCGCAATGACGATCAGTGAGGTGCGCAGCTATTTGCAGCAGAATTTCCCGAAAGATGAGATGTTTTACACCTCAAATAATGAGAGATTCCGCAGAAACCTGTATGACGTCTACTTAGGCGGATTGGATATGGAAAAATTCCCGCGCCTGTTTAAGCGTGCGATCCCGTTTAAAATGAATATCCGGTTAGAGGACTTTGTAAAAGAATATATCTGCATGGAGCAGGATATCCATATCGAGGACATGCAGGAGGGCGCGATGCTCTATGGCAGGATGTGCCGCAAGATCGAAGCCACGATGCAGGAGATCGAAGAGTTAAAGCAGATAAGTGCGCAGTATCAGGCGATGGAGGAGAAGAAAAAAGAACTTTTAAACTGCCATTACCGGATGGATAAACTGACGATCTTACAGTTAGAGCAGACCATAGAGGAAATGCAGCACCGTGTGGAAAACTGGAAAAAGGATGTTGTACTGCAGAACGAAAGTCTCGCCGAACTGCTTGAAATAAAGGGAAATTATGAAAAAGAGTACAGCGAGATCAATGAGCAGATCGCAGGAACCGGTTATGCAAGGCTTGAAGAGCAGTTAAAGAGTCTGGAAGAAAACTTAAGCCTTTTAGAGCGAAGTAAAAACAAGTGGGATGGTATCTGTGCAAGGTTAAACGGCTGGAAGGATGTAGATATTGTTTCGAACCAGATCTTATGGGATATCGAGAAATTCAAAGAAGGCACGATCACCGGCGAGGAGATTGAGCGTTTAAAACGAAGCCTGATCGAAGTGCAGAAAGAAGCGGAAAAAGACAGACAGGAAGCTTCCGCAGAAATCCGTTCCATGAATAAAGAGGCGGATGTCTTAGAAAAAGAACTCGCAGAGTTAAAACTTGGCAAGAAGGCGTATCCGCGGGAATTAGAGCTTGCGCGGTCTGAAATTGCGAGAAAACTCTCCGAACAGACCGGAAAAAATATTCAGGTACGCATCTTTGCCGATCTCATTGATATTAAAGATGAGACATGGCGCAGTGCGATCGAGGGGTATCTTTCCTGGAATAAACTTGCACTCATCGTGGAACCTGCCTACGTCAAACAGGCGATGGAAGTATACGAGACACTCGATGAAAAACGGTTTTTCCGTGTGTCTTTGGTGGATACGGAAAAACTGATGCAGGAGGAGTGGCGCATAAAGGATAATGCACTCGCGGAGGAAGTGGAGGCAAAAGAGCCGTATGTGCGGGCATTTGTGGATTTCCTGCTTGGAAATGTGATCAAGTGTGCTTCTGTCGATGAACTGCGCCAGTGCAAGATCGGTGTGACGGCAGACTGCCTGCTGTACCAGAGTTACCAGCTGCGCCGCTTAAATCCTGACAATTACAAGAAACATGTCTATATCGGTGAAAAGAGTAAAAAACAGCGTCAGAAGGAACTTGCCGCCAGCCTTGAGAAATTAGAGCAGGACAGAGCGGAATATAAGGGGCGTGAGACAGAGGCGAGAAATATCCTTGCCCAGGAATTTTTAAATGATACGGTTGAGGAATACCAGAACCTGATCTTAGATCTTTCGGAGAAGAAGGAAAAAGAAAAACAGAAGATCAAAACAGAAAAGAAGATGGCAGAGATCGGTGCCGGTACTGTGGAAACCTTAAAGAAACAGGCGGAGGAGATCCACACAAAACAGAAAGAGTTAGAAGCAAAAATTGATGATTTAAAATACCAGATCCGGAAAAAAGAAGATGCCATTGAAAAGGACGGCAATGATTTCATCACAAGAAATGAAGAACTTCTTGCGAAAAAACGGGAACTCCGCGGTTCCATTGAAGCGGAGGAGACATTTGAAGCCTACATTGCCGGGCAGAAAAATAAGAAGTATGACAGCATGAAAGCGGCGACGCAGGAGGATATAAATCAGGCGGCGGTGCAGTGCACAGAGCAGAAAAATAAGCTGGTCGATGTCCGCATGAATTATCTGCAGAATCACCCGAAGCGTGATTTTTCGGCGAGTGCGGAGAACAATGATGATTATGATAATCTGCTGTCGGAACTTTCCTGCAATGAGTTAGAGGAATACCAGAAAAAGGCAGCCGAGCAGGCAAAGGCAGCGGTAGAGCATTTTAAGGAGGATTTTGTATACAAGATCCGCAGTGCCATAAAAGAAGCATATGTGCGCAGGGATGAGTTAAACCGCATTATCCGTAACCTGAACTTTGGTAAAGACCGCTATCAGTTTAAAATAACAAGAAATAAGGGAGCAGACGGTGCATTTTATGACATGTTCATGGATGAGGATTTAGAGATCGATCCGTCCTCACTTGCGTCGCCGGTGGAACATCAGATGAACCTGTTTTCCATGGAACACGAGAACAAATATGGGATGCTCATGAGCGAGTTGATCCGTATCTTTATCCCGCCGGAAAAATGCATCCCAGCAGGAGCTTGATGAAGCAAAACAGAACATGGTGAAATATGCGGATTACCGTACCTACCTCTCCTTTGAGATGGAACAGATCGTGGAGGGGGACGAAAGGCTTGTCATTGGTCTTAGCAAAATGATCAAGAAAAATTCCGGTGGAGAGGGTCAGAACCCGCTTTACATTGCACTGCTTGCAAGTTTTGCACAGGCGTACCACATCAATCTGTCTGCAAGACTGACAAGACGCCCGACGATCCGGCTTGTTGTGTTAGACGAGGCGTTTTCCAAGATGGATGCCGAGAAGGTGGCAAGCTGTATCGAGCTCATCCGCGGACTCGGTTTCCAGGCGATCATCAGTGCGACGAACGACAAGATTCAGAACTATATTGAAAATGTAGATAAGACATTTGTTTATGCGAATCCGAATAAGAAGAGCATATCGATCCAGGAGTTTGAGAAGAAGGATTTTTCACAGCTGGTTGTGGAGGAGGAGTAAGACTATGCAGACATCGGCAGAGTTAAAAAATTTATTACAGCGTATCGATCATAAGGGATATCCGGCATATAAGGACACAAGAGGTTCTTATGAATTTCCGGGATATGTGCTTTCCATTGACCATGTGCAGGGAGATCCGTTTGCAGCACCGTCGAAGGTAAGTATCCATGTCCGCGGGAAACAGGCGGGATTCCCGGAACATCTTTATCAGAAAGACTGCAGAAGGACCGCCGTGCAGGATTATCTGCTGCGCCAGTTTGCGCGCCAGGTCGAGAAAGTTTCCTTTAAAGCGAAAGGATCTGGAAAGAGCGGCCTTATGGCGGTCAGCTGTCCGGGACAGGAAGTGTTAGAGCGCAGTGCCTGCCAGATGGATGCAAAGAACGGCGATATCGTGCTTCGTATGGAGATCGGTTTCCCGGCAAACGGGAGAACGGTCAATTCCAGGGAGTTAGAAAAGATCTTCTTCGATTTCCTGCCGGAGTGCGTAAAAGGCTCCCTTTATTTCCGTTCCCTGAGAAAAGAAGCGGTGGAGGCAGCCGCAGATCTCGCCGAGGATCAGGCGTATATCAGGGAGCAGTTAGATCCGATGGGACTCTGTGCGTTTGTGGCGGATGGTGCAATCCTGCCGCGGGAGTCCGGTGTCTCCGGCAGACCGATGAAAGATGCGGTGCGTTTTCAGTCACCGGAAAGTCTCTCTGTCACGCTGACGCTGCCGCACCACGGAAAACTGACCGGAATGGGAATAAAGAAGGGCATCACGCTGATCGTCGGCGGTGGTTACCATGGAAAATCAACACTGTTAAAAGCGCTTGAGACAGGTGTCTATAACCACATTGCATGGGATGGCAGGGAGTATGTCATCACGGACGATACAGCAATGAAGATCCGTGCCGAGGATGGAAGAAGCATCCGTGACGTGGATATTTCCATGTTTATCCATGACCTGCCAAACGGGAAAGATACGGTATCCTTTTATACGGAGGATGCCAGCGGGAGTACTTCCCAGGCGGCAAATGTGATCGAGGCGATGGAGGCAGGCACAAGAGCATTTCTGATCGACGAGGATACCAGTGCAACGAACTTTATGATCCGTGATGAGCTGATGCAGCGCGTGGTCAACCGTGATGCAGAGCCGATCGTGCCTTTTATTGACCGGGTAGAGGAGCTGTATCACACATACGGTATCTCGACGGTCCTTGTTGCCGGAAGCTCCGGTTCCTATTTTCACAAGGCGGACTGCATCATCCAGATGAACCGTTACGAGCCGTTTGAGATCACAGAGTCAGCAAAGCAGGCAGCGGCAGAGTTCCCGCTTCCAAAACAGGACATTGCCCCGTCAAAGCAGCCTGATTTTGACAGAAAAATAAAGCCGGACCGGATGTTTCAAGAGGACAACCGCTTAAAGATGAAAACGATGGGAAGGGATTCCATCTCTATCAACCGGGAAGTCATTGACGTCCGCTATGTGGAACAGCTTATGGACACGGAGCAGCTTGCAGCACTCGGATATATGTTAAAATATATGCAGATCCACTTTTTTGATGGAAAACACACCCTGACACAGGCAGTCGATGCGCTTTGGGATGTTTTGCAGAAGAAGGGGATCGCAGCAGTCTGCGAGAGTAGTTATCTGCCGTGCGGACTTGCGATGCCAAGAAAGCAGGAAGTGTTTGCGTGCGTGAACCGGTATCGGAGGCTGGGGCTGTAGGGATGAGGCATTGTTAGAGATATGCCGGAACAGCAAAAAATAATCTCCCTTCTGTTGGATTACTTAACAGTGTTGGTTTTCAATTGGTTGGAACAGAGCGGATTTCGTTTCATAAAGACAGTGATGGAAATGATATTTATTTTGAAGGTGGAAATTTTGTGAAGGAACTGTGCTGAGCGGCATCTTGTGTCTGTCAGTTTTTTGTGATGGTGGAAAAGGCAGAGCTGTTTGGACTTGTTATGAAAAAACTGGAATAGATTAGAGAGGGGAGAAACCATCGCCCGTGCACTTTTAAAGGATGCGCCGGTCATTCTGTTAGACGAAGCGACAGCGTCCCTTGATGTGGACAATGAGACAGAGATCCAGAAAGCAATTTCTGGGCTGGTAAAAGGAAAGACAGTCCTTGTCATTGCACACCGTATGAGAACCGTTGAAAAGGTAAGACGAATAAATAAGGAGTACCATCATGGAAACCAACCATAATGAACCAAAATATATCGGGGTAAAAGGGGCGAGAGTCCACAACCTGAAAAATGTAAATGTGGATGTCCCCCTGCATCAGATCGTGGGGGTCGCAGGTGTGTCCGGTTCGGGCAAATCTTCGCTGGCACTTGGTGTTTTGTATGCAGAGGGTTCCAGACGATATCTGGAGTCACTTTCTACTTATACAAGAAGGCGTATGACAGGAGCGGCAAAAGCACAGGTGGACGAGGTGTTATATGTCCCGGCAGCTTTAGCACTCCATCAGCGTCCGGGAATACCGGGGATCCGCAGTACGTTTGGAACCGGAACCGAACTTTTGAACAGCTTAAGGCTGATGTATTCGAGACTGGCATCCCACCGCTGTCCGAATGGACATTACATAGAGCCTACGTTAAAAGTAGCGGCAGAGCAGGAAATCTTATGTCCGGTGTGCGGGGAAAAAGTACATGCACCGAGTGCGGAAGAACTTGCCTTTAATTCACAGGGGGCGTGTCAAAGATGCGGCGGTACGGGAAGTGTGCGGACAGTGGATTTTGATTCGCTGGTGCCGGACGATTCGCTCAGCATTGATGAGGGAGCGGTCGCACCGTGGAACAGTCTGATGTGGTCACTGATGACAGATGTCTGCCGTGAGATGGGCGTGCGCACGGATGTCCCATTCCGGGAACTGACAGACGAGGAGAAAGAGATCGTCTATCATGGCCCGGCTGAGAAAAAACATATTTTTTTATAAGGCAAAAAAATCCAACCAGGCGGGTGAACTGGATTTTACCTATTATAATGCCGTTTACACCGTGGAAAATGCGCTTGCAAAAGTAAAAGATGAGAAGGGCATGAAGCGCGTGGGAAAAATTTTTAAAGGAAGATATCTGTCCGGAATGTGGCGGCAGCAGGCTTTCTGAAGCTGCGAGAGCACCAAGGCTCCGTGGGATAAGTCTGGATGAAGCCTGCAAAATGACCTTAAAAGAACTGGTGGACTGGGTGGCAGGAGTGCCGGATTCCCTGCCGGAAGAAATGCGTCCCATGGCAGAATCCATCTGTGAATCGTTTCAGGCCGTTGCGAAAAGGCTGATGGATCTGGGACTTTCTTATCTGTCGCTTGACCGGACGGCCTCAACATTGTCGACCGGAGAGAGGCAGCGGATGCAGCTTGCCAGAGCGGTACGAAACCGCACGACAGGCGTTTTGTATGTGTTAGATGAGCCTTCGATCGGTCTGCACCCGTCGAATATCAAAGGGCTTAATGCCGTGATGCATGATCTGGTCGCGGACGGCAATTCCGTTCTTCTGGTAGACCACGATACACAGATATTATCGGAGGCGGACTGGCTGATCGAGATGGGACCCGAAGCCGGTGTGGGAGGCGGATATGTGATCGCGGAGGGCAGCATTCCGCAGATTATTTCCAATAAAAAATCCATGATCGGACCATTTCTGGCGAAAACGGGCAAGATATGCATGTCCGCACACAGGCAGGGAAAGAGGAAGTTTTTACACTTGGAAAATTGCATCTGTCTACGGATAACATTCACACGGTAAAGCCATTGGAAGTGGATATTCCAAAGGGCAGACTTACCGTGGTGACCGGTGTTCCGGTTCGGGGAAGACCACGATGGTTTTAGAGAGTCTGATTCCGGGACTGGAAGCCTCTTTTTGCGGGGAACATCTGCCGAAACATGTGAAAAGTATTTCGGCGGAAGGAATTGCCCATGTGAAACTGATCGATGCCTCACCGATCGGTATCAATGTCCGTTCAACGGTGGCAACTTATGCAAACATACATGATGAACTCCGCAAAATCTATGCAAAAACAGCGGATGCGAAAGACCGGAAATACAAAGCGGGGGATTTTTCCTACAATACTGGAAAGCTGCGCTGCCCGGTCTGCGACGGAACCGGGCAGATCAGTCTGGATGTACAGTTTTTACCGGATGTGGACATCCCATGCCCGGAATGTGGCGGTTCCCGGTACGCGAAAGGGGCATGGCAGATCAGCTATGAAAATAAACAGGGAAACAGGTATTCCCTGCCGGAACTGATGGAGATGGATGTCAATACGGCGCTGCAGGCAGTCAAGGATCTGAAACTGGTGCACCAGAGGCTTGGTGTCCTGAAAAATTTAGGACTTGGATATCTGACGCTGGGGGAGGAAACACCGAGTCTTTCCGGCGGCGAGGCACAGAGACTGAAACTTGCCAGTGAAATGGGAAAAGGACAGTCGGATTCTGTCTTTGTGTTTGATGAGCCGACCATCGGACTGCATCCGTTGGATGTACAGACGTTACTTGGCGTATTTCAGGCGCTGGTCGATAACGGGGCGACTGTGCTCGTCATTGAACATGATCTGGATGTGATCCGAAATGCAGATTATATCATTGATATGGGCCCCGGCGGCGGAGAGGAGGGCGGCAGAGTGGTCGCCTGCGGGACACCGGAGCAGATTGCAGCGAATGAGGAGAGTGTTACGGGGAAATATCTATAAAGAACAGGGGTTGCGTTTCTCATTCATTTCTGCTACAATGACCACGTCATTTTCAGACATATCAAAATTCAAATTTTAATGGAGGTGAATTTTCATGGACAGTTGCGATAGCGTAGGACGAAGTAAAATATGCGATGTACGAAGATGTAAAAAAAAGAATGTGGCTGTCTGTGAAAGTCTGACCGCCATATTCTATATTGTTGTGCACCTTTTTATACATCGCATCAGAGGATCCTTGCAATCACAATGAAGCGATGTATTTTTATGCCCATTTCAGGCGAAAAGGAGGTCACAATGAGAAAAGTATTAATCCCGAAAAAAGACTATGTAAAAGAACTGATAAAGATCATCCGTGTTACAAAAGATGAGCAGAAATTACGGAATCTGCTGTCAGATTATCATGAGAAAGATATCGCGGAGGCAATCACATTTCTGACGGAGACTGAGCGGAAGCATCTCTACCGTGTGCTCGGCTCTGAAAGGATCGCAGAGATATTTTCCTATTTTGATGATGCGGAAATGTACTTGGAGGAACTGTCTTTAGAGCAGGCAGCAAAAGTAATTTCCTACATGGATGCAGATGATGCACTTGACGTGTTAGATGATCTGTCCGAGTCAAAGAAAAATGAGATCGTGAGCCATCTGGATGCGGACGCACAGAAAGATGTGCAGAAACTGCTCTCCTATGAGGAGGATGAGATTGGAAGCTGCATGACGAACAACTTTGTCTGTATTTCAGAGGAGCTGTCCGTCCGGGAAGCGATGAGCGAACTGGTCCGCCAGGCGGGGGAACATGATAATATTTCAACGATTTATGTTACCGATACAGAGGAAAAATTTGCCGGTGCGATCGATCTGAAAGACCTGATCATCGCGAGAGAAAATACACCTCTGCAGGAGATCGTCAGCAGTTCCTATCCGTATGTGTATGAACATGAAAATATCAGTGAATGTGTGGAAAAGATTGCAGATTATGAGGAGGATTCCATCCCGGTACTGACACAGGATGGAAAGATAGCCGGTATTCTGACTGCAACAGATATCGTGGAGTTAGTAGATGATGCGATGGGAGATGACTATGCAAAACTTGCAGGTCTGACCTCCGAGGAGGATTTAAAGGAACCGACGATCGTGAGTATGAAAAAGAGACTGCCATGGCTGATCATATTGTTGTTCCTTGGGATGGCAGTGTCCTCTGTTGTCGGAATATTTGAATCTGTGGTTGCAGTTCTGCCGATCGTGATCTGCTTTCAGTCGCTGGTGCTTGATATGGCAGGAAATGTTGGTACGCAGTCGCTTGCAGTAACGATCCGTGTACTTGTGGATGAGGATTTAGATACCAGAAAAAAACTGGCTCTTCTTGGAAAAGAAATGAAGATCGGCTTTTTGAATGGAGCGAGCCTTGGCGTCATGGCACTTGTATTTCTTGGCATTTACATCCACCTGTTCAAAAAATATGCCTGGATGTCAGCATTCCTGATTTCCGGGTGCGTTGGGATTTCTCTGGTCGTTGCGATGGTAATCTCTGGTTTTGTAGGTACGATCATCCCGATGTTCTTCTACAAGATCCATATTGATCCGGCAGTTGCATCCGGTCCGCTGATCACGACGGTGAATGATCTGGTTGCAGTGATCACTTATTATGGATTGGCGATGGTATTTCTGATCGATATTTTTCATATTTAGGAGGAACGGAGATATTATGAATACACAAAATTTAAGAACCCTTTTTCCAACTGTAACGAAACAAAAAATACTGAATCTGTCATATGGCGAGGGAGAACATTATACAGTGCTTCCCATGATTGCCCAAAAAGAGGATACATTTTATCTGTGGGAAATTTCAGCCATGTCGGAACAGGAATATGAACACAGAAACAGAACATACAAAGAAGCGAAGACAAACCGGGCAGAGTTAAAGCAGAATCTGGAAGAAGCAGACCAGGTGTGGATCGAAAAAATTGTAAGCGGTGGCTGCTGTTTTGAGGCCGCTTCAGCAACAGGCACCGGTCTTGGCGAGCGATATAATATAGAGGAACAGATACAGTTTTTATATATGCTTGGACAGGGAGCGGAGTTGGGGGAGTTAGAACAGGTGGAGCTTGACAGGCTGTTTATCACCTGCTATGAACTGACGGGAAAAGACGGGCAGAAATTATCCGAAGAAGCATTTTGGAATATGGGAAATGAGGATGTTACGGTTACGCTGTCAGAACAGCACCGATCTGTTCTGGTACAAAAAAGATTCCGCTTAAAGACGGGGGAATATGCAAAACCCAAAGTGCTCCATCTGACCGGAGAGGCAGAAAGCAGTGTTTATATTCATGGCATCCGTTTCCATGATGTCTGGAAAGAGGCAGAGACACGTTTTGAAGATAAACGCTATCTGGAACATTTCAGCAAAGAACAGATTGCACAGATGAAGCAGGAATTTATGGAACTTCTGCCGCAGATATGTCCCAAAGGCTGTGTCCTGCCCATGATCGAATATGAGTGCGACAGGGATTATCAGATGCAGTTTTACACGACGGAATATCTGAAACGCGCACCAAAGCATCATTCTACGGCATTATTTTTCGCGATGCGTCCGGACACGCAGACCGGACCCATGGGATACAAAAACAGGGTATGCCAGTTAGAAGCAATGGAGGAAGGCTTTGAGGGAGAGATATCCGTTGAGTTATTTTTGTGTCATAAAACAATACCGGGAGAAGAGAAAAAAGCAAGGCATTAATGCAAATTTTGTGTTATCATGAGTGCAGGTGAAAGAAAGCAAGAGGGATTGTTTTATGACACAGACTCATATAAATATTGCAATGTTAGCACATGTTGATGCAGGAAAGACAACATTGTCGGAAGCGTTATTATATAAAAGCGGCAGCATCCGGAAAGCCGGACGTGTGGACAATAAAGATGCGTTTTTAGATACCAATGAAATGGAGAGAAATCGTGGAATCACAATTTTCTCCAAACAGGCTGTTTTTTCGTATGGAGGATGTGAATTTACACTGTTAGATACACCGGGACATGTGGATTTTTCCGCGGAGATGGAGCGGACACTCCAGGTACTTGATTATGCGGTGCTGATCATAAGCGGTGCAGATGGTGTGCAGGGACATACGAGGACTCTCTGGCGTCTTCTGGCGCGCTATGATATTCCGACATTTATTTTTGTCAACAAAATGGATCAGCAGGGAACAGACCACGACAAATTATTGGCACAGATCAAAGATACATTGGGCAGTGCCTGTGTGGATTTTTCAAAAAAATACAGATGGAACATATCTGGATGAGGATTTTTATGAGAACGTGGCTGTCTGCAATGAAAAAGTCTTAGAAACATATTTAGAAGGCGGCAGTATCGGGGAAGAAGATATCCGTCAAATGATACAGAAAAGGGAATTTGTTTCCATGCTTTTTTGGTTCAGCACTTAAGATGGACGGGATTGACAGCTGCTGGCGGCACTTTCTGAATATACCAAAATTCCGGAGTATCCGGAGAGTTTGGTGCCACCGTATTTAAGATTCACACGTGATGCGCAGGGCAGCCGTCTTACACATTTAAAAGTTACAGGCGGTGTGCTGAAGGCGAGAAATCTGCTGTCAGGACATAAGCAGAATAAAGCAGAGGATATCTGGGAGGAAAAGGTAAACCAGATCCGTATCTATTCCGGTGAAAAATATGAGACAAAAGATGAGGTGGAAGCGGGAACCATCTGTGCCGTGACCGGATTATCCTACACCTATCCGGGTGAGGGATTGGGAAGCCAGGAGGAGTCCGAACTGCCGATCTTAGAGCCGGTGCTGACCTATGAACTGATTTTGCCTGACGGTGTGCAGCCACAGGCGATGATGCCGAAACTTGCGATGTTAGAGGAAGAAGAACCGGAACTTCATATTGTCTGGAATGAAGAACTGCAGGAGATCAAGATACAGATTATGGGGGAGGTGCAGATCGAAATCTTAAAAGCACTGATCTCAGATCGATTTGGTGTGGAGGTGGAATTTGGCACCGGAAAGATTCTCTACCGCGAGACGATCGCAGATACCGTGGAGGGAGTGGGACATTTTGAGCCGCTGCGCCATTATGCGGAGGTTCATCTTTTATTAGAGCCGGGAGAGACCGGAAGCGGACTTACCTTTGCGGCAGATGTCAGCGAAGATATGTTAGCAAGAAACTGGCAGAGACTGGTGCTCACACATTTAGAGGAAAAAGAACATGTCGGTGTGCTGACGGGGTCGCCGGTCACGGATATGAAGGTTACGCTGGTTGCCGGACGTGCACATTTAAAACATACGGAGGGTGGCGACTTCAGGCAGGCGACTTACCGCGCGCTCAGACAGGGATTAAAGCAGGCGCAGTCTGTGCTGTTAGAGCCATGGTATGATTTCCGGCTGGAGATACCGAATGAATGTATTGGACGTGCCATGAATGACATCGAAGGAATGTCAGGTAAATTTGATGCTCCGGACCGGAACGGGGAGATGGCAGTACTCACAGGGATCGTTCCGGTTGCATCGATACGTGATTATGCAAAAGATGTTATGGCATATACCAAGGGACATGGAAGCCTTACCTGTACGCTGCACGGTTATCTGCCATGCCATAATACAGAGGAGGTTGTTGAGGCGCTTGGTTATGATTCAGAGCGTGATCTGGCAAATCCGACCGGGTCTGTATTCTGTGCCCATGGAGCAGGATTTGTTGTCCCATGGGATCAGGTTATGGACTATATGCATTTGGAAAGTGTGCTAAAGCCGGAAAAAGAAGCAGAGGAATGGCAGCCAAAGCAGGTTTACATGCAGCAGCAGAGCAGAGAAGAAGAATGGATCGGCACGGATGAGATTGACAGAATCTTAAATCAGACATACAATGCTAATAAACGGGAAAAATCTGCTCCGGGGCGCAATGTCTGGAAACGGTCAGGCGGAAGCAGCACGAATATATCGCCGGTAACACGGACTTACACACCGCCATTGTCGGACAAAGAATATCTGCTCGTGGACGGTTACAATGTGATATTTGCATGGGATGAGTTAAACGAGCTTGCCCGTGACAATGTGGATGGAGCGCGTGGAAGGCTTCTCGATATTTTATGTGATTATCAGGGAATGCGTGGATGTGAACTGATCGTGGTGTTTGATGCATACCGCGTACAGGGACACAAGACGGAAATGTATGATTACCATAATATTCATGTGGTTTACACGCGGGAGGCAGAGACTGCGGATCAGTACATTGAGAAGTTTGCACATGAAAATGGCAGAAAGTACCGTGTAACGGTTGCAACATCGGATGGATTAGAGCAGATCATTATCCGGGGAGCCGGATGCGGACTGATCTCGGCGAGGGAGTTAGAAAAAGAGATCACACGCAAACGTGGGGAAATGTTAGAAACATATCAGGCAAAACGTGAACCGGAAAAGAAGGTGCATATGGCAGAGCACATTCCGGATGAGGTGGCAGAAGCAGTCAGAAAGGCGGATTTTCATGAATAAACAGGAAGAAGTAAAATTTACACAGTCCGGCTTTTTAAAAATTGATGGGAAAAAAAGAGTTTCGGTTCGATTTGAACGTGGAAGCGATATTGCAGAGGGCATGCTTCCGCCGGGAAAAATCACAAAGAATCATGGATTTTCCGATAAGGAAGTAGCAGGATTAGAAGTCTATCTGGAGATGAACTGTGATGAGATCTACAAAAAAGCGAAGGAAATTGGTAAATTTACCAACTTACTATAAAAGAATATTTCCGTTACTTTTCGCATGGATGCTCCTGCTTACGACCTGTGCTGGCAGTCAGTCGGATGTTTTACGAATGAAATCTACAGAAAAGGCATCCGGTCAGACAATGCTCTCAGGCGAGCGGCTGGCAAAAACGCATGATGCACTGTTAGAGACAGCGAGAGGACGCAGCGAGATATTAGAGAGCGGGCGAGCAAAAGAATTTGCATCCGTAAACTGGCGCAGAATGGCAGGGGTTACGGTAAGGATTCTGCTTGTCATACTCCCGGCACTGATCGTGCAGTTCTGGAGCATCTGGTACCGCAGGGCAGATGAGATCGTTCCACGCGGACTGCTCTTAGTGAAGTTTGTGAGGAGGGCGGACGGAAAAAACGGAATGGCAATTTT
>ENA-OPYX01000371-OPYX01000371.1-human-gut-metagenome-genome-assembly--contig:-NODE-371-length-26745-cov-4.075926_pt1 | contig 26745 bp, 34 predicted proteins | sample MGYA00242639_ERZ504486 | MGnify/ENA primary metagenome ERZ504486 (study PRJEB26092, sample SAMD00036296) | human gut metagenome | host: Homo sapiens | study: EMG produced TPA metagenomics assembly of... | reverse complement strand
CCATCACAACATTGCTCGGCAGACGTTATATTGTCAAGGAAGCGAAAAAATTTATATGTGACAGAACTTGGAGTAAGTGGTAAATCAGATTATGAAAGAATCATTTCCAAGTATTGTAGATGAACATTTTTACTGCAAATATGGAATCGCTGCTGGATGGAGTTGAGGAAGGCAATGTAAACTGGAAAAACAGTGGTGCGTAATTTCTACCCGGATCTTGATGAGGCGGTAAAAGCGGCACAGAAAGATCTGGAAAAAGTAAAAATAGAAGATGAAGTGACAGATGTTATCTGTGATGTCTGTGGCAGGAACATGGTAGTAAAATATGGGCCGCATGGTAAATTCCTTGCGTGCCCGGGATTTCCGGAATGCCGGAATACAAAACCTTATCTTGAAAAAATCGGGGTTACATGTCCGAAATGCGGCAAGGAGGTTGTACTCCGCAAAACGAAAAAAGGCAGAAAATATTTCGGGTGTGAGGATAATCCAGAATGCGATTTTATGAGCTGGTCAAGGCCTGTTGCAGAGAAATGTCCAAAATGTGGCGGTTATATGGTGATTAAAGGAAACAAAATTGTATGTGCAGATGAACAATGCGGTTATGTGACAGATCGTAAAAATGTTGAAAAAGATTCCGAATAATGAAATAATTTTATGGAAAATATATTAGAATATTGAATTTTCAGAATTAACGTGATAAAATATAAGATATCATGAAAGACATATATGTAGTCAGGAGGCACGTATTATGAGTGTTCAGTTGTTAGATAAAACAAGAAAAATCAATAAATTGCTTCACAATAATAATTCTTCCAAAGTGGTATTTAATGATATATGTGATGTATTAAAAGAAATACTGGAATCAAATATCCTGGTCATCAGTAAAAAGGAAAAGTACTTGGAACAGGAGTACTTCAGGGTGTGGAAGAGATCAATGAATTGATTGTGGACGAGGTAGGAGGTTTTATCGACCCGCTTTTAAATGAACGTTTGCTTGGAATCCTGTCCACAAAAGAAAATGTGAATCTTGAAACACTTGGATTTAGTGGATGATGTAAAAAAATATACAGCAATCATCACAACCGATTGATATTGCGGGAAGAACGACTGGGAACATTATTTGTATATCGCGAGAACCGTCAGTATGATATAGATGACATTATACTGAGTGAATATGGAACAACGGTGGTCGGACTTGAAATGATGCGTTCTGTAAATGAAGAAAATGCAGAAGAGACAAGAAAAGTACAGATTTGTAAAATCTGCGATCAGTACATTGTCTTTTTCAGAATTAGAGGCAATCACACATATTTTTGATGAGATGGATGGCAAGGAAGGGATCCTTGTTGCGAGCAAGATTGCAGACCGTGTTGGGATTACAAGATCTGTAATCGTAAATGCACTACGGAAATTTGAAAGTGCAGGTGTGATCGAATCAAGATCTTCGGGAATGAAAGGAACATACATCAAAGTATTTAAATGATGTTGTGTTTGATGAACTGGACAAAATAAAGAAAGAGAATCATAAGAATAGTTAAAACAAAAAGGAATTTGTTATGTTATTTGTTAAACATAGCGGATTCCTTTTTTGAGTCGTACACCTGAAAGTGGAAAGAATACAGATGAATGCCATTCGTTGTATGAAACCTGCTGTTTCATATCCCTAAATTTGAAAAATCGAATGATAAGATAAAAATCTTCTTGAGAAATTTTCATTTTCGGGGATGTTTTTGCGGAAACGCTGGTGTTTCATCTGAAGAAGATGTGCGCAAAAACGCAGAAAATGTCGAAAAAGAGAGAAATATGAAAGATAAGGACAAATTGTAGTACACCAAATCATAAAATAATACAAAATACGGGAAAAAACTACGAAAAAAATAAAAACTCTTGTGTTTTTTTGAGATATTTTATAATAAAATAGAATAATATAGAAAATAGTGCATGAAAGGAGCAACAGTATGTTTACGACAAATGTATTTGACTATACAAATATACTTGATAAAGCGGCTGATGCAAGCTGGATGCGTGAGAATGTGATAACCAATAATATTGCAAATATAGACACACCTGGATACAAGAGACAGGATGTTGACTTTGAGTCCGTATTGCAGAAAGCACTTGGCAAGACAAAATACAGCAGCCTTGATAAAAAGGTGAGGGAGCTGAATCAGGATCTGGGGAAACTTACAACGACATCTTATACAGATGCGGCAAATTATTCTTATCGACTTGACCGCAATAATGTGGATGAAAACACAGAAAATGCGGAGCTGGCTTCTAAATCACTGAGATATCAGCTTTTGACAACGGCGATAACAAATAATTTTTCGAGAATGCAGACGGTTCTAAAGTAATAGAATACATACTTTTACGAACATTTGACTGCCACGGATAAAAGATTGAAAATGGAACAAAGGATGGAAAGTATATGGGATTATTTCAGGCATTTGATATCAGCGCAAGTGGAATGACAGCAGAACGCTTTCGTATGGACACGATCGCACAGAATATTGCAAATATAAATACAACGAGGACGGAAGACGGTACACCATATCGGAGAAAGATCGTTACATTTGCAGAAAAGACAGAAACACCTTTTTCACAGTATTATGAGACTGCAAGAGCGAGAGCGGTTGGAAATGGCGTGAAGGTGACATCTGTAAAAGAGGATGATGAGACAGAGATGCGTATGGTTTATGATCCGTCTCATCCGGATGCAGACGAAAATGGATATGTTACATACCCGAATGTGAATACGGTAACTGAAATGACAAACCTGATTGATGCAACAAGAGCATATGAAGCAAATACAACAGCATTTGACGCGACGAAAAGTATGGTGCAGGCTGCACTGAATATCAGTAAGTAAGGAAAGGAATGACGGTAAATGGATATTACTTCATTAACAGGGATCACATCAGATTATATTGAAAAGGTGGCGGAACAGAACAGACTTGTAAATACTTCGGATGACAGCTTTCAGTCGGTGCTTGATTCGGCGATGAATGTATTGTCAGAAACGAGCGATTTACAGAATGATGCAGAAGCGGCCCAGATAGAATTTGCCCTTGGAAAGGCAGATAATCCGCATGATATGCAGATTGCGGCAAAGAAAGCACTTACAGCACTTCAGTATACAACAGCGGTAAGGGATAAAATGCTGGATGCATATAAAGAAATCATGAATATGCAAATTTAATGAATGGAGTCAGATAACATGCCGGAACAGGTGCAAAATATATTAAATAAGATTACAGAATGGTGGAAAAAGTTTAATACAAAGCAGAAAGCGTTATTGATCAGCATTGTCGCAGTGATCATTGTTGCGCTGGCAATACTGGCAGCGGTTGTCAGTAAACCCAATATGGTTACACTGCACGAGTGTCAGACAACAGCAGAGGCAGGTACAGTGAAGGATCTTCTGGATGGCGAGAGCATTTCTTATCAGATGTCTCAGGATGGACTGATCTTTTATGTAGATGCAAAAGATGAGGCGGCTGCTTCGATTCTGCTCGGAAAAAATGATATACCGAGCCAGGGCGCATCCATTGATAATGTTTTTGATGGCGGATTCAGTTCAACAGAGGCAGACAAGACAAAGAAATACAAAGTTTATCTGCAGAAATATTTTGCTGAACAGTTGGAAACCCTGTCAAATGTTGAAAGTGCTTCTGTAACACTCGATATTCCAAATGATGATGGAACAATTCTTGCAAAAGATCAGGATTCCTATGCAGCAGTGATTCTTACTTTAAACGGAGATATGGATGAGGATCAGGCAGCAGGTCTTGCAAAATACATAGCAACACAGCTTAGGAATAAAATACAGATAATATTCAGATTTTAGATTCTAATTCGAATGTCTTATTCTCAGGAGACTCTTCTGATACCAATGTGGGAACTGCAAACAGCCAGCATCTCATGTAAATGCAAAAGCAGAAAACCTGGTAAAGAGTAAAGTGAAAGATGTTATGGATGGGTTCTTCTTTGTTTGAACCATGTGGAAGTGGCACCGGAACTTGTTGATGGATTTCGATACGTCAGAAGAAGCAACGCATGAATATTATGCACCGGACGGACAGACGAATGGTATGGTTGGCAGTAAGAGTGAATACGAATCAGAATCAGAAGGTGGTGCAGCTGCAACACCTGGAACAGATTCGAATGATGATACGTCTTATGTGATTGAAGATAACAATTACACACACAGTACTGTTACAGATACAACCACAAACTACCAGAACAATGAAAAGGTAACGAAAAAGTCATCAAATGGCGGAACTGTTAATTATGCAGACTCTTCCGTTTCTCTGGTAGCAACGAAATACCGCATTTACGATGAAGATACACTGCGTGCATCCGGAGCACTTGACAACATGACGTTCGACGAATATGTTGCGGCAAACAGTGACCCGACAGCGATTACTGTCGATCCGGAATATATCACGATGATTTCGAATGCAACAGGAATCCCGACAGATAAGATTACCATCATTGCACAGGAGGAACCGGTTTTCCAGTATTCTTCCGGTGGAAGAAGTGCTTCTGATTATTTACAGATTGTACTTGTGGTACTGATCCTTCTTCTTTTGGGTTATGTGGTGTTCCGCAGTACCAGAAAAGAAAAAGTGGCAGAGATCGAGCCGGAACTTTCTGTTGAAAGTCTGCTTGAATCAACAAAAGAAAGCCAGGAAGAAATGCAGGATATCGGATACAATGAAAAATCTGAAACCCGTATCCTGATTGAAAAATTTGTGGAAGACAATCCGGAAGCGGCAGCTTCATTATTACGCAACTGGCTGAACGAGGAGTGGGAATAAGGTATGGCAACGAACACACAAGATTATACTGGAATACAAAAGGCAGCAATCCTTTTTGATTGCTTTTGGGACCGGAAGCGGTCTGCAGATATCTTTTAAGCATTTTTAAAAGAAGATGAAATTGAAGAACTGACACTTTGAGATTCGCGAACACCAGAAGTGTTTTCGCCACAGGTTTAAGGAAGATGTTTTTAAATGAATTTTTTATCAGATCTGCCTTTGCACAGCAGTATATTGCAGAAGGCGGTATTGGATATGCGAAAGAGTTACTGGATAAGGCACTTGGTGAGGACAGGGCAAAGGAAGTTATCACAAAACTTACAGCGTCCCTGCAGGTACGTCCGTTTGAATTTGTACGGAAAACAGATCCAAGCCAGTTATTAAACTTTATTCAGGATGAACATCCACAGACAATCGCGATGATCTTGTCATATCTGACATCGGCGCAGGCGGCACTTGTGATTGGAGCGCTTCCACCGGAAAAACAGGCAGATGTTGCAAAACGTATTGCGATGATGGATCGTACATCGCCGGATGTGATCAAAGAGGTAGAGCGTGTGTTAGAAAAGAAACTTTCTTCCCTTGTCAACCAGGATTACACCATTGTTGGCGGTGTGGATGCCATCGTAAACATTTTAAATACGGTAGACCGTACGACAGAAAAACATATTATGGAGTCTTTGGAGATCGAAGAACCGGAACTGGCAGACGAGATCCGCAAGAAGATGTTTGTATTCGAGGATATTTTGCTGCTTGATGACCGTGCAATCCAGAGAGTGCTTCGTGATGTCGATAATGCTGACCTTGGAGTTGCCTTAAAGGCTGCAAACGAAGAAGTACAGAACGTTATCTTTAAGAATCTTTCAAAACGACTGGCTGCGATGATCAAAGAGGATATGGAGTTTATGGGACCTGTCCGTATGAAAGATGTTGAGGAGGCTCAGCAGAAAGTTGTCAGTGTCATTCGTAAATTAGAGGATTCTGGAGAGATTGTAATCTCCAGAGGCGGAGGTGACGAGATCGTTGTCTAATCTTTACAAACCGTGGTTCGTGCATACAGAGAGTCAGAATACAAGGGTGATCGATTCAAATGATCATATACAGGAGTTTCTGAAACAACAGATGGTAAAACAAGACCGGCCTGTAGGACCGGATGGATTTGCGGAGGGGATTATTACTGACAAAACAGAGAATGTAATCCCTGTAGAAGAACCGGAACAGGATATGACTGCTGTGAATGAAAAAGCGGAGCAGATACTTTCGCAGGCAAGAGCACAGGCAGATGTGCTGATTGATGATGCAAGACAGGAAGCGGAAGCTATCCGTGATGAAGCAAAAAAACAGGGTTATCTGGAAGGACAGAATACATTAGAACAGGAGTATAACCAGAAAAAACAGCAGTTAGAACAGGAACAACAGCAGAAAAAAATACAGTTGCAGAATTCTTATCAGGAAAAACAAAAAAACATGGAAAAAGAACTGGTAGATGTGATATTAAATGTTTTTAATAAGGTTTTTCATATCCAGTTTGATGATAAGAAAGAGATCCTGCTTCATCTGATCAATAATGCTATCGCAAATATCGAAGATGAAAAGCATTTCCGGATTAAGGTTGCAGGAGACAATGTGTCATTTTTAGAAAAGCATAAAGATGAAATATTAGATTATGTCGGACATGACATAGAACTTGAAATTGTTCCTGATTATACACTGAATGAAAATGCGTGCACCATAGAGACTGACGCAGGAATATTTGACTGTGGTGTAGACGTACAGCTTGATAATCTGATGAAGGATATCAAAGCATTATGCTCATAGAGGTGAGGCGGCAGAATGGGTACATTTGATAAATATCTTCAGCTTGCCGATAAGACGTATTTTAACCGTTTAGGCAAGGTGACAAAGATTGTCGGTCTTACAATTGAATCTGTAGGACCAAATGCAAAACTGAATGATCTGTGCCGTATCATTATCGATCGGGAACAAAATATTTCAACGATGGCTGAAGTGGTCGGGTTCCGTGATAAACATTTACTCCTGATGCCGTTTGAAAGCGTAGAAGGAATTGGTGTTGGATGTATTGTAGAAAATACAGGACATCCTCTGACTGTGAAAGTTGGAGAAGAACTGTTAGGTCATACATTAGATGGAATAGGACGGCCAACCGATGTGGAAGAATTATTACTTTCGTATGATTATCCGGTTGAAGCATTGCCACCAGATCCGATGGCAAGAAAAATTATTGATGAAGTACTACCTTTGGGTGTGAAAGCAGTAGATGGTCTGATTACAGTAGGAAAAGGACAGAGAATCGGTATTTTCGCCGGATCCGGTGTTGGAAAAAGTACATTACTTGGTATGTTTGCGAGAAATACAAAAGCGGATATCAACGTGATTGCATTGATTGGCGAGCGTGGAAGAGAAGTAAGAGAGTTTGTGGAACGCGATCTTGGTGAAGAAGGCATGAAACGCTCCGTGGTTATTGTTGCGACATCCGATAAACCTGCATTGATAAGAAATAAAGCTGCAAAAACAGCAACAGCTATTGCTGAATACTTTAGAGATCAGGGGAAAGATGTGTTGCTGATGATGGATTCACTGACACGATTTTCTATGGCACAGCGGGAGATTGGGTTGGCATCCGGAGAGCCACCGGTAACAAGAGGATATCCACCAAGTGTGTATTCAGAAATGCCTAAACTTCTGGAACGTGCAGGAACTTCGGATAAGGGATCTATTACCGGACTTTACACCGTGCTTGTAGATGGTGATGATATGAATGAACCAATCACAGATACGGCGAGAAGTATTTTAGACGGACATATTATGTTATCCAGAAAATTAGGACAAAAGAATCATTATCCTGCAATTGATGTATTACAGAGTATTTCCCGTGTTATGAGTTCGATTGCTACAAGTGAGCATAAAGAGCTTGCCGGAAAATTAAGAAATGTTATGGCTACTTATAATGAGGCAGAAGACCTGATTAATATCGGGGCATATAAAAATGGAACCAATCGTGAAATTGATTATGCAATTCAAAAAATTCAAGCGGTAAATGAGTTCCTGATGCAAAAGACCGATGAAAAATTTGAATTCAACGAAGAGATTGACCTGCTGCGAAAACTGTTTGAAAACTAAGAAAGGTTTCTGGTATGGCAAAGTTCAGATACAGAATGCAGAACATTCTTGATATCAAAGAAAAAATGGAAAATCAGGCAAAGACAGCCTATGGTATGGCGAATGCAAAACTTGCGGCAGAACAGCAGAAACTTCAGGATATCCTGATCCGGAGAGCCGGTTATGAATCAAAAGCAAGAGAATTGGTGAGTGGCAGTATTAATGTTTTGGAAATTCGTGAATGCAGGAAGGCGATTGACGTCTTAAAAAGCAAACAGCGCAGCCAGATGATGAATGTACATGCTGCAGAACGTGATGTTGAATTGGCGAGAAAACAGTTGAATGAAGCAATGGTTGAACGCAAGACACATGAAAAACTGAAAGAAAAAGCTTTTGAGGAGTTTAAACAGGAACTTTTACATGAAGAGTCAAAAGAAATAGATGAGCTTGTCAGTTATACCTATCACGATAATGGACAGCGTAGTTAGGCAGTTTGAGCGGACAGGAGGAAAATATGGCAGAAGAAAAAGAAGAAGTTGTAGATAAAAAAGCTGAAGAAAAACAAAGAAAAAAGAAGAGGCAAAGCAGAAGAAAGCACAGCATGCAGCAGAGAGCGATGAACTTGAAGAAGAAAGCGGCGGCAGCAAAGTTGCGGTATTTTTTGTTTCCCTTCTGATCATAGTTGTATGGTTTGCAATTATTGCCCTTCTGATTAAATGGGATGTTGGAGGATTTGGATCAGGCGTGCTTGCACCGATCCTGAAAGATGTCCCTTATGTAAATAAGATTTTACCGGATGATGCGGTGGAACAGGTTTCAACAGAGGACAGTGCTTATGCGTATGATACGATGGCAGATGCGGTTGAGCGCATTAAAGAACTTGAAAAAGAACTGGCAGATGCACAGAATGCATCGTCTGCAAATGCGGATTATATCAGCCAGTTAGAAGCTCAATCACAGGAATTACAGCAATATAAGGAAAACGAGGCAGAATTTGAAAAGGAAAAGCAGAGCTTCTATGAGGATGTTGTCTTTTCTGATGTAGCCCCGGATATTGAGGAATATAAGAAATATTACGAAAGCATCGATCCTGCAAATGCAGAAGTACTGTATAAGCAGGTAGTGGCACAGACGGCAGAGGATGAGCAGCTTGATGATTACATCAAAACATATTCATCCATGAAGCCAAAAGAGGCAGCAGCAATTTTTGATACCATGACAGACAACCTGAAACTGGTTGCACAGATTTTAGATGGTATGGATGCAGATTCAAGAGCTGCTATTCTTGGTAAAATGACTTCTGATACCGCTGCAAAGGTAACAGAGATCATGAAACCTTCAGAATAGATCATTAAGCGGCAGTACATGCAGCGAAAGGGAAAGGAGGAAGAAACATGGGAAGCACGCGCGTTTCAGAAGTGGCTGGAATTATGTCCATAGGACAGGGCGGCCAGACACTGACCGGAACAAAAGAAGGCGATCTGAAAGTTCAGTTTGCAGAAGTGATGAGCCAGATGACAACCCAGGTTGGAGGCGGTTACAATTATGGTGGACAGAACAGCAGACAGGATGTGGCAGCTGTAACCGGAAACAGTAGTGTGGCAGATGATTATGAACGTTATCAGAATGCTGCGGGCAGTATAAAAGATAATTCAGCAGGCAAAACGGACATTCAATCAGAAAATGCGGATGAAAAGTTAGCTGCATTTGATGAGGATGTGAGACAGGTTTTGAAAGATAAACTTGGTGTGACAGATGAAGAAATCGCAGATGCCATGCAGAAGTTAGGACTTACTGTTGCAGATCTGATACAGCCGAATCAGCTTGCGCAGCTTACAGCTGAACTCACAGGATGTGAAAATGTTGGAGAACTGCTGTGCAACAGTTCATTTATGGAAATTGTAAATGAAATTGGAGAGTTGTCACAGAACCTGTTAGATGAACTTGGAATGACACCGCAGATGTTTACTGAGATGGCTGCTGCAACAGACACAAATGTGAATGCAGAGCAGTTACCGGCGGATATTCAGGTGCCGGAAAATGACAACGCAGTACAGACGGCAGCAGATGCTGTGCCGGAGCAGATGATTTCAGATGCAAAAGATGATAAAACAGTACAGACAGTTTTAAATGCAGATGAAGTGGAAACACAGAAGCCGGAGGACAACATTGTTCTGCAGAAAGAAGTCGCAGATAATGTGAAGGATACCGATGACGTGAATGATGGTCTGATGCCGGAGAAAACAGAAGAACCGGATGTAAAGACAGAGTCAGATAAGGGACAGCAGACAGGCAGTAAAAATGAATCTGGGAATGCATCGGGTCAGACAGCATTTGTGAATCAGGAACATGTGGCAGATCCGGCAGCAGTAAAAACACCGGAAAATGTGCCGGAATTTTCAAGACAGCTTGACACTTTAGATCTGATCCGTCAGGTAACAGAATTTACAAAAATCACTGTCCGTGAAGCACAGACGACGATGGAGATGCAGTTGAACCCGGAACACCTTGGCAAGATTTATATCGAAGTAACGACCAAGGAAGGAAATGTATCTGCTCATATTATGACACAGAACGAACTGGTAAAAGAAGCGTTAGAAGCGCAGATGGCAGAACTCAAACAGAGTATGAACCAGGCAGGTGTGAAGGTGGATGCCGTAGAAGTTACGGTTGGAAGCCATGAGTTTGAAAAAAACTTAGAGCAGAATGCAAAACAGGAAGAGAGACAGGCAGAGGAGCAGGAAAAAGCTTCGCCAAAGACTAGAAGAATCAACTTAGATGAGTTAGATGAACTCTCCGGAGTCATGAGTGAGGAAGAAGCCCTTGTGGCGCAGATTATGGCAGATCACGGTAATTCCGTAGATTATACTGCTTAAAACAAAAGAAAGGAGAAAAAAATGGCATTAATTCAGCCCGTTGAAGACGGAAAAATACCAAAGGATACCAGTACTACAAGCAAATCGGATACCAGCAATGACCTTGGCTATGACCAGTTCTTACAGCTGTTATGTGCAGAGATGCAGTATCAGGATCCGTTAGAGCCTACCAGCAATACGGAGTATGTTGCACAGCTTGCTACATTTTCACAGATGGAAGCAACACTTGGTATGCAGAGTACAATCGAGAGCAGCAATGCAAATGCACTTGTTGGAAAATATGTTATTATCAAGACAACATCTTCGACTGGAGAAACAACAGCAACACAGGGATTTGTTGATTATGTACAGAAAGAAAACGGTGAGCAGAAGATCTGTGTAAATGGGGTGTTATATTCACTTTCTGATGTATATCAGGTTGCAGATACCGAATACATGGAGGCAGAGACACTTGCTAAGACGTTTGCAGCAGCGGTTGCTAAATTGCCATCCGCAGCACAGCTTACATTAAGTGACAAGGATGATGTCAAGAATTTAAAGACATATTATGATAATCTGAATTCTTATCAGCAGTCAAAGATCGATACAGATACTTTGAAAAAATATCAGGAACTGCTTGCACAGATGGAAAAACTTGCAGGAAAAGACTGGTATAAAAGTACTTCATCATCGACAGGTACAACAACAGATACGACAACAGGAACAGATACAAAAACGGATACAGACACAACGACAGGTACAGATAAAACCTGATATCTGACAGAAGGGAAATGCGATTATGAATAAGATCAGTAACCAGTTTGCTTCCATTGAGCAGGTAACTGACCAGTATCTGACTCGGAAAAGCACGGATGCGGTAACTTCGAGTGGTGTCTCCTTTGAAGATATTTTAAAGCAGAAGCAGGATGCAAAAGCAGGTGGGACACTTAAATTTTCCAAGCATGCCACGATGCGCCTGATGGATCGTAATATCAATTTGTCCAAAGAGCAGAATGAACGACTTGAGACAGGCGTTTTTAAGGCTGGTGAAAAGGGAATCAGAGAATCGTTAGTAATTGTTGATTCACTCGCTTTTATCGTAAATGTTCCGAACAGGACAGTCGTTACAGCAATGGACCGGACAGAGTCCGATGATAATATTTATACCAATATTGATGGTGCTGTGATCATGTAGCCGGACCGAAATGGAGGCTAGATTCCCGGAATGACAGAAGGGAAGGCAGCACAAAAGAACTAGGAGGTCAATTTCAACTATGATGAGATCAATGTACTCTGCTGTGTCAGGTCTTAAGACACATCAGACAAAAATGGACGTTATTGGTAACAATATCGCCAACGTAAACACAGTAGCTTTTAAATCATCCTCAGTCGTATTTCAGGATGTTTTATATCAGATGACAAGTAATGCATCCGGTGCGAACGCAGCAACAGGTACCGGTGGTGTGAATGCAAAACAGATCGGTCTTGGTGTTACGACCGGTGCAACAAACTTAAGCATCACAACTTCCGGTGCGGCTGAAACAACCGGACGTGCATTCGATATCCGTTTATCAGACCAGTCTACGACAAACTTTTTTGTAGTTAACAACGGTTCTGAGAACCTGTTTACCAGAGCCGGTTCTTTCTATGTAGATGGTGCCGGTAACTTATGTATGACATCCACCGGTTATACAGTTATGGGATGGCAGGTAGATCCGACAACAGGAAATATCAAGAAGGATACCGTATCTGCACTTCGTGTCATGCAGACATCCAACCTGACATCTGCTCCGGAGGCAACCACACAGGCAAATGTTTCCGGTATTATTGATAAAAATGATAAGGATGTATTGTCAGACAACGGACTTGTCAAAACACTGACATTTTTTTGATAATCTCGGTTATTCCTATACAGCACGTTTTGCAATGAAATCTACCGGAACAGATGGAAAATATACGGTGGAACTGGAAAAAATCTTAAATAGTGACGGAACAACGTTCTATGATGCAGAAACTAAGAAGACTCAGGATGGAAAAACAGTCAATGTAGAAGATATTTTTGGTAAAAAAGGAAACAAATTCACTTTAGGAACCTATAAACAAGTACAGAGTGGGTACTTTTTGGCTGCAGATGGAAAAATATATGTAGGAAGTAGTGCGGATAATAATAAGTTACTTACATATAGAGATGCAGATAAGTCTTTTACATGTGCGGACGGAACTGGACCATATAGCTTGAAACAGGTATATGGGATTTCTGATGCCATGCAGAGCAAAATTAATCCACCAACCGGAACAACGGCAACAGTAAAGGCAACAGTTGATACTGCAACAGGTGTTTTGACATTGACGGGCGATGTGGCTGATTATGAGATTGCATTTAGCACGAAAGATGGTACATTTTCAGGAGTCGGAGAACGGGATAAATATAAAGCGGATGGAACATTAGATAAAGCAGGAAGTAAGGCAAACACAGTTACACTTAATATGAGTAAGCTGGGAAATAATCCGACCCAGTTTGATGATATTACCATTGATTTTTCGGGACTGAAAGATGCAGACAACGGTGGTAAATCCACAGCGGTTATGTCTACAGGATCTATAGATGATGGTGTGACAGGAAAAGGAAAGAAATTAGGTGCCATGATCGGTATTTCCATCGATAACAATGGTCTTATCACAGGTACCTATGATAATGGTAATACAGAGACACTTGGACAGATCGCTGTTGCACAGTTTGCAAATGCATCCGGTCTTGAAAAGGTTGGAGAGAACTGTTACCGTACAACCTTAAACTCAGGTGAATTTGATGGAATTGGTGTTGAGATTTCTGCGGACGGAAGTTCCATGACATCCGGAGAACTTGAAATGTCTAACGTAGACTTGTCCACGGAGTTCACACAGATGATCATCACACAGCGTGGTTTCCAGGCAAACTCCCGTATCATCACAACATCAGATACCCTCTTAGAGGAACTGGTTAATCTGAAACGTTAATGTAAAGTAAGAAAAAGATAATATTTGCGTAAAACCTGTCTTAAAATGTTGAAACAGGTTTTACACAATCAGTTACATATGTTATACTGAACATTGTGACCGGTTTTTGAAAAAATCGGTCACAATAAAAACTGTTGATTAATAATGGAGGAATGATTACTTTATGATCGAAGTGACACGATTGAATGGAACAACAGTATTAATCAATTCGGATCTGATTGAAACGGTGGAGGAGACCCCGGATACAGTTATTTCTCTTACAACAGGTAAAAAGTTTATTGTAAAAGAAAGTAGACAAGAGGTCAAAAATTTAGTAAAATCATACAAAAGGGATATTTTTACAAATGGCCTTTTAAGAGAAGAATAAGTCCCACGGATGGGATTTTATAATCTGAAAAATCAAGGATGGTAGGTGGAAAAAGTGGATATAGCATCAATAGTAGGTATGTTATTAGGCGTTGTAATGTTTGTGTTTGGTGTACTTTCCAACGGAGGTGTTGCAAGTTTACACTCCATGTGGGATACGGCATCATTCATTATTACAATAGGAGGTTCCATTGCAGGTACGCTCGCATCTTTTAAATTGGCAGATTTTATCAATGGTATAAAGTCAATAAAGCTGATTTTTAAGGATGAGGTTCAGGATCCGGCAGTTGTCATCAACCAGATTATCTCACTGTCGAATACTGCGAGAAAAGAAGGACTTCTGGCATTGGAAGAAGCAGCAAACGGGATTGAAGATGATTTTCTGAAAAAAGGAATTATGCTTGTTGTAGATGGTACAGATCCGGAACTGGTAAGAGGAATCATGGAGACTGACTTAGCCTGCGTTGAGAGCAGACATAAAGCTAAAATTGCTGTCTGGGAGAAATGGGCTGAATTAGGTCCTGCCTGGGGTATGATCGGTACACTGATTGGATTGATCCTCATGTTGAAGAACATGGAAGATGCATCCACAATCGGACCGGCGATGGCAACGGCGCTTGTTACAACATTGTATGGTTCATTACTTGCAAACTGGTTATGTAACCCGATTGCAGGTAAGTTAAAACTGAATAATGATAATGAAATGATGATGAAGGAAATTTCCGTGGAAGGTATTCTGTCGATCCAGGCAGGAGAAAATCCACGTGTTATAGAAGAAAAACTGAAATCATTCCTTGCACCTTCGGCGCGTAATACAGCGCAGGAAAGCGAGGCTGGAGGTGAAGAATAGTGAAAAGAAAGCCTGATGAACCAAAAGGATCACCGGCATGGATGAATACATTTGCAGATCTGATGAACCTACTGTTATGTTTCTTTGTATTGTTATTCTCTATGTCAACGGTAGATGCAGAAAAGTTTGAAAAAATGGTGGCTTCCTTTCAGAATACATTTAGTATTCTTCCCAATGGAGGATCTTCTATTGGAGATGGAACTCTGATATCATCCGGTGTGAGCCAGCTTGAAATGTTAGATTCTTATTATAAAGACAAAGCGAACTCTGAAACGGATCAGGAAACAGACGAAGAGAATGATGTAGTGGAAGAATATAAAGAACAGGCACTGGAAGAATCAGAAAAAATGTCTGAACAGCTGGAGGATGCCATTGCAAGATATGGAATCCAGGATCAGGTGGAAGTTGATTTCAATGCACAGTATGTCATGCTCAATATGAATGGAGCTCTTTTGTTTGACTCCGGGCATGCTGAAATCCGATCAGAGGCGTATCCGCTGATTGATAAGCTGGGTAAGCTGATCGAACCTTATCAGGATAATATCATAGAAGTAGAGGGACACACGGATAACGTGCCGATTCATTCTGCAAAATATGAAGATAATGATGTGCTTTCATTTTACAGGGCACGGGCGGTTACAGATTATCTGAGAGATATTACAACAGTGGAGCCCGCACATTTGAAGGCATCTGGAAGAGGTGAGTATGTACCTGTTGCAGATAATACAACGCAGGAGGGAAGATCAAGAAACCGCCGCGTTATTATAAAAATATATAATTCTTATAGTTCAGATTTTAATTGAACAGGAAGGTAGCATTATGAAAAAGAATTTGATAACCGTAATTATTCTGGCACTGGTTTTAGCAAATCTTATTTTAACTGCAATTCTTGTGTTCACGATTATTCCGCAGACAAAAAAATCGAATCAGCTGATCGATCAGGTATGCTCTGCTATTAATCTGGAACTTCAGAGTGGAGAAAATACGCCGGCTACACCGGAGGTGCCGATCGAAGATGTTGAGACTTATGCGATCACCGATGGATTTACCGTGAACTTAAAACAGGGCGAAGATGGCAAACAGCACTATGCTGTATTTTCAGTCAGTTTATCTTTGAATACAAAGAGTGACGGATACAAAACCTATGGTGGATCCGAAGGACTTGCTGCAAAAGTGACGATCATTCAGAGCGAGATTAATACCATTGTAAATGGATATACATTGGATGAGTTTAATGCAAATGGCTATCAGAATGTAAAAGATGATATATTGAAAACATTACAGGATATGTTTGGAGGTTCAGACTTCATCGTTGGTGTAAACTTCTCAAGCGTTCAGACGGAATAGACCCAAATATTGTGTTAGGTGGTGAGAAAGAATGGGTGAAGTCTTATCTCAAAATGAGATAGATAGTTTGCTCAAAGCGTTAAGCAGTGGTGAACTTGATGTAGATGAAATGAAAGATGAAGATAAAAAACAGGTCAAAAATTATGATTTTGCCCGTCCTGCAAAGTTTTCAAAGGAACATCTGCGAACGCTGGAGATTATCTTTGAACATTACGGAAGACTCTTGTCAACCAATCTTCCTGTTTATTTACGGAAAAATGTTCAGGTTGAGGTGATGAACTCAGAAGCAGTTACATATTCAGAATTTTCAAATGCGTTATCGAATCCTGTATTACTTGGAATTGTAAATGCATCTCCATTGAATGGAAGCATTGTCATTGAGATGGCACAAAATCTTGGATATGTTGTAGTAGACAGAATGTTAGGTGGAAAGGGAGTGCCTCTGGATAAACCGAGGGATTTCTCGGAGATAGAATTGCTGATCATTGAGCGGATATTTAATGTGGCAGTAGATCTTTTAGTGGAGCCGTGGGAGAATGTATGTGAGTTAGAACCCCGGTTAGAGCGTATTGAGACGAATTCGCAGTTCGCACAGATTATATCGCCGACGGAGATGATAGCTCTGGTAACGCTCAATGTTAAGATTGGCGATGTGGAGGGATTACTGAATGTATGCCTTCCATATCTGACTTTAGAGAGTATTATGGACAAACTGAATACCAAATACTGGTATTCGAGTCTGCAGGAAAAAGATGAACAACAGTATACAGAAACGATCGAGGCACTTATTTCAAAAGCACCAATGCCGATCAAAGCTGTACTTGGTAACAGTTCCATTTCAGTAAATGATTTTTTGGGACTGCAGGTAGGAGATATTATCCGGCTGGATACGAAGGTTGATCAGGAACTGAGTGTCTTTGTTGGAAGTATAAAAAAATTTACTGCTCTGCCGGGAGAAACCGGTGATGACTATGCAGTAAGAATTACATCAGTGATTAGGGAGGAGCAGTAAGATGGATGGAACGATGTCACAGGAAGAAATCAATGCTTTACTGAACAATCCTTCAGGTACAGATGAAAATCCGGAAAATACATTGACAGAACAGGAAAAAGATGCGATCGGTGAGATCTCGAATATCAGTATGGGAACAGCGGCAACTACACTGTTTTCACTGGTAAACCGTAAGGTTGAGATTTCCACCCCAGTGGTTGCGTTTGCAAACTGGAGTGATATATGTGACGCATATGAAAAGCCATGTGTATTTATACGAATTGCGTATACCGTGGGATTAGATGGAAGCAATATCCTTGTGTTAAAGGAACATGATGTAAAAGTTATCACGGACCTGATGATGGGCGGTGATGGAACAAATACGGATGGAGAACTTGGAGAACTTCACCTGAGTGCAATCAGCGAGGCAATGAACCAGATGATGGGCTCGGCAGCAACATCATTGTCTTCCATGCTGGACAAGGTAATTGATATCAGCCCGCCAAGTGCAGATCTGATAGATTTGCAACAGACAATTGATGAGAGTCAGATTGATGAGTTCCTTGCAGGTGAATTTGTAAAAATTTCATTCCGGTTAGAGATTGGTGATCTTGTTGATAGTGAGATCATGCAGTTATATCCTGTTTCTTTTGCAAAAGAAATGTGTGCAAATGTAACAAGCAATATGGAAGAAGACAGTAATTCCACTGCAGGAATGAGTGAAAAAGAGAACACCCAGAGTACACCGGCAGCTCAGCCGACACCTGCACCGCAGCCACAACCTCAGATGGCAGCACAGCAGCCAATGATGGGACAGCCGATGATGGGGCAGCCAATGATGGGTCAGCCGATGATGGGACAATCAATGATGGGTCAGGAGATGTCGCAGATGTATGGACAACAGCAGGTAAATGTACAGCCGGCACAATTCCAGGCATTTACTGGAGCAGTACCGGGGAATTTTCAACCGGAAAATATTGATTTGATTATGGATGTACCACTTGAAGTTACGGTAGAACTTGGAAGAACTTCCAAATCAATTAAAGAAATACTTGATTTTACACCGGGAACCATTATAGAATTAAACAGGATTGCCGGAGAACCGATTGATGTTCTGGTAAATGGTAAATTCGTAGCCAAAGGCGAGGTAGTAGTAATAGAAGAAAGCTATGGTATACGAATTACTGAAATTATAAAATAAAAAACAAAAAAGAAGAGTTAAAGATAGGAGAGAAAATTATGGCTAAGGTTATGATTTGTGATGATGCTGCATTTATGAGAATGATGATTAAGGACATTCTTACAAAGAATGGTTATGAGATTGCAGCGGAGGCTGAAAATGGTGCTATTGCAGTGGAGAAATATCCTGAAGCAAAACCGGATCTGGTATTAATGGATATTACTATGCCGGATATGGATGGTATCCAGGCATTAAAGAAGATCAAAGAGATTGATGCAAATGCAAATGTTATCATGTGTTCTGCAATGGGACAGCAGGCTATGGTTATTGAAGCAATTCAGTCAGGAGCAAAGGATTTTATTGTGAAGCCATTCCAGGCTGAGCGTGTACTTGAGGCAGTAAAAAAAGTAGTGGGTTAGTATGATTTTATTAAGCGCTTCTTTTCGAAGTCTGATGCAGCTGATTGGAGTACTGATCATATTTGTGTTTGTTTTGATTATTACCTACTTCACGACAAAGTGGGTAGGTGGTTTTCAAAAAATACAAATGTCCAAAGGAAATCTTAAGGTTCTCGAAACAATCCGGATTGCAAATGGTAAATTTTTACAGCTTGTTAAGGCAGGAGAACAGTATTTTGTAATCGCTGTGGGTAAGGATGAAGTAACAAAAATTGCGGAACTTACAGAAGATCAGTTATCAGTCCAGACATCGGATGATATGAAAAATTCACAGGAAAATTTTCAGGAGATATTTAGTAGACTGAAAGATCATTTTCCGAAAAAGCAGGATTGATGGAATTATGACAAAATTAAAAAAGACATATTGTATACTGTCATTAATATTTGCAATAGCAGTGTTTGTGGCAGTGTTGTTTGCCTCACAAAACAGAACGACTGTTTATGCAGCTTCCATGGATCCGGACAGCATTGATTCGCTGGATAATACAGCAGCGAATACCAGCACAGGTTCAGGTAGTGAGTCAGACAGCAAAGGTGGTCTGTCCATCTCGATAAATAATGATGAGGCGGGGGTTGCTTCAGAAGTACGTGCATTATTGTTATTGACAATTATTGCAGTGTCACCATCGCTTTTGATTATGCTTACATCGTATACCAGAATTGTAATTGTACTTCATTTTTTAAGAACGGCAATTGGAACACAGACGGCACCGCCAAACCAGATTTTGATTGGACTGGCATTGTTTTTGACATTTTTTATCATGTGGCCGACGTTTCAGCAGATCAATGAGAATGCAATCCAGCCACTGGATAATGGAGATATTACCATAGAAGAGGCATTAAAAGAAGCGGAAGTGCCGATTCGCCAGTTTATGTATGGACAGGTACAGCGAAAGGATGTCAAGCTTTTCGTGGATATGGCTGGTGACAGTTATGATATTGACAGTGCTGCACTGGAAAAGGAATATGAGGAATCCGGGCAGAGTGCATATGATGCGATTCCGATGACAATTATGATTCCATCATTTATAATCGGAGAACTGAGACAGGCGTTCATTATGGGATTTCTTATATATATCCCGTTTATTGTAATTGATATGGTAGTTGCATCCGTGCTTATGTCGATGGGTATGATGATGCTTCCACCGACAACAATCTCTTTGCCGTTTAAAATATTACTGTTTATACTGGCGGATGGATGGAATCTTGTAATAGGAAGCGTAGTAAAGACATTTTATTGATGATAACAGAATGTTCAAAGAATGTACATTCTGTTATAGATACAGATTAAAATGTATATAGATAGCAAAGAGGTGAGAACAAAATGACAGAAGGACAGGTACTTGATGTAGCAAAAGAAGCAATTTATACGATTATAATCTGTTCGGCTCCAATGTTGATCATTTCACTGGTTGTTGGTTTGATTGTCAGTATTTTCCAGACGGTTACATCTATTCAGGAGCAGACGCTGACGTTTGTTCCTAAAATTATTGCAGTATTTGTCGGACTTATGATTTTGGATCATGGATTTTGACAAATCTGACAGAATTTCGTGACGACATTATGGTCGAATTTTAGTATGTATCTCGGTTAGGACGATCTATGTTAGAATATACGTTTTCATTGGCTAATTTTGAAATACTGATATTAATATTGGTTCGCATATCCTGTTTTGTCTATATTGCACCTTTTTTTGGAACAAAAAAGTGCGCCCTCGCAGGCAAAGATAGGTTTTTCTTTTTTTCGTTGCACTTCTGGTGTATGGTTTTGTTGATAAGACAGCAATCGAGTATACAGGTTTGATTGGGTATGCGATAATAGTGTTAAAAGAAGGAATTACAGGGTTGCTGATAGGGTTTGCTGCAAACATTTGTAATTCCATTATTTTATTTGCGGGAAATATTATTGATATGGATATTGGATTATCCATGGTGACTGAATTTGACCCGACAATGAATACGCAGGTAACAATTACCGGAAACCTGTACAATTATTTTATACTTCTTCTTTTGATTGCAACAGATATGCATCATGTGATTTTACAGGCTGTGGTAGATTCTTTTACCGTAATCCAATCAATGGTCAGATCTTTAACTGGGATTCACTTGCGGGTTCTATAACACAGTATATGACAGATCTGTTTGTAATAGGTTTCAGGATCTTTCTTCCAATATTTGCCTGTATGATGATTTTAAACTGTATTCTTGGTATTCTGGCAAAGGTCGCACCACAGATGAATATGTTTGCAGTTGGTATGCAGATGAAAATACTGGTTGGTTTTGGAGTTTTATTTCTTACAATTTCACTTTTGCCTGGAATCGCCAGTTTTATATTTACCGAAATGAAAAAGATGATGGTTTTATTTATAGAGGGAATGTACTAAGGTGGAATGGAAAGACAGATTACTATTTGCATATGACCTTCAGTGGTTCGCAAAAGATGGACCCGGAGGGGAAAAAAACAGAGCCGGCAACAGAAAAGAAGTTAAGAGAAGCACGAGAGGATGGTAAGGTTGCAAAGAGTAAGGAACTTACCGCAGCGTTTGATCTGATAGTATTGTTCCTCGTGTTGAAGGTTTTTATTTCGTTAATTGGCAATGGCTTTTTGGAAGTTTTTTATTATGTATATAAGCTGATGCCTGATTTTGTAAGTGTTAATGCGATGGAATCATCTACAAAGGAGATTACTTCGTTTTTACATAATGTGTATATAGAAATGTTCAAGATGGCTGCCCCGTTTTTTGTGTTTGGTGTTGCGGTGACAGCCCTTGTAAGTATCCTTCAGGTAGGGTGGAAAGTCACGGCTAAGCCGTTAAAACCTAAGGGGGATAAATTTAATCCGATCAATGGATTTAAACGTATTTTTTCAAAAGATTCATTATTTGAGCTGCTTAAATCTATTTTAAAAATAAGTTTGATCATATATGTTGCTTATACATCCATAAAGGGTGAGGCAAATGATATTTTTATTTTATATGACATACCGCTGAATCAGGCAGTTGTATTATGCGGGAATGTTATCATTAATGCAGGTTTTAAAATCAGCCTTGTTTATCTGGTGGTCGGAATTGCAGATTTTGTTTATCAGAAACATCGTTTCAATGAAGATATGAAGATGACCAAGCAGGAATTAAAGGATGAGTATAAAAATACTGAGGGAAATCCTGAGATCAAAGGAAGACAGAGACAACGTATGAGAGAAGCTTCTCAAAGGCGTATGATGCAGGATGTACCAAAGGCAGATGTGGTTATTACGAACCCGACACACCTGGCAGTTGCAATCAAATATGATGCCGAGGTGTCAAGAGCTCCGATCGTTATTGCAAAAGGAGAAGATTATCTTGCACAGAAAATTCGTGAAAAAGCAAAGGAAAACCACATTGAAATTGTTGAAAATAAACCGTTGGCAAGAATGTTATATGCGAATGTAGATATAGGGGCAGAAATACCGCCGGAATTGTATCAGGCAGTAGCGGAAATTCTTGCTATGGTATATAATCTGAGAAACAGGGAGGAGAGGTCATGAAGAAAGCTGACATAGGTGTTGCACTGTATCTACTGGCTGCAGTCATCTTTTTTATAGTGCCAATCAGTTCCAATTTACTCGACGTTATGCTGGCACTGAACATTTCAATCGCATTGATTGTTCTTTTTAATACATTGTTTGTAAAAGAAGTACTGGATATGTCTTTTTTTCCGACTTTACTTTTGTTTACGACAATCTTTCGAATTTCTCTGAACGTGTCTTCAACACGACTGATCTTAACAACCGGTAATCCGGGTAATGTCGTACAGACATTTGGACAGTTCGTCGGTGGTGGAGATCTGATCGTTGGTGCCATCGTATTCATTATTCTGGTTATTATCCAGTTTGTTGTTATCAATAAAGGTTCCGAGCGTGTCGCTGAGGTAACGGCGAGATTTACACTTGATGCGATGCCTGGTAAGCAGATGGCGATTGATGCGGATTTAAATACCGGAGCGATCACGGAAAAACAGGCAAGGGAGCGGAGAAATAAGATTCAGGAAGAATCTGCGTTCTTTGGTTCCATGGATGGTGCTACCAAGTATGTAAAGGGAGATGCAGCAGCTGGTCTTATTATCACGTTTGTAAACCTTGCGGGTGGAACCATTATGGGTATACTGCGGGGCGGAATGACGTTTCAGGAGGCAATCGAACATTACGGTGTGCTAACGATTGGTGATGGACTTTCTTCCCAGATACCGTCCCTTCTGATCTCACTTGCAACCGGCATTCTTGTTACAAAAGCGTCGAAAGAAGCGGATTTTTCCAATATCCTTGTCAGTCAGTTATTTGGTATTCCCAAAGTACTTTATATTGTAGGTACTACGCTGGCGGTTTTAGGAATTGCAACACCGTTAAATACCTTATTGTTTCTTGCGTTTGGTGCAACTTTTATTATTGCAGGACGACAGGTCGACAAAAATATCGGTATTGAGAGTATAGAAGAAGAGGTCAATGCGGAGGAAACGGAAGCAGAAGAGGTACGAAAACCAGAGAATGTGGTGTCGCTGCTTCAGGTTGATCCGATAGAACTTGAATTTGGATATGGTATCATTCCGTTAGCAGATGTAAATCAGGGAGGAGATCTCCTGGATCGTGTTGTTATGATACGAAGGCAGATTGCTCTTGAACTTGGTACTATAGTACCTATCATACGTTTGAGGGATAATATTCAGTTAAATCCGAATCAGTATATCATTAAGATCAAAGGGGTGCAGGTGACAGAAGGAGAGATCCTTTTTGATCACTATATGGCAATGAATCCGGGATATGTGGAGGAAGAGATCACAGGTATCCCTACATTTGAACCGTCATTCCATCTCCCGGCGATCTGGATTACGGAAAGCCAGCGTGAACGTGCGGAGAGCCTTGGATATACGGTTGTTGATCCGCCATCAATTATTGCAACGCATTTGACAGAGGTAATCCGGTCACATATCGCAGAACTGCTTACCAGACAGGATGTGCAGAATCTTGTCAATAATCTGAAAGAGAGCAATCCGGTACTGGTGGACGAGCTGATTCCCAAGATGCTTGGACTTGGTGAGGTTCAGAAGGTGTTACAGAACCTGCTGGATGAGGGGATTTCTATCCGTGATCTCCTGACGATTTTTGAAACGCTTGCAGATCATGCAGCGACAACAAGAGATACAGATGTACTGACGGAGTACGTGCGCCAGAGTTTAAAGAGAGCCATTTCCAGCAAATATTTCCCGGCGAATGAGACAACCAGTGTTATTACACTTGATCCGAAGGTGGAACAGGAAATTATGGCTTCTGTGAAGCAGACAGAACAGGGGGCATATCTTACACTTGATCCGGAAACAACAAAGGCTATTATGAATTCTGTACAGAATGAAGTAACAAAGCTCGAAAACATGGGAAAAACACCAATTGTGATTACATCTCCAATTGTTCGAATGTACTTTAAAAAATTAACGGAAGATTATTTTAAGGATCTGATTGTAGTTTCCTACAATGAAATTGAGTCCAATGTAGAATTACAGTCAGTAGGTATAATCAGCAGGGACGGTGACAAGTAAAATGACCATAAATAAGTATCAGGGAAAAACAAAAGAAGAGGCAATCGAAAAAGCAAAACAGGAGCTTGGCGAAGGCGCGGTTGTGATGAATGTAAAGGAAATCAAACCGACAGGTATGTTTAAAGCCTGGAAGAGTTCTGTGTTTGAGGTTACAGCTGCAAGAGAAGAAAAAGAGAATTTTGTAGATCCGAGACAGGTTGCTGATCTGACAGCAAAAACTGTAAAAACATTGAATCTGGCAGCAGATGAAAATATCAGTCCAAAAGAATTTTTAAATGACAGAACATCCGACATCCTGTCAGGACATCTTACAAATGCGCCGGAACTGCACGCAAAAGACGGATTAGAGAAAAGACTGGAAAACCTTTCTAATATTCTGGAAAAACAACTGTCCGTAGAAGAAAGCAGACAGAAGGAAGTAAAGGAAGAAGAGAAAGAACGTCAGGTTATAAATCCGGAGGGACTGCAGTTTATCAAGATGCTTTACAGAACACTGCTGGAAAATGAAGTGAATGAAAAATATGTCAACCAGATCTTAGACGAAGCAGAGAAAGTGATGCACAGTGGAAGCAGTGTGGATGCGATATTGTCAAATGTATATCAGAAGATGATCTTAAAACTGGGACAGCCGGATACAATTTGTGTTTCCGGGAAAAAACCAAGAATTATTTTCTTTGTGGGCCCGACGGGCGTCGGAAAGACAACTACGATTGCTAAGATTGCATCCAAGTACAAACTGGAAATGGGAATGAAGATTGCGTTCCTGACGGCGGATACTTATCGTATTGCGGCTACGGAACAGCTTCGTGTGTATGCAAATATTTTAGATGCACCAATGAGTATCATATACTCAGCAGAGGAAATGAATGCTGCAATCGAAAGAGTCAGTGAGTATGATCTTATTTTTGTTGATACGGCAGGTTTTTCCCATAAGAATGATGAACAGTGCAATGATATGAAAAAAATGCTTGCAGGTCTGGATGCAGCATATGAAAGAGAGGTATATCTGGTAGTCAGTGCAACAACCAAGTATAAAGATCTTTTGGAAATTGCTGACCGCTATAAGGAGATTGCCGATTATAAACTGATATTTACAAAGCTTGATGAAACGGAAGCGTATGGTAATATTTACAATATCAAGATGTATTCGGGAGCACCACTTTCCTATATGACAAACGGACAAAATGTACCGGATGACATAGAGGAATTTAATACACAAAAAATAGTAAAACAACTTCTGGGAGGCAGATAATGATATGGATCAGGCTCAAAATCTCAGAAATGTAATTAAAGTAAAAAATCAGAGCCGGAAACTGGATGCACGCGTGATTACCGTGACGAGTGGAAAAGGCGGAGTTGGAAAGTCAAATGTTGCAGTAAATCTTGCTGTGCAGATCAGTAAAATGGGAAAAAAAGTCCTGATTTTTGATGCTGATTTTGGTCTTGCCAATGTTGAAGTTATGTTTGGCGCAGTTCCACGTTATAATCTGGGAGATTTTCTGTTCCAGGGAAAAAGCATGACGGAGATTATAACAGAAGGTCCTATGGGAATAGGGTTTATCTCTGGCGGAGCAGGAATCTTGAGTATGAACCAGCTTGCGGATGAACAGATCAGATATCTGGTTCGCGGTCTGGCTGAATTAGATCGGTATGCAGATGTGATCCTGATTGATACAGGGGCAGGAATTTCAAACCAGGTTATGGAATTTGTAATGGCAAGTCCGGAAGTACTTGTTGTTACGACGCCGGAACCGAGTTCTTTGACAGATTCCTATTCATTATTGAAAGCATTGTATCATAATCCTTTATTTTCACGCGAACAGACAGATATCCGGATTGTGTCAAACCGGGTGATATCCAGTGAAGAAGGGCAGCAGGTATATGAAAAACTGAATTCTGTGGTAGAACAGTTTCTGGATGGTTCTGTAAATTATCTTGGAATGATCCCGCAGGATCACATGCTCGAACGTTCGGTAAGACAGCAGAAACCTGTTTCGTTGAATGCACCGTTGGCGAAGTCGGCAAGAGCGTTTGAAGTTATGGCTTCAAATCTGATTTTACAGGAAGAAAAATTACCGGATAAACGGTTGGGGATTGCCAGAATGTTTTCAAATTTTTGGCAACAGAAATACTAAGGAGGAATGGATATGAAGGTTTCAGACATTATACGTATCGGCGATAAGATAGATATCCG
>ENA-OPYX01000370-OPYX01000370.1-human-gut-metagenome-genome-assembly--contig:-NODE-370-length-26792-cov-12.917870_pt1 | contig 26792 bp, 28 predicted proteins | sample MGYA00242639_ERZ504486 | MGnify/ENA primary metagenome ERZ504486 (study PRJEB26092, sample SAMD00036296) | human gut metagenome | host: Homo sapiens | study: EMG produced TPA metagenomics assembly of... | reverse complement strand
TTACATGTCGGGAATTGAATTTATTTACAGGTATTAATGGCATGGGAAAATCGACATTGATTCAGGCATTATTATTATTGCGGCAAACATATGGAAAAAAAATAATTGTTTGGAAAATCAGCGTTTAATTCTTAATGGATCATATGTCGAACTGGGTACTCAGACTGATATTATGTATTGGTTTAGAAAAGATGATGTGCTTTCTATAGAAGTAGAGGAAAATGATCATAAATGGATGTGTCAGTATGATAAAGTTGGAAATTTGATTTCAGAAAGTCAGGGACCTTTATCTGAAAGAGATTCATTTCTTACAAAAAAATTTGAGTATATATCGGCAGAAAGATTAGGACCTCGCCGTTATTATGACACGATAGAAAATGAAAACTCTTTGCATTCGGAAATTGGAGTGAAAGGTGAAAAAACCGCAGTATGCTTGTATGAGAAAGGGAGTGATGTAAAAGTTTATTCAAATATGAAGCATAGTTCAGAAACAAGTGAACGACTTGAATTGCAGATAAATGCGTGGTTATCAGAAATCTCGCCAAACATAAAGGTAAATGTAATTCCTTATTTAGATGTGAATTTAATGGGAGTGAGATATTCGACAAGTAACAGTTTAGGAGAAGAGTCTACAAATGCATTAAACATGGGATTTGGAGTTTCATATTCGTTACCTATTATTGTTGCATTATTAAGTGCAAGGGAGGGAGACATACTTGTGCTTGAGAATCCAGAAGCACATTTACATCCACGTGGTCAGAGAAAAATTGGTGAATTAGTTGCTTTAGCTGCTGCTAATGGTGTCCAAATTTTTATGGAAACACATAGCGATCATGTTTTAAATGGAATTCGATTAAGTGTTCGCAATAAAAAAATATCATCTGATAAGGTAAAAATAAACTATTTTTATGAATATTTATCAGAAGAAGGAATTCAAAAACATGAAAAAACATCTCCGGAGATTTTAGAAGATGGCAGTTTATCGAATTGGCCGGAGGGATTTTTTGATGAGTGGGATAAAGCAATTGATGAATTATTTTAAGAGGAATATAAATGGTATTTAATGAGATTTCTTTGAAACAACAGGTTGCAAAATTACCATTAACTGAGCAATTTTCGGGCTTTTTAAAAGTGTGTCAAGAATTGAAACATAGGAATAAGGACAATGACTTCTATTATACGGATGAATTAATGACAGAAGAAATTGCTAATGAATATACGATACATGATTGGTTGAAAGATCGAAATGTGCCTCAAAAAGATAAGCAGTTTTTTAGATCTCTGATTCAGAGAGGACATAGAATAGAAACAGGAGATTTCCTTGAGAGTGAACTGATTGTAGAACTAGAAAATGAAGGTTCTATTTCTGCTAAGGGTGCTTTAATGGCATATGAATGGGATAGCTACATAGTTAGTTTGTTATCATCTGAATTATGGGAAAAGGAATGGATGGAGGGAAAATATGTATCCATTAATGACGAAGAAGATGAAGCAGTCAAAGTAAGAAATTGTGGGATTTTGGATCATGTAGATCAATTGATTACAAGTGAAAGGGAACGACAGTCATTAATTATTTCTTCAGGAGCTGAGCTATGGGAAAAAAGAGAACAATTATATCCACATTTAATTTTTTGCAAAGAGGTGAAAAGGCAATTAGAAGAAGCTCGTGTTTCAATACAAATTCAAACTATCATGAAAAGAATTCAGATTTTAGAGGATTATTTCGCAACATATGAAGGAGTGTTTGATAAAAATGAAGTTGGTTTTGGATGCAGGACAGAATCCGAGTCGGTGAAGAAAGATAAAGAATTAAATGAGTATAGAAAATTTGTAACACCATATGGAAAAGAAGAATATTTTTATTGGCATATAAGTTTTCCGGGAAATTATCCAGGCAGAATACATTTTTTACCAGACCCGGAACATAGAGTGGGGATTGTTGGATATATAGGAAAGCATTTGCCAACCTCCAAATTTTCGACCATTTAATGTAGCAATTATGTTACATCCTCCCCACCTATTTTGTGACAATTATATAACGTCCTCTATACAGAAATATGCGGTTTTAAGCCATTTTCGTGGCAAAAAAGCCGCATATTTTTTGTAGCAATGACTTGACATCCTCGGGGATACTTTGCGTTTCAGGGAGTATTCCTGAAATATGAGAAATATAAAATTTTTATAACCATTATCAGAGGGAAGCTGATATAATAAGTGCAGTAATGCCAGAACGGGATGTGAGGATAACGAGAATGGGACTTATTAATATAACTTCAGATAGAAAAAATGTAACTTTGGATTCGGATATGATTCTTTATATTATAATGCATGGAAAAATTGCGGAGATTCATATAGTTGGGGGAAGAGTATACGAGACGCGGGTTACCTTGAAAAATCTGGAAGGATTATTAAAGGAAGAATTTGTAAAAATACACAGAGGCTGTATTGTGTCTGTAAAGGCTGTCCACGATGTGACGGATATGGTAAATCTCAGCGATGGAGAAGAATTGTTATATACTGTTCGTAAGAAAAAACAAATAGTGTTTGAGATTCAGGAAAAGCAGAAAAAAATGATTCACGCTTTGGGAAAAAAAGGTATTCCGGCTACAGAAGAAGAATATTGCCGCCATTATAGTTCTTTTGAATATCTGCCTATTGCATTTACGGATATAGAAATGGTGTTTAATGAAGAAAGACATGCGGTAGACTGGATTTTCCGTTATGCAAATCAGGAACTTGCCAGATTAGAAAAGCTTCCACTGGATCAGCTGTTGGGAAAATCTTTTGGAAGTCTGTTTGCCAATATGGATTCGAAATGGCTGCGAAGTTATGAACGTTCGGCACTTTATGGAGAAGTATTGGAACTTATGGATTATAGCCCGGAGATAGACACCAACCTGAAGGTAATCTGTTTTCCTACCTTTAAGGGACATTGTGGCTGTATCTTGTTTGATCTGGATAGGATTAAGGCAGTTGATACTAGCAACAATGTTCATAAAATATGGAATACATACCTGAGAAGTTATACAAAATAACTATAGATATCCTCTTAATTAACGCAAATTCCAGATGCGCGGAACCACCCTTTGCAATCGTTCGTACTTATTGTTTTTAAGGCCGCTTTTACAGCCTCAGGTAGTTCAGCAGCACGGACTTTCCTCTTTTTGAGAAAGGATTTCATTTTTGACCACATTTTTTCAATAGGGTTCAAATCTGGACTGTATGGTGGCAAATATAGATAGGAGATTCCTGCCTTGTCTAAAAGTTCCGTCACTATTTTGGCATGATGAGAACGCATGTTATCCATGATTACAACATCGTCTTTCTCAAGGCTCGGTATCAGTTGTTTTCCCATATATTCACGAAATCGCTGTGCAGTTGTTCCACCTTGGTACGTAGTATATACCAGACTGCCGTTAAGCCGGATGGATGACAAAACAGTTGTTCCGGCAGGCGTGTTGATCGGAGTAGCATCCATGGCACGTTTCCCATGTACTGCATGTGCATAGTGTCTTGTGAGGTTTGTATTAATACCGCTTTCATCGAGATATATTTGATGTTCTGCATTTGCACCAGATATAGTTTCTATCCATTGACTGCGTTTTCTCTGCACATCGGGGACGCTCCTGTTCTTTTGCATGCAAAGACTTTTTCTTATAAGTGTAACCTTGTTTTATCAGAAAACGCCTGACGGCTTCATCGCCTACAGGTAAATGAAGCGTTTCGATAATCTCCTTCATTGTGATATCCGGTTGTTCTTGCACAAGTTCCAGAATATCGTGGTGCTGTTTTTCTGTAAGAATTGTTTTCCGGCCTCTCATCTGCGTTCTGGTCTCATAACTGCCAGTGCGTGCACGCTCTTCTACAAGACGGTATACGGTGCTTTCATTTACTGAAAAATATTTTGCAATTTCCCTGGCATTGTGAGTTTTATCCCAGGCTTCCAATACTAGTTTTCTAGCTTCATTGTGTAGCATACTATCATCTCCTACACTATATTTTATCACCGCTGTAAAGGGACTGCATTATTTAAGAGGTTTGCTATAGTTGTGGTAACAATAGAAGAAATACTATGCTTTTTCATAAAAAAATAAAGTGCAGCTACAAGTCTGGTATTTGTTTAGGACTGTGGGGCTGTGGTATTTTCTGCTGTTATCCGGAAAATTTATCGCTGTAATGGATATGCATGTCTTCCCAGTCCGTGAACAGTACATAGAACACTTTTCCATATTGCTGGCTTTCTACGATTCTTCCGTGATCAAGTACAGAAAGATTGGATCCATCAGCTTTGCGAAGATGAAAGTGAATATAGTCATTTTCATTACCGCTATCAATCTGTTCCCAGATGCTGGATTCTATCATCTGTTGTTCATCTTCACGAATCAGATTGCGGAAACTTTTCTTTGTAAGTCTAAAGAGTTCGTCCATATCTTTATATCCGGTCATATGCAGGAATTCGTGGTTTGCATAAAAGAGTTCATCATCATCTTTATCTGCTTTGTATATGATAAATGCACCCGGAAGGTGTTCAGATACATCTTTAAATGCGAATCCCAGCTGTTTACGGACTCCGGACTGAAGTCCTTCCCTGTAAGCCATACATCCATTTTTTCCGTGAAGTTTTATTGCATAAAGAGCAGCATCTGCACAGCGCATGAGCTGTGAATGGCTGGATGCAAATGTTGGATATTCTGCGTATCCAAGAGAAATATTAAATGGCTGTTCTTTTCCCTTGTATGAGAATGTCTTTGGAAGCCTGGTGAATTGCAGCAGCAGCTCTTTTGCATCTTCACATGTATAATTTGGCAAAAGGAGGCAAAACTCATCCCCACCGTTTCTTCCCAGTAATGTATCAGGTGGGAAAAAGGTTTTCATGCTGTCTGCCAGACTCTTTAATGCCTTGTCTCCATAGGCGTGTCCATAGATATCATTAATAAATTTAAAATCATCAATATCAAGAAGGGCAGATACAAAGTGTGTTTTCGGGTTTCGATCTATCATCTTTTCTGCTTCTTCGTCAAATCCACAGCGGTTGTAAATACCTGTAAGAGAATCTGTGTGTGCCAGTATCTGAAATTTGTTTTTGTTTTCTTTTGATACTAACCATACCCGGGTAAGCCCTGACAGAAGTAAGGTAATAGCGGTAAAAATCGTACTGACTGTTACTATTAATGTATTGTTTCTCCATCCGTTTTCAGGAGTTACTTCAAATTTCCAGTTTTCTTTCCCTATTGTAAAATTATAAGAAGCCGGAAGCGTCATGTGACCATCTGACTGGTAAACGACTTTATAGGCGCTGCTCCAGGGAGCCTCTGTTTTTGAAAGTCTGTATTTATATCCAAAATTGGAAAGTGCACGTATCGAGTTTGAAAAAATATCAGGAACACGCAGGATAACAATGGTAAATCCCCAGAAATACTCCTGTCCGTTCTTATCTTTCAGGTAGACCGGATTGCGGACTGCAATTCCATAACTGCCCTGTTTCAATTCGAAGGGACCTTGTGTAATGATTGTATGGTTGTCTTTTGCGTAACAGGAAATTCTGCTGCGGTCTTTATCATGGAGCAGATCAATTTTACCTGCCTCATTTCCCTCAGCAGGATAAATATCTGTTACAACTCCCTCCGGAGCAAACTGTATACTTTCAACAGAATCAGATATGAGATTTCCTGCAATCGTATCAAATTGATTGATCTCTCCATTTTCACTGATCAAAACCTGCTTCAGAGTATCTGTGATCTTCATTCCATTTGTAATCTCATTTTTAATACGTTCACCGTAGGTTGATACATTCAATTGTGCGGTTGTGTGTCTCTGTTCTTTTTCGTGAGTGTCTGTTTTGTATACAATGAAAACAACAAGGCACATACCCAGTAACAGAACGATAAGAGGCACAAGATTTTTTTTCTTCACCTGATTTACCTCATTTTAGATGTCGGATATTTTTATGATGGGATATTATAGCACAAAATTTGGAAAATTGAATGGATTTTCATAAATTTCACTGCTTGACTTTGCAGAAAAAAACAGATATAATGCAGACATTGACGCAGACAATGGAGTTCGCGAGAGCTTCCGTTGGCTGCGTTTTTTTACTGGACTAAATTAGTGAAGACTAACAGGCGGAAAAGGAGGAAGAAACAATGAGGCTTACCCCGAAGGAACAGGAAAAACTCATGCTCCATATGGCCGGAAATCTGGCGAAGGAGAGGAAGGAACGCGGACTGAAACTGAATTATGTGGAAGCATTGGCTTATATCAGCTCAGAGCTTCTGGAGCTGGCTCGTGACGGAAAAACTGTTGTAGAGCTTATGCAGCTTGGAACCAGGATCCTCACAAAAGGCGATGTGATGGAGGGTGTGGCAGATATGCTTGGTGAAGTACAGGTTGAGGCAACATTTCCTGACGGAACAAAACTTGTGACTGTACATAACCCGATTCAGTAAGGAGGAATTGACATGAAGATTGGCGAAATCATTCCCGCAGACAGAGAGATCGTACTTAATGAAGGGAAAAAGACCACAAAGATCATGGTTGCCAACAAAGGTGACCGTCCTGTACAGGTAGGCTCTCATTTTCACTTTTTCGAAGTAAACAAATGCCTTTCTTTTGACCGTGAGGCTGCATATGGTTATCATCTGGATATTCCATCCGGTACTTCTGTCCGCTTTGAGCCGGGAGAAGAAAAAGAAGTGCAGCTGACTGAGATGGGCGGCAGAAAACGCGTATTTGGTCTGAATGACCTGACAAGAGCAAGAGCAGCAGAGGACACGAAAAAGGCCTCCATGGAAAAGGCAGCATTAAAGGGATTCTTATAAGGAGGGACACAAATGAGCGTAAAAATTTCCGGTGAAAAATATGCAATGATGTACGGCCCTACAACTGGTGACAAAGTAAGACTTGCAGACACCAGCCTTGTAGTGGAGGTTGAGAAAGATTACACCACATATGGCGATGAAGTAAAATTCGGCGGCGGTAAAACTATCCGTGACGGAATGGGACAGTCTGTAAAAACCTGCAGCCGTGACGGTGATCTGGATCTTGTTATCACCAATGCCCTGATCGTGGATACCACAGGAATCATCAAGGCAGATATCGGAATCAAAGATGGAAAGATCGCAGGAATCGGTAAAGCGGGAAACCCGGATATCATGGATGGGGTGACACCTGGAATGACTGTCGGAGCATCCACAGAGGCACTGGCAGGTGAAGGAATGATCGTTACAGCCGGTGGTATTGATACCCATATCCATTTCATCAGTCCGCAGCAGATCGACTGTGCATTGTACAGCGGTGTTACAACCATGATCGGAGGAGGAACAGGCCCTGCAGACGGAACCAATGCAACTACCTGCACACCTGGACCATGGAATCTTCGTATGATGCTGAAAGCAGCAGAGGAATATCCGATGAACCTTGGATTCCTTGGAAAAGGAAACTGCTCCGATGAAGCTCCGCTGATCGAGCAGGTAAAAGCCGGTGCCATGGGACTGAAGATCCATGAAGACTGGGGTGCAACACCGGCAGTTATTGATCACTGCCTGAATGTTGCAGATGAGTATGATGTACAGGTTGCCATTCATACAGATACTCTGAATGAAGGCGGCTGTGTGGAAGATACACTTGCAGCTATTGGCGGAAGAACGATCCATACATATCATACAGAAGGTGCAGGCGGAGGACATGCACCAGATATCATCCGCGCCGCAGCAGCAGGAAATGTTCTGCCATCTTCGACCAATCCTACTATGCCATATACAGTAAATACCCTGGATGAGCATCTGGACATGCTGATGGTATGCCATCATCTTGATAAAAAAATTCCGGAGGATGTGGCTTTTGCAGATTCCCGTATCCGCCCTGAGACTATTGCAGCAGAGGATGTCCTTCATGACATGGGAATTTTCAGCATGATGAGTTCCGATTCCCAGGCTATGGGCCGTGTAGGTGAGGTAATCACACGTACCTGGCAGACAGCCAGCAAAATGAAAGATGAGCGTGGTGCCCTTCCGGAAGATGAAGGTAAAGGAAATGATAATTTCCGAGTAAAACGCTACATTGCAAAATATACCATCAATCCTGCTATCACACATGGAATTTCCGGCTATGTAGGCTCTGTTGAGAAAGGAAAATTCGCAGATCTTGTTCTGTGGAATCCTGCATTTTTCGGAGCAAAACCGGATATTATCATCAAAGGCGGCATGATCATTGCATCCAAGATGGGTGATGCCAACGCATCCATTCCGACTACACAGCCGGTAATGTATCAGCCGATGTTTGCAGCGCATGGAAAAGCAAAAAACGAAGCGTGTCTTACCTTTGTTTCCCAGGCTGCATATGAGGCAGGAATCAAAGAAGCCTATGGCCTGGAAAAAACAGTGGTTCCTGTAAAGGGATGCAGAACTATCGCCAAGAAGGATATGGTATTTAACAGCCGTACACCGAAGATCACAGTAGATCCGGAAACATACGAGGTAACAGTAGACGGAGAGACAATTACATCCAGACCTGCGGAAAAACTTCCGCTTACACAGCTCTACAATCTGTTCTGAAAAAATATAACATGCAACATTTGTCCGGGTACAGTCTTGCAGTGCTCATAAAGTTATGCTGTGGCTGTCCCTCCGGGCAGACAGACTTTAACATAGGGAGGAAAACAGATGTTAGGAGTATGCCTTTTATTCGTAGGAATCGTTCTGATCAATAATGGAATGTGCACCTTATATAACGTAGACGGAAAATCCACAGCTGTCATGAATATTTTTACAGGTGGACTATCTCTGTTTATCAATTTTGTGAATCTTGTACAGGGAAACTATTATGCGGCAGGAACAGGACTTCTGTTCTGCTTCACTTACCTGTTTGTAGCTTTTTCCAGGATACTGAAACTGAGTCCGATCCCGTTTGCATGGTTTTCTACATTTGTGGCTGTCAATGCAGTGGTATTTGGAACTATTGAAGGATTTCTGGGAAGCAAAACTCTGGGGATCACACCGGATATCCGCTGGGCAGGAATCTGGTATCTCTGGGCGATTCTCTGGGGAACTGCCTTTGTAGAAGATATCATGGGAAAAAAACTCGGAAAATTTGTTCCGGTGCTTCAGGTGATCGAAGGCGTAATTACGGCCTGGGTGCCGGGAGTGATGCTGCTCCTTGGAGTATGGTAAGAATAGAGGAGAAAATATATGCTTTGTGAAAAAATTCTGGGAAAACTAAAGGATTTTGATCTGATCGGAAAAACGGTGGAATATGTGGATATTGAGTGGCATGAAGCATTTAAAAAGATCCACAGAAAAACTACAGACAGTGGTCGGGAGGTAGGAATCCGGCTGGATGATTCTGTGCTCACAAGAGGACTTTTTCAGGATGATGTGATCTATTCGGATGAAAATCTGGTGATCGCAGTAAATACACCACCCTGCGAAGTGATAGAGGTATCTCTGAAGCCGGGGCACGAGAAATATGTGGCAAAAGTCTGCTACGAGATCGGAAACCGCCATGCACCGCTTTTCTGGGGAGATCAGGAAAATACATTTATTACGATCTACAATGAGCCGATGATGGTCATGCTGGAAAAGCTTCACGGTGTAAAGGCAGAGAAAAAGACAGTGAAGCTGGATTTTGACCGCAGGATCTCAGCTGCCATCCATAATCATCATCACTGAGGAAATTATATGGATAAAATAAAAGAAATCCGCCGTTTTTTTCTTTTGCAGGTAAATGATGCTCTTTTTCCGATAGGAGGTTATTCACATTCCCAGGGTCTGGAAACCTATATCCAGCAGGGCATTGTGCACGATGAAAAAACAGCGGCAGATTATATCAGAAGAAAACTGAAATTGAACCTGGCCTGCACCGATCTTCTTGGAGTACGTCTGGCTTACGAGTCTGCACTGAAGGAAAATGTGGCGGCACTGGATGATTTGGAGGAGATCCTCGGGGCATCCAGGATTCCCATGGAGCAGAGGGAAGCATCCAGAAAAATGGGATCCCGTTTTACAAAGACGATCTGTAAACTGCCCCAGGAAAATATTCCCATGGAAAAAAGGAAAATCTTTGAAGAATATCTGGAAGCCCGGAGGGGGAAGCCTGTAAGCCATTGCTGCGCGTATGGGGTTTTTTGTGCAGCAATGGGAATCGAAGAAGAAGAAACCTTGTATCATTATCTCTATGCCCAGACCTCTGCAATGGTGACAAACTGTGTAAAAACCATTCCGCTGAGTCAGAGTGCAGGGCAGAAGCTTCTCTGCGGATGTTATGAAGAGTTTGAGGATATACTATCCTATATTTCGGACTGTACGGAAGAGGATCTCTGTCTGTCAGCACCAGGATTCGATATTCGGGGAATCCAGCACGAGAAGCTTTATTCCAGACTTTATATGTCGTAAACAGAGAGGAGTAATTTTTTATGTCATATGTAAAAATCGGTGTTGCCGGACCGGTAGGTTCCGGTAAAACAGCTTTGATCGAGGCTTTGTCAAGAAAAATGGCGAAAGATTACAGCATTGGTGTTATTACGAATGACATTTACACCAAAGAAGATGCTCAGTTTCTTGCAAAAAACAGTGTACTTCCGGTAGAGCGCATTATTGGTGTGGAGACAGGAGGATGTCCTCATACTGCTATCCGCGAGGATGCGTCCATGAATCTTGAAGCTGTAGATGAGATGATGGAGCGTTTTCCGGATATCCAGCTCCTTTTTATTGAGAGCGGAGGAGATAACCTTTCTGCTACATTCAGTCCGGAACTTGTAGATGCTACGATCTTTGTTATTGATGTGGCTGAGGGAGACAAGATCCCGAGAAAAGGCGGCCCTGGAATCACAAGGTCAGATCTTCTGGTGATCAACAAGATCGATCTTGCACCTTATGTAGGAGCAAGTCTTGAAGTTATGGATCGGGATTCCAGAAAAATGAGAGGAGAAAGACCGTTTGTTTTCACAAATATCCGTGGTGATGAACAGGTAGATACTGTTGTGGAATGGATCAAAAAAAATGTGCTTCTGGAAGACATGTAGGAAAGGCGGGCTGATCTTTGGCAGAAAATAAATTCGGAAAACTTTCCAGATTGTCTCTGAAAACCGGTATCAGAGAAGAAAAAACCATCGTGGAAGATGTGGCTTTTACAGCCCCCTATAAGATCATGAATCCTTTTCCGAAGAAAAACGGCGGGATCTCTGTTATGCCGCTCTGCGCTTCAGCGGGGATCATGGAAGGAGACAGGCAGGAGTTTGATTTTTTTGTGGCAGAAGGAACGGAACTGGAATTTCTGTCCCAGTCCTTTGATAAAGTCCACAGGATGAAAGATGGGGAAGCTATCCGTCATGTAAAGGCGAATGTGGAGAAAAATGCGGTTTTTTATTATTATCCGCAGCCGGTGATCCCCTATGCTCAGTCTGCTTTTGACAGCACCATGGAATTTGATCTGGCAGATGAAAGCTCCGGACTTTTTCTGCTGGAGATCATCTCCTGTGGAAGAAAGGCTTCTGCTGAGCGGTTCCTGTATCGTAAATTTGCCTCCAGGGTAAATATCAGACGTGCGGGGCGACTGATCTATCGCGATAATACCCGCTATGAGCCTGATAAAATGGACATGGAAGGGCTTGGCATGTATGAAGGATATACGCACATGGCCAATATTTTTCTGAGTGGACCGGCCTGTGATATGCAGGAAAAAATATGGGAAGTTCTGGAAAATGAGAAGGAATGTGCCGGTGGTGTAACACAGTTGGTTCATGGAGATCTTGCTGTCCGTATTCTGGGACATCGGGCACAGAAGCTGCAGGAAACAGCAGAGGAAATAAAGGCGATTTTTGAAGAAGCAAATAGTGGTAATGAGTAAGAAAACGCTGCAGAAATTGGTGGAATATTTCTGTGGCGTTTTTTTGTGGCGCAAATATCTGTTTTGCAGCAGATTGACATGGAATACCTGAAAAGTTATAATCGAACGGACAGAAGGCTGAGAACAGTCTTGATATGAACAGACAGAATCCGGGAGCTTTTCCGGAATGTGAAGTTACAGGAGGAGTAAAAACGTGACAGACCAGGAACGTTTTATGAAAGAGGCAATCCGCCAGGCAAAAAAGGCCCGTGCATTGGAGGAAGTACCGATTGGCTGTGTGATCGTACATGAGGGAAAGATCATAGCTAGGGGATATAACCGCCGGAATACAGATAAAAATACCTTATCCCACGCAGAACTCAATGCTATCCGAAAAGCCAGCAAAAAGCTGGGAGACTGGCGTCTGGAGGGATGCACCATGTATGTAACTCTGGAACCCTGTCAGATGTGTTCCGGTGCACTGGTACAGTCCAGGATCGACGAGGTGGTGATTGGCTGTATGAACCCGAAAGCAGGCTGTGCCGGATCTGTGATGAATCTTCTTCAGATCGAAGGCTTTAATCATCAGGTAAAGATCACCGAAGGGGTGTTGGAAGAGGAATGCTCCGAAATGCTTTCCGCATTTTTCAGGGAACTGAGGGAAAAAAAGAAGCAGGCAAAAATTTTGAAAAAACAGGAAGCAGAGCGCCTTGCTGGGCAGCAGATGCAGGAAGGACAGGTGTAGCAGATATTTTCTCTTGACAGAATTACAGGGAAATATCAAAATAAAATTATAAATGAGATTCCGGAGAAAGGGGTTTCATTCAGATAAAACGAGAGCTGTCCGGATTGGATCAGCAGAAAATGGAGGACCGCAAAATGGAACTTGAAGTTTTAAGAAAAGACATGGTAACAGCGATGAAGGCAAAGGATAAGGTAACGAAGGAAGCAGTTTCCGCACTGATCGCAGCAGTAAAAAAAGCTGCCATTGATGAGGGATGCCGTGATGACATCAAAGGAGAGCTTGTGGACAGAGTTATCCTGAAAGAACTGAAAACAGCAAAAGAGCAGATCGATACCTGCCCGGCAGAACGTACAGATCTCAAAGAGGAGTATCAGGCAAGATATGATATCATTGCGAAATATGCTCCGAAGCAGATGGATGAAGCAGAGATCAAGGCTTATATCGAGGAGAAATTTGCAGATGTTCTGGCAACAGGAAATAAAGGCCAGATCATGAAAGCAGTTATGGGAGATCTGAAGGGAAAGGCAGACGGTAAGCTGATCAATCAGGTAGTTGCCGGATATTGTAAATAAAATAACAGTACAAAAAATCCCGCCGGATCAGTCATAAATGACGAACCCGGCGGGAATGCTGTTTATATAGAGATCATTATAATCTTTATTTACGCGCGCCGCACCTCGGAATGGTCTCACAGACGTTACCTCTACAGTTAACTCAGCCCAGGCACCCTCACGGCACACAAGAGCTTCTGCTTAGTGCTGCTGCATTCCTGCCCTGACACGGTTCACAGATTCCTGTTGCGTAAGACCCAAACGTCAACGCCACTTATAGAGGGCTGCTCCACAAGATACAAGCCTCAGATTGGCATCACCCCTGCTGTAGCGGATTGCAGGTACAGGGCACCGCTATCTCCCCGGCTGCGCGGAATTTAATTATAGACTCTTAAACCGGATTTGTCAAGGTACAGACCAAAATAAATCAGTTCATATTAAGCGTACAGTACTGTATAGCCCCGTTTTTGGTGTTGCGGAGGGTAAAGCTGATATAGGCAGACTGTTTCGCGGAAAGGCTTCCGACACGGAGGGTGGAGGAGGAAACTCCACTGTTATGGGCATTGTAATTAGTACTGTACTGTGTATAGGTTCTGTTGTTATTAAAAGAAACGCCGGTGATCTTCCAGCCATTTGCGGCAGTGCATTTCATGACAGCACTCTTCTGTGCCTTGTTGGTGTAACGGAAAGCATTATGTCCGGAGTTTTTGAATTTTCCGGCAAGGTTGCCTTTTACGCCTGTGATGGAGATGAATTTCAGTGGGTTGACATAACGAAGAACCTTGATGGTGGAAGTGTAGGTTTTGTTTCCAACCTTGAAGGAAATCTTTCCTGTTCCGGGCTTTTTAACGGCAAACCCGATATTGTAGAAATGATCGGAGTAATTGGAGGATTTTACACCCTTGCGGAAAGCCTCCGTTGTACTTTTGCAGCTGCTGGAACTGAAGGAATCCAGTGAGATCACCGATCCTCCTTTGGACACTTTAACATTGGATTTGAGAATGGTCTGTCCGGCCGGAATATTGTTGATTGAGATTTCATCGTATCCCAGCTCCTTTCCGGATGTGGGCATGTAAACAATCCGGGTCTTGGAATAATTGATTGCTGCGCTGGCGGCAAGAGGAGTCATGGCACATACCATGACTGCGGTCAATAAAGCGCAGGATAGTTTTTTGAGGATTTTTTTCATATGAGGCTCCTTTCTTGATAGAATTTTCTGTAAACACACAAAACTTACTGATAATTTAATTCTACGATGGGATGCGGATAAAGTCAACCAATAATGTTGTATGTTTGGGCTTTTTTGGCTATTGTACACTGCCTGAAAATGCTTTATAATATTATACTGTGTAAAACTCTGTGAAAAGAGAGAATACGATAGTTGTTCTGCAGAAATAGAGCAGGTGTAATATCTGTTTTACATGCGGGCAGCAACAAATAAAATGTGCACATAAAAGTGCACAGAATGGAGGACGCTATGATTAAAAGAATCGGTCTGCTGACAAGTGGTGGTGACTGTCAGGCACTGAACGCAACTATGAGAGGCGTTGTGAAGGGTCTGAGCAACAGCGTTGAGAACCTTGAAGTTTATGGATTTGATGACGGATATAAGGGACTGATCTACGGGAAATATCGTATGCTTACAGCTAAGGACTTTTCCGGGATACTGACTCAGGGCGGAACTATTCTCGGAACATCCAGACAGCCGTTCAAACTGATGCGCGTACCGGATGAGAAGGGACTGGATAAGGTTGAGGCCATGAAACAGACTTATTATAAGCTCTGCCTTGACTGTCTTGTGATCCTCGGCGGAAACGGCACACAGAAAACAGCCAATCTTCTCCGTGAAGAGGGACTGAATATCATCCATCTTCCGAAGACCATTGATAACGATATCTGGGGCACAGACATGACATTCGGTTTCCAGAGTGCACTGGAGATCGCAACCAATGCCATTGACTGCATCCATACAACAGCAGCATCCCACGGACGCGTATTTATCGTTGAGATCATGGGCCACAAGGTAGGAAGCCTTACACTGAATGCAGGTGTTGCAGGCGGTGCAGACGTTATCCTGATCCCGGAGATTCCATACGATATCAACAAGGTTGCAGAAGCCATCCAGAAACGTAACAAGGCAGGCAAGCGTTTCACCATTCTTGCAGTAGCTGAGGGAGCCATTTCCAAAGAAGATGCGGAGCTTCCGAAGAAGAAATACAAAGAGAAACTGACAGAGAGAGTGAAGAAATATCCGTCTGTATCCTATGAGATCGCAGATCAGATCCAGGCAGTAACCGGAAGTGAGGTACGTATCACAGTTCCGGGACATATGCAGCGAGGCGGAGAACCATGTGCATATGACCGCGTTCTCTCCACAAGGATCGGTGCAGGCGCAGCACAGGCCATCATGGATGAGGAATATGGTATCATGATCGGTGTTATCAACGGAAAGATCAAACGTGTTCCTCTTGCTGAATGTGCAGGCAAGCTGAAGATGGTATCACCGAAAGATCAGCTTGTAAAAGCAGCCAAACAGATTGGAATCAGTTTTGGTGATTAATTATAAGTCATATGGCCGCCGCGGAAGTCTTTCCGCGGCGACTGTGGCGAAGAGAAGGAGTGTTTTATGAGTTATACTGCTCTTTACCGTAAATTTCGTCCTGATAATTTCGACGACGTAAAAGGCCAGGATCATATCGTGACAACACTGACCAACCAGATCAAGGCCAACCGTATCGGACACGCATACCTGTTCTGCGGAACCAGAGGTACCGGTAAGACTACGGTTGCGAAGATCCTGGCGAAGGCAGTAAACTGCGAACATCCTGTAAACGGCAGTCCATGCAATGAATGTGCCATGTGCAAGGCCATCCAGGCAGGAACTGCAATGAATGTGATCGAGATCGATGCCGCATCCAACAATGGTGTTGACAACATCCGTGAGATCCGCGAGGAGGTGGCTTATCGTCCTACAGAGGGGAAATACAAGGTTTACATCATTGACGAGGTGCATATGCTCTCAACAGGAGCATTTAACGCTCTTCTGAAAACACTGGAAGAGCCTCCTTCCTACGTTATTTTTATCCTTGCAACAACAGAAGCACATAAGATCCCGATCACCATTTTATCCAGATGTCAGCGTTACGATTTTCACAGAATCTCCATTGATACCATAGCAGCCAGGCTTTCCGAACTTCTGAAAGCCGAAGGTGTGGAAGCAGAGGAGAAGGCAGTGCGCTATGTGGCAAAAAAAGGTGACGGTTCCATGCGAGATGCTTTAAGTCTTCTGGATCAGTGCATCTCTTTTTATCTGGGACAGGTGCTTACCTATGATAAAGTCCTGGATGTGCTGGGAGCTGTAGATACCGAGGTATTCAGCAAGCTTCTCCGAAAAGTTCTCGGAGGTGATGTGACAGGTTCCATCCATGTTTTAGAGGATCTGATCACAGGAGGCCGTGAGCTTGGACAGTTTGTGACGGATTTTACCTGGTATATGCGCAATCTCCTTCTTGTGAAAACTTCCGGGAATCCGGAAGATGCGATCGATGTTTCTTCTGAAAATCTGAAGCTTCTTAAGGAAGAGAGTGAGATGACAGATGTGGAGACACTGATGCGGTATATCCGTATTTTCTCTGATCTGTCCAACCAGATCCGTTTTGCAAGCCAGAAGCGTGTACTGGTGGAGATCGCACTGATCAAGCTTTGCAGGCCGGCTATGGAGACTAATCTGGACTCCGTTCTGGACCGCATCCGTGTTCTGGAGAAACAGATCGAAGAGCGTCCTGTTCAGCAGGTGATCGTCCGCGATGGTGGTGCCGGAGCAGTACAGGAAGCGGGAATGGCAGCAGGCAGTGCAGTGCAGAGTCATCAGCCGGCACCACAGAAAGCAGCACCGGAGGATCTTCAGAAGATCGTTGCAGGATGGCGTGCCATTGTGGGGCAGACAACAGGACTTTTCAAACAGTCGCTGCAGAGAGCAATCCCCAAGTATAACGGAGAGACCGGAGATCCAGTACTTTTTGTGGAATTTCAGGATTTTCTGGGACAGAATTATGTGGATAATCCGGAAGCACAGCAGGAGCTTCAGGATATTATCGCAGCCCGCACAGGAAAAAAAATTGAGATACATATGCTGGTAGCTAATAAACATCAGCATACCAATCTTGCACAGATCACAGTAGACGATGCACTCCGGGAGAACATCCACATGGATGTTGTAGTGGAAGAAGACCCGGACGACAAAGTATAAATTAAAAGAATCAGGAGGATTTTTTTATGGCAAAAAGAGGTGGATTCCCAGGTATGGGTATGCCGGGAAATATGAACAATCTTATGAAGCAGGCGCAGAAAATGCAGCGCCAGATGGAAGAGAACCAGAAGGCTCTTGAAGAGAAGGAATTCACAGCAACAGTAGGCGGCGGAGCTGTTTCCGTTACTGTTTCCGGAAAACGTGAAGTGACAAAAGTTACACTTTCCGAAGAAGCTGTAGATCCGGATGATATCGAGATGCTTGAGGATATGATCGCAGCAGCAACAAACGAAGCTCTTCGCCAGGTTGAGTCGGAGTCAGCAGCAGTTATGTCCAAACTGACAGGCGGTCTTGGCGGAATGGGCGGAGGTCTTCCTTTCTGATGGAATATTACAGCAGCCATATCAATAAACTTATTGAGCAGCTATCCCATCTTCCGGGAATCGGAGCCAAATCCGCACAGCGTCTTGCGTTTCATATCATGAACATGCCAAAAGACCAGGTGGAGCAGCTGACTTCTTCCATTACGGATGCAAGGCTGAATGTTCAGTACTGCAAATGCTGCTACACACTGACAGACCAGGAACTTTGTCCCATCTGTGCCAACCAGAAGCGTGATCACAGCACCATCATGGTAGTTGAAAATACAAGAGATCTGGCAGCTTACGAAAAAACCGGCAAATTTGACGGTGTTTACCACGTGCTTCACGGTGCGATTTCACCAATGCTGGGAATAGGGCCGGACGATATCAAACTGAAGGAGCTGATGAAACGTCTTCAGGGAGATGTACAAGAAGTTATCATAGCAACCAATTCCAGTCTGGAAGGCGAGACAACAGCGATGTATATCAGCAAGCTGATCAAGCCTACAGGGATCAAGGTCAGCCGTATTGCCAGCGGAGTTCCGGTGGGCGGCGACCTGGAATACATTGATGAAGTGACACTTCTCCGCGCACTTGAGGGGAGAGTAGAACTTTAAATGAATGCGGAATCCGAATATATGATTGACTGAGCGGTATTTCCGTACCGGAGGAGGTGAGACGGTGGCAAAAAAGAAAGCAACTTCTTCAGACGTGGCAGCGCGTGCCGGGGTTTCTCAGGCAACCGTATCCATGGTGTTGAACAGGAAATATAATGTTTCTTTTTCCAGGAAAACAGTGGAACGTGTGGAACAGGCAGCAAAAGAACTGGGCTATGAGCTGCCGGGCCACCGGAAGCGGAAGGACAGCCCGAAAGAAAAACTGATCGTTGTTTTCTGCCCTACGCTCACAAGTCCTTATTATGTACTGCTTCTTCAGGGAATCGAGTCCGTGGCCAATGCACAGGGATACGGAGTGTTTATCTGTAATACCCAGAGAGACGCAGGACTGGAAGAGAAATATCTCCGGATGATGCGGACCATGCAGCCCTGTGGGATCATCTATACCTGCAATCCTCATCCTGATTTTCAGCATCAGGTGGAAAAGATTGCAAAAGAGATTCCGCTGGTCATCATCAGTAACAAAGAAAAAACAACCACAGTGGATGCCATTAATCAGGATAATTCCGTAGTAGGAAAAATGATGGCCAGACATCTTCTGGATCTTGGACACACGGACGTGGCTTTTATCACGCCGCCTCTTACCAAACGGCAGTGGCAGCGCTCTAAAAGAGTAGAAGGTTTTGTACGCGAATTTGAGAAAGAAGGAAAAAAAGATCATGTGATCATCAAGGTGGCAGATGAATCCAATGACAGAAAGATCCCCCGTATGGATTCTGAGTATGCCATGGGATATGATCTGACCATGGAACTGCTCCATGAAGGAAAAAAATTCACAGCGATTGCAGGCCAGAATGATATGATGGCTATCGGAGCCATTGATGCGCTCCGTGAGATGCGCCTTCATGTACCAAAAGACGTTTCGGTTATTGGCTGTGATAATATTTTTTATTCCGGTATCCAAAGAATCTCGCTGACGACTATTGATCATTTTGTTGCGCTGAAAGGCCGTGATGCCTGTGATATCGTTATCCGGAAGATTGATATGAATGATAAATTCTATTTTGATGAAAGACCTGCAAGTCTTTACAATATTGAGTATACTCCGAAGCTGATCATGCGCCGGACAACGGGGTATGCAAAGGTGGATTGAGATAGGTCTGCCAGCAGAAAAATAAATAATGGCGCATAAATTATTAATAATAATATATAGAGAGACTTCCGCAAGTACATTTAATTGTAAAAGTTAAAAAAATCCGATATTTACAGCAATATATGAGGGTTTGGAAAATGGATGTAAGCTGTTATGGGTGAAAAAATTGACAGGCTCTGTTAATAAAATACTAACTTTATTAATAAAATATTTATTAATAAAAAATAAGAGCCTTGACCCTCACAATGAGTTTAGTTATAATGAAATCATCAAGAAAAAGAACGAACGTAAACAGGAGGAAAAAACAATGAAATTTTTATCGACACAGCTAAAGTAGAGGATATCAGAGAAGCTAATGACATGGGAGTTATCTGTGGTGTTACAACCAACCCGTCCCTTATTGCAAAAGAGGGAAGAGACTTCAACGAAGTAATCAAAGAGATCACAACTATCGTTGACGGACCGATCAGCGGTGAGGTTAAAGCTACAACAACAGATGCTGAGGGCATGATCCGTGAGGGACGTGAGATCGCAGCAATCCATCCGAACATGGTTGTTAAGATTCCGATGACAACAGAAGGACTGAAAGCGGTTAAAGTGCTTTCTTCTGAGGGAATCAAGACAAACGTTACTCTGATCTTTTCCGCTAACCAGGCACTTCTTGCAGCAAGAGCAGGTGCTACATATGTATCTCCGTTCCTTGGAAGACTGGACGACATCTCTACAGATGGTGTTGAGCTGATCCAGCAGATCGCTGAGATGTTTGCGGTTGCAGATATCCCGACAGAGATCATTGCAGCAAGTGTTCGTCATCCAATGCACGTAACAGCATGTGCACTTGCAGGTGCTGACATTGCTACTGTACCGTTCAAGGTAATCGAGCAGATGACACATCATCCGCTGACAGATGCCGGTATCGCTAAATTCCAGGCTGACTACAAAGCAGTATTCGGTGAGTAATTAACTGGAAGCTCTTTTATATATAAACACTCCGGCATGACCGGAGCACCAAAAAAGGAGACATTTATAACATGGATAAGTTAGAACTTCAGAAAGTTGCCAACGAAGTCCGCAAGGATATCGTAACAGCAGTCCATGCAGCAAAGGCCGGACATCCGGGTGGATCCCTTTCTGCAGCAGATGTGTTTACTTACTTATATTTCGAGGAGATGAACATCGACCCGAAGGATCCTAAGAAAGCAGACCGTGACCGTTTTGTTCTTTCCAAAGGACATACAGCACCAGGACTTTACTCTGTACTTGCAGAGAGAGGATACTTCCCGAAAGAAGACCTGAAAACACTTCGTCATCTTGGTTCCTACCTTCAGGGACATCCGGATATGAAACATATCCCGGGCGTTGATATGTCAAGCGGTTCCCTTGGACAGGGTATCTCTGCAGCAGTAGGTATGGCTCTTTCCGCTAAACTGAGCAATGATGATTATCGTGTATATACATTGCTTGGAGATGGTGAGATTGAGGAAGGACAGGTATGGGAGGCTGCTATGTTTGCAGGATTCCGTAAACTGGACAACCTGGTTGTGATCGTGGACAATAACGGACTTCAGATCGACGGTGATATTGCAGATGTATGCTCCCCGTACCCGATTGACAAGAAATTCGAAGCTTTCAATTTCCATGTGATCAATGTTGCTGACGGCAACGATATGGATCAGCTGAAAGCTGCTTTTGATGAGGCAAGAGCTACCAAAGGTATGCCGACAGCTATCATCATGAAGACCGTAAAAGGCAAGGGCGTTTCCTACATGGAAAACGCAGTAGGCTGGCACGGAAAGGCTCCGAATGACGAGCAGTATGCACAGGCAATGGAAGATCTGGAGAAGGTAGGTGAAGCGTTATGTCAGAAGTAAAGAAAATCGCAACAAGAGCAAGCTACGGCAGTGCCCTTGTAGAATTAGGTAAAAAACACGAGAATCTTATCGTTCTGGACGCTGACCTTGCTGCAGCTACACAGACAGGTATGTTCAAGAAAGAATTTCCGGAGCGTCATATTGACTGTGGTATCGCAGAGTGCAACATGATGGGTATTGCGGCAGGAATTGCTTCCACAGGCAAGGTTCCTTTTGCAAGTACATTTGCCATGTTTGCAGCCGGACGTGCTTATGAGCAGGTTCGCAACTCCATCGGATATCCGAAGCTTAATGTAAAGATCGGAGCAACTCACGGCGGTATTTCCGTAGGTGAGGACGGTGCCACACATCAGTGCCTTGAGGACTTTGCACTTATGAGAGTAATTCCTGGAATGGTTGTTGCAAGCCCGTCTGATGATATCGAGGCCAAGGCTATGGTTGAGGCCGCTTATGAGCATCAGGGACCGGTATACATGAGGTTTGGACGTCTTGCAGTTCCGGTTATCAATGACAGACCGGATTATAAATTTGAGCTTGGTAAAGGTATTGTTCTCCGCGAGGGAAAAGATCTTACCATCATTGCAAACGGACTTTGCGTTGCTCCTGCTCTTGAGGCAGCTGAGAAGCTTGCAGCAGACGGAATCGATGCAAAAGTTATCAATATCCACACCATTAAACCTCTTGATGAGGAGCTTGTTGTTGCAGCTGCCAAAGAAACAGGCAAAGTTGTAACTGTTGAGGAGCACTCTATCATTGGCGGACTTGGCGGAGCTGTATGCGAGTGTCTGGCTGAGAAGGCTCCTGTACCGGTTAAACGTATCGGAATCCACGATGTATTCGGTGAGTCCGGCCCGGCGGCAGAGCTTCTTCATAAATATGGTCTTGATGCAGAGGGTATCTACAGCCAGATTAAAGACTTTGCTTAAAATCAGTTTGAGGATGTCCGCTTTATAAATCAACAGGAGATCATATCTGTCTCTGCGGGAAGGATTTTTAAGATCCCTCCGGCAATGACATCTGCCAGTGCTACTACGGTGGAGAGCCGTGTTGTCTGCAGAGTGAGATGTTCCAGCATTCCGGCAATGTTCACAATGCCTGTGATGTGGATATCTCCAACAGGCGGAAGATTTTTCTGAACACCAGCACCTGGGTACAGTGCACCATTTCCAATGGTCACATAGCCCAGGTGCTTTTTTTGTCCAAGGGAAGCATCAATAGCAATGACCAGGGCATGCGGGTGGAGCTGTCCGATAAGCCTGGAGCTTTTTTCAAGATTCAAGGCATGTACCGGGTCGGAGAGCGTTCCGTAGACAAAGATCCGCGGACTTTCGTGGGGATGAAGCAGATGTCCTATATATGGGCCTAAGCAATCACCGGTGATCCGGTCACTGCCAATGCATAAAAAAACAATCTCAGTCCATTTTTTGGGACAGTGAAGAATGCATTTTTTTAAAAGATATGCAATTTCTCCGGAAGAACCGGTTTTATTTGAATCAATGTAAAAAGCCATGGGGAACCTCGATTCTTTTCTTTTCTCTTCATCTTATCCCGAAAATGGGAAAAATATGCACGCTGCAGAATCTGTCGGTAAATTATGGGAAAAGTATCTTATATTGTGCTAAATTCCGCGTTTTTGCTGTGATATGCTGTATCCGAAGGGGTGATATAAGATGATTGAGGTCATTTATAAAGAGGAACAGGCAGAACAGGATGGAGCACAGGAAACCTTTGCCATGCCGAGAAACGTCCGGCAGATTGGACTTGCCAACGGGAATTACAGGATTTATGTGGAAGATTATGTATATACATTTCTGAAGAGGCTGTCGGAAGAGGAGGGAGAGAGGGGAAAAGCAGCTGTTCTCACAGGTGAGATCAAATGGACGGCAGATATGACCTGTGTTTTTGTAAAAGGAGGACTGGCTGCGGACGAGATGGAAGCTACGGTGGAACATATTGATTTTTCAGAAGAGATATGGCAGAAACTGCAGGAAAACAAAGAAAAGTATTTTCCGGATCAGGAAATTGTTGGATGGTTTTTTGCACAGCATCAGGTGGCTGTGGAGATTACAGATTTGCTGGTGAAAGCACATTTAAGGTATTTTGGAGGAGAAAAGATACTGATGCTGATGGAACCGGTGGAATGTGATGAGGCATTTTTTCGTTATGATGGCGGAACGATGGTGAAGGTAGAGGGCTATTATATCTATTATGAAAAAAATTCTCAGATGCAGACGTATATGATAGAAAGAAATCAGAATGTCGGACCGGAAACATCTGAGAAAGTAGAGGATAAAGCTGTCCGGAATTTTCGTAAGATTATAGACAGCAAAAAACCGGAAGAACGGGAGGAGGAAAAGACTTCCGTTTTTTCTTATGCAGCAACGGTGATGTCTGGTCTCTGGCAGTGCTGGCAACCGGAGTGGCATTTTTTTCAGAACCGGCAGAAAAGTTCCGGGATTCCGGAGGATGTGGCAACCGCTTCCGCAGTAATCGCTCAGATAACACCAGAAGAGGCCGAGACTAATAGTACGGATGCAGAGTTGTCCGGTGAAGTGGTAACGGAACCGGAAAAGTCAGAGCCTTCAGGTGAGAGTGTGCCGATTACTGCCGCAGTGACCCCAAAAACAGACCAGCTATCTGCAACGGAGCCACTTTCTGACGCTGAAAAAAATGATATTACGCAGACACCGGTGCCGGCAGTGACAGAAAAAGCACAGACACAGACAGAAAATAATTCAGGAAGTACAGGAGCAGAAAAAAACAAAAAATTATGCAGAAAGAAATTGAAAAAAATAAAGATACAGATGCAGACGAAAATAAGATCAGAATACACAGACAGGCAGCAGAAACTGCGGCATCAGCGGAGAATGCGCATCCCACATATGTGATAAGGCCAGGAGATACTTTATACCAGATCAGTATTCGATGTTACGGAAATGCAGAGGCAATGGAAGAAATCTGTAAACTTAACGGGATTTCTGCCAACGAAATTATTTATCCCGGGCAGGTAATTGTTTTACCCTGACTGAGTGTGCTATAATAACTGGAAAACCAGTTTACAATTAATGATAAGGTAAGGGATACAGTTGTGAATATCATAAAAAAAATACAGAAAAAACAAAAGCGTAAAAAGTTGATGAAACAAAAAGCAAAACTGGCGCAGGAGCAGGCTGTACAGGTGGGAACATCCAGAGGAAAGTCGTACCATCGCCGTAAGCTCTCAGACACTGGAAAAAAACTGGTAGCAACGGCGGTTGTGGTGGTGGCAGTGTGCCTTGTATTTGTTTATGTTGAGAAGCGGAGTTACCACAGTTATAAGGTGCTTAATACCAGTGAACAGGAAGATGTTGTTTCCACCCAGTATGTGGAGATGGATGGAGATATTCTGAGGTACAGTCCGGATGGGGTATCTGTTGTTGACAGCAGTATGAATACGGTGTGGAATGAAACTTACACCATGCAGAATCCCATTGCTGATGTCAATGGAAGCAGGGCAGTTGTTGCAGACAGTGAGGGGACATCTCTTTATATCTGCGATAAGAAAGGGATCACAGGAACTGTTACAACATCATATTCAATTGTAAAAGTCCGGATAGCGGCTAATGGAATGGTAGCAGCGATTCTTGATAATGATGAAAATACCTGGATCAATTTTTACAATTCAGATGGAAGCCTGGTGGCAGAGAACCTTACGAAAATAGATGATCCCGGATATCCGATGGATGTTGCGGTTTCTGACAATGGTGTGATGATGGTAACATTCCAGTATGTAGATGGAAGTAAGACTACCAGCTATGTTGCTTTTTATAATTATGGAGATGTAGGACAGAATGAGGATGATAGAATCGTAAGTGGTTATACTTACGAGAACGCGGTGATTCCGCAGGTAGAGTGTATCAGCGAAAGTCAGTATATTGCGTTGCGGGATGATGGATTTTCTACTTATCAGGGAAACCAGATTCCGAAAGAGAGCAAGACTATCAATGTAAAACAGGAGATCGTAAGCACATTTTTTGATGATGAAAGGATCGGGTTGGTATTCAAGAACAATAATAAAGATAGTGAATATACAATGGAAGTCTATAATATGAACGGGCAGCTGAAGTTTCGCAAGAATTTCAATGTTGCATACAGCACTATCAAGATGAGCGGTGGAAACATTATCATGTACAACAGTTCCCAGATCTGCGTAATGAACAGCCGCGGTGTGCAGAAATATATGGGAAGTGTGGATGGGACGATCCGTAATTTCTTTAAAATCGGATGGAACAAATACCTGATGGTGATGGATAACGGAGTCAGCACCATTAAATTCAGTTAAGGAGGCAGATATGAGCTGGACATGGCTTGGACTGGCTGTGATTGTACTGCTTGCCTTTTCTATGGTTGACGGGTACCGGCGCGGTTTTATAAAAGAAGTAGTATCTGTACTGCTCGTTATGTTATCTGTTGTTGTAGTATGGCTGATCAATCCCTATGTGAATTCTTTTATCAGGGATAATACATCTGTTTACGAAAAAATCCAGGATGTCAGTGGGAATTTTGCAGAATCACTGATGGATGGGAAAACTGTAGTTGACGGGGAACAGCAGAATGAGCTGATCAGCGGCATGAACTTTCCAGAATTGCTTCAGAATGGAATTGCAGATAATAATACGGCAGCAGTGTATCAGACCCTTTCTGTAAATACATTCGGAGAATATGTTTCTCGCTATCTTGCCAATATAGCAGTAAACTGCCTTTCTTTTCTGGTGTCATATATACTGGCATCTGTGCTGATCCATGTATTTGCCTATGCACTGGATCTTCTGGCGAGACTTCCGGTACTGCGGGGAATCAACAAACTGGCAGGGGCAGTGATAGGCGGAGGAAAATGTGTTATTTTTATATGGGTTGCAATGCTTGTACTGACGATCCTCTGCAATACGGAAGTAGGACAGGAAGGTTTAAGGCTGATCAGAGGAGACACAGTACTGAATTTTCTCTATGATAAAAACATTTTTATACGCATCTTTGCAGGAATAAACCGCATTCTGCAGGCATGATTCCACTGAATTTCAGGGGGGGGGAATCGTGCCTGCGGAGTGCGGTTTTTATTTGAAAAACATATTTTTTTGAGAAAAAAGTATTTTTTATAAAAAATATGTTGACAGGTACTGGAAAAAGTGCTATTCTATCAGAGTTGTTGGGAACAAATTGTTTTCAGAAAAATGATAATAATATTTTGTTTCAGAAAAAATAAAAAGTTGTTGACAAAAGACAGAATATATGATAAAGTATCCAAGTCGTCAACGAAGCGACAACAAAATCTTAACTCAAAAATGTTTGAAAAAAACTTAAAAAAGTGCTTGACAAACAAAAAGAGATGAGATAAAATAAACGAGCTGTCTGAGAGACAGACACAACAAACCTTGATAACTAAAC
>ENA-OPYX01000369-OPYX01000369.1-human-gut-metagenome-genome-assembly--contig:-NODE-369-length-26826-cov-11.028690_pt1 | contig 26826 bp, 28 predicted proteins | sample MGYA00242639_ERZ504486 | MGnify/ENA primary metagenome ERZ504486 (study PRJEB26092, sample SAMD00036296) | human gut metagenome | host: Homo sapiens | study: EMG produced TPA metagenomics assembly of... | reverse complement strand
TCCACATCTACCGTCTGTTTTTTTCACCATATTTCTGCAACTGTTCTTGCACGCTTAAAGAAGGTCTCATCGTCATTTTCTTCTACAATCACAACTGCTTTTAAGGTCTTATCCTGAATGACAATTGCTACTTTAATATCATCAAGATACCCTTCGGCTGTTCCATAATAAACGCCCTCTTTATATGGGAATTTTCCAGCTTCTGCTGTTGTATTGTCATTGCTGTTATTGCTGTTCTGTCCGCTTCCATTTGAGGATGAATTGGTATTCTGTGAATTAGAATTTCCATCAGAAGAAATTACTGCCTGACTTAATGCATTTCTGACTGCCTCAATAATTCCTACTGAACTGTAGGTCGCTCCTGATACGGTATCTACATTTGTACTTTGAGTTGCAATAATATTGGAAATCAATCCCGAAGCGCTCTGAATATAACTATCTCCATCGGAGGTATCAATAATCTGTATCGAAGAAATCTTTCCTCCGCTTATCACTACTTCTACCGTAAGTGCTCCTGAAAATCCCGTTCCTGTTCCATAATATGTTCCATCTGCGTAGGCAGATGCATCCTGTACTGTTGAGACAGAAGAAGAACCACCTGCCGGTGAAGAACTTCCACCTGAAGCACCTGCTGATGTTGATGCCGGTGTTCCGCTGTCTGCTGCCCCTGTCAGGGCATTTTTTACTGCACTGATAATTCCATTTGAACTGTAAGTTGCACCGGATACGACATCTACCTCTAACGTCTGTCCGGAGATAATCTTATCAATGACTCCTTTTGCACGACTGAAGAACGCATCATCATCGGCTTCATTTTCAACGATTTCAATTGCTGTAATCTGCTTATCTTTTACGGTAACCGCAACTTTGATTTTTCCCGCAAATCCGGTTCCTGTTCCGTAATACGTTCCATCTGATACATCAAATGAACCTTTTGCCGTACTTTTCTGCTCTTCTTTTTTGTCCTCATCTTTTTTCTTATCCTCTTTTTTCTCTTTTTCAGCTGTATCTGCATTCTCCTGTTCAGATACATCCTCATCTGTCTGATTTTTCGTTGTTTCCGGAATATCAACCGCATAAACCGGTGTGGAATATCCATGAAGAGAAACGCCGATACAGGCAGCTACAACAACTGCTGATAATGCCGGTGCCAGACTTTTTAGTTTCTTCAGTATGCTCATAAACTTTTGTTACTCCTTCTTTACTACCTCTGTATCAAAGTCAGAAGTAAAATCTTCTGCAATACCCTCTGATACATAAACTTTATTTTCTTTATCATATAAAATCATATCAAATTCATCACTGTGTGCTCTCCAATACTCAATTGCCTTATCTTTTCCCATAATAAACAGAGAAGTGGACAACGCATCACACATCGTACCATCTGCACTCACAATTGACACCGATAATAATCCGCTGTCTGCCGGATATCCGGTAGTCGGGTCAATAATGTGATGATAAGTAACCCCGTCCTGTTCAAAATAACGCTCATAACCGCCAGAAGTAATGACTGCTTTGTCTGAAATTGAAAGCACCCCAAGATAGCTGTCATCATCCTCTACACCCTGAATGGCAACCCTCCATTTACTTCCATCTGTTTTTGTGCCAAGTGCCTGTACATTTCCGCCCAGATTCACCAGACCGCTTTTTACTCCACATTCCCGATAGATATCCATAATTCTGGTAGAAGTATATCCTTTTGCAATTCCGCCTAAATCGATCGCCATTCCATCGGTTTTAAAAGATATGGTACTGGTCTCTTTATCAAACACGACATCCGATAATTTCGTTTTTTCCAGAAGACTATCCAGTGTCTCTTTAGAAGGAACTTTGAAGTCACCTGTGGTAAATCCCCATTCTTTCATAATCGGATAGATGGCAATGTCAAATGCTCCACCTGTGGATTTTCCAAACTCCAATGCACGTTCCACCAGATAAGAGGCATCTTTTCCCAAGGTCCCACCGCCATTGGCATTGACTTGTGCAATTTCACTTGACTCTTCTCCTGTGGAAAGCAGTCCATCCAGACGCTCAATTTCCGCAGCCGCCTTTTCCACTGCTTCCTCTCCATGACTTCCATAAGCAGTTACCGTCATGTAAGTATCCATGGCAAAAACATCCTTACTTGCCTCCTGGCTTTCATCTGCTTCACCATCGGTACTTTCCTCACTGATGTCCTGATTTTTCGCCTCTTGTGCCTCTTCTTTTTGACTGCTGCTATCGGTGATTTTTTGTGTACTACACCCTCCTAAAATCATTGTGCTTAATAAAAATAATACAAGTATCTTTTTTTTCACGTTTTTTCTCCTTACTGATGTTAGAGCCTCCTAACTTTGGATAGCTTATCATCACTTTTATTACTTGTCAATTATACTCTATACTTATTGAGAATTTTTCTCATTTTATCATATAGCCACTGTTTCATATATTAAACAGAAAAACGGTATGCTGTCCTCTCTCGACTCACATACCGTCTCTTTTATTTCTTATTTTTTTATTTTACCGCACCAATTAATGTATTAATATCATCAATCTGGTTTTTCTTTAAATACTCTTCGATTCCTTTAACCGTCTCAACTGTTGCATAAGGGTTTGCAAAATTTGCTGTTCCAATGGAAACTGCTGTTGCACCGGCTAAGATAAATTCCAGAGCGTCTTCTGCATTTGAGATTCCACCCATTCCGATAATCGGAACATTGACTGTCTGAGCCACCTGATAAACCATACGCACAGCCACAGGTTTGACACATGGACCGGACATTCCGCCGGTTTTATTTGCCAGCGCAAAGGTACGACGGTTAATATCAATCTTCATTCCTGTTAAGGTGTTAATTAAAGAAAGAATATCTGCACCGCCTGCTTCTGCTGCTCTTGCCATCTCTGTAATATCGGTTACATTCGGACTTAACTTCATGATAACCGGCTGTTTTGCATATTTTTTCACTTCATTTTGTGATTGCCTCTACCGCTTTTGGATTCTGTCCAAAGGCAATTCCGCCTTCTTTTACATTTGGGCAGGAAATATTGATTTCTAATAAATCAACCGGTTCATCTGCCAGACGTTCTACTACTTCACAATAATCTTCTGTACTTTTTCCACATACATTTACAATAATTTTCGTATCAAACTGTTTTAAGAACGGAATATCTCTTTTGCAAAATACATCAATTCCCGGATTTTGGAGTCCAATTGCATTGAGCATGCCGCCGTAAGTTTCTGCAATACGTGGGGTTGGGTTTCCCGGCCACGGTACATTCGCCACACCCTTTGTTACAACCGCACCTAACTTGTTTAAATCTACAAATTCACTGTATTCTGCGCCAGAACCAAATGTTCCGGAAGCGGTCATAACCGGATTTTTGAGTTCTACACCGGCAAGATTTACTTTTGTATTCATTATAATTCTACCTCCGTACTTAAGAACACCGGTCCATCTTTACAAATTCGTTTGTTGTGTACATGAGAATGGGAATCCACGTCTTTAGACTGACATACACAGGCAAGACAGGCTCCAATTCCACATGCCATCTTCTCTTCCATGGAAATCCAGCAAGGGATTCCTTTTTCCAGTGCATAATCTTTTAATGCACGAAGCATCGGTTTTGGTCCACAGGCAAACATCATATCTGCTTCGATTTGATTTTCACGAATTGCGTCTACTACATTTCCTTTTGTTCCAACACTGCCGTCTTCCGTTGCAATAAAAAGTGTTCCTGCTGATTCAAGTTCTTCTTTTAAGAATAAATCCTGATTGCGGTATCCGGATACAATAATCGCTTCTCCTTCGATTTCTTTTGCAGTCTGAAGCATTGGAGGAACGCCAATTCCTCCTCCAATCATCAGCACTTTTTTACCTTTTGCTTCTTCAATCGGAAATCCGTTTCCAAGCGGACCTAAGATTTCAAAAGAATCTCCTGCTTCTGCTTTGGAAAATTCTTCTGTTCCTTTTCCCACTACACGATATACAATACGGAGTGTGCCCTTTTCGCGGTCAATTTCACAGATACTGATTGGTCTTGGAAGCACACGGCTTTTATCATTACTATAGACAGAGATAAACTGCCCCGGTTTTGCCTGTACTGCAACTTCTTTTGCATCAAGCCACATACTGCAGATTCCATCTGCTATCATCTTCTGCTCGATTACAGTACTTTTCATCTTTAACTTTGCCATGATTTTCTCCCCTTATTTTAATGCTGTTAATGCACCATCAATATCTGCCACCATAGTTTCTACGGCTTTTCTGGATGCATCTGCAAAATTTGCCTCTCCAAACTCTGCATACTGTTCCTGTTTATAAGCTGCAATAATTCCGCGGGAAGAGTTTACCACTGCACCAAGTCCGTCTTCATTAAAGAAATGAACCAAGTCTTTTCCTTTTCCACCCTGTGCACCGTAACCCGGTACTAAAATATAAGATTTTGGCATAATTTTACGAAGCACTTTTCCCATTTCCGGATAAGTTGCACCGACAACTGCCCCGATATAACTGTATTCATCGCCCATGCAGTCAGCGCCCCACTGAGCAACTTTCTCTCCGACTAATTCATATAATGGTCTTCCGTTAATTAACTGGTCCTGAAATTCTCCACTGGATGGATTGGAAGTCTTAACTAAAATAAACAGACCTTTTTTCTCTTTTTTGCAGATATCGATAAACGGATTGACACCATCTGAACCAAGATATGGATTCACTGTTGCAAAATCTTCATCAAAGCCTGCATACTCTTTTGTTCCAACCTGAACTTTTCCAAGATGTCCTACTGCATAAGCAGAAGACGTAGAGCCAATGTCTCCTCGTTTGATATCTCCGATTACAACCAAATCTTTTTCTTTACAGTAATCTACGGTCTTTTTAAATGCAACCAGCCCAGGAATTCCAAACTGTTCATACATTGCAATCTGCGGTTTTACTGCCGGAATCAAATCATAAGTCGCATCAATAATTGCTTTATTAAACTGCCAGATTGCTTCTGCGGCACCCTCTAAGGTTTCTCCATATTCTTTAAATGCAGTCTCCTGTACTTGTTTTGGCACATAAGAAAGCATTGGGTCTAAACCTACGCAAATCGGTGCATGAGTCTTTTTTATTTTTTCTGTCAGTTTGTTAATCATTTTTCTTCCTCCATCTTTTTGTGTCTTATATTGTTCTATTTATTTAAAATTTTTTGCTGCTTCCTGATTCATATAAGCAATCTTGCCATCGCAGATAGTCGCTTTTACCATTCCTTTTACTTTCCAGCCGTTAAACGGTGTATTTTTCCCGCGGGAAAGGAAAGTCATAGAATCAATGACATACTCTTTTTCAGGGTCAATAATTGTAACATCCGCAGGAGCTCCCACTTTTAAAGTACCTTTATTCGAATGAATTACCTGTGCCGGATTATAGCTCATCTTTTCTGCCATCTGCATTGGAGTTATGATTCCTTTTTCTACCAGTTCTGTAATTGTAAGTGCAACAGAAGTCTCCAATCCGACAATTCCAAATGGCGCATCTTCCATAGGCTGATTTTTTTCATCTCTGCTGTGCGGTGCATGGTCTGTACTAATCACATCAATGATATCATTTTTTAATCCTTCTAATAATGCTTCTTTATCCTCTTTGGTACGAAGCGGAGGATTCATTTTATAGTTTGAATCATCTTTATCAATTTCATCAGAAGTCAAAGTAAAATGATGCGGGCAGACTTCTCCTGTCACATCCAGCCCTTCTTCTTTTGCAAGGCGGATCATTTCTACGCTGTCTTTTGTAGAGCAATGACAAAGATGCAGTTTTGCTCCTGCTTCTTTTGCCAATAAGATATCTCTTGCGACAATGACATCTTCCACTGCATTGCTGATTCCCGGTAATCCCAGTTCTTTTGTATATTCATCGGAATTGACACAGCCCTTTGCTTCTATCAGGCTTTTATCTTCACAGTGTGCAAATACCGGAATGTTGCACTCAGCGGCAATCTTCATTGCCTCTTTGTATAATCCTGCATTCATTACACTTTTTCCATCTTCACTGATTGCCGGAATCCCGGCATCTGCCATTTCTTTAATTTCGGCAAGTTCTTCTCCTGCCTGTCCTTTTGTAACCGCTCCAATCTGAAGTACATGAATCGGTGCCATCTCTTTTGCTTTATTATGCACATATTTTACGCGGTCTGCACAGTCAATGACCGGCTTGGTATTTGGCATGGCAAGAATTGTGGTAAACCCACCCTTTGCCGCTGCTTTGGAGCCTGACACAATATCCTCTTTGTACGTAAGTCCAGGGTCACGCAGATGTACATGAAGGTCAATCAGACCAGGCATTACATAACAGCCTTTGGCATCAATTACCTTATCCTGTTTTGACGGATTGATTTCATCTTTTATTTCTTTAATCTTTCCTGCTTCGATATACAAATCACTTATCTTATCTGTCTTTGTTGCGGGGTCAATTACCCGTCCGTTTTTAATTAAAATGTTCATGGACTCTCCTCTCCTCCAGCGCCTTCTCTGCACTCTCATCTTCTTACAAAATCAAGTACAGAAAGATTTTGAGAATACATTTTATTCTCTTTTGGTTTTAATAGTAACATACACAAATTCTTTCGTCAATTATACTTTTTTCCTTGACTTTTAAGGCATTTTTGCATATACTGAATCTTGTAATGAAATATTGGATATAAATAATGAAGTGCATTTCACAAGCTTCTGATTATTGTAAATTAAGCGGTTTTTAGAGATTGTATTATTTTATTTATAATGAATATACTCTCTAAAGACCGCTTTTTATTCATATAAGGAGATTTTGAAAATCCTGCTTTCTTTTGTTTCTATCCGAAATTCAACTACTTATTTTTTTTTATTTTATGGAGGTAACATTATGAACAAGGGAACTGTTAAATGGTTCAACGCAGAAAAAGGTTATGGATTTATCACAGGAGAAGACGGACAGGATGTATTCGTACATTTCTCTGCTATCACAGGTGAAGGATTCAAAACTTTGGAAGAAGGACAGGCTGTATCTTATGATTTAACAGAAGGTGCTCGCGGAATGCAGGCAGCTAATGTTGTTAAATTATAATTTATAAGGTATCTGAATCATTTGATTTTCTTATAAACAGCACAAAAAGCGGCTGTCACATGAACCATGTGGCAACCGCTTTTTCTTCACATTAAATCAAATGTATCTGGGACTCCACACATTATTCTGCATCTGTTGTATTCAAAGAACTTAAATAATCCGTGATTGCAGTTACATCCATCTGAGTGGTTACAACTTCTGCATTTTCATCCGGTGTTGTGACAACCTGATATGCAGAATATCCAATCCAGCCGACTAAGAGCAGAGAAACAATTGTAATTCCCAGCTTTTCAACGAGTGTCATACTCTCATCATTTTTATTTTTTCTCTTATTTTTTCCACGGACTGCTTTATTTTTTTTATACTGATCTACTTTTTCCTGACTCATGTTTTGATTCCTCAACTTTCTACTGTCTATTCGCTATGTACTTTCTACCGTCATCCATTTTTGCGACGTCTGCGCTCATTATAGCACGTTTTCTTTTTTCTGGCTACACCAAACCCAGCGTTTTCAAAAGAAAGAGCCAGCCGGTCAGAGTAAATGCCGAACACAGTGTTGTCACCATAACAATACTCGAAGTCAGTATCCCTTCATGTCCCATATTTCTTGCCATAACAAAACTGCTGACGGTTGTAGCTGAACCAAGCATCACTAAGATTGCAACCAACTCTGATTCACGATATCCAAGCCAGACTGCAATCGGCAAAAAAATGGCTGCAAGCACCACTAATTTTAAAGCACTTGCAATGAGAGTCGGTTTTAATTTTCCAAGTGCCTTTTTTCCCTCGAAAGAAGCTCCCATCGCCATAAGACCAAGCGGAGTTGCAAGCACTGCCATATTTTTCACTGTTTTTTGCAGAATCTCTGGCTGTGGAATTTTTAAAATTGCCCACACAAAACCTGCTGCAATTCCAAGAATAATCGGATTCGTAACAATTCCCTTTAAAGTTTTTTGTAACAGGGCTTTATCCATTTTTCTCTGTCCCGGTTTTAACAAAGACAGGACGATTACCGCAAACGCATTGTAAAGCGGTACCGTTCCGATAATCATAAGCGGTGCCATTCCGGATGTACCATAGATATTCTGGATAAATGCAATTCCAAGAATTGCCGCACTGCTTCGATATGCTCCCTGCACAAATTCTCCACGTTCTTCTCTTTTTACGACAAAGAATGACAAAACCGTCACTCCTGTAATACTTAAAAACGTTGCAATAAAACAGAACAATACAAACCCGCCATTCCAGCTTTCACGAATATCAACTGCTGAAATATCCTGAAACAAAAGAGCCGGAAGTGCCACAGCAAAGGCGAATTTATTCATCTTTGCCGAAAATGCTTCATCTATCAGCCCGACTCTTTTAAAAAAGCTTCCAAGAAGCATTGTAAAAAAGATAGGAAGGGTTGCATTTAAACTAAAAATCAGATTATCCAACGTCTCAGTCTTCCTTTACCAGCACTTTCAGGATTTCTGAAATATACATGGTATGATAATCTTTCTGTGGATACCATTTTGTATCAATTGTTTCATCTTCAAAGTTTTCCGGAAGAATGTCTCCATGATACATTTTCTTGCACACTAAAATCAGATTTGCTTCTTCAAATGCAGCTGTTCCATCCACAAAGTATGGAGTTAAACCAGCTTCTTTGATTTTATCTTTGTCACGTCCGGAAACACTTCCACAGATATTTAATGCTTTTCTGTACGATTCATCAAAAAATGAAATCGTAAACGTATCATTTGCATCTACAAATTCTTTTGTATAGCGCTGTGGGCGAATATAAGTCGTTACTGCATTTTTTCCCCACATAATACCGACGCCACCCCAGCTTGCGGTCATTGTATTGCATTTTTCTTCATTGCCTGCAGTAATTAACATCCATTCTTTTCCGATTTTTGTAAATGGATTCATCTGCAATTCTTCTGCTTTTACTTCTTTAAATGCCATGATTTGATTCTCCTTGTCATTAAATTTTTATTGTCAAAAACATATTTATCTGCCGTATAATTTTGTCATACGGCGGATTTTCTCTTTTAATTCTTCGGAAAATGCCCCTTTTGTCATTCTCCATTTCCAGTTGTCTCCAAGCGTGGACGGCATATTGATTCTTGCCTCACTTCCAAGTCCCAGAAAATCCTGGACCGGAATAATACAGGTATCTGCTGTACTTCTCATCGCAAGTGCAATTAAATCCCAGTGCTGTTCTTCCTTTGGAGTGTAAAAACTATTCATGTAACGCAGGGCAACCTCTTTGTCTCCATCGGAAAGTTTCTCAAACCAGCCCGCTGTTGTATCGTTATCATGTGTTCCTGTATAAACCACACAGTTTCTCTGATATTTATAAGTCAGATAATCACTGTCCTCACTCGGGTCAAAAGCAAACTGCAGAACTTTCATTCCCGGATATCCGCTGTCTTTTAAGAGTTGAAATACACTCTCTGTCAAAAATCCCAAGTCCTCTGCAATAATATCAAGTTCACCAAGCTTTTCTTTGACCGTGTTAAATAAATCCATACCCGGACCTTTTTCCCAGTGTCCGTTTACGGCTGTCTCATCTCCATAAGGAATCGAATAATATTCGTCAAATCCACGGAAATGGTCGATTCTTACAATATCATATAAATCAAAGCAGTAAGCAATTCTCTTCAACCACCAGTCATATCCTGTTTTCTTATGATATGCCCAGTTATATAATGGGTTTCCCCAAAGCTGTCCTGTTGCAGAAAAAGCATCCGGCGGGCATCCGGCCACACCAAGCGGAAGATTTTTCTCATCTAACTGGAATAACTCCGGATTTGCCCAGGTATCTGCACTGTCAAATGCAACATAAATCGGAACATCACCTACAATCTGAATTCCCTTTTTGTGTGCATATTCTTTTACTTTTGTCCACTGCTCATGAAACTCATACTGCAAAAATTCATAAAAATTACATTCTTCTTCCAGTTCTTTTTTATAATATTCTACCGCTTCCGGTTTTCTAAGACGGATCTCTTCTTCCCACTCAATCCAGCTTTTTCCATCATTTTGATTTTTAAGTGCCATATACAGTGCATAATCCGGGAGCCAGTGTTGATTGGCTTTACAAAATTCTGTGAATTTTTCATCGGATAATATATCAGAATTTAAAAATGCCTGTTTTAATAATACAAATCTGGAATTATAAATTCTTCCATAATCAATGTAGGATTCATTGTCTCCATAATCAGAAGCTTCGCAGGCTTCTTTTGTCAGCCAGCCTTTTTCTGCCAGTGTATCCAGATCAATAAAATACGGATTTCCTGCAAACGTAGAAAAGGATTGATATGGGGAATCTCCATAGCTGGTAGGACCAAGTGGCAGAATCTGCCATAATTTTTGTCCCGTCTCTTCTAACAAGTCAATAAATTCATAAGCTTCTTTTGAAAATCCACCGATTCCATAAGGAGATGGCAGGCTCGCAATCGGAAGCAGCATTCCGTTTCTTCTCATTTCAATTTCCTCATTCTTCATATTGTATTTTTATTAATGTAAGCCCTCTTGCCGGCGCCGTTGCTCCGGCTTTTTTTCTGTCTTTCGCCTCTATGATTTCCAACATATCCTCTGGTTTTCTTGCCCCGCTTCCCACTTCGATTAACGTTCCTGCAAGAATCCGTACCATATTATAAAGAAAACCACTTCCTGTAATCCGCATACAGATTTCGTCGTCCTCTTTTTTTATCTGAAAATCATAAATGGTCCGCACTGTCGTTTTGACCTGTGCCCCTGCTCCGCAGAAACTCTTAAAATCATGTTCTCCAAGCAGATATTCTCCGGCTTTTCGCATTTTTTCCACGTCTAATGGAAGATAAGTAAAATGAGAATACAGCCGTTTTGTCGGAACCGGAAATTTTTTATTTAAAATCCGATATTCATACGTTTTCCTGCTGTTTCGATAACGAGGATGAAAATCCGGTTCAACTTCTTTTGACATCTGAATCCGAATGTCTTCCGGCAGTCTTTGATTTAAGGCATAAGAAATTTTTTCTCCCGGCATCCTTGCACTTGTATCAAACACAGCTACATTTCCAAGTGCATGTACTCCTGCATCCGTACGGCTTGCTCCGATGGTTTCAATCGGCTCTTTTAGTAATTCCGATAACTTTTGGTTAATCACTTCCTGAACTGTAATTCCATTTGGCTGTACCTGCCATCCACAATAATTTGTTCCGTCATAGGCAATTTCAAGCATGACCCGTTTCATGTTCTATTCCTCCTCTGACTACTCTCACAGGCAAACCTGTGGGTTTTTGCCACTAATTTATAACAATATACTCAAAAAATCCCGAGAGTACATTATACTATAATACGCAATACAATGTCGGCAATCAGATAAACCAGTAAAACCAGATATGCCATAATATCATGATTCTGATATTTTAATGGTTTCATGGATGTACGATGGTCTCCTCCATGATAACAGCGGGCTTCCATTGCCATTGCCAAATCATCTGCTCTTCGAAATGCCGAAATAAAAAGCGGAACTAACAGCGGAATTAAATTTTTCGCTTTTTTGATTAAATTTCCCGATTCAAAATCTGCCCCTCTGGCAATCTGTGCTTTCATAATTTTATCCGTCTCTTCCATTAAAATCGGAATAAAACGCAGTGCAATCGACATCATCATTGCGATTTCATGAACCGGAACTTTAATTTTGTTGAGCGGACGCATTAATTTTTCCAGACCGTCGGTCAACTGGTTTGGTGTCGTTGTCAATGTCATAACAGAAGAACCCATCACCAGATAAATCAGTCGGATTCCGATTTTTATCGCCTGACGGATTCCTTCTTCTGTAATCTTTAAAATCCAAATCTGTACAACCACTTTTCCGGGAACTAAGAACAGGTTAAATGCCACTGTAAGGATAAAAATAAAAAACAATGGCTTTAAACCTTTCATCATAAATTTAACCGGAACTTTGGAAAGTACAATCACCACCGCTAAAAATGCTGTGGCCAGCAGATACCCCCATAAAGAATTTGCAACAAACAGTGAGATTAAAAATGCAATTGTTCCTACAAATTTCACTCTCGGGTCTAAGCGATGCAAAATTGATTTTGCCGGATAATACTGGCCAATTGTGATATCTTTTATCATAGTATCTGTTTCTCCAGTGCTCTTAAAATACTTCTCTTTGCTTCCTCAATCGTTGTCGCATTTGTATCAACCGGAAGACCTTTTGCCTGCAGATCATGCATGATATAGGTAATCTGCGGTGCTGCAAGCCCCATTGATTCCAATTCTTTATAATGAGAAAAGACTTCTTTTGGCGTTCCGTCAAATGCTTTTTCCCCTTTATTCATCACAATCATGCGCTCTACATATTTTGCGATATCTTCCATACTGTGTGAAACCAGTACCACCGAAATTTTTCGTTCTTCGTGAAGCATTGCAATCTGGTCTAAGATTTCATCTCTGCCTCTTGGGTCAAGACCCGCTGTCGGCTCGTCTAAAATCAATACTTCCGGCTCCATCGCTAAAACTCCGGCAATTGCCACTCTTCTTTTTTGTCCTCCGGAAAGTTCAAATGGCGAACTTTTATAAGATTTCTCTGGAAATCCAACATGCGCAAGTGCCATTCTTGCCTTTTCTTCTGCTTCTTCCTGACTTGCTCCAAGATTTTTTGGACCAAAGCAGACATCGGTAAGCACATCTGTTTCAAACAACTGATGTTCCGGATACTGAAAGACCAGCCCGACTTTACTGCGAAGGTTTCGAAGCGGATATCCCTCTTTCCAGATATCTTCCCCATTATAAGAAACAACTCCTGAAGTCGGACGGATGAGTCCGTTTAAATGCTGAATTAACGTTGATTTTCCACTGCCGGTATGTCCGATAACTCCCATAAACTGTCCCTGCGGAATCTCCAGACTAACGTCTTTTAATGCATGCATCTCATAAGCGGTTCCCGGACTGTAAGTATAGGTTACATTTTCTAATTTTATCGACATAATGCACTCACCAGTTCCTCTCTTGTCAATATTCCATCCGGTATCGGCACACCTGCCTGTTTCAGTTCATACGCCAACAAAGTAACCTGCGGTACATCCAGACGATAGGATTTTAACTCTTCTACTTTTGAAAATACTTCCCTTGGTGTTCCCTGCATGACAATTTTTCCTTTATCCATGACAAATACTTTATCCGCCAAAGTCACTTCTTCCATGTAATGGGTAATCAAAACGACTGTTATGCCTTTCTTTTCGTTTAATTCCTTTACCGCCTGCAGCACTTCTTTTCGTCCGTTTGGATCAAGCATCGCCGTAGGCTCATCCAAAATAATGCACTTTGGCTCCATTGCCATCACACCGGCAATTGCCACTCTCTGTTTTTGTCCTCCGGAAAGTTTATTCGGAGAATGACTTCTATATGCCGTCATACCGGTTGCCTCTAAACTTTTATTGACTCTTCTCCAGATTTCATCCGTTTCCACACCCATATTTTCCGGACCAAATCCGACATCTTCTTCCACAATCGAACCAATAATCTGATTATCGGGATTCTGAAATACCATGCCGGCTTTCTGACGTACTTTCCAGATTTCTTCCTCCGTAGAAGTATTGATTCCATCTACTACCATTGCACCCTCTGTTGGATATAAAAGCGCATTGATATGCTTTGCCAGCGTCGATTTCCCGGAACCATTATGTCCAAGAACTGCAATAAACTGTCCCTGTTCAATATCCAGATTAATGTCATCGAGCGCACGATGTGTTTCTTCTATATGTCCATTTTCATCATATTTATAATAATCATGCATTAACTTTAATGCTTTAATGATTCCCATCGTCTATCCTCTCTCTTGTAACACTCTGTCATTTCCACATACATACCGATAAACTTCTATTTCTTTTGCATCCTGTTCCACATGATAATCGATTTTTAAAAATCCCAGTTTTTTTGCCAGCGCAATGGATGATTTGTTCTCCGAATGAATCCGGCAGTAAAGATACTTTGCGCCTCGCTCTTTGGCTTCTAAAAGAATTGCATGGCAGGCTTCATATCCATATCCCTGTCTTTGATAAGCTTCATCAATCAGATAACCCAGTTCCACAACAGAACGACCCTGATTCCAGATTTTCGGTTCGATTCCCACTCGTCCGATAATTTTACCACTTTGTTTTTCTATCACTGCCCAATAGCCCATATCACACAATTCATACATATATCTTCGGTAACTTGGGAAGTTTTCGATTTCTTCTTCTAATGTCTTTTCCTTTCCCTCAACCGCATTTTCTGTTGAATTCTGCTCATTTAAAGCAAGCATTTGTGGTAAGTCCGCTTCTGACATTTCCCGAACTAAAAGTCGTGGGGTCTCACATACCACTGCTGGAAGATGGTGATTGTGGCAATAAACTTTTTCCACAAATCTGGCATCAATCTCTTCATAGCCTTCGATTATCATTGCCGCCTGACTTAAGTCCTGCTTTCCTGAATCCGGATTAAAATATCCCATACAGGTTATATTTGCCGCTTTTGCTGCACGGCATCCATTGGTAGAATCTTCCACAACCAGACATTCACTTACGTCTAATTCAAGTTCCTCTGCTGCTGCCAAAAAGACGTCCGGTGCCGGTTTCGGATGCTTTACATTCTCTCCACTTAATATTTTATCAAAGTAGTGCCGAATATTTAAACGTTTTGTAACCATTTGAATATAAGAAAGCGGTGAAGAAGAAGCAATCGCCATTTTGTATCCCGCATTTTTTAAGCGTTCTAACAACTGTGGCACGCCCTCTATCATCGGGATACCCTCCCGTTCCACCGTTTCCGCTTTAATCTTTTTCATGGTATCCACTAATGCCTTATCTTCTCTGTCAATTCCATAGGTTTCATGAAGAAGATTCATAAGAAATCCAAGTGTAGAACCAATACAAGGTTTATAGACCTCATAATCCAATTCAATTCCACGTGTTAAAAGTGCTTCTTTCCAGATACGGTAATGTACTGGTTCACTGTTGATCAGCACTCCGTCCATATCAAATATAATTCCCTTTAACATCCTTTTTCTCCAAACTTTAAAAGGGTACTGCTTTTTCACAGCACCCTTTCTATTTTTTCAGGCATTGCACGGTGTAAAGCGTTGGAATGCTTAGCTGCTATAAAGCGGACATTCGCAATCCGCTTTGCTACTTGCTCATGAACGCAGTCGCTTCGCGCTCTGTCAGTGGGAGCTTTCAACTCCCACTGACAGAAGCATCCCCCTCACTCGCCGCTTAGTGCTCCGCGCACTTGAAGCAGTGGAATGCTTAGCTGCGTTCAAACAGCAATTCATCCATAATTTTCCAGATTTCTTCCCTTCCCTGCTTGGTTTCGGCTGAGAATGGAATGACCTGTGTGCCCGCAAGCAGCTCGAGTCCTTGTTTCAATGCCTTCACGTGTTTCTGTACCTGGCTGCGTTTTAATTTATCTACTTTTGTTGCAATAATAATCGGCTGATAACCATTGTGTACAATCCAGTCATACATCATTTTGTCATTTGCTGACGGGTCATGCCGAATATCAATCAGCAAAAAGACCGCTTTTAACTGCTTTGATTTCTGGAGATAACGTTCAATTAATTTTCCCCACTGTTCTTTTACTGACTGCGAAACCTTTGCATATCCATATCCCGGCAAATCTACCAGATACATGGCATCATTAATATTATAAAAATTAATGGTCTGTGTCTTACCCGGGGAAGCACTGGTTCTTGCCAGTGCTTTACGATTCATTAATGCATTAATCAAAGAAGATTTTCCCACATTTGATTTTCCCGCAAATGCAACCTCAGGTAACTCAGTATCAGGAAGTGTGCTGGTAATTCCACACACAATGTCCAGTGACACATTTTTTATAATCATACCTGACCTCCCGTAAATGCTTCTTTTATTACTTCTTCCATAGAGCTTACAAAGATAATATTCAGTCCGTCTGTAATTTCTTTTTCTAATTCCTCTACATCCGGTTTATTTTCTTTCGGAACAAGTACCGTTGTAATTCCGGCATTTTTTGCCGCAAGCAGTTTTTCTTTTAATCCTCCGATCGGAAGGACACGACCTCTTAAAGTAATTTCACCGGTCATTGCAAGATTTGCTTTTACCGGAATTTTTGTAATTGCAGAAAGCATTGCTGTCGCCATGGTAATTCCGGCTGATGGACCATCCTTTGGAACCGCTCCTTCCGGAATATGGATATGTATGTCATTGTTTTTAAAAAATTCTGCATCAATCTGATAGTTCTCTGCAATTGAGCGGATATAGCTGATTCCGATCTGTGCAGATTCCTTCATGACATCTCCCATCTGTCCGGTCAATACAAACTCACCCTGACCCGGCATCAGATTCACCTCGATTTGAAGCGTATCCCCACCAACACTGGTCCATGCAAGTCCACGTACAATCCCTATCTGATCTTCTTCATTTTTCTTCTGGAACGTATAACGCGCTCTTCCTAAAAATTCTTCCAGATTCTCTTTTTCTACTCTTACACAGCTTTCTTTTTCTTCTAAGATTTTTCTGGCTGATTTTCTACAGATTGTTCCAATCTTTCGCTCCAGACTTCTGACACCTGCTTCTCTTGTATAAGCAGTAATCATTTCTCTTAAAGCTTCATCGGAAATTTCAAGCTGCGCTGATTTTAATCCGTGTGCCTTAATCTGCTTTGGAATCAGATGTTCTTTTGCAATATGCCATTTTTCATTTTCGGTATAGCTGCTGACTTCAATGATTTCCATACGGTCTAAAAGCGGACCCGGAATAGTCTGTAAATCATTTGCAGTTGCAATGAAAAGCACTTCTGATAAATCCAGAGGAATTTCCACATAGTGGTCACGGAATTTATGATTCTGCTCAGAATCCAGCACCTCCAGAAGAGCGGAAGAAGTATCCCCTTTGTAATCACTGCTGACTTTATCTATTTCATCTAACAGCATCAGAGGATTTTTGACTCCCGCCTGAATCATTCCATTTGCAATACGACCCGGCATTGCGCCCACATAAGTTCTCCTATGTCCACGGATTTCTGCCTCGTCACGCACTCCGCCAAGACTGATTCTGACATATTCTTTATTCAACGCATGTGCTACCGATTTTGCAATGGAGGTTTTTCCGGTTCCGGGCGGTCCTACCAGACAGAGAATCGGACTTTCACCTTTTTTCGTCAATGTCCGTACCGCAAGAAATTCCATGATACGCTCTTTTACTTTTTCCAGACCATAGTGTTCTTCTTCAAGAATCTGATACGCTCCCTGCAGGTTCTTATTATCGCGACTGGTCTTGTCCCATGGCAGAGACAATAACGTTTCAATATAGGTACGTATTACCCCTGACTCTGCCGGACTTCCCACAGTATTTTTAAACCGGTTGATTTCTTTTGTAATACGTTCTTTGACTTCTTTTTTTGCCTTTAATTTCTTTACGGTTTCTAAAAACTGCTCCGCTTCCGTTGCAGAATTATCTTCGCCTAATTCCTCACGGATCACTTTTAACTGTTCCCGTAAAATATATTCACGCTGATTTTTGTCGACACGCTCTTTCACTTTGGATTGAAGTCTTGCTCCGATTTCCATAATCTGGATTTCGTTTGTAAGAATCATTCCTACAATTTCATAGCGTTCCTCAAGGCTGACTGCCTCTAAAATCTTCTGTCGTTCTTCATAGCGAATCTGAATATGAATTGAAATCTGGTCTAAAACTTTTTCCACGTTCTCTAATTCTAAAATCTGACCGGCAAGTTCTTTGCTGATCTGCTTATTGGAATTACAGTAACGTACAAATAATTCTTTGATACTGCGAAGCATTGCTTCTTTTACCGTTTCATCTAAGTCTTCTTCCGGCTCAAAAACCGCTATCTGCGCCTCAAGATAATTTGGATTTTCTTCTAAAGAAACCAGCTGTGCTCTCTCAATTCCTTCTACTAAAACTCGAACAATGTTCTTTGGAAGTTTTACCAATTGTTTAATTTCTGCAATTGTTCCAATTGGATATAAATCCTCTTGAACCGGTTCTTCTGTCTCAGGATTTTTCTGTGTAATCAAGAGAATCCTCTGATCCTGCATCATTGCTTGTTCAATCGCCTGAATCGATTTCTCTCTGCTTACATCAAAGTGAACAATCATATCAGGAAGAATGGTCGTTCCTCTGAGGGCAACCGCCGGTAAATGATACATTATGTCACTCAATTCCCACACCTCCTTATTTTCATTGATGTATTCCGTTCTTATGCTGTTTCCGGTTTATTGCGTTTGCGTCCGCCTTTGCTTCTTCTTGTCGGAGGCTGCATTTCTCCATGCTCGAGTTCGGCACTTCCTGTTCCTTCTACCACTTCTTTGGTAATCTTGCAGGAACGGATGGTCTCATCGGATGGAATTTCATACATTAAATCCATCATGGTATTCTCCATGATAGCGCGAAGTCCTCTCGCTCCGGTTTTTCTTGTCATAGATTTTTCTGCAATGGCATTAATTGCGGACTCATCAAACTCTAATTTTACGCCATCTAATTCAAACAGTTTTTCGTACTGTTTTACTAAAGAATTTTTCGGTTCTTTTAAGATACGAACCAGAGCTTCTTTATCCAGCGCATCCAAAGAAACAACAACCGGTACTCGTCCGACAAATTCCGGAATCATACCAAATTTTACAAGGTCATGCGGCATAACTTCTTTTAACACATCACCGATATTTCGTTCTTTTTTATCTGCAATCTCAGTATTAAATCCGATTGATTTTGTATCCATACGGGTTTCAATAATTTTATTTAAGCCCTCAAATGCACCACCACAGATAAATAAAATATTGCTGGTATCAATCTGGATAAATTCCTGCTGCGGGTGTTTTCTTCCTCCCTGAGGCGGAACACTTGCAACTGTTCCTTCAATAATTTTCAGCAGTGCCTGCTGTACCCCTTCACCGGATACATCACGGGTAATGGAAGTATTTTCTGATTTTCTGGTAATCTTATCAATTTCATCAATGTAGATAATACCATACTGTGCACGTTCTACATCATAATCTGCTGCCTGAATAATCTTAAGCAGAATATTTTCTACGTCCTCTCCTACATAACCTGCTTCTGTCAGTGTTGTCGCATCTGCGATTGCAAATGGAACATTTAACAGTTTTGCAAGTGTCTGTGCAAGCAGAGTTTTTCCGGAACCTGTCGGTCCTAACATCAAAATATTACTCTTCTGAAGTTCTACATCTGAATTACTGCCTGCCAATACTCTTTTATAATGATTATAAACTGCTACGGAAAGTACTTTTTTGGCTTCATCTTGTCCGATTACATAGTCATCCAGAAATGACTTAATCTCCTGTGGTTTCAGCAGATTAATTTCATCGTTCATCGGTTCTGCATAATCTGCACTTTCTTCCGCACAGATTTCTGCACAGATTTCCACACACTCATCACAAATATAAGTTCCGTTTGGTCCGGCGATCAATTTACGCACCTGCTCCTGTGTTTTTCCACAAAATGAGCAGCGGACTTTCGGTTCATTTCCTTTCATTGCCATTTCTTTTCCTTTCTGTTTTACTTCTCTTTTTAATGGCGAAAAGACCCCCGAGCCAAAGCGCAGGAGTCTTATCTTTTGTCTTACTTTTTATACTCAATTATGCTGTCAATCAGACCATAAGCCTTTGCCTCTTCTGCGGACATATAATAATCTCTTTCCGTATCTCTGGCAACGACTTCATAAGGCTGACCAGTATTTGCAGCCAGAGTCTCATTCAGTTTCTTTTTGGTTTTCAGAATCATATTTGCAACGATTTCAATCTCTGTTGCCTGACCCTTTGCACCGCCAGATGGCTGATGAATCATGATTTCTGCATTCGGAAGAGCAAAACGTTTTCCTTTTGCACCACCTGCAAGAAGGAATGCTCCCATACTTGCAGCCATACCTACGCAGATTGTTGATACATCACATTTAATATAATGCATGGTATCATAAATTCCCCATCCTGCTGAAACTGAACCACCCGGGCTGTTAATGTATAACTGAATATCTTTTCCAGGATCTTCTGATTCTAAGAACAGAAGCTGAGCAATAATAAGACTTGCAGTTGTATCATTTACTTCTTCTCCTAAAAAGATAATTCTGTCTTTCAGCAAGCGGGAATAAATATCATAACTTCTCTCGCCCCTGCTTGTCTGTTCAATCACATATGGTACTAAACTCATGAAACTCCTCCTATTCTGTCAAACAGGTTCAAAGGACTGATTAAGCCTCTTTATTCTCTACGACTTCTGTTACTTTTGCAGCATCTGCAAGTAAAGTAACTGCTTCCTGAACAGCTAAATCTTTCTTCATCTGTTCTTTTTCGTAGTCACCCATTAATTCATTTAATTTTTCAGCTGTCATTTTATATGCTTCAGCCATTTTTGCAATTTCTTCATTGACTTTTTCATCAGAAATCTGGATATCTTCTACTTCTGCAACTTTTTCAAGTACCAGACGTGTCTGGATCGTCTTCATAGCCTGTGGTCTTAACTGTTCTTCCATTGCTGCACGGTCAGAACCTGTGAACTGATAGTACTGGTCAATGGAAAGTCCCTGCTGCTGAAGTCTTGAGATAAAGTTGTTTAACAGCTCTTCAATCTGAAGCTGAACCATAGCTTCCGGAATATCCATCTGTGCATTTTCAATTACTTTATCTACTACTTTATCTTCTTTTTTCACGTTTTACAGCTGCTCTTTTCTTTCTTTTAAGTTCTTTTCGATATCAGCTTTGTATTCTGCAAATGTTTCAAATTCAGAAACATCTTTTGCGAATTCATCATCTAATTCCGGAAGTTCTTTTACTTTAATTGCTTTTACTGTGCATTTAAATACAGCAGCTTTTCCTTTGAGGTCTTCTGCATGATAATCTTCCGGGAAAGTAACGTTTACTTCTTTTTCTTCTCCGATTACTGCACCAACCAACTGCTCTTCAAATCCCGGGATGAAAGAGTTAGAACCAATTGTCAGCGGATAATCGGTTCCTTTTCCGCCTTCAAAAGCAACTCCGTCAACGAATCCTTCAAAGTCAAGTGTTACCATGTCTCCATCAGCAACTGCTCTGTCGTCTACGTCGATTGTTCTGGAGTTCTTTTCCTGTTCTTTTTTCAGTTCTGCTGCAACTTCTTCTTCTGTTACGTCTGCTGCGGATACTTCTACTTCTACACCTTTATATTCACCTAAAGTAACTTCCGGTTTTACAGCAACTTCTGCTGTAAAGATGAAAGATTTTCCTTTTTCAATCTGTACAATGTCAATTGTTGGTCTGGAAACGATGTCTAATTCGCTTTCCTGTGCTGCCTTTGGATATTCTGTATTAATCAGAAGATTTGCTGCATCTTCAAAAAATACACCTACTCCATACATTTTTTCAATCATAACACGTGGAGCTTTTCCTTTACGGAATCCTGGAATGTTGATGCTTTTTTTGTTTCTGTTGTAAACAGTGTTTACTGCTTTTTCAAAATCTTCTGCTGATACTTCAACTGTCAGCTTTGCCATGATTTTTTTCGAGTTTTTCTACCTGTACGCTCATTTTAAATGATTCCTCCTTGAATTCTATATGTATTGATGCATATTAGGTATTCATGCATTTCTGCCCATAAATAGACCATTTTTCATACTTACAGTCATTATCACAGTATAGCACAAGGTTTTTTAAAATACCAGCATTTTTTTAATAAACGATTGATTTTTTTATCTGATGTGCCTTTACTTCACCTTCTAACTGACTAATCAGCTCCAGCGCAAACGCAATTGCCGTTCCAACTCCTCTGCTTGTTGTCACATTCTTATCACGTACCACTGCTTCTTCCGAAAGAACTGCCCCTTTTAATTTTTCCTCGCATCCCGGATAGCAGGTTGCTTTTCTGCCTTTTAAAATTCCATTTGCTCCAAATACTCCTGGTGCGGCACAGATTGCTGCTATTTTTTTGTCTGCTTCATTAAATTTTATCAACAATTCGGTTAAACCTTTGTGTTCTCCTAAATGCAGAGTTCCCGGCATCCCGCCCGGCAGTACAAGCATATCTGCATCACTGTAATCGACCTCTTCAAATAACCGGTCTGCACTCACTTTAATCCCGTGGGAGCCCGTCACTTCAAGACTTGTTCCAATCGAAACCATAAGCACTTCTTCTCCGGCTCTTCTTAACAAATCAACAACGGTCAATCCTTCTACTTCTTCAAAGCCCTCTGCTAAAAACACACATACTTTTGCCATGTGACATTCCTCCTGTTTGCTTTTTTCTCAAATTATGATACGATACTGGTAAATGATATTTCAATCATCTTATAAAAATCAAAGGAGCATTTTATTTTATGGAAATCGAAAGAAAATATCTGATTAAAAACCTGCCATTTTCCCTAAATGAATATTCTTTTCACAAAATTGAACAGGCCTATCTAAACACCGACCCTGTTATCCGAATCCGAAAACAGGATGACGATTATATCTTTACTTATAAAGGTCGTGGACTTATGGTAAGAGAAGAATACAATCTGCCGTTAAATGAACAGGCTTACTATCATCTTAGAGAAAAAGCCGACGGCATTATTTTATCCAAAACCCGCTATCTTATTCCTTTTAAAACTTATATCATCGAATTAGATGTATTTGACGCCCCTTATGAAGGACTGATTCTCGCAGAAGTTGAATTTCCTGACGAATCTTCGGCTAATTCTTTTACTGCACCGGACTGGTTTGGAGAAGATGTCACCTTTTCCAAAATTTATCATAACAGTACCTTGTCAGCCGGTAAAACACAGGAGCCCATTTAACTAAGGCTCCTGCTTTTTTCCCTTTTGTTTTATCTGTCTTCGTATCCGTCTCCAGGTTTCTTCCTGCCTTTTATCCAGTTCTTTTTCAAATTGTATCCCATACTTTCTCTCTAATTTCCAGAGATAACATTCTAAAATCACTCCACAAAAAACACCTGCCAGCTTTGCCAATGGATTCTTACTCTTCCGACAGTGTTTTCTTAATCGAAAAATTCGTTCCATTTTCATCCCTTCTGTCAAAATAAAAACTATTCCATGATTCCTTTTCTTTTATTTTAACAGGAGAGCTTTTGTTTTGCAATGTTATATATTGCAAAATTATCTCAATTTCCGACTGAGATAACACTCCGTGGGGCGCACATTGTCCAGTGGACGATGGTTCTGCGCGGACCGTAACGAAGTGTAGACCGCAGCGATTCTAAGAAGAATTTGTCAGCTTGTGCTGACTAGAATCGTGCGCCAAGTCTCACGAATGTTCGACTTGAATTTTTATAACTGTTTTGTTTTCTTTACACAGGCACGAATACTTTCGGAAACTGCACTTCGCATGCCTCTTTCTTCTAACACACCAACTCCCTCTATTGTTGTTCCCGCCGGTGAGCAGACCATATCTTTTAACTCACCCGGATGCATACCTGTTTCTAATACCATCTTTGCACTTCCATATACAGCCTGTGCCGCAAATTCATATGCCTGTTTTCTTGGCATGCCCTCTGCAACTGCTCCATCTGCCATTGCTTCGATAAACATAAACACAAATGCCGGTGAGCTTCCGCTGACTGCGCCAACCACATCCAGAATTTTTTCTGTCACGGTATCTGCACGTCCAAAAGAACGAAGCAGCACCAGCGCATCTTCGAGTTCTCTTTCTGTAACCTCTTTATTCGGGCAGACACCTGTAATGCCTTCTCCAACCAGCGCCGGTGTATTTGGCATGGTACGGATAATTTTATGTCCTGCTCCAAACTGTGCCTCCAACCATTCCAGTTTTTTTCCCGCCGCAATCGAAATAATCACCTGTTCTGATTTTATTTCTGATTTTATTTCCTGAATTACTTCTTCACAAAACTGAGGTTTTACTGCTAAAAAGATTACATCTGCATCCTGTACTGCCTTCTTATTATCGGTTGTACATTCGATTCCAAGTGTTTCCTGTACTTTTTTAGCAGAGTTTTCTGTTTTCGTAGATGCCTTGATATCCTCTTTTTTTAAGATTCCTTTTTCTAATATCCCGCCAATAATTGCGGTTGCCATATTTCCACAGCCTACAAATCCTATTTTCATGTCTGTCAAACCTCCTGTATTGTTTTACAAACTCTCAAATTCTTTAAATCAAGTGTAGTAAGAATTCTGAGAATACATTTTTTCTTATTATCCAACGTTTTCTTCTTTTTTGCAAGTATTGGCTGTGTTTTTTCTCTTCTCGAAAGTTTGACAGTTGAACAAGTAAAAGCTCAGCTTTCAAATTTTTTTACTCTTTTACTAAACGACAGATTGTTATCATCACTTTTTCAATATCCAAAGGTTTCGCCAAATGAGCATTCATACCCACGGCAATGCACTTTTCAGCATCTTCCTGGAATGCATTTGCTGTCATAGCTATAATCGGTATTGTTTTTGAATCTGAACGTTCTAATGACCTGATTTCCCTCGTAGCTGTATATCCATCCATAATAGGCATCATCAGATCCATCAGAATTGCATCAAATGTTCCTGCCGGTTTCTCTTTAAATAATTCCACTGCCTGCTGTCCATCCTCCACTCTGGTAACTAACGCTCCTACATCTTCGAGAACTGTCTTCGCTATTTCCGCATTCAGCTCATTATCTTCTGCAATGAGAATTCTTTTCCCTTTTATTGTGTGAATTGCAGATGTCTTTATGGCATTCCGACTTCCGTATACCTCTTCTTTTGATGCCATGTCAAAAGAAAGATCTACCGTAAATTTTGTTCCAATACCCTGTCTGCTTTCTACCTGAATACTTCCACCCATCAGCTCTATCATAGATTTGATAATAGAAAGTCCCAAACCGGTTCCCGGCACCTTGTTTTCTGTAGAGGTATGTTCTCTGGAAAATTCTTCATAGATATGCGGAAGATATTCTTCACTTATACCAATACCCGTATCTTCACATGAGAAAATACAACGTATCTTTGAAGGATTCTCTGATACTGCCTCATGTATTTCTACATGGATTGAATGTCCCTCCGGAGTATACTTTATAGCATTACTGATAATATTCAACATGATCTCCTGTAACTTTGTCTGATCACAGACAGCATAATGATGTCTTACATCTAAAACGGTATGATACTGCAAGTTCTTCTTTCTGATATCCTCTTCAAACACTGTATTTACCCTGTGAAATAATGCATCCATATCCTCAGCTTTTAACTGCAATACCGCAGTACCACTTTCAATCCGGGCCATCTCCAGAACCTGATTGATGATCATTAACAAAAGATTACTGGAAGACTGTATCTTTCCCAGATATTCTTTTGCCTTTTTTTCATTTTGCAGATTCTTCTCCAACAACTCGGAAAAACCTACAATTGCATTCATCGGAGTTCGAATATCATGGCTCATGTTAAATAAAAATCTTGTTTTTGCCTCATTGGCATTTTTCGCCTGCTCAGCAGATTTTTCCAGTTCTGCTTCATATTGTCTTTCCCTGTGTTTTTTGCTGGATGTCAAATAAAATACTGTAGCAATCAATAATGAGAATATATAAGAAATGGCAATACACATAATCCAGTAAGAACGTGGAATCCATCCCCTTGAAGGTATAATATCAAAATACCATGTGTTATTGGGCACTGTACATTCTACTGTCAGAATGTTGTCCGGCATATCGCTCTGGCTCTCTGCCAGAATAATCCGGTCGCTGCTGTCTCTGTCATAGGTCCAAATTCTGTAACAGAAATCTGCATCACTTAAATAATCAAGATTTATCTCACCAATGAAACGATCCCAGTCAATCACCAGAATTACAAACCCCCAGAACTCACCCTGTTCTGAATTATTGTCCTGATAAACCGGATTAAAAAGCAGTGCTCCTGTTCCTCCCTGCTTTAACTGATATGGTCCTCCAAGCGTATATTTTCCGCTCTTCTTCGCCAGAATTGCATCCTTTTTCCGTTCATGCTCCTGCAGCATATCCAGTCCAAAAGCCCCCTCATTTCCCTGTTTCGGATAAATGTCTGTAACAATTCCCTCAGGTGCCAGTTCAAATGCCTTTATCACTCCATCTTCATTCGGAATCTTTTCTGCCAGTTCAGAAAATGTATTTTCATCCAGATTTTCTCCTGCACTGATATAATTTCCCAAAAGTTCAGAGAGCATGATATACTGATCCAGCCTTGCCCTGACTCTTTTCTCAGTGATCTGCGCCATATATTTTCCGGTTGTCTTTTCATCCTTTTCCAACTTATGGAGCAGAAAAACGCCAACAATGAGTGCTGTCAAAACAGCAATCAATCCAACAATACAACAATGTAATTTTATCTTTTTATATAGTTCGCTGTCCTTTTTCATTCTGCTATTCCTCTGTTATTTTTTTCCGGTCACTGACACGTCTGCTTACCAGCACAGAATTTTCGGATTGTATCTATCAGTTCCGGTACCTTTAACGGTTTTGACAGGTGTGCATCCATCCCTGCCTTCATCGTCTTTCTTTTATAATTATCAGCTACCTGTCCCTATCCGATTTTCTCAAAACAAAAAAGCACTGTCTTTTCAGACAATGCATCTTAAACGTTGTAACCTACTGCTATTTTGCAGGTTCTACAGCTTTGCATCTTAGATCTTCGGCTGATTTGCTGACGAATCTTTATTTTTTATTATACATTATTTCTTGCAATATGTCTATCATATCAGCCAGAGTACCACGTCTATAATACTTGCATAGGCGTGGGTGAATGGCTGTGTTTTATTTTATTCCCTGATTTTTAATATAATTTTTCACTACATCCAAAGTATTTTCACTTACGG
>ENA-OPYX01000368-OPYX01000368.1-human-gut-metagenome-genome-assembly--contig:-NODE-368-length-26945-cov-5.269707_pt1 | contig 26945 bp, 24 predicted proteins | sample MGYA00242639_ERZ504486 | MGnify/ENA primary metagenome ERZ504486 (study PRJEB26092, sample SAMD00036296) | human gut metagenome | host: Homo sapiens | study: EMG produced TPA metagenomics assembly of... | reverse complement strand
ATGACCTTTGCAGTATCGCGAATATGAATTCGCTCAAAATACAGCGAAAGTACGTAACCTACTGCAAATCCTGCCACTCCTCCAAACAGTACTGAAAATGGCACTTTTAAAAAGCTTGCCGCTGATACACCATCACCAAGCGCAATTCCTGTAAACGCTGAGAACAGCACAATGACAAACACATCATCAACCGATGCTCCAGCTAGAATCAGCTGCGGAATAGACTTTTTCGTGCCCCATCCTTCTTCTGTCAGCTTAATCATGCGCGGTACAATGACAGCTGGTGACACAGCTCCCACGACAGCACCCATGATTGCAGCGTCCAGACGTGATACACCAAGAAGAATCGGTGCGAGAATAATCATTCCTGTCACCTCAAAGCAAGCTGGAACAAAACACATCAAAATGGCTGGGCGTCCTGCCTTTTTTAGGTCTTCCAGATTTAGTGATAGCCCTGCCCTCATCAAAATGATAATCAATGCAATCCGACGCAGCTGTGATGAAATATCAAGAATAGATGAATCCAGCCAGCCCAGTCCATATGGACCCAGAATCATACCTGTGGCAATCATACCTACCAGTCCAGGCAGCTTTACTTTTTTTGCACAGCCACCCGAGTGCCATTCCGAGCAGCAGCATTAATGCGATACTTTGTAACATCTTTTTTCTCCTTTTTCTTGCATAAGTTTTGACCGTTCAAGGGACGCACATCAATTCATCAAATCTTCATGCAAGCATGAGATTTATCTGAATTCAACGTAACGCTTGAACTGTTGAACAAAAAAGGCTGACAATCCCTGCGAAATTCGCAGAAGTCATCAGCCTTAACCAGCGGTTTGTGATACAAGGAATGTATCAATGGGAGAACTTCATTCCCAAAACATATTTATTATACTGTGTTGCCTTCGGTCTGTCAAAGGGATTTTTGTTTTGTCAGGCGAACTACGGTTCACAGGACGTGTGAACTGTTGTAGCAATGTTGTCTCTTGCATTCTTAATGTGCTCTGCCGTAAGCTTTTCTGCAAGCTCCCCATCATGCTTTGTGATCGCCTCTAATATCGCGCGATGCTCAGAAACAGATTCCTCGGCACGTCCCGTCACACAGACAGAGACGGCACGAGCACGCCTGATATAGTTATGAAAGCTTGTCAGCACATTTTGGAGCGGACGGCTCTTTGATGCAGCGAAGATAATTCGATGAAACTCACCGTCTAACTCGCCCATTTCTTTTGCACTGTCTTGTTTTTTTAAATAATATTCCTGAAGTGCCATACACTGCTCAAGCTCTTCGAGTTCTTCATCTGTGATCTTTTCGGCGCAAAGACGTGCGGCCAATCCCTCAGTTCTAATACGAATCTCATAAATGTCCTCTACATCCTGCTCTGAAACACCAACTACGACTGCCCCTTTATTTGGGATGTTTTTGACAAGTCCCTCAAGCTCAAGCTGCATCAGAGCTTCCCGCACAGGAGTACGGCTCACACCCAGACTCTTTGAAAGCCTCAGCTCATTTAAGCTATCTCCTTCCTTGTAGCTTCCGTTTAAAATCGCATCCTCCAGCGTATTAAATACTTGAATGCGAAGCGGATCTCCACTCTGCTGCATACCCTTTTGTCTCCTTCTTATTTATCTTCATAATCCACGTCTCTGTGGAATACATACTGTTCTGCATAACGAATCATCTCTGTCTCACTGATAACAGTAATACGTCCATTTGCATATTCCTGATCAATTAGCTCCTTGATCGTTACAACGCCTTCGTTCTTCTTATCAATTGCCTCTGCACCCTTTAAACCATAATACTGGTTGATCCATACAGCGATACCAGCAAGACCAGAGGTGTTGCTGATAGCAACCATCGGCGGACGATTCAAGATCAGCTCGGTATCAAAGATGTTATAAATTTCTGGATCCTTCATGATACCATCGGCATGAATACCTGCTCTTGTCAGGTTGAAGTTTCTTCCAACAAATGGTGTCATCGGCGGTGTTTCATAACCGGTCTCTTTCTCAAGATATTCCGCAATCTCTGTGATTACAGTCGGATTCATTCCATCAAAATCACCGCGTAATGATGCATATTCAAATACCATTGCTTCAAGCGGCACATTTCCAGTACGCTCACCGATTCCAAGCAAAGAACAGTTTACTGCGCCGGCGCCATACAGCCATGCGGTAGATGCATTGACAACACCCTTGTAAAAATCATTATGTCCATGCCACTCCAACATATCACTTGGCACACCGGCATAATGCTTTAAGCCATAGATGATTCCCGGCACGCTTCGCGGAAGTGAAACACCTGGATAGGAAATTCCATAACCCATGGTATCGCAGGCACGAATTTTAATCGGAACACCACTGTCCTTTGACAATTTCATCAGCTCAGTAGCAAACGGAACAACAAATCCATAATAATCTGCTCTCGTGATATCCTCAAAGTGGCATCTTGGATGAAGACCGGCCTCAATCGCGTCTGAAATAACGCCCAGATACTTTTCCATTGCCATGCTTTCTTGTCAAATCCATTTTCTTAAAATATGATAATCAGAGCAGCTAACAAGGATACCTGTCTCACGAATACCAATATTTTTTACCAGTTCAAAATCACTCTTTGTTGCTCGAATCCACGTTGTGATCTCCGGGAACTCATATCCAAGCTCCATACAGCGCTCTAACGCATCACGGTCCTTCTTTGAATAAACAAAAAACTCAGTCTGACGCACAATACCATTTGGACCACCAAGACGATGAAGCATTTTATACAAATCTACCATCTGCTGTGTGGTATATGGCTCGCGTGACTGCTGACCGTCACGAAAAGAGGTGTCAGTGATGTAAATGTGTTCCGGCATATCCATCGGTACATGGCGATAGTTGTAGGATACCTTTGGAACCTCGTTATATGGGAAAATCTCCCTAAACAGCTCCGGCTGGCTGACATCCTGCAGCTTGTACTCATACAGATCCTGTTCTAGCAGGTTGGTTTTGGTGCTCAGATTAATTGTCTTATTTGCCTTCATAGTGTCGTCCTCCTCTGTTGCTCCTCATTTGCAGTGCATCTGTTACAGCACTTTTTCTGTATACCATTCTGCCACGTTACCGTGATGAATTTGTATCATTGTATACAATTATACAATTCAATTTAAATCTGTCAAGTACATTTTTTATCTCTGACCAAAATTGAGCCACTGGGGACAGTCAACCCAATCTTCCCATTCACCTGTTTCCTCATTTAATTTTCTTATTTTTCCATCTGATGTGTAATCTACATACTGTCCATCCACTCGATTTAAACTCTTGCATTCTCCATCATATGGATATTGTACGCCATCATAGGTTATAATGTATGTATTTTCTTGAAGATCATTTCCCCAAAAACATCCATTCTGTTCATACCATTCTCCTGCTAATTCAATACTCCAGTCTTCTTTTTCTTTCTCTAAATCATAGCAGACAAGATAATATATCTGATCTTCCCCGTTTCTTTTTTCCAAATAATAAACATCCGTTCCTTTTATATAATCCCCACTGGTTGACCGACATTTTTCGCTAATTGTTTCAATTTCTCCTGTTTTCATATCAATTGTATAAAGATCTGAATATCCGCCATCAGAAGTTGATGTAATCAATTTATCGCAAACTGCCTGAATATATGCTCCTTCCATATAATAAGAACTTCTTACTCTTATTTCTTCTTTGTCTTTGAGATTCAAAATCACAAGGAATCCACTTTCTTCTTGCAAATTCTGCTCATATGATTGATCCATAAACACTAAATAATCACTATATTTTCCAAGCAGATACAAATAATTCGGTGTGACAAGATCTTCAGCAGCAGAATCTTTATATGGTTCAGAATAAATCTCTTTTATCATTCCGGTTTTTTCATCATATGCCATAATCTTATGCATTCCATCTGCTTCTACTGAATAATACAAAACCTTATCATCATAAATTAAATAATATCTGCCATTCATATATTCGCACATTAAATCTGTTGCAATCAGATTTTTTTCTTCATCAGACATTTCAAAAATTAAATTCGTTTCATATGCATAATACGTTCCAAACTCAGTATTGATTCCTTGATAAACTGCCGGAATCCAAAGTACATCCTGTTCCTCATCATTTTCACTTGATGTTTCTTGCTCTTTTGTTGTCTTCTTATTTTCTGTTCGAATTGCTGAAGTTGCTTCTGCCGTCACGTACAAACTATTTTGGCACAAAAATAGCATTACACAAATTAATGTTGCAAGTCTTTTTTTCATATAAATTATCCTCCATTTCGAATTAGTTAACTACTCATAACCACATTGTTTACTTATAGTATACCAATCTTTTTAATTCCCGTAAATAGACAAATCATTTCCCATAATCGTAGAAATTAATTTATCTAATTTTTATTAAAACTCTAAAAAACTATAGAAGAAACAGAGGAAAACACATCTGCTATCGAAACAGGAGAAAGCAGTAATAGTGGATCTGTACCACTTCCGATATCCGATCTTGATCCTAGTCATCAAAAATAAAACTCACTTATTTAAATAATTTTTTTTGAGTTTTGTTTACAAAATTCAATAAGTGTCTCATTATTACAAAACTCTGCAAACCGCTGGGCACAAATGAATTCCCGGCGGTATGCGTCTTTATATTCTTCTTTATCTAACTCATAATAGTCCCCTGCCTTACTATACAATAATTCTCCTGATAAAACTATATAATATGTTGCCAGTTCATGTTCAAGATTATTTTGGTCAAGTTCCAATGCCTTTTGATATCGGGCGATGTCTCCTGCAAACTGTGAATATCCGCCCAATATCACAGAACATGCTGGCGTATTTACTTTCAAAAATTGCTGCTGTGGTCGATAAACCTCATATAGTTTCTGAAATAAGTTCTCCGCGCATTCAATATTTCCCATCTTTCCATACATGTCTGCTATATCGCTAATTATCATTCCTTCCTCTCGTTGGAGAAATGGAAGTTTCCTATGTGATAGCCATTCCAGAGGAAACGTACATGCTAACGCTTTCTTGCAGTATTCTTGTGCCTCTTTCGGCTGAATCATTTTCGTTTGAAACAATTTTGTTGCTCTAATAGATTGAATTTCCTGCTGAATCCTCGGCTTTTGGCATGCTTCTGTTCCCATTTTTTTGCATAGCACATCCAATATTTTTTGCACTTCATCCCATTTGCGCATATTTGTCAAATATATCATATCCTGCCGCATGGATAATGTTTCGATAGAATCGGTTTCCAGTATCGGCATAATCCAGTCTAAGGTTCGTCCCATCTTTTTTGTTAAGAGCTGAAAATTTTCTTTTGACGGGCGATTTTCTCCTTTTTCAATCCTAGAAAGATGACGCGCCTGCAAAAATTCATTTCCATTCTCATCGATGCAGATTTCTTCCTGTGACTTTTCTAAAGATAATCGCATTCTCTTTAACACCAGACTGACGTCATAGCAATTTTCTACACTGCCCCTCTGCCATACACGCATACACGGAAGATGATTTTCCTGATATACAACTTGAAATGCATCTCGAAAATCCTTAAGTTGCTGTATATTCTCTGGTGCTCTGTTTGTTTTCTTTAATTTTTCTCCTACATCAATCAATGACAAAAAAAGTGGATACGCATAGCGCTGGCTATTTTGCGCACGAAGCAGTTCTAACGCAGAATTGCCGATATCAAATGCTTTTTGAAATTCGCTCAACTTCTGATATAGCTGCATTCCAACCAGAGCGGCCTGCGGACAAAGTAATTGCGTCATCCGATCTTCCCAGCCTTTTTTCTTAGGATAGTTCCAGACTTGATGAAATAGAAACAATGCTTTTTCTGTTTCTCCCAGAAGTCCAAGTGACCAGCTTACAAGCAAAATAGCTTCTAGCTCAGCTGGTGCCAGCCAAAGTCCTGAGAGTTGTTCCTGCCACTCTTCTTTTACCGTGCAACAAACTGCTTCGCATGCCAGCTCATAAAGCACTTGTGGACTGGCTGTATCCTTTTTTAATAACCACTCTATTTTTAGGCAGAATAATTTTGCCATTGAGGTCATTTTTGGATGTGCCTTTTCATAAGCTTCCAGCTTCGTCCTTGCCTCTTTGGGACTTTCGCAGACCAACAAACAAATGTCCTCCCGCTCTCTCCAGTCTTCCAGTTCTTTTCTCGACACAATTGCTTCAAAATAATCAGTCAATGCACCCATTCGGTGCATAAGAAATTCCCAGCTTTCTCTGGAAAAATAGCCGTCTCCTTTGATTATAGTTGAAAGCATTCGTCTCGTCATTACACCGTTTACCAGCTGCTCTAGTTTAATTCCACGCTGTTTGCGAAGATTATTAAAAAGTCGAAAAAAGCCCATACAGCTGGACTGGCACAGTACTTCCTCCTCTGTGGGATGACCATTTTTCCACACATACTCGTTTTCTTGTGCGTCCGCTCTGCTTTCTGTTTTGGCTTTTATTTATTTTTTCTTTAACCTGTGTATCTGTTTGTGTCATTGTCTTTTCCATGCCTCAAATGTCCTCCATGGTTTTTAAATCTACAACCATACTAACATCAGAAATCGTTTTTTGGGACAATAGGCAGCTGGCTTAGCGAGATGAACTGAGTTCATCCCCAGCGGTAAGGGTCAACAACACAGTGATGCTTTTTGCATCATTTCCGTTTTCGTCATACAAAAGTGCAGTTTGTATATAGGTTCCATTATCATCAAACTCATACACGATTCTGGCTTGCCCTGAATAGTTTATCAGCTCATTTAGCTCTTTGCACAAATCACTAGATAATGAGTAATGCCAACTATTATCAACCTGATAAAGCATTACCGTACAAATCACCTGATTCTCATATACAACCGGAAGTACATACCCCTCTGAACAGGTTTCTCCAGATGGTGTCTTATTCCATGTTTGGAATGGCTCCATAATAAAAAACTCAGCGTCATCTATGTACTCAGTTTGACTATACATTTCAAAATGCTCTATCCATTCATTAGATACTGCCTTTATATACTCGACCATATCCTGTGTATACACCGCAGGTGCCAGTGCAATCTTCACAAGTTCTTGTGTCTCTTCTGCCGTTGTTTTCATCTCTTCATCTGCTTTTGCAGTTGTTTTTGTCTGCGTATCATCCAGCAGAACTCCATTTTGACCTGACTGCTTTTGTGGTGTGTGACCTGGCTGCAACGAGAAGAAAAAAAACGCCTGCTACCGCAATTGCAATAGCTGCCACAGCTGTCACTTCTGTCACAAAAATATGCTGTCTGCTTTTCAATTGCTCCCTTCGCTTTACTGCAAAACGATCTGCTTCTGCAATCATTTCTTCGTCAATCGCATTTAATGATTTTAACAAGCTATGAACTTTCATACATTTTCCTTTCCCTGTTGTCATACTATTTCTAATCTCATATCCACTTTTCCATTTTTTCAATGAGATTCAATTACACCCTGACAAACCAGCATTTCTTTGAACTGTTCTCTCATGCGAAACAGAGAAACCTTGACACTGCTTTGTGTCATACAAAACATAACCGCCAATTCCTTAATCGAATCTCCATACCAATATCTTCGAACAAACAATATTCTTTTATCAGAAGGCAGGCTTCTCAGATAATCTTGAATATACACTGTCAATTCCCCCTCTGACGTTTTCTGAAATGTCTCATCTGGTATAGTTTCTTCGAGTTCCTTTGTCATCTCAACCATCACACATTTTCTTTTTTTTGCTTCTCTTCTTTCCAAACGGTTCATTGCATTACAGCGACATATCCGCATGATAAATGCCTTGAAATGAATGGGGCGATTAGGTGGGAGCGCATTCCACAAGTCCCAGTAAGTGTCGCTGCAGCATTCTTCTGTATCCTGATAATCAAACAGCAATCGATAGGCGAGCTGCTCCATTGTTTTTCCATATTTTTCTTTTGTCTGTATAATGGCAGACTCTTCTCTTTCCCAATAAAGCTGTATGATTTTTAAGTCCTCCATACTTTCCACCTTCTTTCTCTTTTGCTTTTTTTCATACATTGACCATTATACCAAATTGTTCTGCATTAAAGCGAATATTCACAAATTCATCTCCACCAGAATATCATCTTTTCTACTTGAGTCAATATCTGTGGATTCTGTTCCGTAAAATTTCCATCATATGGAACAAGAATAAGTAAGGGCAAAATTAATAATGTCATAACTGCAGTTATCCATACAAAACGATTCCAGCCCCTATTTTTTGCCGTTTCACACCTAAACCCTACCGCTACAAAACAAGCAATTCCTAATAAGAAATTTACATCAAGCTGATATCTTGTCACCATATAGGGTGTATAAACACTATCGAACACTGTAATTCCTATTATTAATGCAATAAGTATATTTATTATTGCTGTCAGATGATTTTCCTTTATTTTCTTTTTCACCGAATCCTGCAAAAAAGCTGCAATGCACCAAAAAACAGGAAATGCAAACAAAATTCCTTCATAGCTTATGTATGGAAATTTTCCTTGTATTGGACTCCATGAAGCAAATTGATACACGAGTCCGTTTATAATTTTGTCTAATCTGAATCCTGCAAATAAACTATATAAGCGTTGATCTGCCACCGTTAGCTGATAGTGTTGGCCAAATTCCCATATACTTCCAAATCTTGCATAGTTGTACCACATCAGCAATATAGCTGTAAGCAAACATGGAATCCCTGCTGTTAAACAGGCTTCCATACTTTTTTTCTTTGATTTTAGTTCATGCAGATACAAATAAAACAGCACAATCTGGAGTATTCCGGAAAGTGCAATAGTCGGTCGGCATCCAAATGCCAATGATGCACACAGGAAACTTCCTGACAATTCTGCCATTTTTCTTCCATTTTTCTGCTCTGAATCCCACACCACTCTAACCATCAGGTTTATGCTTATTATTTCCATACACACAGCTGACATGATCGCTGTGCAATATAATGCTGGTGCCGCGATTGCATACCATACACTTACAAATGATAGTACCATTGATAAGATTAAATATAGGGCAAATGGCATTTTAGGAAAAAATTTTTTTCGTAAGAAATCAAATAATGCAAAAATAGCAAGGATTGTCCCCACGGTAAAAATCTGTGTTGCTTTGTATGTAATAAGCGCATTTCCTGTCAAAAGCTGATATGGAAGAAACAAAAGAACTACAGGAACAATTCCAAAATACATATAGTACTTTCCATTATAAAATGCATGATCCCAATGGTAATAAATACCTAGTTCCTTCCTTGCCTGTGGATCATAGGGATTTTCCATTTCAGATAATCTTGGATCAACATCTTCATATTCAAGATACAAATGACCATGCAAAATAGATTGTGCCATCCTCTCATATTGATCTCTATGACCCGGAATTTTTCCATTCCAAACAGGCGAAAGTGACATGGGATAAACGCTTAGCACAATTGTAATTATCATGCAAATAAATCGTTTTGCATCGTTGCGTTTCAACCACATAGTATCAATTTTTTTCCTCCAAGACCAATATTAATACGGATTTAATAAGCATGAATGTTGCATTTCTGTCCATATATATCCTTTGCTATAAAAACTCGCCACTGCACCATCTGCGTGGTATTCAGTTGCATTATCATCACCCCATGGATTAAAATAAAACCATCTCATATTATTTCCATTTAACTGATATCCCTGTAGTACAAAAGCATGCCCTCCTGAACCATTTGAACCACCAAATATGAACGGAAAAGCATTGTTTATATTATGCATGACCACGTAGTTCGTCAGCACTCCCCAATATTCTTCATACTCGCATTCTGGCACTACTGGCATAATTTTATTAAGTAATCCCACCTGTCCAGCAGTTGTCGTCACATTAAATCCATATCCACTCTGGTTATTTAATCTAGTTAAACTTTCTGCTGTCATTTCAAATGTTTTTTGTTCTGTAACGATATATAGTTGCAATACAAGGCATTGCACATAACGTATTGTTTTGCAACACCAAACAATATGACATATCTAGCCTTTTATATGTATTTGTATTAATTGAAAATCCATTAGTTGGATACGATATTGTTAACTCAGGTCTACTTACTATTTCTGTATATATTTCATCAGAATAATCCATCAATACTTTTATAGGCTGCAGACCTTCTCCATCAGTTTCCATTATTAATGCAGCATTTACTTGCTCACAATCCTCACTGTAATTGTAATAAACTCTTCCAACATTATTACTATTAACCATAGCAGTTAATTCCTGATGCAATTCATTATTTATAGAATAATGTAATTGCCCTTCAAAATAGTATATTGCTATATTAAACAATACATTCCCATTTGATATAACTGGAAACAAATATGCTTCTGATTTACTAAATTCTTCTCCCTTGACACAATATACTTTATACGGCTCCATTATTTTAATATTGTCGTATGAAAATCCCGTAATACTCATACAAGAAGGATCCCTTAATACGTCTATTATTATATCTTTTCCTATTGACTGCAAGAAATAATAAACGTCTGTTGGTACTTCACAAGCTTCAATACCAAGTATTTCTTGTTCCTCACTGGCATATGAATTATTCCCCCCTACACCTAGTAAAAATACTATACATAAAACCATAATTATCTTCTTCATTATTTTTCCTCCTATGATACATGTTTTTATATACTTTCAGAATATATTTTTTTATTTTGAAGTCTAGCTTCAGAATCCATTTTATTTTTGTAATGTATATTCTCAATTAAAACAAGCGCAGTCAAAACTTGCATTACACTTAAAATATGTAGTAAATTTTCTCTTATATTTGAGATTTTTTTTACTTTAGCATTTTTAATTTCTACGAATCCTGCCACAAACACTACTATTTTCCAAAGTTTTTCAGGTTTATAAAAACAAAACAGATGCAGTAATTTTTTTATTATGCTTATGCCATCTCTTATTGTGCTTAATTTTGACTGACTACCATTTGGTCGTTCCTTATACGCTACAGCAATTTCTTCTACCTGCAGATTATTTTCTAATGCATAAACTGTCAGTTCAGTTTCTATTTCAAAGTTCTGGCTCAATACTGGAATTGTCTTTGCAAAACGGTAACTCAATGCACGATACCCTGTCATTACATCTCTTACCTTCCCACCAAACAATTTTTGTACTGCCAAGCGCATAAAGCGATTTCCTGAATTATGAAATCTCCGCTTGTTTACCTTAAAGTACGTGGAACTAAGTCGATCTCCTACTACCATATCAGCATGATATTTTAAAACTCGTTCCGTCATCTTTGCCGCCTCCGACGCTGGATAGGTATCGTCTGCATCAACCAGAATGTAGCACTGTGCTTCTACCTCCTGAAACATTCTTCGCACAACGTTCCCTTTTCCTTGTTGGTACTCATGTCGAACAATTGCACCAGCTTCTTTTGCTTTTTCCACTGTTTTGTCAGTAGAATTGTTGTCATATACATATACCGTAGCTTGCGGCAATGTCTTTTTAAAGTCTCTCACCACCTTTCCAACCGTAATTTCTTCATTGAAGCATGGAATTAGTACTGCTATCTCATCCATTTTTCTCCTCCTTTCACCATTTATGTCCGATTTTATTTTCATTGGTTACATTTTTTTATAACTCAATCACAAATTTCACAAAATTCGTAACATCATCGTTACAGTTCACGGCAAAGCCCGAAGGTGAATGGATTTCACGAGACGGACACTTGAAGCAGGTCTTTCAAAGTAATGTATAATAAGAAAGAACATAAAAGGAGCCTGCGGAATTTGGTCCGTCGACGAAACCATTGCACCGAAGGGCTTTAGTAAAATAGTCCCATGAAAAGTAACCCATCATCATATCCATTCGCAAAACTGCAAAATATCCCCTTGCTTTTCTATTTGATACCCCTTATAATGAAGGTTGAGTAGACATTTTGGTCTGATTCCAAGCATTTTTTATGGAGGTTTTAATATGACACAGATTTCAAAAGATATTACAATCGGTGAACTGCTTCAGGTAAACACCGGTGTTATTCCGATTCTTATGGCTGCTGGTATGCATTGCCTTGGCTGCCCAGCATCTCAGGCTGAGTCTATCGGCGAGGCTGCTGAGGTTCACGGACTTGATCCAGATGATCTGGTTGATAAGATCAATGAGTTTTTAGCTGAGAATGCTCAGGATGCTCAGTAATACTTTTTAAAAGGGGCTGCGAAAAAATGAAAGTTTTTTCGCAGCCCTGTTTCTGTTGTAGATAACTCCAGCTGTCTTCTTTTTGAATTTGACAGTTTATCTTAAACAAAACACCATGGATATTCGAAATGGAATGTGGATAGCCTATCTCCATCATACCTGTTGAAATCTCCATCATTTTTTGGTAAAATGATGGAGATAAATTTGAAATGAGGGAGATTCTTATGAGAGAGTTTGATTATATTACAAGTCCTGCGAAGTTGCTGACACCTGAAATTGTTCAGATGGTAGGCAGCATCCACGAACACAAAGGCAAACAGGAACTATTTCTTGAAGCCAATATAGATGAACTGAAAACGCTATTAGAAGTTGCTTTGATTCAGAGTACTGGAGCATCTAACCGAATCGAGGGTATATTTACAAGCGATACGCGTTTGGAAGAACTGGTACGTCAGAAAGCAGAACCGCGTAACCGCTCTGAACAGGAGATTGCCGGATACCGTGAAGTGCTTGCAACAATCCACGATAGCTATGAGTATATCAATCCAAGACCGAACATTATTTTGCAGCTGCACCGGGATTTATATTCCTATTCGCATGGGACTTCTGGCGGCTGTTATAAAAACTCTGATAATGTGATTGCAGAAACAGATGCCGATGGTCACCAAAAAGCACGTTTTATCCCTGTTCCAGCATTTCAGACTGCTGAAGCAATGGATGAACTTTGTACTCATTTTCTTGAAGCATGGGAAGCTGACCACATTGATAAGTTAATTTTGATCCCGATGTTCATATTGGACTTCCTGTGTATTCATCCTTTCAATGACGGAAATGGCAGAATGAGTCGCCTGCTGACTTTACTGCTGTTCTATAAGGCAGGTTACATTGTTGGAAAATATGTCAGTATGGAAATGCTGATAGAAAACACAAAAGAAACATATTATGAAGCCCTTCAAGCAAGTTCTACTGGATGGCATGAAAAAGAAAACAACTATGAGCCTTTTGTTAAATATTATCTTGGTATCATGCTGAAAGCATACAATGAATTTGAAAGTCGTATAGAACATCTAAAACACCGCAGCCTATCTAAGCCTGATAGAATTAAGGCAACTATTGACAATAAGGTTGGCAAGATTACCAAGAAAGAAATCATGGAGCTTTGCCCTGATATAAGCAAAGTTACTGTAGAAAGAACTTTGACAGATCTGGTCAAAAGTGGATATATTGCAAAAGTTGGTTCGGGTCCATCCACCAGCTACGTCCGTATTTAAAAAAATTACATTTGACGACAAAAACCCATTAGCTATTTTTTTATGACAACACAAAACCGGCTGCTTCTGATTATGTATCCGGTCCTTTCGGACCGGGTAAGATCTATCAGAAGCAGCCGGCAGTTTCGTGCGCAACCTGCGGTATCCGCCCTGCTGCGTTACAATATTATGTTATGCAATACGTCAAGAAATGTTCCTATCCTATCATTATTCTAATATTCCCTATTACAATTCTCTTATCGCACCAGAAGAAGTTTTTGTCCTGGCTTTGTGCCAAGATCATCCGTCTCATTTTTTGCTGCCATTGTATTTGCAGCTGTGCCTGATCCACTTTTTGATGCACTTGATAAGGACACAGCGGATTCCTTATTATCTTGGTTAACCTCGCGGATCCGCTCAATGCTCATTCTATATTTTTTTGCTATTGACCAAAGATTATCACCCGGCTGTACAATATAGCCAATCATTCCTGGAAAATCATTTGGATCAATCTGTTCACCTGTAAAGCTCACCTGATCGAGCACTGAAATTTCATGTTCTGAGAGCACAAATGTATCAAGGCTAATGACTGCACGTACTTCTCCCTGACCTCCTGGCGCAATCATTGTTGTAATTTGTTCTAACATTGGGCTTATAGTAAAACAGCTTCCCGGCGTAATTCCTCCTGCTTCAATTACATGGCTGAGCGGAATCACACCTGCCGCAGCCTGCATTGGCCGTTCATCGTTTGCTGCCAGATATAATACAGTCACATAGACAGCACCCTCCACACGAATGCCCTCTGATACAATCTCTGTACGATCAATTGACACTGTTCCTTCACTGTGACAAATTTGGAGCATGGTGTCAGTGCTGTGAAGCGGAATCTTTTCAGTGATTCTGCACTTTGCTTTATTTTTCATCTGAAGTGTTTCCAAATGAGCCGTCTTGTAGCTTGTGTCTACTTCTTTTGTTGTCGAATAAGCGTCACAGAGCAAATGTACCTTTTCCTCAAGATACAGCTTCATATCAAGCTCCACTACTGCTTCCACATGGAATATTCGATTTTCTCCATCTTCGTCTGGATGAATACTAATCTCTTTTTTTATCAAAACTGGCTCCACCGATGGAATCATCTCATGACGGCATCCAACAAGCGGCAGTTCTCCTGTAAATGAGATCGTCTTTTCCATCCACTGCATAGGAAGCTGCTCCTGTCCTGCCTCATAAATTACAAATAAGGCTGCCTCTGCCTGAATGAGCATTTTGTCTTCCTGAGCCTGATATTCCATACTTCTAAGACTAAGTGATTTCCATAAAAGTGACTGTGCAAGCGGTTTTCCCGGAGCTACTACTACATCATCCTCCATACGAAACGTATCCTTTTTTTGCAGCTGCAAAGACACCACTTCCATATCTTTTCCAAGTACAGCGATATCTTCTTGCCCTGAAAGCGATCTTGCTGCCTCCTCAAGCTGTGCCGATGCGGCAAAAAGTTCCGCACCAAGCACGGCACTGATATGAAGCTTTCTTGAGTTGACAACACGAATACTGATATCTTCTACCTTTGTGCGGCAGCGCACATAATCACCCGGCTCAAGTCCTGGATAGCTCACATTTTCTTCAAATGTAAGTGCACCAGACAAATTTTTCATTCTGCCAGAACCCTCTACGGCATATAAAATTTCAAAGTCGAGACGTCCTTTTATGATTACCTTTTCTGAAAGCTGGCGAAGTTCCTCCATCACGGCATCTGCCTGCTTCAGCAGTACGCTTCCCACATCTGGCTTCGCATCTGGAATATTAAAATCCTCATCAAATGTGACCTGCGCACTCACTGTATTTTTGCTCCTGCTCATATGTATCTGTTTTTTCTGCAGCTCTAACATAATCGCCTCCATATACTGATATTGGGCTTTGCCGCTTTCAGTCGGTTTTGACATGACCGACTGGCCCTATTACTAGTATATGAAGGCGATTTATTTTTTATGATAAAATATTTTATTTACAATCTTTTTCTGTTCGCTCCTGAATCTCTGCATGATACAGCTCTAATTCAAAGTCCTGGCGATTTTTGTGAAGCATATTTTGGAGTGATATTCCAATGCCTGCCAGCTGTATTGCTGCGACTGATAAAAATCCGCTGACAATCAGTGTTGGATAGCGCGGCACAAGGCCTGTTTCAATATAAGTGATTAATACTGGCACAAACATTACTAGCGAAATTAGAAACAATATTATGCTTATTATACCGAAGAAGGCAAATGGATTGTAAATACGAAAAAGGCGAATCAGCGTCTTAATTACACTCCAGCCATCTAAGAAGGTATTGAGCTTTGACACGCTTCCTTCTGGCCGATCACGATATGGTATAATTACGTTTTCCACCTGCATACGCTTGTCAATCGCATGAATACTCATTTCTGTCTCTATCTCAAACCTACATGATAAAATCGGAAATGTTTTTACAAAACGGTAGCTGAATGCACGATACCCCGTCATGATATCGCGTATGCTTCCGTGAAAAAGTTTTGATACCATTCCCCGAACAAGACAATTGCCTATATTGTGGAACGGGCGCTTATTTTCCTCAAAATAAGTAGATGACAACCTATCTCCAACTACCATATCCGCATTGTGTTCCTGTACAAGCTTTACCATTTTTGCAGCAGATTCTGCTGGATAAGTGTCATCCCCATCCACAAGTATGTAGCAATGTGCGTCAATTTCCTGAAACATTCTGCGCACTACATTTCCCTTTCCCTGCTGATACTCATGACGCACTATAGCCCCTGCCTTTTTTGCAAGCTTCTCTGTGTCATCTGTTGAATTATTGTCATACACATAAATGACGGCGTCAGGCAGCACACGCTTAAAATCTGATACCACCTTTTCAATTGTTTTGTCCTCATTATAGCAGGGGATCAATACAGCAATATCATCCATGTCCTCTCCTCCTTTCAAATTGGTACACTGCAAGTTTTAATAAACACATCTATATATTGATAGCTGTGCTCCTTCATAGTACTTTTGAAGTTCAATGCCACTGTCTGTAAAAATATTAGTTGTTCCAACCGCTATTCTTTCATCAAAATCATTTGTACTGACTATATATCTGATATTTAATTTCTTTAGATCCTCTGGTGAAAGTGTTACTTCTACATAATCTGTACTGACTAACTCAAGCATCGTCTTGCTTCCAAGTGATGCTCTAATATGGCAATACCTATTGTAAATATCTTCATATTCTCCTTCTGGATCTAACATCTCCCAGCGCGTTTTCTGAGGATATGTCTGCGTTGTATTCAGGCAATCTGCTCCTGCCATCGCAGGAATGTTAGTAGCTGGGTAGGCCATATCTGCGACAAGCCATATTGCCTTGGGATCCTCTTTTACAAGATCACGAATTTGCTGCATCGTTTCACTTTTCGTAATTTCAGGTACCCCCTTTGCAACTGGATTTATCCAAATTGATGATGCTAATACTACTGTGCATACTCCCAAAACCGCCATTGTATACTTGCTTTTTCTTGCCCGATACAACAGATAAAAAACAACTGCTATAATTGCCCAGACAACTAAAATTTTCTCTGCTGTATCAAAATACTCATATCTAAGTCCACCCGGCTCATACTTTGTAAATCCCAAGGCTAATCTCATCGGTACAGCTGATGAAATGACAGCTGCCAATGCTGCTAACCACCTTTTAGGTGCTTTTTCTTTTAATGCTATAGCTCTGACAAATAGAGTCAAACGAAGAAAGCCTAACACCTGCGGCCCGCGATTTGAATTTACAAAACTAAGCAGCAGCATTTTGGCAAGCCATTTAGGAATACCAACACAATAATACCATGCCAAAAACAGATTCATTCCTAGTAAAAGAATGAGTAAAGGATCCTTCTTTTTTTCTTTAATGATTACCCACAGTGCGAGTACAACTCCTGCTGGTGCAAAACAAATGATGGATGAATTTTCTACAATTAGTTCATTCATACTAAATCTGCTAACAAGCGAAATCGGATATTTCATCATCCACCAAAGGCCTGTACCACCTGATGACGAAGGTGCATTTCCGGGATAAACTGAATTTAATTCTGCTTTAATCACATCCCATGAGGTGACGGCAAGTACTGTAAGACCTGCTGCTGTAATCACGAAAATAAGAAGCCATGGCACCACATCAACTCGTCTTAACACATTTCTGTTAAATTTCCAAATGACAACCCACAGAAATAATGGAACAAAGCCCCATGCCACTGGCACCATCCATGTCGGGTAAAATGTCAAAACATACCCTACTGCGCAAACTGCCATACCAACTGCCACTGCGATTTTTCTTGGATTAAATGCATGTGATACCAAATAGTTACTTCCAAGCACAAAACAAGCACCGTAGATCAGCATCTCAACAAGTCCATTGATTGCAAACCACCATTGTAAAAATGGTGCAAAGCTCACACAAACTGCCAACATTACAGATAATTTTTTCTGCCCATCAGTAATCAGCATTCCTAGCTCAAACCATGACAAAAACAGCACGATCAGACGTGAACACCAAAACCATGAAAGTCCTCTCTCGCTTCCAAAGAAAAGATATCCCCAATAAAATGGGCGAAATAATGTCAGAATATCCCACGATGGCTGTCCATACACGAGCATGTTATCTGTCAATATACTGCCAAGTGTTTGGCTGTAGCGATTATACGCACCAAGCGTATTATATTGCTGACGAAAACAAAGCGGCGTCAATGTTCCCCACTCATCACTTCGCCATACACGCGGTTCTCCCAAACGAATACCACTTTCGCCATCTCCCAAAAACAACTTCCAGCATCCCATGGATGATCCGCTGATTTTGAATGAAACCAACATGATTAACAGCAAAAATGATAATACAAAGCGATATTTATAAATCAGCTCAAATCCCTGTTTCAGGCCTCTTTGCTTTTGTTTTTTTTCATTCATTTTTTCTTTCTCCAAAACTTCTCCCTTCTTTTTAGTGTTTCCATTATTTTACCGCATCTAGGTGACATCTCTCTTACTCTTTCGTGACAAATTTGTCACTTAATTTATATCAATGATGTTGGGGTCAAAAGGTATTTTGACCCCTTTGATACCAGATTGCTACGTGCTTTGCACTCTCGCAATCTTCAAAAACATTCGTAATCCGCTCATTTTTCTTTGAAAAATGGCTACTTACTCATGTTTTTGGCGGGTCAAGAGTTCAAAAAGCCTCTTGCAAGCAAGCTTGCATCGGCTTTCTGACCTTTTGACCCTGGTATCATATCAATTTCTTTGCGCACATTTCCCATGCTGTCTCTTATTACGATACGACCTATTTCCTGAACACATTTCATTTGTTCATTCATAAATAAAATAGTGCCGTAACCATCAAGCATTGTGCCATCAGCTAAATAATACAAAATTTCAGAATACTCTTTTTCTGCATATGCAATTGAAAGTATGTCGACTCCTGCTGCACCTGTATTACTCTGGCTCGCCATGCGTGCCGTGATTTTGCCATTCTCACTGATAAGATGAGTATCGTTATCTGTCCCGTATAAAAATTTCTTATTTTGATCAAACAACAGTCCAAATATATTTCCCTCTTGCATAACCTGTACATCTGAACATTGCAGGATCTCATTCATGATCTCTGCATCAACTTTTATTTTATTTCCCCATATAAGATTTTCTACAAATCCATTGCCACTTTCATCTAATCCCCAGTACCATAAGCACACTTCGTCATACATGTTACCGAGATAAATCTGATTTTGCGGATACGCATTTATTATATTAAATTCATCATCGCACCGATAATAATATATTTTCTGATGCTCGGCGGATGTTGTCTGTAAAAAGAACTCGTGTCTCCCCTCATTATTTGCTGTTACCGTAAGAAGACGCAGACCATTTCCTTGTGCATCTGGATTTTTAGCAAAAAATTCATCTTCTGACAAAACAATTTTTAATGTATTGTCATCACGCGTAGCTGTTAAAAGTCCTTTTTCATTCGTATCGTTCCAACTGTTGTAAATTCTCCAGCCAGCTTCCCCACCAGTCCATGTCAGTCCTGATTGCTCTATCCATATGGGCTCACCTTGCGCATTCACACATTTCGTATAATGACTGCCATCTGGAAAATACTGATTTATTAAAATCTCATCGTACAGCACGGTCCAAACATTCTCATTTTCCTGAATCATAGTGAGCCGCTGTCCTGTCTTGTCATACACGACACGTCTGCTGATAATAAAGTTGCCCTGCACAGTCACATCCTCTGCCCCTTCCTCTATGCATGTTCCGTCTATTCGATACAAATTGCCGACATCAGATCCAATCATATACACAGAATCAGTAAAAAGAGTCACGCTCTGCCTAGCTGGCTCCACAATCCACTTTCGATCCTTCAGAGAATAGATTCCTATCTGTGCACTCGCATAATCGCTGGCATCTAAAGCTTTGTCCTCATGTCCAGTATACAAAACAAGCGGTGTATTTTCATCCACGATCATTCCATTGCTAATGTATGCACTATTTCCTGTGATTCCATAGCCAGGAAGTCTTAAAACTTCCTCTCCTGAAGAATCAAACGCAAGAACCATATCTCCACCCAGCCAATTGTCTCTGCCTTCTCCTGTCGTCAGCACCAAATATTCATCTTCCGCGATTGGAAGGTTGTAAGCAAATCGCCCTCTCGGTGTAATACAAAGCTTACCATTCTGCATCGTACATACTGCATAGCGATCTGCATAAATAGCATTTGTGTCCTGCTCTATTAACGGTTCTCCATTTGCATTAAAATATAATGTATTCGGATTTGTTCCATTCTCATAGACAACAATTGTATCTTCATCCAGATTAACAACATTCTCCTGCAAAACTGTATGCCCTCTTGACTCAGAAATGACAGTTCCGTTTGAAATCAGCAGAGTAACAATATTGTTTGGATTTATCGTATTAATTGTAACGCCATACATTGGGCCTGCATTTGTAATATCTATATAAGAAATCTCACCGCCTTGTAGATCAACGGATGCCGTAACAATTGTCTCCTTTGTCCAAAAATTCGTGATTGTCAGAAGTCCATCAGCTGTAATTTGATACGTTAATGGCACACGGATATCGTCCTCATAATAAGTATCTATAAATTCTTTTGGAAGTTCTTCAGTTATATTATACTGACTGTCACAGGCATAATAATGATATATAGAAGAACCTTCCTGATTCTCGATTAAGCTGACAATCACTTCTCCTGTCTGTTTATTTTCACATACAATACTAATTTTAGTTCCATTTGGCTCCCATTCTGCATTTTGTGCAAGCCAGTCCGCTTCCTTTAATTTTGGATTTAACATCAAATCTGTTACAATGCCTTGTCCATCTGCTGTCTCCCAGCTAAGCAGATCATTTGCATCAGTTAAGTATAGCCAATCACTGACAGTCCATACTGTTGCCATCGTATCAACATCAAACATTATATACTCATTTGTACTAAAATCACATCCTAGCACATAATTTCCAAACTCGTATTGTGCAGTAAATGACGGATGTTCGCCAAGTAACTGTCCATCAACATCATACACATAATCTTCGCTATAAATATGATCTCCTACTCGTCTGAATACCTGATTATCCTGTGTCAGTTCAATACCATTAATACTATACAACTTTCCTGATGAATAGAGTGTACTGTCGCTGCTTGTAAATACCGTATCTGACAACTGATTCCAGTACGTATGAAACTCCTGACTAAGCTGCAATTCTCCGCCGACATACATCTGATAGCCCACCGTTTGAAGATTATTTATCGGTACTCGCTCTCCATTCTTTACAAGAACACACTTTTTCCCTGTTAACAATTTTCCAGCAATGGTAGTTTCAAGACTACCATCCCATGCATTATATACAGATACTGTACTTTCATCTGTCTGCACCATAAATTGATAGTTTGTTGAATGACTAAGCCAGCCTGCCTCATTTGTTGTTTCCTGTAATGCAGCTTCTGTTGTCTCTGTTTGTGTTGTCTCTGCTTCTGTCGTTTCTGCCTGTGTCGTCTCTTCTTCTGTCGTCTCTTCTTCTGTCGTCTCTTCCTCTGTCTCCCACTCAATTTCCTTTGTCTCTTCTGTCTGATATGGAAGCTGCATCGGAACATTTGAATGATCGATTCGATTTCGGCCTGTCTGAAAGAAGATTGCCGTACAAATTGCTGCTGCAGCGGCAAGTGTACCGCCTACAATAAAATATCCTGGCACACTTTTATCGCTCTGATAGTGCTTGTAATCCTCCGCCTCTAAGATAAAATCATCACGGATATCGCCCATCCACATCAAGATTTCCTGTTCTCGCTCTGCCATTTCAGGTGTTTGCTCTTTTGCATTTTTCTTAGATGTGCTTTCAAAATCATGCTTTTTCATAAACAGTGTCCTCCTTTCCACTTTGTTCCCAATAAACTCTAAAACGCTTTCTCATCTGATACAATGTGTTATAAACATTTTTTTCCCTTTAAACCCATATGCTTTGCAATTTCCCGTGGTGTCTCCATATACCAAAATCGAAGCACGAAAATCATCCGATCTATTCTTGTCTGTTTTTCCAGAAATCCATTCAGACGCTGCACAAAATCATCTCTGTCAATCATACGGCTAATAGCGTCCTCACCAATAAGATCACCAACTTCCTGCTCAATTACACTAATTTTTCCATATCCGCGTTTCCATGCCTTATTATGAATTATCTTGTTAAGCGATAAATTTCTTGTGATCCTTGCGACATATGCTCGAAGCGAATCTGGTCTGTTTTCCGGAATGCTGCACCATGTTTTCCACCAAGTATCATTTAAACATTCGCTCACATCCTCACGGTTCTGTATAATTTCCCATGAAATCTGTCTGCAGTAATGTCCATAATTTATTTCAAGCTCTTCAATTGCAATCTCGTCTCGTATCCACAACAACCTAATAATGTCAATATCTGTCATCCCCCTGTCCTCTCTTTCTTCTCTGCGGCTGTATGCATTCTAATATAATACCTTATACCATATAAGACAAAATCTATAAATAAATTTCTTACAAAATCAAAATTTTTTCAAAAAAAGACAGCTGGTTTTCACCAACTGTCTCGCTTTTACTTTTATTTTTGCTCTTCTTTATTATCCTGTGTGGCTGCGCTGTCTGTTTCTTCTTTAGGTTCTCTTGATGCAAACATCTCTCTTGAGAAGACCTGTGTATCTGCTTGCTGCTGATCTTGCTGGGTCATAACGATATGAACCTGCTCGCCTTCTTCTGCTTCCTGTGCCTCTAACTCACGTTTAGCCTCTGCAACTACAGAATCACCATTTGCCTCGTCTTCCTTCGGGATATACTTATCGAAGATTACTACCAAGAAGTATGACTGTAAAAATGCGATCAGACCATAGCTTAATAAGATCAACGGTGGGAAGAACAGACATCCCACGATAACAGCTATTGCAATAATAATCATTGCCAGGCTGCGGAAGATATGCTTTACACCGATGAACAGTGCATTTCTGAGTGTGAAGCGAATCTTATTGTAAAACTTTGCCTGAAGCGGATATACATAAACAAGTGTAATCAGATAAAGTAAGAAAATTCCAAGGAATACAATTCCAAGAATACGGCTAATCTGTGTACCCATCATAAAGTATGCATAAATATCATACAAGAAGAATACAAGAAGCAGTGTCATGATGATACCGATCACACTTCCCTGCTTGAAGTTTTCCTTGAAGGACTTAAAGAAGCTTCTTACTGTGTACGACTCCTCATCCCTCACAAGTTTCAGTGTTACATAATACACCGCAGTTGATGCTGGTCCAATCGTAATGATCGGGATACAGCAGACAGCCCACAAAAGTGTCAGGATAAACACATCTACGAGTTTTCCCATAAACCGCCAAATTGGATTGTCAAGATTAAACAAGCTTCCCATTATAAGTACCTCTATTCCTTTTTCACATATTGCGCTGCGATCACGCAGACGCTCCCGGACGGCTATATTTTTTATTTGCCGCTCATAGATTTTATTATATATGAGGATTCCTAAAAATGCAAACGAATGATGCAGATTTTATGATTATTTTATACTAATCATACTATTTTCATTTCCATATCGCAAAAACTGTGTTACACTAGTATCATACTTCTTATACCACAGAAAGGCATGGATTAAAATATGAGAATTGAAGCAGATGACCCAAGCAAAAAACAACCAAAAAAGGAGGAATTTAACCCGGTAAAAAGTGAAAAACGCAGTTTTAAATCTGAAATTGCTAAAATGAAGTCAATGGGCTTTAAGGATGGATGGGAATATTTCTGGAGCTATTACAAGGTTCCAGTCTTTGTGATCATAGGTGTGATCGCCATTGTGATTAGTATCACCATGTCCGTAATCAGAAACAGCCGTCCATTTATCGTGCAGGTTCATGTTTATAACAACTACTTATCAGATAATGCTGATGTTGATTCCCTTGAAAAAGAATTTGCCGCCTATGAGGATATGAGCCTTAAAGACTATCAGATCAGTTTTAATCTGACAGAATATCTTGACTTTAGCGGATCAGACGAGGCTTCCTATACCTCTATGATGAAGGTAATGGCAATGGCAGCCGCCCACGATCTTGATGTACTCGGCGGCAATACTGCATTTGTCAATTATTATGGTGTCGGTGAGGAAGATAATACCTTATTTGCCGATCTCGAGGAAACACTTCCTCCGGCATTCTTCCAATACTTAAAGGAGCAGGATCGTATCCTTTACTTAAGCCGCACTGATGAAGCTGGCAAGGTCCTTGGCCAGTACGCAGCTGCAATAGACGTTAGTGATACTCGTATCGTAAATAAAAATTGTCTGTTAGGTACACCATGTTACCTTGGAATTGCCGTCAACACGTCAAGACTTCAGACTTCAATTGATTTTTGGAGTGGATTTTGATTATCAATAAATAAAAAATCCAATAGGCCGGATGAATATGCCGCCTATGATTTTTTATTTTTAATTGTACTGCTGTCATTTAATAGAATCGTGCCATATAAAAACAGCACGTCTGCATTTGCCATTTCATCTGATTCAAAATCAATTAATTCGCCTAATTTTTTTGCGCGATATAACGAAGATCTACAACCACTATACTGCTGTAGGAATCAATTAAAAGAGGAATCAGACTGCTACCATAGGAATCACGAAAGACGATTAGATTTTTCTTTTCTGCTGCCTTAGGATTTTCAATCCTAAGAAGTGCTGATGGACCTGACAGGAAAAAATCATAAGGATCATAGCCTGTCAGCTTATCCTTGTCATAAACAGCGCCTGTCTTTTTCGTCTCATAATTATAAACCTGTGCCTGTGAAATGATTTCACTGTCTATATACATAATCTTGTCAGGTGTTACTTGAAGTGCCGCCTGACCGCTGTATACACCATAAAAAGAATCTGCTGCCTGACAAATATCATAGCCATCTGACAAAGTATCAATTTTCATATTTCTTTTTATCTGGTTGGCTGTTTCTATCAGTGCTTCCTGACGCCAATGACTGTCTGTAAAATAGTATGCCTCAAGAGACAGCGTCTGTGTAAGATCAATAAACTTCGCATATGGCATCCCATTTTCAAAGCATTTAAAAAACTTATCATAATCCATCACTGGATACCCATTTTTCGCCGCAAGATAATATCCTTTATCTGGTACTATTGCTGCATAAATTTCATGGCTGCCATTTTTTAAATACTGTGTATAGACATGCTCAAATGCATTAACTGCATGCTGCACGGAAGCCTCATTCATTTCGCTTTCTATTGATGCCGTGTAACCGTCTGCAACATAAATTCCATGAACATCTTTTTGCTGATACAAAGAAAACAGCGCTTTCGTTTTTAGCTTTCTGAATGCTTCACGAAATGGAAACTGATCCTGACTGTAGCGCTCAAAGCCACTCATAAAGTTTCCCTTTCCCACACTGTCTTTTGTAAGCGCGGGAAGCTGTGCCAAACGTCTTCGCTCAGAGACAGATATCTGATTTGGCGTATGAAACCATGCTGCAAGGCAAAGTATTCCAAACGTAAGTCCTGTTATAAGCAATGTGACAATAGCCCGTTGTTTTTCTTTTTTTATCATAAACTCTCCCCAATGCTTAAAACCTAAAATATAAAAATGGGTTATATGAACCGTCCACCAAAAAGGCAGTTGCCAGCAAAAATAGTCCTACAAGCACAATCGGCATCACCCAATTAAGAATACTTCCTGCCTTTGTTTTCATAAATCTATTAAATGCTGTCACTGGCAGCGGTGTTGCTACGATTGCTGCAAAAATAAGCAGCAGTCCATAGCTTCTTAGATAATACACACTTTGTACTGATATGACTGGCAATTTTCCTGCACCAAACAATCCGCCTATTCGCTGCATAGCCTGTGGTATTGTATCTGCTGAAAAAAGAATGAAGCTAAGTAAAATAATAAAAAGCAAATACAAATGTGAAATAATAGACGGCATTCGTTCCAGCCATTTTCCCCATAAAAATCGCTCGCACAAAAGAAGCACTCCAAAACCTGCTCCCCACAAGACAAAGTTCCATGATGCGCCATGCCACAGTCCTGTAAGCATCCACACGGCTATGACATTTCTCACATAAAGTCCAGTCTTTACGCGGCTTCCTCCAAGAGGAATGTAAACGTAATCGCGAAACCAGCTGCTAAGACTGATATGCCATCTGCGCCAGAACTCCTTTACGCTGCGGCTAATCAGAGGATAATTAAAATTTTCTGGAAACTGAAAGCCAAAAATGCGGCCTAGTCCAATCGCCATATCACTGTAGCCTGAAAAATCAAAGTAAATCTGAAGTACAAGCGCTGCCGCATACATCCACCAAGATAATATGCTTGGCTGCGATGTTTTTAGACAGATATCTGTCAGTTCTCCCAGTACATTTGCAATCAGTACCTTCTTGCTTAATCCTATCAAAAATCGCTTTATGCCTGATGCAGCAAGTGTGACGCTATGCTTTCTTTCCTGCAGCTCTCTTTCAACATCCGTGTATCGCACAATCGGTCCCGCAATCAGCTGCGGAAACAACGATACATATGTTCCAAATGAAATAATATTTCTTTGGGCTTTAGTATCTCCTCTCCAGACATCTACAGTATAACTGATGATCTGAAATGTATAAAAACTTATTCCTATTGGAAGAGACAGCTTAGAAAGAGGCAGTGACACACCTGGCAGCTGATTCACATTTTCAATTAAAAAATCAGCATATTTAAATATAAGAAGAAATGACAGGCTGACCGCCACAGATATCCACATGAGGATGAGTCCGCTTTTTTTAATTCTGTTTTTTTTCAATCATAAGTTGCAAAAATCAAAACCACTCACAATTGACACAATCATAATGCACAATATAGCGCGGCTCTCCCCATCCGTAAAAAATCAGGCTGAACACAAAAAGCACTGCATTTTTCAATTTCCGCGGTGCTGCAAAATAGCACACCAGCACCGCCGGAAGG